>VAPK010970875.1_pt1 | contig 11848 bp, 7 predicted proteins | sample 3395031 | NCBI WGS metagenome assembly VAPK01 (sample SAMN08290443, study PRJNA428436) | hydrothermal vent metagenome | isolation source: Deep-sea hydrothermal vent chimney 1 | place: Pacific Ocean: Juan De Fuca Ridge | reverse complement strand
TCCGGTCGGTGTCGAGATCCTCGGCGAGATGCTTCAGCTCCCTGCATTCCGCCAGGAGGAGATCGACTCCGAACGCAACGTCGTGCTCGAAGAGATCAACATGAACGAGGACGATCCGACCGATGTCGCCCATGAGCAGTTCATCGAGGCGATGTGGGGATCACATCCGCTCGCCGCACCGATCCTGGGTACGAAGGAGTCGATCACCGGGATGTCGCGCACGACCATCCGGTCGTACTGTGAGCGAAGGTACTCGCAGCACACGACGGTCATCGCCGTTGCAGGGACCCTGCCGGAGAACCTCATCGAACTTCTCACCGACCGCTTCGGCTCATGGGACGGAACCGGCGGTGAGAGGGTGTCTGTCGAACCGACGGTCACCGCCACCGTCGGTTTGCGCACCAAGGACACGGAACAGGCGCATCTGATCTTCGGTTCACCGTCGCTCGTACGCGACGATGATCGTCGATTCGCTCTGACCATTCTCGACCACGTGCTTGGTGGCGGCATGTCGTCACGGCTCTTTCACGAGATTCGTGAGACGCGTGGCCTTGCCTACGCCGTGCACAGTTTTCGTATGCCGTTCCTGGATGCGGGAGCCTCCGCGGTGTACGTCGGTACGACACCATCCCAGGTCGACGAAGTCCTCAAGATCGTGAGGGCACAACTCGACGAGCTCATCGCCAACGGCATCTCGGACGAGGAGTTGGAGCGAGCCAAGGGCCACATCAAGGGGTCGCTCGCGCTTGGGCTCGAAGATTCGAGTTCGCGGATGAACCGTCTCGGGCGGAACGAGCTGACGGGGATCGACCACCTCTCCGTCGATGAGACCGTTGAGAGGATCGCGCAGGTGACCAACGACGACATCAAGCAGGTTGCGAAGATCGCCTACTCCGGGCCGTACGTCCTCGGTGCGGTTGGTCCGTTCGATCGCGACGATCTCGAGGAGTACGTCAGATGAAGGTCGGTGTGTCTGGTGCCTCCGGACGTATGGGAAGCCTTGCAGCGGCGACCATCGACGAGCAAGAGGATCTGCATCTCATAGCGTTGTACGACGCGCACACGGTCGGCAACATCGCAGGGCTCTCCATCAATCAGGATCCCGGCACCCTGGACGGCTGTGACGTGATCGTCGAGTTCTCTCGTCCAGACGTCGTGATGGACAACCTCGCTCGATGGCGTTCCCTCGGAGCGAACGTGGTCGTCGGCACTTCTGGTTTCGACGCGCAGCGTCTTGGGGCGCTCGATGAACTGTGGGGGAACGGACCGGGGAACTGCCTCGTCGTACCGAACTTCTCGATCGGTGCCGTTCTCATGATGAAGCTCGCCGAGATCGCAGCACGGCACTTCCCTGTCGTCGAGATCATCGAGATGCACCACGATGAAAAGGCCGATGCACCTTCGGGCACGGCGATCGCGACGGCCCGTGTCGTCGCGTCTGTTGCGGGCGAGCCTGTGCGGGCGGTCGACTCTGAGGAGTTGTACGACGGTGCGCTCGGTGCCGATGTGGAGTCCGTGCGCATCCACTCCGTAAGGATGCCGGGCATCGTTGCGCACCAGGATGTCATCTTCGGCGGTCCCGGCGAAACGCTCACCATCAGCCACGACACGACGGACCGCTCCTCGTTCATGCCGGGACTGCTGTTGGCGGTGCGAAGTGTCGGTGCTCAGAAAGAAACGCTCGCCGTTGGCCTCGATCGGTTGCTGCGGATCTGAGAACTCTCGCGAACATGCAGCACCCCGGGTTCTGTGGGCCCACTGCGGCATATATCGGACGTACAACCCTGGGTACGCGCAGAGGGGGTTAGTAGAGGGTGTTGGCGAGTTGGCGGCGGTACGTCACGGTGAGTGGGTGGTCGGGTCCGAGCACCCCGAAGATGTCGACCATGGCGAGACGGGCCTCCTCCCTCAGGTCTCCGTTGTGGCGGACGACGTCGAGCATCCGATCGAGAGCCGGTTCGTACTCCGCGTGAGCTGCGAGTGCGCGTGCCAGTTCCAATTGGGCGTTGTCATCGGCGGGATCGGCCCGTACTGCGGCTTCGAGTTCGGAGAGATCGGTCCCAGCCGACCCACGAAGGCGGGCGGCGGACTGGAGTCGCCCGACATCGGCGTCAGGGATGAGCTTGCCGAGGACGATCATGGCTTCTTCGGTCTCGCCCTTGTCGATCAACAGTGCCGCAAGCGACGTCCCGGCTTCCTGGTGATCCGGCTTCTGATCGAGGACCTGGCGAAGCATGTGCTCGGCTGCCGTGGTGTCGCCGGCGACGAGCGCCGATCGTGCCTCGTCGACGAGCAGATCGAGCTCGCTCGGCATCACCCCATCGATGAACGCCAGGATCGATGCTTCAGGGAGCGCTCCCGAGAACCGGTCCACCTCCTTGCCGTGACGGATGGCAACGACGGTTGGGATCGACTGGACCCCGAACTGCGCCGAGAGCTCCTGATTGGCGTCGACATCCACCTTTGCAAGTTCGAATCGGCCACCGGCTTCGTCCGTGATGCGTTCCAGGAGGGGGGACAGCGTCTTGCACGGGCCGCACCACTCGGCCCAGAAGTCCACGAGGACCGGGACTTCACGCGACCGGAGCAGCACGTCCTGTTGGAACTCCGCCGTTGAAATGTCCTTGATGTGGGGGCTTGTATCTTCCATGGGGACAAGGATAGATAACGGTCCCGTGGTAACTTGCGGGTCATGGAACATCGCACCGAGGCACCGTTCGGACGGGTCCTCACCGCCGTCATCACCCCGTTCGGCGATAACGGCTCAATCGACTACGCGGCGTTCTTCCGTCTGGTGAAGCACCTGAAGAAGAACCGCTCCGACGGCATCGTCGTTGCCGGTACAACGGGAGAATCGCCCGTCCTGTCTCGGCCGGAGAAGATCGCTCTCTTTCGCGCAGCCGTAGATGCAGCGAAAGGTGGGATGGTTGTCGTTGCAGGTGTAGGGACCTACGACACGAGGGAGTCGGTCGCGCTCGCCAAGGCAGCGGCGGACGCCGGAGTCGATGGTCTCATGGCAGTGACCCCCTACTACTCGAAACCGCCGCAGGCGGGGATCGTCGCCCACATGGTCGCGATCGCCGATGCGACCGATCTCCCGCTGATGATCTACAACATTCCGGGGAGGACATGCACGCGGATCGAGATCGAGACACTCGTCGAACTCGCCATCCACCCGAGGATCGTCGCAGTCAAGGATGCTGTGGATGATCTCGAGTGGTCCAAGAGAGCCATCGATGCGTTCCCGGAGAGCTTCGCCGTCTACTCGGGGAGCGACGCCATGACGAAGGATCTGGTGGAGGCTGGGGCCGTCGGGGTCGTTTCTGTTGCCTCCCATCTCGCAGGTGTGACGATCGCAGAGATGATCGATGCTGCTCTCGGTGGAGATCTCGACAGGGCTGCAGTGATCGACACCGTGCTCGGCCCCCTCGTCGAAGCACTGTTCATGGAGCCGAGTCCGATGCCGCTCAAGGCCGGTCTCACCTCCTACTGGGACTCCGTCGGCGAACCACGCCTCCCGCTGGTTCCGGCGAGGCAAGAGACGACGGAGGCGATAGGCTCGGCACTCGAAGCGATCAATGAATTCAGGTCACAATGACGGTCAAAATAGGATTTCTCGGCGGCCTCGGCGAAGTCGGGCGCAACTGTGCATCGGTCGATATCGACGGCGAACTCGCCATGATCGATTGCGGCTTGATGTTCCCGGAAGAGGACATGCTCGGTGTCGATCTCGTCCTCCCGGACTTCACGTCGATCCTCGACCGCCGGGACGATCTCAACTGCATCATCCTGACGCACGGCCACGAGGACCACATCGGTGCCCTTGCGTTCCTCCTCCGTGACGTCAACGTTCCCATCTATGGAACTGCGCTCACCGTCGAGTTCGCTCGTGCTCGCGTCGAAGAGTACGGGATTACCCCCGACCTGCGGGTGGTCGAGCAGTACGAGTGGGTCGATCATGGACCGTTCCGCTTCACGTTCGTGCCGGTGTCGCACTCGATCCCCGATGCCGCCGGCGTTGCGTTCGACACCCCGGAAGGGATCGTCCTGCACAGCGGTGACTTCAAGCTCGATCCGACACCGATCGATGGGGTGCCGACAGATCTCCGGTCGTTCGCGACGATCGGGAAGAAGGGTGTCCGGCTGCTTCTTGCCGACTCGACGAACGCCGAACGGCCGGGCTTCGTGCCGTCGGAAACGACAGTGGGGGTACGCCTCGACGAGATCATGAGCAAGGCGACCGGCAGAGTGATCGTTGCTTGTTTCGCCTCACATGTGCACCGGGTCCAGCAAGCGATCAACGCTGCCGTCAGCGACGGGCGACGCTTCGCCTTCATCGGTCGATCGATGCTGCGCAACTCGGACATAGCGGTCGATCTCGGTGTGCTCGAAATCCCCGATGGTGCGCTCGTCGATCTCGACGCACTTGTTTCGATGCCAGAGGAAGAGACGGCGATCATCTCGACCGGCAGTCAGGGAGAACCTTTCGCAGCGCTGTCGCTCATGTCGGCAGGGGACCATCGGTCGGTGAAGTTGACCGAGCGCGATACGGTCATCATCTCGGCGACACCCATTCCCGGGAACGAAACGAAAGTGTCGCGGGTCATCAACAACCTGTACCGGCTCGGTGTCACGGTGTTCCACGGTCGCAACACCCACGTCCACGTTTCCGGACACGCCGCAGCTGAAGAGCTCAAGACCTTCTACAACACGGTCCGCCCGGACGCGTTGGTCCCGGTGCACGGTGAGTACCGCCACCTCGTCACGAACGCCGCCATCGGCAGGGAGATGCGGATCCCTGAAGTCGAGGTGTGTGAGGACGGCGACGTCGTCATCCTCGAGGACGGCAAGCTACGCGTGGAGCGCCAGGCGATCCCTGCCGGGTACGTCTACGTCGACGGGACCGAGATCGGAGAGGCCGATACGATCATCAGAGACCGTCGCCACCTCGCCGACGACGGTGTCCTGATCGTCACCGTCGGAGTGAACTTCACGACGGGTGAGGTTCTCATCGGCCCCGACGTCGACAGCCATGGTGTGATCACCGACGAAGAGGACATGCACGCGCTCATCAAAGAGCGCGTCATGGCATCGATCGCTGATCTCGATCCTCCGATCGACGCCGACGTGTTGCGCCGCCGTGTGCGCAACGTCGCTACGAGAGCCATCAAGAAGGCTGCCAAGAGGCGACCCGTGGTGTTGCCCGTCGTCATAGAGGTCTGAGCCGGTCTCTGCCCGATTCCAGGGTGAATTACAAGCAGGTAACTCTGAGCGCGACGAATCGCGCGAACGGTGGTTTGTTGTTGGTGGGATCTGGGGTACAGTTATAACCCCATGGCGACACGCACTACGTCGAGTCGGGCCACGGGGCGGAGAACGGCACAACGCAAACAGAAGAAACCGACACGATCGAGACGCACGGTCCTCGCGCTGAGGAGCATCCCGTCGAAGGTCGGTGACCACCTCGGCGACCACCGTGCCGACGTATGGGGGATCGCCCTCATCGCATCGGGTCTCCTCGTCCTCCTCTCGTTCTTCGATCTGTCCGGACCGATCGGCAGCATCGCGTCGAGCGGAACACGGTCTCTCTTCGGGGTCTGGGCGTTCATCGTGCCGCTCGTGCTCATCGTTTTCGGTCTCTCGCTGATGGGTGTGCTGCCGAAGCGGGACAACAACCGATCCATCATCGGCACGGCGATCATCTTCCTCGGATCACTTGCACTGTTCCACCTCATGACGGGCAATGTCCCTCTCGTCGGTGCAGAGACGTCCGTCGACCAGTCCGGCGGGATCGTCGGATCCGTCATGGCCTTCCCCCTGGAGCGCCTTTCCGGTTTCTGGGGAGCGTTCGTGATCCTGCTTGCCGTGATCGGTGTCGGCGCGCTGCTCGTGACGGGGGCGACGATCGGCGACGTCGTGAGCGCTGGCGCAAGATCTGCGAGAAGTTTCTGGAACTGGGTCGGCATGGCACGCGTGCAGCGTTCCGTGCCGACCGAGGCCACGGCTACGGCGACCATCATCGACGACGCTCCGATCGAGGTCGCCGCACCCCAGCCGAAGGCCAAACGGAAGTCGGCGAAGGCCAAGCAGACGCCCCGGACCGAAGCGGTGAAGGTCGCGACACCAACAACAACGAACGGCTACCAGCTTCCCCCGCTCGACATGCTCCACCTGTCCAAACGCTCCGGCCACGATGGGAGAGGCCTGAAAGAGACGGGCGAGGCACTCGAGGAGGCACTCAAACAGCACGGAGTCGACGCAAGGTTGACCCGCATCGTGCCAGGCCCGACCGTGACACGCTATGAGATCGAGCTTGCACCCGGTGTCAAGGTGAACAAGGTCACGAATCTCAGCAATGATATCGCCTACGCACTTGCCTCTGCAGACGTGCGGATCCTTGCACCGATACCTGGCAAGTCGGCGATCGGCGTCGAGGTCCCCAACAGGAAACGACAGCTCGTGACCGCAGGCGACATCCTGCGCTCCGATGTCGCCCAGGCCGACCACGACCCGATGCTCGTCAGCCTCGGCATGGATGTCTCAGGGACACCGAGAATGCTTCGACTCACAGAGCTTCCGCACATGCTCATCGCCGGGGCGACGGGGGCAGGCAAGTCGTCGTGCATCAACTCGTTACTTACGTCGCTGCTCGTCCGCTCGACACCCGAGGAGGTCCGCCTGATCCTCGTCGACCCGAAGCGCGTGGAACTCGGCCAGTACAACGATGCACCTCACCTGCTCACGCGGGTCATCACGAACCCGAAGAAGGCTGCCGACGCGCTGCAGTGGGCAGTCGCGGAGATGGATCGCAGGTACGACCTCCTCGCAGACGCCGGCGTGCGGGACATCGACTCGTACCGTGAGAAGTACGATGCTGGCGGTGTCGACGAGGAGATGTTCGACCGGTTCCCCTACATCGTCATCGTCGTCGATGAGCTGAACGACCTCATGATGGTCGCCGGTCGTGTGGTCGAGGACTCGATCGTGCGCATCGCCCAGATGGCCCGTGCGGTCGGTATCCACCTCGTTCTCGCCACGCAGCGACCCTCGGTCAACGTCATCACCGGTGTGATCAAGGCGAACATACCGAGCAGACTCGCGTTCTCCGTGGCTTCTCAGACGGATTCGCGGGTGATCATCGATCAGGCAGGGGCAGACAAACTCATCGGTCTCGGCGACATGCTCGTCGTCACGAGCCGGGACCCGAAGCCGGAGCGAATCCAGGGTTCGTTCGTCTCTGAGGCAGAGATCCATGCGGTCGTCGAGTGGGTCAAGGCGCAACGAGAAACGCAGTACCGCGACACCGAGGTCTTCGAACAAGCCAAGCAGCAGGCGGCAGATGTCGAGGAGTTCGATGGCGAGGATCCCGAGATCATGCGTCAGGCGATCGAGCTGATCGTGCGCTCCCAGCTTGGATCGACGTCGATGCTCCAACGGAAGCTTCGGATCGGATTCGCACGTGCAGGGCGCGTGATGGACATCCTCGAAGCCAAGGGCGTGGTTGGACCATCCGAAGGATCGAAGGCCCGATCAGTGTTGATCACCGAGGACGAGCTGACGTCGATTCTCGGCTAGGGACGGCCGATCCATGCGATAGAGGATTCGCGCTCTTCGTCATCGAACAGAACGGCCGAGCTGGCACGCAACGCGGGCTGTGCCTCCCTCGTGTTGAGGACCTTCGGTAGGGTTGCAGACTCACTCCATCAAGAGGTTCTCGTACTCGGCGCGTACAACCTTCTTGTCGAACTTGCCGGTGCCCGTCTTGGGGATGTCATCGATGAAGATGAACGCGTCCGGCATCCACCAGTCGGCGATGCGCGGCCCGAGATACTCTCTGATGTCGGATTCGGTCACCTCGGAGTTCTCCTTGGCGACGACGAACGCGACGGGTCGTTCCTGCCACTTCGGGTGTGCAAGGCCGACCACCGTCGCCTCGGCGACGCCGGGACAACCCATGATCTCGTTCTCGACGTCGAGTGACGAGATCCACTCGCCTCCGGACTTGATCACGTCTTTCGCCCTGTCGGTGATCCTGACGTAGCCGTCTGGCGTGATCTTGCACACGTCTCCCGTTCGGAGCCAACCGTCGACGAACGACTCGGGGGAGCGGGGATCGTTGTAGTACTCAGCTGCGATCCATGGTCCACGGATGAGGAGTTCACCGAACGCTTCCCCATCGTTTGGGAGCGTGGCGAAGCTCTCGTCGACGATCTTGACCTGGAGGCCCGGGATGGGGCGGCCTGCCGTCTCGAGCACATCGAGCTTCTTCTCCCACGTCCAGTCCTCCATCCACGGCTTGAGCATCGAGGCGGCCGCGACCGGGTTCGTCTCCGTCATCCCCCAACCCTGGACGACGCGAACGCCGGCGTTCTTCTCGAACCAATCGATCATCGACCGAGGCACGGCTGATCCGCCGCACAGGAACTTCTTGATGTTCGAGATGTCGAGGTCGGGGTTGGCTTCGAGATGGTGCTGGATCGCGAGCCATACGGTCGGAACGCCGGCAGAGAAGGTGACCTTCTCGTCGATGAACAGTTTCGTGAGGCCTGGTCCGGAGAGGTCGGGACCGGGGTACGTGAGCTTCGCTCCGACGGTGACTGCCATGAACGGGTACCCCCACGACGCTGCGTGGAACATCGGAACGACGGGCAGGATGTTGTCTTCGGCCGACAGCGGGTTCGCCACGAGGTTCGAGATCGTATGAAGGTACGTGGAGCGCTGTGTATACGCGACTCCTTTGGGGTTCCCTGTGGTTCCCGAGGTGTAGCAGTACATCATGGGGCTGCGCTCATCGAGGAGCGGCCACTCGGTCATCGGCTCGACGTCAGCAATGAGGTCCTCATAGGCGATCGCACCGTCGATACCGCAGCCCTCGGTCGTGGGTCCCATGATGACGATGTGCTCGACGGTCTCGAACTTGGAGACCATCGGGGCGAGCACGGATGCGAGGTCGGGATCGACGAAGATCACCCGGTCCTCGCCGTGGTTGACGATGTACTCGAGTTGGTGAGGGAAGAGCCGGATGTTCAGGGTGTGGCAGATCCGCCCGGAGTTCGCCGTTGCCCAATACAGCTCGTGGTGCCGATGGTTGTTCCATGCGAACGTCCCGACGGCCTCCCCTTGTCCGATGTCGAGCTTGTCGGCGATCGCTGCGGCCAAACGGCGGATGCGGTCGTCCGTCTCGAGATAGGTGGTGCGGTGGATCGTTCGATCAGCTTCCACGGACACGATCTCCTGCTGGGGGTACTGCCAAACAGCGTTGTCATACAACGTGCTCATCAGCAGTGGGAAGTCGTCTTGCATGTGCATGGAATCGTTCCTTTCGTGACCACCCCACGATAGGAACCCTTGGGGCATGTGCAACGCACACATACCCCGTCGAACGCGTACCCTCAGGGTATGTTTGGTGCTCGATTCGACGACGTGGCGAGGCAGGAGTCGTTCGTACTGACACGGCCTCTCGAGACACTCGCGGCGTCGACGTGCGACGAGGTTCGCGACGTGATCGCTCGGGCGGGTGAGGCAGCCCGGGGCGGGGCCTGGGTTGCAGGGTACGTGTCGTACGAAGCTGCACCAGCGTTCGACGCCGGCTACGTCGTGCGATCGTCCTCCAGGCCGTACGTGGCATGGTTCGGCGTCTTCGGTGGGAGGGAGCTCGTTCCGGTGGCTGTGCACGACCCGCGTGCAGGCGGTGGGTACGCTGTGTCGAAGTGGAGCCCTGTGATCGACAAGGACGATTACGAGTCCATCTTCTGCGCTGTCAAGGAGCGTATCGAGAACGGGGAGGCGAACCAGGTCGAACTGACGTTCCCGCTCCGTGCAGCCTTCACGGGTAGCGCCGACGTGTTCTACAACGATCTCGTCTGTGCGCAGCGCCCCGGATACGCGTCACACCTCTGGCACGACAACGTCCACGTTCTGTCGGTGTCCCCGGAGCGGTTCTTCACCGTCGACGACGGCGTCGTGACCGTCCAACCGATGAAGGGTGTGGCCGCCAGAGGGCGATGGCTTGCAGAGGACGACATGCATAGGGATGCTCTTGCAGCCTCAGGCGAAGACCGGTCAGACAATCGCATGGTCGTTGACCTGGTACGCAAGGAACTCTCCCGGATCGCGATACCCGGTACCGTCGAAGTTGGCGACCTCTTCACCGTCGAGCAGTTCAGAACCGGTTGGCAGATGAGCTCGACGATCACCGCTGTGACCAGGGAGGACACGGGCCTCCTCGACGTGTTCGATACGTTGTTCCCGAGCGGAACGGCCACGGGCGATCCGAAGGCTCGATCCATGAAGATCATCGCCGACCTCGAGCCGTCGCCACGTGGCATCTACTGCGGAACGATCGGCTACATCCCACCTGGCGATGGGCTCGAGGGTGCGTCGTTCAACGTCGCGATCAGGACCGTCGAAGTCGACGAGGCCGAGGGCGTTGCTACCTACGGTGTGGGAGCGGCGATCACGAGGCACTCGACCGTCGACGAGGAGTTCGATGAGGCGGTCACCACGTCTGAGGTTCTGCGGTTCAACGTCTCTCCACTGCAGCTGATCGAGATCGTCCGATGGGACGATGGCTGGCTGTGGTTGGACGATCATCTCGATCGCATGGAACGAAGTGCTTCTTACTGGGGTTTCAAGGTCGATCGCTACGAGATCATCGAGATGCTCGACGAAGCTGTCTCGACGTGTTCGGGACCGATGCTGATACGCATCGTGGCTCAGCCAGACGGATCCGTGTTCGTGACGACGGAGTCGACACATGAACGCTGGTCTCCAGGCCCGGGGCCGTCGGCTGATCCGGTGCTACTCGCTCTCGATCTCGAGCCGATCGACAGTCGTAACCCGCGGATATTCCACAAGACGTCCGACCGACGATCATTCGCGGTTCGCAGCGAGCGCCATCCGGGATGCGACGATGTGCTCCTCATCAACCGCCATGGGCAGGTCACCGAGTCGACGGTCGCCAATGTCGCGTTTCGCATCGACGAGCGATGGGTCACGCCTCCGGTGACCGACGGTCTCCTCGCGGGAGTGATGCGGAACCGACTCGTCGCCTCAGGCACGTTGGAGGAACGATCGGTGAGCATCCGTGAGGCGCTCGACGCGGACGTCGTCGCGCTCGTGTCGTCTGTACACGGCTGGCGACCTGCCGTCCTGGTCGAGCACTCCTGAACCCGATCCGTGGGTTCGTCCTGTGCCCGCTCCGTCACTCGGTGGCCAGGAACGTCTCCGTCGTGTCCCAGAGATCCTCGATGCGGTCGACGCGAACGGTTGCATCGTCATGGAGATCTGAGGCGACCTGGGCGACAAGCAGCTCAGCCATGGTGACGGCAGGAACCGAGCTGTCGAAGGGGCCGATCGCCGGCACGGTCAGCTCGCACCATGTCGCGGCGAGGGCAGCGAGGGGAGACAGCGGACCGTCGGTGATAGCGATCATCTCAACGCCGGCGTCGGCGAGGATGCGTGCGATGCGAACGGCCTCTGCGCGGTAGCGGGAGAAGTCGAACGCGACACCGGCATCACCGGCCCGCGCGTCGGCAAGGGCGACGGGAACGGTTGCCCCTTCGAGGAAGTGAACGTTCGGTCGGATCATGCTGAGTCCGCTGAACAGCGTGGAGGCGCCTGCCCGGGATGTCTCGCCGGTCACGATCCACACTGCATGGGCGCGCACGAGGGGAGCGGCGAGAGCCGCAAGTCGTCCACCCTCTGTGACCTCGAACACGGATGCGGTGGCACGGTCGATCGCGGCCTGCGCGGTCGCGTTCGTGGACCCATCGTGGCGGATCCTCTGACTCGGGCGGGTCACCTGTTCCGAGAGCGTCTCGCGAACCGAAGCCTGGAGTTCGCTGTA
>VAPK010011008.1_pt1 | contig 11855 bp, 13 predicted proteins | sample 3395031 | NCBI WGS metagenome assembly VAPK01 (sample SAMN08290443, study PRJNA428436) | hydrothermal vent metagenome | isolation source: Deep-sea hydrothermal vent chimney 1 | place: Pacific Ocean: Juan De Fuca Ridge | reverse complement strand
GTTGGGCCATACTGTGCCGGTGAAATGTTCTCGTCTCTGGTTCAGGGGCCCTTTGATGCTCTTGGCGATCATCGTGATCGCTGGTTCCAGTTGCACGTCTTCAGACGAGTTGTCCTCGGGTGGCTCTGATTCAACTCTCGCTGAGGGAGCAAGAACAACAACTGCGGCCCCCCTCATGTTGGCCCTCACTCCAAATTTGGACCTAGACGTTGGAACCTGCTGGGCTGAGCTTCCCGCTCTGGTAGAGACAACGACAACAACGACGGAAGCCCCAACGGAGACAACGCCCGAGACAGCCGAAACGACCCCCCAGACCCTGGGAGATCCAGCAACGACCATTCCTAGTCCAACAATCGTGGCCACGGTCGACTGCGCAGGAACCAATGAGGGCAAGGTCTTTGCCTCGTTCTGTCTTCAACAGAACCCCGCTACGGATGACCTGGCTCGATTCCTTCTCATCGCAACGGAGTGCGATCGAGCCACGGGCGAGTCTCCAGTTGACACTCCTTGGCCCGGCGATCGAGAGGTTCGGCGGGCAGCGGCACGCCTCTGTCTGCAAGAATTCGAAGTGATCTTTGGTCTGCCCTATTCACAGTCGGAGTCGGTTGCTAAGGAGTTTGTGCCGACTGAAGGAATCTGGATACGCGGTCGACGTGACGTGGTCTGCTGGATCGATTCAGCAAGCTAATTGATACAGAAGATTGCATTGGTCTGCGGCATTGGCCTTGTGCCAACTACGATCGTCCTTGGAGGCTAGGAAATGCTGCTCACACCATTAGCAATCATCGCGGGACTCGCCGTCGGGCTAGCCCGCGGAGGACAACCACAGAATCTACGCACAATGGCACTGCGGTGGGCTCCGCTGCTCATCGTTGGTTTGGTGTTACAAACTGTGGGGGATCAGTTCAGCTGGGGCGGAGGAGCCGCGGTACTCATGGTCGGCTCATTCCTCCTGATTACTGCTCTGGGACGAAACCTCCATCTGAAGGGGATGACGATTGTTTCTATTGGCCTTCTTCTCAATCTGACGGTCCTCGTCTTCAATGGCCATATCCCCACCCGGTTTAGCGCCTTGGACAAGGCAGGCCAGATTCCTGAGGGAGTTGTAGCCAGTGGCATCGCCAAAATCGGTCAGGTTGGGCAGCTCGAAACGGCCGATACCACCCTTCCAATCCTGGGAGATGTCATTCCCATTCCCGTCGTCAACGAGGTCGTCTCCTTCGGTGATCTGATCATGATCGCCGGGCTCTTTGTCTTGTTCATGAACTTGCTCCTCCTGCCTCGCAGGACCGGGATCAGCATTGATGAGATTCTCGACGATGAAGCCATTCCTCCAGCAGGCACGCCGACGTCCAGTGAACCTTCTTCGGTCATCGATCTCACCACTGAAGGCGTTGCTGCACCGATGCCACATGCGCCAACCGAACTTGATCTGCTTGGCCTTGATGCTGGTGACCCGGCCTCCTTGGATGGCGATTCTGAAGGTCAGCTTGGATCGGTGGAAGGTGTCAAGATCTTGCCCGCCAGGCCCAAAATCGATCTGACCGCTGGTCCGAAGCAAGCAGAACCTGTTTCTCCAGATAGTTCTGTCTAGGTAATACTGTTTGGGCAGGACTGTTTGGATCGGCAGCGATTGCGGGCAGGCTAGGTCCCATGGAAGAATCCCTCGACCCGGTTCGGGTTAAGCGAGCCAGAATCGCCAACCTCGTTTCCAAGGGAATGCGAGCGGGAACCGCCCTCTACGTTTTGGCTAGCACCGTTTTCTTCATTGGCTTCGCCACCGGATTCAAGCAGGCACAAACCGTGATCATCGTGATCCTCATGGTCGTCGGATCGTTACTATTAGCTCCGGCAATGGTGTTCAACTATGGAGTCAAGGCCGCCAACCGGGCTGATCGCGACGACAGCTGGTGAGTCGCCTGCCCCGCGACGAACGGCGCGTACAGCTCTTGACCGTAGCCAGGCGAACGTTCGCGGCAAACGGCTTCCACGCAACATCCATGAACGAGATCGCTGAAGATGCAGGGGTGACCAAGCCAGTCTTGTATCAGCACTTCGATTCCAAGCGGGATCTGTTCAGTGAAGTACTCAGTGACATTGGTCGACGTCTGGACGCCGCCGTCTTCAATGAGACAACCCGAACCGGATCACCGTTCGAACAGGTGAAGGCCGGCTTCTCGGGCTACCTGGACTTCATCGAGTCGGATCGGGACGGCTTCTCCATCATCGTGAGTGGCTCCACCCGTGAGGACCCAGAGTTTGCCGCCCGTGCTCTGAGTTTTGAAGCCAAAATGGCAGCTACCGTCTCGACCCTCATCGCCATCAGCGGACTCGACGACGACGACCGGCTCGCACTTGCCTATGGAGTGGTTGGACTGGTCGAGGGCATGGTCCGGTTCTGGGTGAGCAATGAAGACACCACTCTCAGCCGCGATGAGCTCTTGACCCATATGACAAATCTGGCTTGGCTGGGCCTACGCAGCTGAGATCTGCAGACCGACAAGCTCGGGAATCTGACGATCCGAATTACCGATCATCCCCATAACTGATGAACAGCCTCGCTGACGATACGGTTCGGGCATGATCGACTTTCGCAGCGACACCGTTACCAAGCCCTCTGATGCCATGCGCTCAGTCATGGCCGAAGCCGAAGTTGGCGACGACGTGTACGGCGAAGACCCAACAATCAACGCCTTGGAAGCCCAAGCGGCTGAGCTATTGGGCAAGGACGCTGGCCTCTTTGTTTCAAGCGGTACCCAATCCAACCTCCTCGCCATCTTGTCTCATTGCCAGCGTGGCGACGAATACCTGGTGGGCCAACAAGCCCACGCCTACCTCTTTGAGGCTGGCGGTGCTGCTGTGCTTGGCAGCGTGCAACCCCAACCAGTGCTGCTGGATGAGAACGGCATGTTCGACCTCGACCAGCTTGACTCCGCCATCAAGCGTCAGCCGAGCATGCATCACTTCGCCCACTCCAAACTGCTCTGTCTGGAGAACACCCACGACGGCAAGGTCCTGCCTCCGAGCTATGTGACCGACGCTCAGACTCTGGCTAATGAGCATGGCCTCGGGCTTCACCTGGACGGCGCTCGCATGTGGAATGCATCAGTGGAGAACGACCAGACTCCTGCGGAGACTGCTGTTGGTTTTGACACGGTTTCGGTTTGTCTGTCCAAGGGACTCGGGGCACCCGTTGGATCAGTATTGGTTGGTCGACAGGACCTGGTTGATGAGGCTCGACGCTGGCGAAAGATGGTCGGCGGCGGGATGCGTCAGGCTGGAATTCTGGCCGCGGCCGGAAGCTACTCCCTGAGCAACAATATTGATCGCCTGGCAAAAGACCACGCCAACGCTGTTCGTTTGGCCGAAGGCTTAGCCAAGCTGCCTGGCGTTACTGTCGATGGACCCCACACCAATATGCAGTTCGTCAGCTTCGAGGGGCTGGATCCGGTGGTCCTGGCCGAGAAGCTGGCCGCCGAAGACATTCTGGTCTTTGCTGGCTCACCGATGAGGCTGGTGTGTCACTTGGACATCTCGACCGAGGACATAGAACGGGCGCTTGAAACCTTTTCTTCCGCCGTCACCGAGCTCATTGGGTAGCTGGCATCCCCGTTCAGGCACCACACCCAGACCTCCTGACGCTAGATCATCAACTGCTAGCCTCCCGGTTATGAGCGTTCAGAACGACTTCGGACAACCGGTCGGGGCAACACTGCAGAATTGGTCCAAGCCAGAGTTCCCATCTTCGGACGACCTTGTTGGACGCAGCGTGAGGCTGGTCACCCTGGATAGTAGAACCCATGCCGAAGCCCTCTTCGAAGCATTCTCCCAAGCTGATGGCTCACTGTGGACCTATATGGGCTTCGGCCCTTTCGACAACAGTGCCCAACTGGCCTCAGCCATCGATGGCATCGTTGACCTTCCCGGCTGGCAGCCCTATTGCATCCTGGTTGACGCAACACCAGTCGGGTTCGCCTCCTATCTGCGGATCGATCAACAAGCCGGCGTCATCGAGATCGGCTCCATCACCTTTGCTCCATCGTTGCAGCGAACAACCGCCGCAACCGAAACCATCTATCTGATGATCAAGTACTGTTTCGAACTTGGCTACCGACGTTGTGAGTGGAAGTGCGACGATCTGAACGCACCATCTCGGGTTGCAGCAATCCGTCTCGGCTTCCAGTACGAGGGGACCTTCCGCCAAGCCACCCACTACAAGGGCCGGAATCGAGATACCTCGTGGTACTCCATCACCGATCAGGACTGGGTTGACTTGGGGCCGGGCTACGTGGCCTGGCTCGATCCAAAGAACTTCGACTCAGCAGGCAAACAACAACAATCACTCAGCGAGTCACTCGCTCGCCCCTGATTTTGGGAACTTCTTCTCGGACTCTGTCGATCTATGACGCGTGGCGAGAGCTAGGCCTTCTTGGAACGAGCCCGGCCAACAATTCGCAGAGCAGCACCGGCGATAAGGGCCAATTCGGTAGCAGAAAGACCAGTCCCACCGCTACCGGAGGCCGCGCCAAAGCGCTTAGCCATATCGTCGTCGATCCACCCTTGGCGATGGGCAAACCGCAGCCCAGCATTGCCAACAATCATCACGTCCCCCAGCTTGGCTGTAGCCGGGAAGCGTTTCTGGACGGTTCGACGAAGGAAGCTCACGACATCCAGGATAGTCGACCAGGCCCAACAGGAGACGAGTGCTTGGGTTAGGGTTCAGACAGATCTTTCACTTGAGGATTTGATGACGCGACGAGGATTCTGTTGAGCGAAACCAACTGGCGACGGCGGCTGGAAGGATTGCTGGGTGTTCCGGCAACGGCGGGGAACACGGTGGAGGTCCTACGCAACGGTGACGCCATATTCGGGGCCATGTTGGAGGCAATCAGCTCCGCTACCCGCAGCATTGATTTCCTTACCTTCGTCTACTGGCAAGGCAATATCACCGAGCAGTTTGCCAACGCTCTGGCCGAGCGGGCCCAGGCCGGCGTGCGAGTCCGAGTGCTTCTCGATGCACTCGGTTGCCGCAACATCTCTCGACAACAGATGAAAGCCATGCGAGTCGCGGGTTGTGATGTTCGATGGTTCCGCCCAATCGACAGTCCCTTGCGCCGGGCCAACCATCGGACCCACCGCAAGCTCCTGATCTGCGATGAGCTCATTGGCTTCACCGGAGGTGTTGGCATCGCCCAAGAGTGGACGGGCAACGGTGATCAGCCCGACTCGTGGCGCGACACCCACTTCCGGGTCGTTGGCCCAGCCGTTGACGGTATTCGCGGCGCCTTCGTCGACAACTGGGTCGAAACCGGACCTTTGGAAATCGACGCTCTCTTTGATCACTTTCCCGACCATGACACGTCCGGTTCGTCAATAATTCAGGTGATTGCTGGTGCGGCTGAAGCAGGCGGTAACGATATTGCCAGCATGCTTGAGATCCTGATCAGCTCAGCCAAACACAACATCAGAATCACCACTGCCTACTTCAATCCGGACGACGAGTTGTCAGCCTTGCTGATCGGGGCTGCTCATCGTGGTGTCACCATTGAAGTTCTGGTCCCCGGTCAATACGCCGACAAGCGATTTGTGCAGATTGTTGGCGAGGCTCGCTTCAGCGAACTGCTTGATGAGGGAATTTCTATCCGGATGTACAACCGGACCATGCTCCACGCCAAGATACTGACCGTTGATGGTGAGGTTGCTAGCGTTGGGTCGGCCAATATCAACCAACGATCCTTCCAGTACGACGAAGAAGTCAACCTCGTCATCTTCGACGAAATGGTCGTTGCCGAGCTTGATCAACACTTCCAAGACGACCTCGACCACAGTAAGGATGTTGATCCCGAATGGTGGGCCGAGCGTGGCATGGTGCAGCGCGCCGCCGAACGAGCAGCCACCGTGGTCGCCGACCTGATCTGATGCGTTAGTGAGCGAGTAGCTCCAAGGCTTGAGCATGAAGCTGAACGGTCGCGGCCGCAATGACCCAACCCCCATCCAGAGGGGGTTTGCCCTCAAGGTTGCTCACCACTCCCCCGGCTGCTTCGATGATGGGAATGAGCGGGATGATGTCATAGGGCTGGAGCTGATTCTCGATAACCAGATCGGCTGACCCGGTCGCCAGCAAGGCGTAGTTGATGCAGTCACCGCTAAAGCGGCTCATCTTGACCGATTCTTCCACCCGGGCGAAGGCCGCCTGCTCCTCCGGTCTTGCGAACATCGAGGGATGAGTACACAACAAGATTGCGTCGCCAAGCTTGACCACATCTGACGTCCCGAGCGGACGCCGGCCCGAAGAAGAATCCCACCAGGATCCGGCGGGTGAGGCCACATACGTTTCACCGGTTGTCGGTTGGTGGAGCCAACCCGCCAACACCTGGTCACCATCTTGGAAGCCGACGAGGGTTCCCCACATTGGCTGACCACTGATAAAAGCACGAGTGCCGTCAATGGGATCAATGATCCAACGCCGCTGACCGTCCCCAGTCGTTCCTCGCTCCTCACCAACAACGGCGTGGTCGGGGAACAGTGCTTGCAGTCCGGCCCGAATCTCATCCTCAACGGACCGGTCGGCCTCAGTCACCGGATCGAACGAACCGTGAGATGCCTTGTTGCCAACTGGACCACTTCCCTGTGCGCCCTGCCGGAACCATTCCAGTGAGCGTTCACTCGCAATTCGGATGAGGTCTGTAACCTCCTCGACGTGGGACGCAATAACAAAGGATCCTGGATCCTCGGCTCCAGCCGCCGATAGTGAGTCTGAACCCTGTTCTTGACCGGTCATCATCGCACGATACGGTATTCTTGCACTTGTTGGAAACAACCGGTTCTCGATCCGAGCCAGAAACGATCCTCCAATGTCTGACGCTTCCATCCCACTCAGTGACAATTCCGAGGACGAGTTCGACGACGATCTCGATCTGTCGACACTGGACGACGCTGAACTCACCGCCCAGATGCATGACGATCTCTATGACGGCATGGGGGAAGAAATCGGCGAAGGCACCCAGATCCTTCTGGGCCGCGGCTGGTCAGCCGAAGAGACTCTCAACAAGGCTCTCGTTGCTGGCATGAAGGTGGTTGGCGACGACTTCCGCGACGGCATCTTGTTCGTTCCCGAAGTCCTGCTGGCAGCCAACGCCATGAAGGTCGGTATGGAGATCTTGCGGCCCTTGTTGGCCGAGACCGGGGTCGAGGCCGTTGGTAAGGTTGTCATTGGCACCGTCAAGGGCGATATCCACGACATTGGTAAGAACCTGGTCGGCATGATGCTGGAAGGGGCCGGATTTGAGGTTGTTGACCTCGGTATCAATACCGATGTTGACAGCTTCCTCGACGCCCTGGATGAGCACAACGCAGATATTCTCGGCATGTCCGCCCTGCTGACCACCACCATGCCCTACATGAAGGTTGTCATCGACACCCTGATCGAACGGGGCAAACGAGACGATTACATCGTGATCGTTGGCGGTGCTCCCCTCAACGAGGAGTTCAGTCTCGCCGTTGGTGCCGACGCGTACTGTTCGGATGCTGCCATTGCTGCTGAGACAGCAAAGACTCTGGTTGATGAACGACGTGCCGCACTCGCTGCCAGCTGAAGCACCCTTCGGCTCATCAACCGCAGTCATTGCCTGCGGCGCGCTTGTTCGCGAACTGCGGGCAGTCGGAGTCAATGCCTCCTACTTACCGGCTCCCCTGCATAGTCGTCCAGCCAAGATTCCCGGCGCCATCGAAGAAGCCATTCGCACTGTGCTTGGCGAAGCAGCCGCCAAAGGCTCGCCGCTGGATCGGATTGTGCTTGGGTACGGCGACTGTGGAACTGGTGGTTTGTTGGACTCACTGATGGAGCGACTCCAGGCCGAGCTTGCTATCCCAATCGAGCGGTTGCCCGGAGACCATTGTTATTCCTTCTTTGTCGGCGCTGAAGCCTTCCGTGCCTTGCATGACGAAGAACTCGGCACATTCTTCCTGACTGACTTTTTGGCTCGACATTTTGATCAGCTCATCTGGAGACCGCTCAAGATCGACAAGCATCCCGAACTGTTGGACATGTACTTCAGCAATTACATACGAGTGGTCTACCTGTCACAAACCAATGACTCCGAGCAGCTTGGGGAGCTGACGGTCATGGCGGCCGATGCGGCCAAGCGCCTGGGACTGGCCTTTGATCGCCGCCACACGGGATTGTCACCCCTCCAGGACGCGTTGGGGCACCCGGTCACCGTTAGCATCACTGCACCCACCGCCCGCCAAGGCGGATCCACCTCACATCAAACCGATAGCGAGTAGCCATGGCCCGAGGCGCACAACTCATCACCATCTATTGGCGAGACATTCCAGCCCAGGTGAACGCCAAGTCTCGTCAGGAGAAACACCAGATCCTGCTCAAGCCGCGGTTTCAGAAAGCTATTGATCGGGCTGCCATGGTGGCCGATATCACAACCTCCAGCGCATACGTGAACGAATGGCGCCAAGAAAAGGCACCCCTCAAGGGTGACTACGCCAGCGCGGCGGAGGCACTGGCGCAAGAACTGGATGCTTCCTTTCCCCTTGAACGGCTGGACGAATTCGTCCGCAATGGCGGCTTCGCCGAGCCACAACCAGATCCTGCCGAAACAGAAACCGCGTGAGCAATCGAATCATCTTCACGCCCAGCGGACGTGAAGGCCAGGTTGCCGACGGCGCAACGGTGCTTGATGCCGCCCGCCAACTCGGCATTGACCTCGACTCAGTTTGTGGTGGACGAGGTATTTGTGGCCGCTGCCAGGTTGTTCCTGGTATCGGCTCATTTCCCAAGTGGGGACTGGACATTGATGCCACTGCTCTCAGCGCCCCGGGATCAACCGAAACGTCCTATGCGGGGAAGCGCCCCCTGCTCGAGGGCCACCGCCTCGGATGCGCCGCTGTTATCCAGACCGATGTTGTCATCGACATTCCTGAATCGAGCCAGATTCACAAGCAGGTCATTCGCAAGGAGGTCAATCTTGAAGGCCTAACCATCGACCCTGTTACCGAGCTTCGCTATGTGGAAGTTTCGGGTGTCGCTCCACCCCTGCTTTTGCTTCGGGTTGCCTTGGCTCGGGACTGGGGCATCGAAGAAATCCTTGTTCCTGGGACCCTCGACTCTCAGGTGGCTCAGGCCATCGCTGCGAGCCAGGCAATGGCTGACGCCGTGTCCGAGACTGAGCCAGCCGGCCTCACCGTGGCTCTTCGTACTCAGAGTGACGGACAGTTGATCGTCGCTGCGGTCTGGCCAGGATTCGTCGACGCCGCCTACGGCATGGCCATCGACATTGGATCAACCACCATTGCCGGACATCTCTGTGATCTAGCAACCGGCGAAGTCGTTGGCTCCAGCGGCCGAATGAATCCACAGATTCGCTTCGGTGAAGACCTGATGAGCCGGGTCAGCTACGTGATGATGAATCCCGGCGGAGACATTGAACTCACGACCGCCGTCCGCACGGCCTTGGATGAGCTCATTGGCGAGGTTGTGGCTGAAGCGTCAATTACTCGGGACAAGATTCTGGAAATGACCATGGTCGGCAATCCAGTCATGCATCACTTGCTGCTTGGTTATGACACGATCCCACTCGGTACCGCACCCTTCATCTTGGAGACCGACGAGGCGGTCGAAGTCGCCGCAACCGAGCTGGATCTTGATTGCCCCAATGCTGCGGTCTATATCGCCCCGTGTATTGCTGGTCATGTCGGAGCGGACACTGCTGCGGCCATCGTGGCCGAACGCCCTCATCACTCCGAAGGTATTCAACTGCTCGTAGATGTTGGAACCAATGCCGAAATTGTTCTCGGAAACAAGTCGAACCTGTGGGCAGCTTCTTCACCAACCGGACCGGCCTTTGAGGGTGCGCAGCTGTCGTGCGGTGTTCGGGCGGCGGTCGGGGCCATCGAACGAGTACGAATTAACCCGGAGACTCTCGAGCCTCGATTCAAGGTGATCGGATCTGATCTCTGGAGTGACGATCCCGACTTCGTCCCACCCAAGACCGGCATCATTGGCATCTGTGGTTCTGGTGTGATTGAGGTCTTGGCCGAAATGGCCGTTGCTGGAATTCTGGACAAGAAGGGCGTCATTCGCCAAGCCAGCGACATCAGCCCGGGCGCTGTTGCGTCAGGGCGGATTGTTGCTGATGACCGCACGTTCGCCTATGTCTTGGTTCCCGGTCGCGAGGGTGAGAGCAGCAGCCAGAGTGATAGCAGCCAGGTTGAGTTGCGTATCACCCAGAACGACGTCCGGGCTATCCAGCTAGCCAAGGCTGCTCTGAAAGCTGGAATCGACCTCTTGATGCAACACGCCGGGCTGGATGAGGTGGACGACATTCGTTTGGCGGGAGCCTTTGGTGCCCATATTGATCCGGTCGCCGCCGCCGATATTGATCTGATTCCAACCAGCGCAGGCTCGGTCTCTTCGCCCGGCAACTCGGCTGGCACCGGTGCGGTTCGCCTCCTGTTATCTCGGTCCGAACGGACCGAGATTGAAGAAGTTGTTCGCAGGGTCGTCAAGATCGAGACGGCAATGGAACCTGCCTTCCAGGACCTCTTCGTGCAAGCCATGGCCTTCCCAACCGCGCCTGACCCGGTTGCCCGACCCGAGGGGTCCGGCCGATCTAAGCGACGCCGCCGCAGCCGGGGTTAAGGTCAGGATCGAGCCGCTTTGGCCTGTCCTTGCACAATGAGAGCCAGAGCGCCAAACACCAGAGCCATGGCTCCTACCTGGGTGAGGCTCAAGCTCTCGCCCAAGGCGGCCCAGGCAATGAGCGAAGAGATGACGGGAATGAGCAGGGTGAAGGTCGAGCCGACCCACAAAGGAATCCGGACCAGGGACCAGTTCATGATGGAGTGGCCAAGGACTCCAGCCACGAGCACCATCACCATCAGCCAGGCCAGGCTTCCTCGATCTGGCCAGGACAGGTCTTGGCCAAAGGCGAGGGCCAGGGGGATATTGACAAGGCAAGCCCAGACAGCGGTTCCGGCAGTGAACTCTGTGGGTGTGAGCCGCCCCTTGGACTGCTTGGAGGCAATGAAGTAGGTGGCCCAACACAGCATGGCGCAGAAGGCCAGGGCATCCCCTTTTGCGCTCCATTCCGGTGTCCCGTTGGAGGCCAGCATGACCAGGCCGACCCCAACGAAAGCTCCGATTGATAGCAAGGCGTCCCGCTTCTTGATTTGCTCACCGAAGAACCGGGCGGCGACAACGCCAACGAGCACTGGTTGGAGCGAACCGATCAGGGTGGCATTGACCACATTGGTGATCTTGACTGCACTGAAGAACAGGGCAACGTTGATGCCAAGGGCCAAACCGCCGAACATCGAGCGCTTCATGATTCGTGGGCTGAGTGAGGCTCCTCGGAACTGCATCCAGGCCAGGATGACCACCGAGAACAGACCAAATCGGTAGACGGCAATGGCCATTGGATCCAGGTCAATGCCCTTAGCCAGCACGCTGCCAGCACCCCAGGCGGTAACCGATAGGGCGGCGCCAATCAGGCCACTCCCCATCGCTCGCGAATCAGCACCTGCTCTACTGCTGCTGCCCACGACTGGGCCTTGTCCTGCCCCCTGGGCGGCCGTATTTGCTGTCACTCAGGCAACGTAGCCCTGATGAGCCTGCAACCGTCAAACATCGGCCATCAAACGTCAAGTAGCGGGACCTCGAGTTTGGGCCGATTTGTCAGGGTTGTAAGCCCGATGGAGGAGCGACCGAACCGATCTCGAACCTTGTCCATGGCCGCATCAAGCTGGACGGTGTCCTTGCCATCCAGTGACAGGGCGAGCTGGATGACCGAGTCATCGCTCAGCCCGCTGACAGCGATCCCGACCTTGGTCAGCCCGCGCTC
>VAPK010463492.1_pt1 | contig 11864 bp, 14 predicted proteins | sample 3395031 | NCBI WGS metagenome assembly VAPK01 (sample SAMN08290443, study PRJNA428436) | hydrothermal vent metagenome | isolation source: Deep-sea hydrothermal vent chimney 1 | place: Pacific Ocean: Juan De Fuca Ridge | reverse complement strand
GTAAAAAATCGTACCAAAGACAAGTCTAATTTTAAGTCCTCAAAAGCATCAAAAGAAGCTGCTTGACGTAAAAGTAGTATGCGTTGTAAAGGGTCTATTTGGGTTTTGTTTTCAAGTAGTATGGCACGCTGTTCAAACTCATCCATACGCATAAGTGTAGGCAGGAAACCATCTTGTACTTTATGGCTTTGACTTATGGTTCTTAGGGCTCTTGAAGTAGGATATATATGGAGTTGATTTTGACTCAACATTTAGTGCTTCGCATACATTGAATTTTAATTCTTATCATGGGAAAGATTATAACATATTTATAGGCTATGATTTACCTTATGTCACTATAATGTCACCCAATACATTTAAAGGAATACTACCTATGTTCAAACATATTTTTTTCTGGACTTTAGGAACATTTATACTTCTTCAAGCTATACAAATTACTATACCCAAAATACCAACAAATATTAATAAGCATAAAGAGATGCAAGCACCACAAGAGATAATATCATTACTTAAAACATCATGTTATGACTGCCACTCTTACCAAACAAAAATGCCTTGGTACGGAAATATATCACCAATATCTTGGGAAGTAAGGTCTCACATTAAAGAGGGAAGAGCATGGTTTAATTTTCAAGAGTGGGGAAATTATAGTAAAGAGAAACAACAGAAGATCTATAAAGGTATTGTAAAAACTATTAATTTACGTATGCCTATACCTATGTATCTAAATATGCATGAAGAAGCAAAACTTACTTTAAAACAAAGAAAGCAAATAAAAGAGTGGGCACAAAGTAATATAAAGGAAGATTAACCTTCCTTTATATTAAGGTTTTAAATAAGCAGGTATTTGTGAATAGCCTACTGCTTCACCAATTTTGGCTCTTAACTGTAAGGTATATCTTCCTGGTTTAGTTATCTCAATATTATCGATCTTGAATTTACCATCTACTACAGGTATATTTTCAATCAAGATATCTTCCTTTACTGAATGAGGTCTTGTTAATAAAAAAGTAACATTTGCATCATTTATAAAAGTGTTATTTTTATTTGTAACAAGATATGAAAAACTATTTTTACCTTGAGACAAAACAACAGAATTCTCTGTTTTTGCTCTTTTAGAATTTTCTATATCTTGCATTACTCTTTGAACATCTATGATTTTTATACTATAATTTTTATCGAACAATACTTTTCTTTTCATTATTTCATTGATATTCATATCTGCCTGTTGATACTTCAACATATATTCATTAGACTCTTGTACAGGTATTGAGGAGGCAGACTTTACTGTCCAATAACTCAATGTGATACCCAAGATAAGAAATCCAAGTATCATATGTGGCCAGTATGTTTTCTCTTTATTGTTTGCCATTTTTTATCCTCATGTAAAGTGGTCTGAATATAAACATCCAAAATACTAATAATGCACCAATTATTACTATGACTTGTAACACATTGATTATGTATCTTGTTTCATTTGGAAGTGTAGTTGTCATTTCAACATTCTTTGAATCAGCAATTTGATCTGCTAATTCTGAAAAGCCTTGCACTACACCAATATTATATTTATCTTCTTTTGTATTTTTATCTTTAGCTGCTATAACATCTATGGTTGCATCCATTACATCACTCTTATCATACAGTTTTACCAACTCTTTACTAGAGGGGATAAGTGCTACTCGTCCTTTAGTCTCAGATTTAGCAGTGATTACTGCATTTGGTGCAAATATCAACATAACATATGGCTTGCTTATGTTAGCTTCATACTTCTTACTATACTCAACCAAGTTAAACCTCTCTGGAAAGTTTTCATTGGTAGCAACTACATAACCGTAGATTCCTGTTTTAGATAGTAACTCATCTGCCATCTGCTCTATTAGTTTTGAAGCTTCAGGTTTTAAAATATCATCTTTGAGAATATGTGTTGCGTTTAGTAGAAGTGGAAGTAACAAAGCAAGCAAGGCGAACCTTACTTGAACTTTGAACATAAATTATCCTATAAAAAGGTGGTTTGGTGTTAATACGGCCCATGCTGTATATGCAGCAGAAATAACCATAGTTAATGCCAATATTTTATCCATAACTTTAATCATTGTTTATCCTTTATGAATTACTTAGCATCTTTGAATGCATGTTGTGCATTCTCAGTGCTGTTCATTTTAACATTATCTAAACTACCAGTAATAGGTGCTGGATCATAAAAATTACTAGCACTTTTTTGTTGTACTCCAATACCCCATACAGTCAAAACCACAAGGATACTGAGTAAAAGTACAGTAGCGATCAACATACCTGTTACACCATTAAGACCAAATACGGCTCTGTTTGTATTTTCAGTTACTGCCATCTCTTATCCTTTCAATGTTGCGATATAAGCCGCAAGTGCTTTGATTTGTACTGGTGTCATTCTATCATGGAAGGCTGGCATTGTACCTAATGCACCTTTTTTACCATTTTTAATCACATTCCCGACAAGCGTTTCATCAAATGATGTAAGATCAGGAGCCATACCTGCCATACCTTTACCATCTGGTCCATGACAAGATGCACATGCTGCAAATGATGCAGGCTGTTCACCCTTCATACCACCAGCGATATAAGTTGCAATTGCTTCAGCATCTGCTCCTTGTGCCATCATTGGAGGCATTGCACCCATTGGGTAACCCAATTGGTTTGAACCTTTTGCTATAACGTCAAGTACCTGTGCTTTACTCATTCTACCTGTAAAGTCATGTGCTTTACCAGAAAGACCATCACCTGTTGTACCATGACATGGTGCACATTGTACTAAGAAGATAGACTCACCCATTTGTGTAAGTGTAGCCGCATCTGCATTTTTATGAACAGCTTCAAACTTTCCATTATATGCTTTTACTTCTTCATTATATTCACCAATTTGACTATATCCATTTACTGGATAACCTGCGATCATATACCACATAGCCCAAATTGCTGTACCTAACCATGAGTATGCCCATCCACCTGGAAGTTCATTTTTATACTCACCGATACCGTCCCAATTATCTTCACAAAGTTCACCACCAGCTGTATCTGTTTTCATCTGGTTGATGTATTTGATAGATACACCTATTGAAAGCACTGCAATCGCTACAGCACCTATCATTGTAATCATATTGATAGGATCACTCAAATCAATGTTCATCGAGTTAACTACATAAATCGTAGCACCGATAAGCACTGCTGCGAAGAGAAGTCCTTTTATCATTAACGCATTCATTTATCTTGCTCCTTGTTTTCACTTGGGGTTACAGAACTAGTATCTATAGGCTTACTATCGATTTCATCATCTAAAGCAATATTACCTAATTTTTCATAGTCCTTTTCACCTTTTTTTTCACTTCTATAGAGGTATATAATATACCAATATAATACCACCACCAAAAAAATGGTCATAAAGAAACTGGCATAGCCTTGAAGTTCTCTAATATCCATTTTACTTTACTACTTCAATCTATTAAGATATGCAATAAGAGCAACAACTTCAGGAACATTTCCTGCAGCAACTAAATCTTTTACATTTTGGTTCTTCATATCAGCAGCAATTTTTGCGGCTTCAGCCAATACTGCTGGCTTATGTGCTTCCCAAGCTGCTCTAGTTCCTTTGAACTCATCGCCATATGGTGTTGCAAATACATTTTTAACTGTAACCGCTTCAGCATAAGCTGTTTCGATATCAGCAATATTTGTAAACTGATGTTTATATGCTGGCATTATTGAACCTGGAACAACTGCTGTTGGCTCCCACATATGGTTTTCATGCCAGTCTGTTGTACGGTAGTTACCTATACGGTGAAGATCTGGACCTGTTCTTTTAGAACCCCAAAGGAATGGTCTATCATATGCATACTCTCCAGAGAGTGAATACTGACCATATCTGTCAGTCTCCGCTTTAAATGGACGAATAAGCTGTGAATGACAAGCAATACATGCATCTTTTTTATAAACTTCTTTACCTGCAAGCTCAAGTACAGTATAAGGCTTAAGCCCTACAACTGGTCTTGATGCTTCTGCAAAGTTAGGCAGGATCTCAATAAGACCTGCAAACGCGATAACCAAAAATACTCCTACTGCAAAGAAGAATGGATTTTTTTCTAACCAATGAAACATAACCTACCTCCTTATGCCATAGGTGATCTAAACTGTGGTTCTTCAGAAAGTTCTCTAGAAGACGTCATAGTTTTAATCATATTGTAAGCGAACATCAAGAAACCAATAAGGTACATAACACCTGAAAGGGCTCTAATCGCATAGTAAGGGTGAAGTACAGTAACTGTATCGATGAAGCTATACATCAAGTTACCATACTCATCAACTGCTCTCCACATCATACCTTGTGTGATACCTGCGATCCACATAGATGTAAAGTAAAGAACAACGGCTGTTGTTTGAAGCCAGAATTGTGCTTCAAGAAGGCTCTTAGAGTAAATTTCTCTTTTAAACATTCTTGGAGCCATATGGAAGAGTGCAGCCATAATCATGAATACAACCCAACCAAGTACACCATCATGAACGTGTCCAGGAATCCAATCTGTAAAGTGTGCAATTGCATTTACTGATTTGATCGCTTGAATCGGACCTTCAAGTGTTGATAGCATATAGAATGTAGATGCTAGTACCATAAATTTGATCAGTGGATTTTCAGTTAACTGGTTCCACTCACCCTTCATAGTAAGAAGCATGTTGATCGCTGAACCCCAAGATGGCAAGATAAGCACTACTGAGAATACTGATCCCATAGTCTGCATCCAATCTGGAACTGTTGACCATAAAAGGTGGTGTGAACCAGCCCAAAGGTAGATGAACATTAGTCCCCAGAAAGAGAGAAGTGACAATTTATATGAATAAATAGCTTGTCCAGACTCTTTTGGAAGGAAATAATAGATCATTGCAACGATAGGAACAGTAAATCCAAATGCAACTGCATTGTGACCATACCACCATTGAACTAGTGCATCATTTGTACCAGAATACATAGAAACTGAGTGCATGATATTACCAAGACCTTCAGTTGCGAAGTAAGTAGGAACTGCCATATTGTTGAAAAGGTAAAGCATAGCTATACCAAGGAAGCATGCGATATAGTACCACATTGAGATATAAAGTGCTTTCTCTCTTCTAATACCGATAAGTGCGAACATTGCCACACCCCAGCTTACCCAAATAAGTACAATAACAATATCTATAGGCCACTCGAACTGTGCATACTCTTTAGATTGAGAATAACCTAATAAAAGTGTAATTACAGCGATAAGAGCTCCTACAAAATAGAGCCAAAAGTGAAATTTACCCATAAACATTACAAACTTAGACTCTGCCATAGAGACTTTAAGAACTCTTTGTGCTGAATAATAGAATGTAGCAAAAACCCCACTCAATGTAAATCCAAAAATAACTATATTTGTGTGAAGTGGTCTCAATCTTGAGAATGTACCATATTCACCAATCAAGTAGTTAAGTTCTGGAAATGCTAGTTGTGCCGCGATAAGCGTACCAATAAGCATACCTAAAAATCCAAACAAAATTGTCGTATAAGTAAACAACTTTGCTACGGAATAATCGTATTCCAATGCTGCGTTTGATTGCATGCATACCCCCTTGTAAAAATTTATGTTATTTAAATAATGACAATTTTTGACATTATTTGACAACATTCGCACTTATTATAAGTTTTTTTTTCACATATAGAGCTTAAAATAACAGAGGCAAAAAAAGATTTGTTAACTGAATGTTAATAAAATGAGTTAAATCGTAGCTAATAGCCCAATAGACGATAGATTTTAATGTTTAACTAAGAGTAATTCACTCCTAATTAAACCTATTTTAAAGAGATTTTACGCTTTTCCTTTTGCTGATTGGATAGAGTGTATGTATTGATAATCAACTGTGATATTTTGCTCATTTGAAAGGTGTTTAGAGAGTCTCTCTACCATACCTTCAAAATCTTCAAAAAGATAATTTGCCATTGATCCAGGGATTGGGTTTATCTCATTTAAAAGCACTTCATCATCTACAACAAAAAAGTCACAACGCATAATACTTCCTTTAAAAAGTGGGTCATATATTTTTTTAAAGCTCTCTTGTATTCTATTTTTCAAATCATCCGTAATGTCAGCTGCAAGAACTTGTGAATCACGAGAAAAGTCCATATATTTCTTCTCAAAATCTAAGAATTCTTCTTTTTGTGGCTCTTCGACAATGGAGAGTTCCCACTCATTTGTATAACAACCTGCTTGATTAAATTCTTTTACACCTTCTATAAAAGGTTCTATGATGACATCTGTATCAAACTCAAATGCAACATCTAGTGCATAATCTAGTTCCGAAGCCTCTTTAACAATACTCACACCAATGCTAGACCCTAAACGTACTGGTTTTATAATAACAGGGTAGTCCATAGAGACTTTTCTTTCATCATTAGATGAGAGGTACTCATATGCCACTGTTTTCACACCAAGACTCTCTGCCAAAAATTTAGTATAAAGCTTGTTATAAGAGAGTGCTGAAGCTTCCATACGAGGTGAGATGAATGGGATATTAAAAAACTCCATCATAGAAGACATTTTTCCATCTTCACCATCTCTACCATGTATAAGATTAAGGGCTACATCAAAATCTACAGCTTTACTTCCAAACATACTATCTGCAAAAAAACCACCTTTTTTAAGTGTTAATTCTTTAGATTTTTTGTATTCCCCTGATGAAAAAAGTTTAGAGTTTATTTTATCTGTATCTATGAGATAAAATTTTCTATCAGAACTTACAAAAATATATGTGAGTGTCAATCTTTTAAGAACTTTTTTCATAGTAATCGCAGAGACTATACTTATCTCATGTTCAAAACTTGAACTTCCGAATAAAATAGCTATATTCATTTATACTCCTTACAACATTTTAGCAAATTCGCCAAAGATATATGCACTCTCGTGTGGACCTGGGCTTGCTTCTGGGTGATGTTGAACTGACATAGTGGGAGAGTCATTATATTTGAGCCCCTCTATCGTATTGTCAAACAAATTCGTATGCGTAACTGTTGCAACTTCTGTAATGTTATCTGGTACATTATAGTTATGGTTTTGGGCTGTGATTTCTACCGTGTTTGTAATAGCATTCATTACAGGATGATTTCCACCATGATGTCCAAACTGTAGTTTATATGTATCATACCCATGTGCGATAGAAAGCAACTGATGTCCAAGACAAATACCAAAAAGTGGTACTTTACGTGCAATGAGTTTTTTAATCTTCTCTTGCTCCTCTTTTAGTATAAGTGGATCACCTGGTCCATTCGAAAGAAAGACACCATCAATCTCTTTTGCATCTATCTTGCTTATAATATCTTCAGCAGACATAGAGTTAGGTACTACTGTTACTTCCATTCCAGCATGTGTTAATTCATTTAAAATATTTCTTTTGATACCAAAGTCAAGAGCTATGATTTTTTTAGTCGTTTTTGGTGTCTCATATGTAAAAGTATCTGTACTATAACGTGCTTCTTTATGAATATAGGACTCTTTTGTACTTACCTCTTCAATATAATTTACTTCTTCAATATGTGGTGAAGATTCCAGCACTTTCTTAAGTTCATCTTTACTATGAAGTTCAGTAGAAGCTACCATCATCATAGCACCCTCTTCTCTTAACATCTTAGTGATAAAACGTGTATCTATTTCAGTGATACCAAGTACATTGTTTTTTTTCAAAAGTATGTCTAACGTCTCTTCACATCTAAAGCTAGAAGGTCTATCTTGATACGAACGAACGATGATACCTTTACAGTGAGCCCCTTTGCTTTCCATATCTTGGGCATTACAACCTACATTACCTATCTCAGGCATAGTAAATGTCACAAATTGTCCTGCATATGATGGGTCTGTAACTATCTCCTGATATCCTGTAAGAGAAGTGTTAAAGACTATCTCTCCAACCGATGTGCCAACAGCTCCAAAACTTTTAGCTTCAAGCATAAGCCCATTTTCAAAATAAAGAGAAACTTTTTGCATTACAACATACCTCTTTTAGATAGTTCCTCTTGATAATATCTTTCATAAAGAAGCTCATAGTCTTGAGACCCTGGTATGACTTCTTTTTCCATACCTCTAATTTTATCATAGACAATATCATCTATCTCATCATAGGCATCTGCAAAGGCTTTAAAGGCTTTAAAAATAACATTTTTAACTTGATTTTCATTGACCTCATACTCGGCCAAATAATTCTCATATAACTCATCCAAAATAAGGTGTGCTAAATCATTATAGCGGTCATCATAGTTCATGATAACACCATGCTCTGCAGCCATCTTCTTTTTGATCATAAAGAAGAGTTGTCTCTCGTCTGCATGTTGAAACTCTATCTCATCATAGTTTTCATCTAAGATTTTTTTAACTTTTTCATCAAGTGCATGCTCTTTAGCAAGATTCTCATCAATGATTCTTTTTGCAGCTTCAACAACTGCCTCTCTACCTTTAGGCATAGTAATAAAAGGTGCATTTGCTAAATCAATCCCAATTTTGCTTGCTACATATCCTGTCTGTTGTGGTTTTAATCTCATTGCTACCCCTTAATTTTAATTTATCTTTAACGTATTATCGTGTCTAAACGCTCTGGACTTGTGGAGATAATCCCCATCTTTGTCCCTATCATCTCTTCAAGTGCTTCTATGTATGATTTTGCTGTATCTGGCAATGCATCAAAATCTCTTACACCTTCAGTCTTATCCCAACCGGGGAAACTTTTATAAATAGGTGTTGCATCTTCAAGCTCATATGGTACATAATTAACTTCTTTACCATCTACTTCATACGCTACACATACTTTTACTTCATCAAAACCATCAAGAACATCAAGTTTCATAAGTGCTACTTGATCTACACCATTTACACGGACTGCATGACGCATAGCTACAGCATCAAACCAACCACATCTTCTTGGGCGACCAGTTGTTGTACCGAATTCATGTCCATTTTTACGAAGTGTATCACCCTCAGTCCCAAAGTCTTCACTTGGGAAAGGACCATTTCCTACTCTGGTACAGTATGCTTTAGCGATACCAGTTACTTTTCCAATGTCTTTAGGGTTTATCCCCAGACCTGAACATGCCCCAGCACTCACAGTCGTAGATGATGTTACATATGGGTACGTACCATGGTCAATGTCTAGCATCGTACCTTGAGCACCTTCAAGCAATATCTTCTTATCATCATCCATGATTTTCCACATCATTTGTGTAGTATCAGTTATGTATTCACCAAGAACTGATTTATAACCTTCTAACTCGACTAAAAGTTCTGCTTCAACTGGTATATCAACACCCATGGCATCAAAAATAGGCTTATTCATTTCAAAATAAGCTACTATTTTTGCAGTCAATTTTTTAGGGTTAAGCAACTCTCCTAGTCTATGTCCTACACGTGCTATTTTGTCTCCATAAGCAGGTCCAATTCCTTTACCTGTTGTACCGATAGCTTTATCACCTTTCATACGCTCCCTAGCTTGGTCTATAAGTGCATGATAAGGAAGTAGAACATGAGCCTTATCTGAAAGAAAAAGTCTTCCTTCTAAGTTATCAAATTGTTCCATCTCTTTTATGAAATCTTTTGGAGAAAGTACCACACCATTTCCTACAATGTTCTTTGCAGAGGGATTAAGTACACCAGAAGGAATGAGATGAAGTGCATACTTTTTATCTCCTATGACAATGGTATGTCCAGCATTATGCCCACCTGCAAAACGACACACATAGTCATGTGTTTGTGCCATATGGTCAACGATCTTCCCTTTTCCCTCATCTCCCCATTGAAGACCTACAATTAAATCTGCTTTACTCATCTACCCTACCTTGTTCATTTTATTTACAATACACTCATCTGTATAGAGTGCAAATCCTGCTGCTTCAATACCTTCTATAGTATAAATCCCACCCATAGCTAAAAGGCTGTTGCCTTCGAACATTCTAAATGTCAAAGAGTCATAATACCTCATCTTCGCATAATACAGTGGAGAGATAACTATATTGGTATAATCTATTTTTTTGGCTGCCTCTTTTATCTTTTCTAATTCTACTTTAATATCATCTGGAAACATAGACAAATTATTTAAGTCATCTACACTATTAAGTCTTACAAGTTGCTCTATCCAAGGTAAATCAGCATTCATTATCTGCTCTACATGCATCGACTTAAGCACTTCTAAAGAAACTCCATAGTTTTCATTTAACAGATGTGGTATGCGTATATTAGCTATCTGCATCACTGGCTCAACACCAATTTGTTTTAAAAGTGAAACTGTTGTCTCTGCCATCTTCTCAAAATTTCCATCTATTACCTCAGCACCTATTTGATACTGCTCTTTAGTTGGGAAGCTAACCGTTGGCTGCACATAAAACCACTTTTTAGACTCCATACTTCTGCCAAGTCTTTTTGTTACGATACGTACAACATCTGCTGTAGAGTCAGCACGTAAAGTCACTTCATGGTTCTCTTCATCATTAAGTCTAACCAACGGTTTTTGATCATCAAAACTTTCATGCTGATGGTAAGAGAATAGTGGTGTAACTATCTCTTCAAATCCAAGGGAGTCAAGTGTTTGGCTTGCCACATATTCTATCTCTCTTTTTAGTTTAGCACTTTTACCAAAGTAAAGGCGGCTACCACTAGGGATTTCGTGTTCAAATATCATTATTTCTCTTCTTTTTTCAACATTGTTTTAAAATACTCTTCATTAAAGACACGGCTAGCAGTACCATCAAAGTCTCTACGACCAAGCTTAGCAAGTGCAAGCTCTACAGCATTAACTACCCATACCATCTCATACGTCTCTATTAATCCCATCTGGTTAATACGGAAAATTTTTCCTTTAAGATGGTCTTGTCCGCCTGCCACATTGACTCCAAAATCTGTTTTAAGTAAGTCACGTATCTCTTTTGCATTCTCATCGTCTATCGTAGTCATAGAACGTGCTGGTGTACTTGGGTATGATTGCAATCCAAGTGCCTCTAAAGCAAAACGTGTTGCTTTTGCACGACGTGCAGTATCACAATACAGTTTGCCCAACCCACCATCTGTTTCTATCTGCATTAAAACAGCACGAAGTCCTATGATGAGTGTTGTCGCTGCTGTATAAGCAGTTGTATTTTGTTTTTGTTTCTTAATTTCAGAAGCAAGATTAAGGTAATATCCTTTCCCCTCTCCTACTTTTTCAATAGCCCCATTGCTAAGACCAAGTATCGATAATCCTGGTGGTAACATCAATGCCTTTTGACTACCTGCAATCAAACAGTCTATGTTCTCAACGTTTATACGCTCCACACCCACTGCCGTAATCCCATCAGCAATTATCATGATATTTGGATTAATCTCTTTTACTGCCTTAGCTATCTCTTCAACTGGATGACGAAGACCACCTGCTGACTCAGAAACTTGAATAGCCAAAGCATCAATGGAAGGATTAGCCTTTATAGCTTCTACAACTTCTTCTACGGTTGCAGGAGTATCCCAATCATGTTTAATCTCTACATTTTTAAGTTCTGATGCTAATGCGATCTTCCCAAAACGCTCACCAAATTTTCCTGAGTTGATTGAAAGTAAAGTATCATGACAAAGATTTGTTACTGCAGCTTCCATAGCACCTGTGCCTGTAGAAGCAAGCATAATAACTTCATCTGTAGTAAAAAGGTTAAAAAGAAGTTCACGAGTCTCTTTGAAAATTGCCTCGAACTCTGGTGTTCTATGATGCAAAGTAGGTTCTGCCTGTGCAAGCCTAACTGACTCTGGTACTGGTGTAGGTCCAGGGGTAAAAAGTAACATAAAAATCCTCGTAATCGTCATCATGACGACGACGTAATT
>VAPK010103912.1_pt1 | contig 11867 bp, 14 predicted proteins | sample 3395031 | NCBI WGS metagenome assembly VAPK01 (sample SAMN08290443, study PRJNA428436) | hydrothermal vent metagenome | isolation source: Deep-sea hydrothermal vent chimney 1 | place: Pacific Ocean: Juan De Fuca Ridge | reverse complement strand
TATATACACTAAAAGGTGATGTAGGGTATTGATCCAAATCAATCTAATTATAAGAAATTATTTATGCTCTATAGAAACAGTATAAAAACCAGTAATGTTGAAACTTCCATTACTTCGAGCGTCGCTCCTGCAGTATCACCCGTGGTTCCATTAATACGCTTTAACATAAGTCGACGAAGTAAATATGCAATAACAAATAAAATGATTAAGCCCCAAGCCAGCTCTTTTAATAACAGGACAGATAAAACCAGTACCAGTAGCAAAACAAACCACACTGCTTTTTTTGGTAAATATTTTACTGCCGTTTCAGCCATACCACCTGCTCGCACATATGGTGTTGTCGCTAACAAGATCATTACAGATGTTCTTGCCAATACAGGTGCAAGAAGTAATACTTGCCATTCAACTACAACCAGAACAGAAAACTTCAGCAACAAAAGCAAAACCAATATAACTACAGCTGCCGGGCCACTGCAGGGATCTTTCATTATCTCGAGTGTACGTTGTTGATCACCATAACCTCCTAACCAGGCATCGGCGCTATCAGCAAGGCCATCAAGATGCAGAGCTCCCGTAAGCAAAACCCAAACAGATAAAATAATAGCTGCTTCAATCAAGCCATTAGAGGGTAAATTCAATAATGATAAACACCATGAAATAAACAGCAAAAAACCAGCAATGATTAAACCAACCAGTGGATAAAACAATACTGACCAGCCAAAAAGTTTTTCACTATCTTGTTCATTGATATGAAATATTGAAGGAACAGGGAATCGCGTCATTAATCCCAAAGCGATAAAGAAAGCCTTAATCATATAAATTCACTGCCGTGAAATATGAGTCGGGGCCAGTTTTCTCCATCCACAGATTCAATTTGTATGCGTGATGCTTTAGCCAGACCGACATCAAGTTTAAACAATTCTGTTAACGGCATACCTAATACATGACACAGTATTATACGCATGACACCTGCGTGACTGATAAGCAAAATATGTTTACCCTGAAATTGAGTTAAAATATTGTTCCAGCCATTAGTTACCCTTTTCTCAAAAGCTAATAAATTTTCACCCTGAGGTGGTGTCGTATTAATGGGGTTATTCCAATAATTTTTAATTTGTTCTTCTTCAGTTTTTAGCAGCTCATCAGCTGTTTTTCCTTCCCATAATCCGAAAGAGACTTCTTTAAAATCAGGCTCGATTAGTAATGGTAGTGTATACGTATGTGATAATTCCTCTGCAAATTCAGCACAACGTTTGAGGGGTGAAGTGATAATATTTTGCCAGCTTTGCTTTTTGCAGGTTGTTGCACGTAATTGTTTCCAACCTGACTCACTTAAGGGATCATCTAATTGGCCTCGGTACTTTCGTCCCCCTTCAACATCACCATGTCTAAGTAAATCTATTACTGTTGTAACAGACTTATCAGTCACCCGTTGAAACTCCAGCCTCTGCAAAAGTCGCCATGTTGGCATGTAAAGCACAAGCTTGTCTTAACAAAGGGATAACAATGGCTGCACCACTACCTTCACCTAATCGCATATTCAAATTAACCAATGGTTCTGCATTCAATGCGGTAAGGATTAAATGATGCCCGGGCTCATGTGACTGATGTGCATAAATAAACCAGCTATCACAACCCGGTTTTATTTTTGTTGCCGCAAGTGCTGCTGCAGTTGCAATAAAACCATCAATCACAACAGGCAAGCCTTGCTGTGCGGCATAAATATATGCCCCGGTTAATGCGGCAATTTCAAAACCACCAAAAAAGCGTAATATTTCAGTACTGCTAAGTGATGCTGCCTGATGTTTTAACAATGCTTGTTCTATAACCTTAACTTTATGCGAGACGCCTTGTTCATCTAATCCTGTACCCGGCCCCGCAAGATCCACCGCTGCTTTATCCAGATAAGCACAAGCCATTGCAGTTGCAGATGTGGTATTGGCTATGCCCATGTCACCACCAATAAATACATGTACATCTGAATTAATTGCTCGTTGTACCGCTTGAATGCCGGCATTTAATGCCTTATCTAATTGTTCTTCTGTCATAGCCGCCTGCTCAGCAAAGTTTTCAGTACCCATTGCGATACGGCTGGATATAACGCCGGCAAGCTCACCGGCTTCAACAACGGTTCCCAAATCAACAACTTCTAACTTTGCATCGAGTTCTTTTGCTAAGACACTAATTGCAGCACCGCCACGTGAAAAATTTTTCACCATTTCAGTTGTCACTACTTGCGGGAATGCAGAAACATTTTCATTTGCAATACCATGATCAGCTGCAAAAACTGAAATCTGTACATTTTTTATTTGTGGCTGTTGTGTTTTTTGAATAGCCGAAAATTTTATTGCCAGTTCCTCAAGCTTTCCCAATGAACCAGGTGGCTTGGTTAATTGCAGTTGCCTTTCATTTGCTTCTTCTATTGCTTGTTTAGATATTTTTGCTATCGATTGTTCTAACCAGTTCATTATTATTTTCCTTTAATATGGCTAGGGATACCTGCCACCATTAATGTTACTTTATCGCACACTGTAGCTAAACGTTGATGTAATCGCCCTGCTTCATCAACAAACTGTCGACTGACTTCACCCATGGGAATAATTCCCATTGATACTTCATTGCTGACAAAAATTATTTTTCCCGATAGTTCAGGCAATATGTTTACTAATTTATTGATGTTATTTTGAAGTTGAATTTTATGTTGTTCAGAACATAATTGATTACTTAGCCATAAAGTTAAACAATCAACAAGAATACATGTTTTGTCACTGGCGTTATTTATTAATACTGAAACCAGATCAACGGGCTCTTCAATCAACTGCCAATGATCAGGGCGTTGTTGTTGATGATGTTTAATACGTTGCTGCATTTCTTTATCTAATGCCTGTGCTGTAGCTACATATATTACATCCAGGCCACTTTCTACTGCACAGATTTCTGCGTAATGGCTTTTACCAGAACGGGCACCACCGAGAATAAGTTCTTTCATAGGGGAAAATGAAATTAATTTAGAACAGCCAACCGGTAACGGTCAATAAAGCCAGGATAACGACCCAGACAATAACTGCACGTTTAACCAGGGACAAGGCATGATGAATACCTGCTGTATCGGGTTCTTCCTCGTCATGTTCATCACGTTCTATTCGTTGCTCATAACGTAATGCTCCAACACCACTAATAACGATAAATTCTTCACTATTACGTAACCAGAGATCAGACACTCCATTCCAGTAACTCATGGTATCAACAAAATTACCTGCTACGGCATAACTTAAAACACAAATACGCGCAGGAAGCCAAATCATAATGTCATAGAGTTCACGACTTGCATCGGCAAAATCATCTTTCTCAGTTAGCTGATTTTCTTTTAACAGGCAACTTACCCTGAACAAGACAGCACCCACCGGACCAAGAAGAATAAACCAGAAAAACACACCTAACATACGTGTGTTAGCTTGTAATAAAATTTCTTCTTTTACTGTTTGTGCCAGCTGCATAGGGGATTCTGAGATAGTACGATTGCTTAACTGACTGGCATACAAATTAGCCGCATCATAATCATTATTATCAAACGCGGTGTTCAGATTTTGTACATCTTCTTCTAAATCACGAGGCCCAATCATAAAAATCAGCACTGCAATACCAAAAAGAAAACCAAATAAACCCAAAACATTACCCAGCATAGCGCTGATTAACCAGACGGCAAATAAAACACCTGCAACAACAATAACCAGCGTTATTGAACCATTTTGAAAAGAAAAGGGAGGTAATTTAGCCCGCAGCCAGCTTACATAACGGAAAAAAAAGTCAAAACGTCTCAGTTCCGACAAGCTGGAAATGAAGCTTTCTGCAATTAGCGCGAAAATGACACTTAGTAAACTCATATTCGCTAGTTTCTAGCTAAAAGCATGAAAATGCAAGCCTGTTCCCAAGCCTTGCACACAAAATTTATGCTACTGGTCATTTGATAATAAAAGGGTGCTTAGTAACTCCCAATCAAACGCAATTCCCGGATCCGTTTTACGTCCCGGAGCAATATCGCTGTGGCCAGCAATTGTTTTATTGTTTAATTCGGGATATGCATTAATTAAATTTTTGATTAATTCTGATAAAACCTGGTATTGAGTGTCGGTATAAGATATTTCATCTTCACCTTCCATTTCAATACCGATTGAAAAATCATTACAACAATCGCGTTTATTAAAACAGGAAACTCCTGCATGCCAGGCGCGTTTGGTTAACGGGACGTATTGCACAACCTCGCCATCACGCCTGACTAATAAATGAGAAGACACTTTAAGTCCGGATATTTCTTTAAAATATGGATGTTCATCCGGGTTTAGCTGATTACAAAAAAGTTGATCTATATAATTATTACCAAATTTGCCAGGTGGTAAACTGATACCATGAATAACGATTAGAGAAATATCAGATTCATTCGGACGCGAATCACAGTTTGGTGACAGGTGTTGCCGCGCTTCTTTTACAAGCCCTGATGTAATATCAATATGCATAACTAACTATTTATTTAGTGTTGATTAATCATCAACCATGCCACGTAATACCATATCAGTGAAACTGACAATACCGATCATTTTACCGCACTCAATAACAGGTGCGCGTGACAAACCAAAATTTTCAAATAAACGGGCACAATAACGAATATCCATGTTTGGGTCGACTGAAATAACCGGCTTTGCCATTACTTCATAGACATTAACTCGCTCCGGCGCACGATCTTTTGCTAAAACCTGTTTTGCAATATCTGAAATTAAAACAACACCGTATTCATCACTTTCATCTCGTTTATCAACAATAAGTGTTTTAGTTTCAATATGTTTCATTTTTTTCAATGCTTCCGATACAGTCGTCATACCATCAATAAGATCAAACCCTTTTTTCATAACATCGCTAACGCGAATAATTTCTTTATGTGTCATAGCTCTTCCTCCACGAATTCAGTTAAGGTTTCCATTTGATGCGCCACCCCGAGAGCATCTTCTACATCAATTTTAAAGGCAATACCTGTTCCTGGTTTACTATCAAACTCACCCACACTTGCAATACGTTCAAGGATTTTTCGTGATAAATGCTCTTCAACCAACATTAATAACATATCGCGTTGTGTCTCTAATGTTAGACCAAAAAACGTTTTGCTTTTCTTTAAACCTTCACCTCGAGCATGATTAATGACCGTCATACCTGTTGCACCTTCTTCTCGTGCCGCAACCATTACCGCATCTGTTTTGTCATCCTCAACAAGAGCAATGATTAATTTAAAATGCATTTGACTCCCTCCTTATTTTTTATCTGTTAAATTTTCTTTACTGTCTTTAATATGCCCGCGCCGTTCACTCAGTTGGGCATAAGCCATTACTGAAATAATCGGGCACAAGCTGGCAAAAGCAATGAGTCCAAAACCATCCAGTAAAGCACTACGCCCGGGTATTGTTGTAGCCAGACCTAAACCCAAAGCTGTCACCAGCGGTACGGTTACCGTGGATGTTGTTACCCCACCTGAATCATAGGCCAGAGCAATAATCATTTTAGGTGCATAAAAAGTTTGAACAATAACAATAAAATAACCAGCGACAATGTAATAATGTAATGGTGTACCTGTCACTATGCGGAATGTTCCCAGACCAATTCCAATAGCAACACCTATTGCAACTGCAATCCTTAGACCATTAATACCAATAACACCGGCAGAAACTTCATTCGCTTTAATCGCTACTGCTAATAGTGATGGTTCAGCGATCGTGGTTGAAAAACCTATTGCAATGGCAAATAAGTAAACCCATTTATAATCCTGCCAGTGCAACTCACCTACTACATGTCCTATACCATGAATAAAATCAGGATCAGTGAGTTGCTGAGCCATCAATTCACCTAATGGAAATAATGCTTCTTCCAGTCCAACGAGAAAAAAAGCCAAACCTATCAGAACATAAATGAAACCAACAATGACTTTACCTAAATTTGGAACGGGTTTTCTTATAACAAGAAACTGGAAACCAAAAATAATAATAACTATTGGAAGAACATCCGCAACAGTATCTAAAGTAATATGAAATAGATGAATAAGAAGCTCTATCATATCAACATGCCATAACCCATAACAAAAATCATAGGCGTTAATGAGGCAAAGGCGATTAAACCAAAACCATCTAACATAGGGTTTCGTCCCTTAATACTCGAAGCCAGACCAACACCCAGTGCTGTAACCAGTGGCACGGTTATAGTTGAAGTCGTTACACCACCAGAATCATAAGCGATACCAATAATTTCTTTGGGGGCAAAAAAAGTCATAATAACCACGCCAGCATAGCCACCAATAATTAAATAATGAATTGGCCAGCCTTTCAAAATACGCAAGACACCAATCACAATTGCTAAACCAACGGATAAGGCAACAGTAATTCTTAAACCCGATGCATAACCTGAACGGGCAGATTCAGTATCCGCAATAACATGACCAATGGATGCAACTTCTGCAGCTTTATCCGCTACTGCAATCAACGCAGGTTCCGCAATAGTGGTTCCAAAACCCAATGAAAAAGCAAATACCAGTAACCAAAAAACACTGCCCTTGCGTGCAAAGGCATATGCCATGCTTTCGCCGATAGGAAACAAACCGATTTCCAGGCCTTTAACAAACAAACTTAAGCCTAATACGACTAACGCTGTACCAACAAAAAGTTGCCCCATATTTGGAATTGGTTTCTGTAATACAACAATCTGGAAAAAAGCGATAACAATAATTATTGGTAACAGGTCGCTGGTGCTTTGCCATAAAGGGGATATGATTTGCTTTAATTGCTGTTTCATATTGATGGCGTTTTACAAATATCTCATGTTACATCTATGATTAAATCTCGAAATTCATTAATATCAGTTGTTACAAATAACAAGTAATAACCGACACTTTACTGCTAAAAGCAAATACATTCAATATTGAGCCCCCATGACTATACCCTCTAACAGCGAAATTAAAAACCAGGTGCAACAGGCTCTAAATGAAGATTTAGGCACTGACGCAAGTAGCGATTTTAAAGGTTGTGATGTTACAGCCAGCCTGATTCCTGAATTGAAAGAAACGAAAGCTCAACTTATTTCTCGTGAAAAAGCCATTCTATGTGGCCGTGACTGGTTTAATGCCACATTTAATTTATTTAATAGTGAAATTCAAATTAAATGGTATTTTGAAGATGGACAGGAAATCAATAACGATGATGTTATCTGTGAAATATCCGGGAAGGCTCGCGATATTTTAACCGCTGAACGTACCGCCTTAAATTTTCTACAAACCTTATCAGCGACAGCAACTCAAACCTGTCAGTTTACAAAAGCCATTGACAAAACAAATTGTAAAATCCTTGATACGCGAAAAACAATTCCCGGCTTAAGACTGGCACAAAAATACGCAGTAACATGCGGTGGCGGCGTCAATCATCGAACAGGGTTATATGACATGGTGCTTATTAAAGAGAATCATATTCATGCTGCAGGTTCAATTGCAACTGCAGTCGATAAAGCACGAAATAATTTCCGGGATTTAAAAATAGAAGTCGAAGTTGAAAATATCGATGAACTACAACAGGCAATCGAATGTGAAGTTGATCGTATCTTACTCGATAACATGGATATTCCAATGCTTGAAGAAGCAGTCTTACTTACTAATAAAAAAATTGACCTCGAGGCTTCCGGTAACATTACGCTTGAGACAATTAATTCAATAGCTAAAACAGGTGTGGACTATATCTCTACTGGTGCAATAACTAAAAATATCAATGCTATTGATTTTTCTTTACGTTTTATTAAAGAATAATTAATTTTTTTATGCAGGTCGGCCTCGCCGTGCCCAACTTAGTGATATTTAATAATAGGGTATCAGGCCGACGCGGTGTTAGCATAACAACTAAAGTTATTGTATGCCCTTTCTATATAACAATTGGTTTTATTGTTTTGTTTAGCCGCAGCGTCGGTCTGATACCCTCTAATATATTTTATATGTGGGGTACTGCACTATGAGGTAGACCTACGTATTTATTTAGCGGATTCCAGCCCAGGTGAGCGAAGTTCAAACACTTTAAAATCTTTTTTTGTATAAACAACCTCACCCAACCGAACAGGTAAATGTTCCCCATTAGCACGAATCAACTTTAAGGGTTCACCTTTTGAATATGGCATACTGGTTTTAATGATCAAGTTCCATTCACCACGAACATCTTTTATCAAAATAACTTCTTTAGCCGTTGATGAATCCAGTTCATCCTGAGTTTGTACTCCCGCTGTTTCAGCATAATTAGATAACCGAACAATCGCAATTTCCACTTGTTTTGAATTCGGCCTGTTCAAGCGCCGCACAAAACCTAAAATCGGATGTTCCTTATTATCAGGCATTGTAAATGCCACTAGCATATCAATTTGAATCGGATTACTAAAATCTGTTTCCTCAGTATTAATTAACAGACCTCCTGTACTAAAGTTGGTAATTGTCCAACTTGCGGCCATATGGTTTTGTTGCTCTTCGGCTAATAAAGCTGAGGACATAGCGAGTGTATCTATAAATTGTCTTGATTTTTTTATTCGAGATTGATCGGGGGCAACAATATCCTTGAGTAACCTGTTAACCTCATGAAAACCGAAGTAAACACTTAAGCCTGAATCATCAAATGAAGCATGTCGTTTTTGTCGTCTCTCTCTGGAGGTTAATCCCATAATCATTAATTCAATAACGGGGACACGATCAACTTCTTTAATTTCGATTAATGGTCGACTAAATTTACTTTCATCAAATTCTTCAATAAATTGTTGTTTACCAATTTCCTTATGGTCTTTAACTAAAACATTATATAATCCAGTGTAGTCAAACTGGAGCAAGGGCGAAGGTAAATTATCACTACGCTTGAATACAGGAGGCATTTCATTTTTATAATCCGTAAGTAAAAAACCTGGTTTTAACTCTTTACCATTATCTGCAATAACCTTTAATCCATCTCCACTTAATAAATCCAGATAACCATCAGGAATTTGGAACATTCGGGTAGGCCATGTAGTCACATCTAACAAACCAAAGAGTTGTATCGAAAGATAAAGTTTCCTGACATTAGAGTCAGGAACACTGCCTTTTCTTAACCTGTCAGATTTTTTTCTTATCCCTATAAGACCAATCAACTTATAATTTTCATCAACCGCATTATGATGAATAAGTGAAAAAAATATTTGATTGCAATGTTGCCAGGAAACTTTGGGAAGTTTTTGGTAACGCAAAGCTCGTAAACGTTGCTCTAAACGAATAAGTTCAAGAGAACGCGCTCCGTAGTAATAAGCCAGCTTATTATTTTTTTTATACTCTTTCTTATCTGCTGAATAATATTCACGAAATAATAACTTGTAAGATATTGTTAACAGATGAATTGCATCAATACTTGCAATCAATGCATTTCTTCTCTCATTACTTTCAGGCAAGCTATTTTCTTCTTTTTGATATTTTTCGTACCAGAGTAAAACAACAGGATAAATGTAAGATGCTAATAAATCTGCATACTCTTTTCTTTGTTTAGCATTGAGTAGTACCCTGTTAATTTTTTGCAGAATATTACTCGCTTCTTTCAATAAACGAACCGGAGACTTTTTATAAGTCTCCAGAGACTGAATAATTTTACTACGCTTCAGGTCATTTTTTTCAATATTTTTAAATGGAAGAGATAAACCCGACAAGTCACCCAACACACTGGATGCTTTTTTACTCCTGGAGAGTAAGATATCATTTTTCTCTTTTTCTGTTCTGCTAAATAGGCTCATAACAAAATTGAATTTTCATTACCCTTTTATTACACAAAAAATTAATTCTACTAATTAAATGTAAGACAAAAGTACTTATAATTCAAACATGAAGATACATTCAATTCACAGGTTTTTTAGACAATACGCAATCTGTAAAATCAATACAAAAAGGGAGAAAGGATAAAAAGGTACTTAACTATTTCTAATTCGGGCAATTACTTCCAAACCAGTCAACTCTGTACCTTCAGGTAACTCCGGCAATTTATCCATATCAATCGCATCAACAGGAAAATCAGTTAATACACCCGTATCAGTATTAAAGAAATGAAAATGCCTGGAAACATTTGAATCATAAAAAACCTTGCTCGGATCAACAATAACTTCTTTCACTAAACCTTTTTTAGCAAACAAACCAAGGGTGTTGTATATCGTTGCTTTTGAAGCTGTTGAACTACTTTCATTCACCATTTTTAATATTTGCTCAGCAGATAAATGTTGTGGACGCGCAAATAAAATCTGTGCAATCTCAACCCGCTGAGTTGTTGGCGTCACGCCGGATGATTTAAGTTTGTTTACAATATCGTCGCGATTATTCATCACAGGCCTCACCATAATTACCTATTATAAAGTATAGAGTATAAACTTAGACAAAGTCTAGATTTTAGACGTACTAATAGCCAGCTTAATAAAATACACAAGTAAAATCAAATTCAAAAATAATATACTATGTGCATATAGGCTTGGTTTTCACACATTCAGGCTTAAAAGATGCACAATATTCCACAAAATAACAATAAATAAAACAGGGAAATTTCAAATTACCTCACCACAAATTAATAAACTTTCGCCACGAACAGCCGAGCTTCTCATTCTGTTTTTGTTTCTTTGCTCCGGCTTCAGCGGACTTATTTATGAGTCTATATGGACACATTATCTAAAACTAATTTTTGGTCACGCAGCGTATGCCCAAAGCCTGGTTTTAAGTATTTTTATGGGTGGCCTGGCAATTGGAGCCTATCTCGCCAGCCGAGTGTCTCCAAAAATTCAAAATCCTTTATTATTTTATGCTATTGTCGAAGCCATCATTGGTCTTTTTGCCCTGTTTTTCCATGATATTTTTATATTCAGTAATGATATTTTATTTAACCAACTCGCACCAAATATTAATTCAAACTCCCTTTTAAGCAGTTTAAAATGGTTCCTGGGTATTGTTTTAATTCTACCTCAGTCTATTTTACTGGGCACCACATTCCCCCTTATAAGCAGCGGCCTGATAAAAATCTCATCACAATTACCGGGCAAAAAAATCAGCCTGCTTTATTTTAATAACAGTTTTGGCGCTGCAATTGGTGCATTAGTAAGCGGTTTTTATCTAATACAAACATATGGATTACCTGGCACAATACTCACTGCTGGATTAATCAACATCTTTATCGCACTTACTGTAATTATAATTCTTAATAAAATATCAATCACAACAAACCATAAACCCGATGTACTTCAGGTAATAAGTGCAGATCGCTTTTATTATTTAATGCTGGGGACTGCATTTTTTACCGGGCTGGCATCTTTCTTTTATGAAATAGCCTGGATAAGAATGTTAACTCTTGTGTTAGGTGCAACCACACATGCCTTTGAACTCATGATCAGCGCATTTATTCTGGGTCTTGCATTAGGAAGCCTCTGGATTAAAAAACGCATTGACCAATTTAAATCGCCTGTAACTATATTAGCCTATGTTCAAATATTAATGGCAATATTTGCATTATTAACAATGGTATTCTACGAGAGTCTATTTGATCTTATGGAATATACTTTTAAAGTTATTAACCGGAATGCAGAAGGTTATGGGATATTTATTTTAATCAACCATTTTTTTGCCTTAATTATTATGTTACCTGCAACATTTTTTGCTGGTATGACATTGCCATTAGTAACAAACATTCTTTTTCAAAAACATCAAAATAAAAAAGTAATCGGCCATGTTTATGCCATAAACACACTTGGCTCAATCATCGGCATTATAATAGCTATGAATATATTACTTCCTCTAACAGGCACAAAAGGACTTGTAAGCC
>VAPK010838807.1_pt1 | contig 11868 bp, 11 predicted proteins | sample 3395031 | NCBI WGS metagenome assembly VAPK01 (sample SAMN08290443, study PRJNA428436) | hydrothermal vent metagenome | isolation source: Deep-sea hydrothermal vent chimney 1 | place: Pacific Ocean: Juan De Fuca Ridge | reverse complement strand
TCTTTTATCGGGAATCGATTGCTGAGTATGGATTCCCGATAAAAGACTTCGGGAATGACGAACGATTAGTCGGGTACGAACTTACGGGTTGTAACACTACTGTGGTAAAAGCCTGTTCTACCCATATTTTCCGAATATCACTATGACCTGTCCAGTTGCTTGGGTAAATATCGATTTTATCAATTATTTTCGGATCACAGTGTCAGGAATGAAAGTGTGTTTTCAGAATCACTTTCAAGCATTCTTGGTTGGTGAATGCCAGGCTTCAGCTTCGATAAAAATACGTTTCACCAGCGGAAAAGTCGACTTAATTTGTTGATCCAGTTGAGCAACGACAGCTTCAATTTGATCCGACGATAGATGGTCTGCAAAATCGATGCTGACATTGGCCAGAATATACTCTGGACCCATGTGCATAGTGAGTACTTCATTGACATGGTTGACTGAATCCAACTGATCCAGAATGGTTTGAATACCCTCGACAACTTCTGGATTCGCGCTTTCACCAATCAACAGACCTTTGGTTTCATAGGCCAGTAAAATAGCAGTAACACCAAGTAACAAACCAATAACCATAGAAGCTATTCCATCATAGCGTGCATCACCGGTATAGACGGCAATCGTTATACCAATCAAAGCGACGACTAGACCCAGCAATGCAGCAATATCTTCGAACAGCACCACAAACATGGTCGGGTCTTTACCGCGTTTAATCGCTTGAAACAGGTTAAAGTCACCTTTGACTTTCATAAATTCAGTGAAGGCCACGTAACAAGTGGCACTTTCAAAAACAATCGCCATAATCAATACAATGTAATTGACGAAAACATTTTCCATTGGCGTTGGATGCAGCATATGGATAACACCCTCGTAGAAGGAGATGCCAGCACCTAATGAGAATAATAAGATGGCAACCACAAAACTCCAGAAATAAATTTCCTTGCCATGACCGAATGGAAAGCGTGGATCGGCAGGTTTTTTTGCCTGGCGCATTCCCCATAATAATAACAATTGATTGCCGGTATCGACTGAAGAATGAATGCCTTCTGAAAGCATGGCGGAACTTCGGGTATACCAGGCTGCTGCAAATTTAGTAATGGCGATTAGAAAATTACCAATCAATGCGGCCAAAATTACTTTGGTTGAAGAATGAGACATAAAAGAATCCTTGGGTAAATAGCGAAAGAGTTAGATCTCGTTATTGCGATCAGGTTAGGAATAGAAATTTAATAACCTGGTCAACTGGCGCAGAATTTTGTTTGTCTTCAAGGCGTAGTGTAGGGCGCATAGTGAGTTATGTAACCGTAGCTGCAACACTGAAGACGGACAAAAAGACAAGTCAGTTGTCCAGGTTGTTTCGTGCACGTTCCTTTGTTAATATCCCTGTTTTCCAGGGCAGCATTGCCAACACGACAGCTGTAACCAATGTTAACAGCAACCATAAAATACCAATTAATCCCAGATCAAAGCGCGAATATTCACCATAGGGTTGCTGGATTTCAGTGTACAAGTCATAGAGTATAATCACCATTAAGGCGCTGGGTGCGATGAATTTAAGCATTATTTCCCAGTCTTTACCGAGCTTGATTGATGATATGCGGTTGATATGTTCACGTAGCTCCGCCAGGTTGAAAATCCAGGCGATGACGATGCACTCCAGGAACCCGACGCTGACAAGACCGTAATGCGTGATGTAATGATCAACGATATCCAGCCAGTGTAATCCTGCATGTGTTGCAAACAGTAGCGCTCCGGTAAATCCGCCGCAACATAATAACGCTGTAATGCGTTTACGATTGACCCCAAATTTGTCAATCATGGCAGCAACAAAAACTTCGATGATTGATACTGCGGATGAAAGGCCAGCGATGACCAGACAGAAGAAAAATATCGCAGCAAACAATCGACCCGAAGGGATTAGATTAAGCGCTTCTGGGTAAACAACAAAAGCCAGTCCAATGCTTTGTGAAACCACATCAGCGATCGCTTTATCTTGTGATTCAGCCATGAATCCAAGTACAGCAAACACGCCGCATCCCGCAAGAATAGAATAACCACTGTTGAGAAATACTGTCATCAATGCTGTGCGGGTTAAATTGCTCTGTTCGGGAAGATAGCTGGCGTAAGTAATCATGATGCCAAATCCAAGACTGAGTGTAAAAAAGATTTGGCTATAAGCGTCAATCCACACTTGTGGATCGGTCATTTTGGAAAAGTCCGGGCTTAAATAAGCATGCAAACCAGTCATTGCTCCATCAAGTGTTGTTGCCCACAAGGACATGATGATAGTTAATACCAGCAATAATGGCATGAGAATCTTATTCGCGAGTTCAATGCCGCTTTGTATGCCACGGGAAACGATCACCCAGCAAGACAACCAGATGATGCCTAGGCCGATTACAATCTGTGGTCGCAGAGCAATCAATTCGCCTGGTGTTTTGCTGACCTGAAGAAACTGATTGAAAAAGTAGTCATTGGTATCATTACCCCAGCTTAGATTGAATGATAAATACAAGTAATTCAGGCACCAGGAGATGATCGTGCTGTAATACAGCATGATACCAAACATCACCATCACCACTGCCCACCAGCCTAGCCATTCCCAGTCTCGCGATGTTTTGGCGAATGCCAGTGGAGCAGACCCTTGACGTTGATGACCAATACCAAATTCAAGGATCAGCAATGGAATGCCGATTGACAATAAGGCGATACAATATGGCAGGAGAAATGCTCCACCTCCATGGGAGTATGCCAGGTAACTGAAACGCCAGATATTTCCCAACCCAACCGCAGAACCCACTGCAGCCAGTAAAAAGCCCAACTCATTATTCCATCGCTGTCTCTTCATAAGTATTTTCAGCTGTTAGTTATTGTAGAATTTATTGCCAAATCTGCTCCAGAGCGTTGATTCGACATTAGTTGTGGGATGTTCGCGACTTAGGAACGAGGATTTAATAACTTCCAGATCTTGATTTGTCTTTTTGTCCGTCTTCTGCGTTGTAAAAACAGTTGCGTAGCCAGCTAGAGCTAAGTTTCTACGCCCCCGCATCAAGTACGGGGCAGGTTTTGAATACGAACAAAAATCCTGCCTCAAGATCTGGAAGTGATTAAATTTTCGCTCCTTATTATACTTTATCCAAAATCAGTTCCAGCACCATTTTACTTCCAAAATAGGCAAGTAATAAGGTTACAAAACCAATCAGCGTCCAGCGAATCGCAATTTTTCCGCGCCAGCCATAATAGAGTTTCCCAAATAATAGCAGAGCGAAGATCAACCATGCACTAATCGACAATACTGTTTTATGGACCAGGTGCTGGACAAATAAATCATGGACAAAAATCAACCCGGTCATTAACGAGATTGTGAGCATTAAAAAGCCTGCTCCAATCATTTGAAACAATAATTGTTCCATGATTTGTAATGGCGGTAGTGAACGCATCAGACGATTCGGTTGATGACGACGCAGTTGGCGCTCTTGAATAGCAACCAGTATTGCTTGAGCGGCAGCAATGCTGAGCACACTGAAAGCAACAATCGAGGTTAAAATGTGGATCTGCATGCCCAGTGGGAAATCGCGCAAAATTCGTGATTGCTCAGGAAATAATTGAATTAACAGCAGTGACAATGCCGCAACAGGAAAGATTAACAGGCAGATCTTATCAACTGTATTGGTCAGTGCTGAAACAATCAATACAGCAACCACAACAAATAACACCATTGAGGCAGTGACATAAAAGCCGAAGTTAATACCGCCGTCTACAAATACAATTTGTGAAAGTACAAAACCGTGGCTAATTAGTGCAAGACTGGCAGCCAATAGATAATGTTTTTGAGAAAGATTGGCGCTAGTCAATGACCATTCAGTAGAAGTGCGAAGTATCATTGCTACACTGGCAAGATAAAGCACAATTGGAATGATTGATAGTTGAGTTTGTCCTAGCATTTGATCCCTTATGCATTAACGCCCATTGATTTAAACAAGTCAACTACTCGCTGCGCATTGTTATCCCAGGTAAAACCACGCTCTGAAATGGTTTTTTTGGCTTGTATGCCGAGTTGCTCACGCAGACTGGTGTTATTACAGTATTGTTCCACTGCGGCTGGAAATGATTCCAGGTCATCAATCTTAAACAGCAAGGCATTGTGTTGATGTGTTAACACTTCCCTGATATTCGCTGTATCTGGTGCGACAATGGCTCGTCCCAAAGCCATATACTCAAATAATTTCAACGGAGATGCATACTCAACAACGTCAGGTTGAAGTGCAATGTCAAAAGCAGCAACATAGTCTGCCACTTGGTCGCGCGCAACAATTCCGGTAATCGTTACTTGGTCTTCTATACCTAGTGATTTTGCATGCTGTTCGAGACTTTCACGGGCAGGGCCGTCACCGACCAGTAATAAGTGCCTTTTTTGTCCATCCTGGGGTTTGGCTAACAAGTCAATCACGCGATCCAGTCGATGCCATTCCCTGACAAATCCAGTGAATCCTAACACCAGTCTGTCTTGTAAGCCATGTTTGGCTTTAGCTACTTCAGTTGTCGGGAATTCGCTAAAACGTTGAAGATTAATTCCATTTGGGATGATGCTGAGTTGATTGGAATTGACTCCTGCCAGGCTGACTCGATCCGCTAGCACTTGGGTAACAGGCACTACATGATCAGCGCCGCGCCAGGTAATTTCTTCGGTCCAGCGTGCTAAACGTGGCAATGCAATTCCATCGTATTTGCTGCGCTCATCAAACAGTGGCGCGTTGACTTCCAGGATCATTGGCAGCTTAAACAGGCGTTTTATCCACACGCCAGCCGGCATATACAAGCTATAGCGTTCGTACAAGCAATCTGGCTGATGGGTTTTCACCGTTCGCCATAATTTAAACCAGGCTAACAATGCATAGCCAAACTCCATCAACTCATAAGCAAAGCCTGGAATGAACTTTTTTAGCAGAGGGATCATACCGCCTTCAGCGCCAAATTCACTATTGTCGATCACTTGTGGTCCAACAAAAATAATTTCATGTCCAAGCCTTTTCAGGGCTTCAGTCAGTTCTTCCACATGAACAAACTGTCCATCTTTTGACGCGATACGGTGGTGATAAAGTATTTTCATTATTAACTACGCAGTGCACTCTCAATTAGGTGATTGCAACTGAGGTTAGTGATTCGCTGAGTCGTTATGTTATAAGAAGAATTCCACACAATGTTCTGATTACTTGATTATTTTTGTTGTCATGATGTGAATATAAGAGAGTAGCAGTTTGGTGCCTGTGTGTCAGTGATTATAACATTACAATGACGCAAGAGAGTGTTGGAATATACAGGCTTCTAGGTTTTGCGGCTAAATGATTTTTTCCAATACCAGTGTTCGGTTTCAATTGTTGCTTGTCCTTTACAGATAGCGGTGATGATTCTCTCAAGAGATTTGCCATCATTGTGGTTCTGTTTGATCTGTGATGGAACAATCGTGAATAAGCTGTCGTCAGATAATTGATCTGGTTTTGTGAGACGCAAGGCGAGGGCAGAGACCATTGAAGGGGAAGGTGTCTTTGGTCGATAAATTTCTGGAATCGGTTGATCATAGAAGACAATCAACACCTCGCTGTTGTGTTCACAGATCAACCCATAGGCTTCCAGTAAAGCATTGCTGTGGATATCTGCTCCCGGCGCCATAACGATATACGCTGCATGATTGTCGGTGAGTATCGAAAACATCGCTGCGATACCACTATGAACTGACAGTGTGAATTGGGTTGGCGAAACTTCTTGATTATCCGCCATGACACTCAGTATATCGAAGCAGTGACTGGTTTCGCCATGTGTGGAACAAAAAATGGTTGGTAATTGATCTCCTGGTTGCCAACAATCCCAGGCAACTGCAATCGCTGCTCGGGCTAATGGAGTGAGTCTTCTGCGTTGTATGAGTGGCAAGAAACCCAGATTTGGAGTTGACGAACTAGTTGCCAGATTTCGACCATTTGGCCAACCTTGCTTGTAACTGAGTACAGACTGATCTGGTAGCCATGCACTCCAGCGTTTGATGGTAAAAGTCAGCTCAGTAGCGGTATGATTTATGTGTTCCACTTTTTATAGATCAGTGACGTATTAATGCCGCCAAAAGCAAAATTGTTGTTCATCACGATATTACAATTAATCTTGCGCATGTCGTCGACAATGTAATCCAGGTTGGCGCAGCGCGAATCCAGATTGTCGAGATTAAGTGTTGGATGGAATTCGCCAGTGTTCATCATCTGTATTGCAACCCAGGATTCCAGTGCTCCACAAGCACCTAGCGTATGTCCGGTATAGCTTTTCAGACTGCTAATCGGTGTATTGGAACCGAATAGATTATAGGTAGCGTGGCTTTCAGCAATATCGCCGGTTTCTGTTGCAGTGGCATGGGCGCTGATATAGCCGATATCGTCGCTGCTCAGATCTGCATCATCAAGCGCCAGTTGCATCGCATGTTGCATGGTTGACTGGGTTGGCTGGGTTGCATGAGTGCCATCAGAATTAGTCGCAAAACCGAGCACTTCCGCATGAATAGTTGCACCACGTACTTGCGCATGTTCCAGTTCTTCCAGAATAAAACTGCAAGCACCTTCACCAATGACCAATCCATCGCGGTCTTTATCGTATGGGCGTGGAGTGGTTTCTGGATGGTCGTTGTTAGTGCTGGTCGCATACAAGGTGTCGAAAATAGCCACTTCAGTTGGACACAGTTCTTCTGCACCACCCGCAATCATCACATCTTGCTGACCATAACGAATTGCTTCGCAAGCAAAACCTATCGCCTGGCTACCCGAGGTACACGCGCTAACTGCCGGAATAATTCGACCAATGATTTTGAAGAACAAGCCAATATTGACAACTGTGGTATGTCCCATCATTTTCAAGTATGTATTGCCGTTAAACCCTTCCAGGCGTTTGCTATACAACATTCGACTGAATTCAGCGGTAGCCTGGGTAGAGCCGACTGATGACCCATACGCCACTCCGGTACGACCGCTGGTAATCACCGGATCATTGAGTAAGCGGGCATGTTCCAGCGCCAGCTCGCTGGCTCTGACAGCCATTAGAGCCACACGTCCCATGCTACGAATTTTTTTGCGGGTATAGTGACTGGGTAGAGAGAAGTCTTCTACTGGCGCGCCAATTTTTGCATACAAGCCATCATATTCATCCCATGCTTTGATGTATTGAACACCGGATTGGGCGTTGCGCAAATTGCTCAGCACTGTACTCCAGTCTTGACCAATTGGTGAGATACCTGACATGCCAGTGACTACGACACGTCTAGGCATTGCTTTATTTGTTTGCTTGTTCAAAGCCTGGTTCAACAGAGACCACCATTGACTGAGATGACTTGTCGAGTCACGTAAGCTGCATCGTCTGACAATAAAAAGCTGACCACAGCCGCCACTTCTTCCGGCTTGCCTAAACGCCGAGCTGGAATCTGTTGTTTGATTTGATCCAAGGGCAGATTTTCCAGCATATCGGTTTCGATTAATCCTGGAGCAACACAGTTGACAGTGATTTTACGCTTCGCCAACTCTAACGCCAGAGCTTTTGTGGCCCCGATAATTCCGGCTTTAGCAGCACTGTAATTAACTTGTCCACGGTTACCATTGAGTCCAGAAACTGATGAAATGGTCACAATACGCCCCGGTTTTCGGCGTTGAATCATCGGCATAAATAGTGGTTGTAATACGTTGTATAAACCACCCAGATTGGTATCAATCACCTGATCCCAATCATCGCCAGTTAGCAATGGGAAAGGGTTGTCGCGAGCAATACCAGCATTACACACAACGCCGTAATAAGCACCATGTTGAGTAATATCATCTGTCAAAATTTGTTCGACAACACTGCGATCAGCAACATCAAATTGTAGTAATCGTACTGTTCGACCCATGTTTTCCAGTTCGGATTTAAGTAACTCAAGCTGATCACGCTGACTGCGACAATGTAAAACAAGATGATAGCCATCTTGTCCCAGACGCAAAGCAATCGCACGCCCAATACCACGGCTGGAGCCTGTTACCAAAACAGTTTTGCTAGTCATAATGATGCCCCACAATCATGGGGATGCACAATGCCTATTCTATGGTTCTTTATTCCATTTAAAACTATATTATTCAACATGAAGCAAAGAGACTTTAGCATTTGATCAATCATATTCAACAGTATTGGTGAAGAAGGCATTAACTCAGCACCCATCTGTGTCACAAGAAGGTACGTACAACGCACTCTTAATATCTTTTCTTCATGTCCTTCATGCTCTTCATGGTGAAAACTAATCACTTCACCTAGAATCAGTACACAAGCATGGTTCATAGTTGAGTTTTCTCCAGAAAGGCGTTCAAATCTTTTGGCAGTAACAGATTGATTTTTGCTGATGCAGTGACGGTCGAATTTGATCTGTTAGTGTCAGCGATCTCTATGCGGCTGTCAAACACACACATATCATTCGCACTCTCAATAATTTTAGTTGCATGCACTGTCAATAGTGTTCCACAAGCATAGCTGGCATGATTAGTCTCAAAAAGCCGCGTCCCCAGTAAAAATCCAAGCCGAATAGGTTCACCACGCATCAGGCAATGATATCCAGAAAAAGCAGCAATGGTTTGCGCCATATATTCAATTCCAATCCAGGCAGGCACAGTTTTATTCGCCTGTGAGAACAACTGATCATCACGCACTTCAAGCTGAGTGGAGATGGAGTGATCATCAATTCGGGTGACTGTATCTATTAAAACCATAGAGCCACTTTGTGGCATCAAATCAGCAACCGCAAAGCGATCTGGTTTGTAGCCAGTTTCAGGAGCGTTATCATTCATTGACCACAACCAAGAATCAGTGAGACATTATTGCCACCGAAGGAATAGGTGTTACTCATAATGGTCGATGGATGGATTTCAGAGTATTGACCGCTATTCAGTAAATTGAGTCGTGGTAACAACGGATCGGTCTGTTGATCCCAAAGCTGTGCTGGTAATTGATTGTTCACGTTTAAATCAGCAACAAGCAGCCAGCACAATGCTAATTCTATGGCACCAGACGCTCCCAGACAATGTCCGGTCAGTGGCTTGGTAGAACTACAAGCTGGTTGATGAGGAAATTGTTCGCAAACCGCATGGCTTTCCATTGCATCATTCTGCGGTGTGGCAGTCCCATGCAGATTGATATAATCAACTTGATCAGGTTGCAGTAAAGCATCTTCCAGTGCCAGTTTCATCGCAAGTTGTGCACCTTTACCGCTGGGATCAGGTGCAGAAATATGATGTGCATCGGAGCTGATACCTGCTCCCAGTAATTGAACAGGTGTAGCGTCATCTTCGGTAATGCTTTCACGACTGATTAGAAATAATGCTGCACCTTCGCCAATCACAATGCCATCCCGATTACAACTGAATGGATTGCAAGTGGTATTGCTAATTGCTCCAAGCGAGCTAAAACCTTGTATTGTAGTACCACATAATGCATCAGCACCGCCAACAATCACAGCATCACAGAGTCCGCTGGCTAACAAGCGTTGTGCTGAACAAATTGCACTGGAGCCGGAAGAACAGCTGGTTGAGATTGCATACGCGGGTCCACTAGTGCCAAGTAACCTGGAAACAAATTCACTGGTTGCAGCAATTTCTTGTTGTTTGTATGCAAAATCAACGGGTAATTGGTGATTTCGACGATGATAACTGATTGCTACCTCGCCCTCTGCAATCCCCGAGGTACTGGTGCCGATAATCACCGCAACACGTTGGCGGCCGTACCGTTTAATCGCCTCATCGACTGCCGGACGAATTTGTTCAAGCGCTGCTAACAACAACTGATTGGTGCGGCTCTGGTAGTGGTGCAATGTTGCAGGAATATCTGGCAATGCGCCAGTAACTTCAGCAATCGGTACGGGCTTGCCTGGGCTGTATTTGTCTGAAAGGGTAGGGCTTGAAGTGATTGTATTCAATAAGTTATTGAGTACTTGACGTTTGTTGTCGCCAAGCGTACAAATTATTCCGACTGAATTAAGATAGGGTTGTATCACCAGCGACTCTATTGCGGTGTTGAGCTAGGAGGCTGTTCGAGAATAGAAGCCGTAGCGAGGGAAAGCTGGTTTGAGACTGATTTTTTCATTATTTGAGGAGAATAGTTGTTCTATTTAACGAAAATAATGGGAAAATCAGGTCAAATCCAGTTTTTCCGCAGTAGGCTCTCTGTTCTCGGACAGCTTCCTGGGCAGTACATGATAGACGATCTTTAAGTTAGTAACACGACCAATAATGATAAATGAGATGAATAAATTGACAGCTTTGGCTGTCAATACAAGTGACAACACTGTGTTTGCACTTTGTAATGGTGAGATCATCAGTTATGCGCGTTTCTGGCAACATGTCTCTGCAATGAGCAGCTTATTGCCAAAGCAACACTATCTAATCAATTATTGTGAAGACCGTTATTTGTTTTGTGTGGCATTATTCAGTGCAGCACTGAATGGGATAACCACGTTATTACCACCATCAAAATCTAGTGGTATAGTGAAAGAGCTGGAAGATGAATACGGACCCTTGTGTGCAATTAGTGACCAAATATTATCAGGGTTTTCAATCGAGCAAGTAATCATTGATTTGGAAATGCTCGAACGACAAACCCACTCACATCTATCACCTAAAAGCTCAAATGTATTGCTGGATCCACAACAGGTGATGGTGATCGCCTTCACATCGGGTAGCACAGGACACCCCAAAGCACAGTTAAAACATTGGGGAGGTTTTGTTGACTGCGCACAACTAGCCATTCAACAGCTCGGGTTAGATAATCAGCAGCTTGCCATGCTTTCAACAACACCTCCACAACATATGTTTGGTTTGGAAACATCGGTAATGTGGCCTTATGTCTCCAACCTTGTATTAGTGAATCAACGCCCGTTTTATCCAGAAGATATTCGCCAGGCAATACAATCAATGCCATATCCAGTCGTATTATGTTCGACACCAACCCATTTGCGTGCGTGTGTCCGCAGTGCTGGAGTATGGTCGAATATCGCAATGATTGTTTCTTCAACTGCGTCACTGTCATCGGTACTTGCTAGTGAAGTAGAGGCTGTCATGGGGGCTGAGCTTCGGGAATTGTATGGCAGTACAGAAACATTGTCGTATGCAAGTCGAAGAACAACACAACAGACAGCCTGGACGCCATATCCTGGCGTTATGCTGAAAACGCAAGCAAAGGGAACACTATTAAACGCAACCTATTTGCAGCAACCGCTATTGTTGGACGACGTCTTGGATTTACAGCCAAATGGCATGTTTAAAGTGATTGGTCGCGCCACTGATCTTGTTAAGATCGGTGGTAAGCGAGCTTCAATTTCAGATTTGAATCAGCGCTTACAATCCATTCCTGGAATTACTGATGGATGCTTTTTTCGTATACAACGTATCGATATTGAACAACGCTTAGGCGTTATCGTAGTGTCCGAACTCAAAACAGAAATCATCATCGCTGCACTCAGACAATATCTTGACGAAGTCTTTTTACCCCGAACTGTTTATTACACAGAAACAATCCCTCGTAACAGTGTGGGAAAGCTATTGGACGCTGAGCTAAAAAGTTTGATTAGTCAGTTGAGAGGATCTTTGTAAATTTGGTGGTCTGAGAGTAAGCCACTAACCCACACGAAATACCTGGACAATCGGTGTAAGATTTTTGTTTGTACTCAAGGCGAGAAACAGGTTCATAGCGAGCTATGCAACTGTTACTGTAACGCAGAAGACAGACAAGAACATAGCTTCGCAAAATGATTAAAAAAGGATAATCACTACCTCTTCAGCTGTATAAAGAGTAATTTGTTGACTCCGAACGAAATAGATGGAGGCG
>VAPK010452648.1_pt1 | contig 11869 bp, 9 predicted proteins | sample 3395031 | NCBI WGS metagenome assembly VAPK01 (sample SAMN08290443, study PRJNA428436) | hydrothermal vent metagenome | isolation source: Deep-sea hydrothermal vent chimney 1 | place: Pacific Ocean: Juan De Fuca Ridge | reverse complement strand
CCTTGTCCGCCTACCCCGGAAAGTATAATATTAATTTTCATTTTAGTTTAGTTTAATGCTGCTATTTGTTTTTTAATACTTTGTTTTTTTTCTTTTGTTAATCTGATACAAGCTCTTTCAGAAATGATCACCGAAACACCCTTGTATTGTATTTCGTTTCGTATTGTTTCAACATTTTTAGAATGATTTTTCTTTAACGGGATCATAATTTTTAAATGATCAGGATCAACACCAATCCCTAAACAAATATCTTTTAATCTTCCAACAGCTTTTGAATCTTGTGCTCCGGTCATTGCAACAGCAGAATTATCTGATATAATAACGGTTATAGGAGAATTTTCATAAACAGCATCCAGGAGTCCGGTCATGCCTGAATGGGCAAAGGTAGAGTCTCCAATTATGGCAATCGCATTTTCAATACCGGCATCTGCAGCACCTTTTGCCATGGTGATAGATGCTCCCATATCGATTAAAGTGTTGATGGTACTTAGTGGAGCAAGAGCACCTAAAGCATAACAGCCTATATCACCAAAAACTCTTTTTTCACCTATTTCAGGAATTAATTCATTTATGGCATTAAAAAGATCGGTATGACCGCAACCTTCACATAATTGAGGAAATCTGGCTGTTACTACATCCGGTATATCTTTTGATTTAAATTGAAAAAAACCGGTGGCCTCTGCTACCAAAGTTGGATTTAATTCACCTGTAAGAGGTAAGGTACCGTCCAATTTTCCTTTTATCTTGGAGTTTGTATCAAAGTAATCATGCAGTAGCTCTTCAACCAATGGATAGCCTTCTTCAACTACTAAAACCTCATCACAATGGTTATAAATTGCTTTAATTTTTTCTTTTGGTAAGGGGTATTGCGAAATTTTCAGGATCGAATAAAATTCGAGATTTTCACTTACTGTTTCCATTACATAATTATAGGCAATTCCGCAGGCAATAATTCCTACAGAACGATCTTCACAAAGAGAAAGCTTATTGAATTTTGAATTTGCAGAACTTTCCAGTAATTTTCTTTTTTTATTTACGAGTTTCTCAAATTGTTTTTTTGCATTTGCAGGGATTAGCGCAAATCTTTCACTGTTAACAGGTAGTTGAATTCCGTTTTGGGTTCTTCGTTCCTTAAAAACAACACCAGATCTTGAATGGGAAAGCCTCGTTACCAATCGCAGTAACACCGGTAATTTTAATTCTTCAGACAAGTCAAAAGCATAATGCATAACATTGTATGCATCTTGCTGATTAGAAGGTTCGAGAATAGGAACCATAGCAAATTTTCCATAAAATCTGGAATCTTGCTCATTCTGTGAGGAATGCATAGAAGGATCATCTGCTACTACCACTACTAAACCTCCGTTGATACCAGAAACAGCCATATTCATAAAAACATCTGAAGCAACATTCAAACCAACATGTTTCATTACCACCATAGCTCTTTTACCTGAATACGACATGCCCAAAGCTGCTTCCATAGCAGTTTTTTCGTTTACAGACCAGGTAGAGTGAATTTTTAATTCTTTGGCAGTTTTTGATTTTTGTATATATTCTGTTATTTCCGTGGAAGGGGTTCCTGGGTAAGCGTAAACTCCTGATATTCCTGCATCTATAGCTCCTTGGGCAAGAGCTTCATTTCCTAAAACCAAATTCTTCATCAATCTTTATTTATTTGTTGAGGCGATAAATTTATGTAAATCAAAGAGACTATTTTATGATATTCATCATAGTAGAACTAAAAGAATAAATCAGACTGAATTATTAATATTTAATATAACTATTCCATGTTTTGATTTAAAAGAAGAGAAAGTTTTTTATTTGCTTAGTGAATTGGTTTGAAATAGAATTTTGAAATAATTAGAAACTCTTAAACATTCTCTTATATTATTCTTAAATTTGCGTTTATTAAAATAAATTTCGAAATGTCAAAGTTTGAATTAAAATTACCAAAAATGGGAGAGAGTGTTGCAGAGGCAACCATTACTTCATGGTTAAAAGAAGTTGGTGATACTATTGAATTAGATGAGGCAATTGTTGAAATTGCAACCGATAAAGTTGACTCTGAAGTGCCATGTGAAGTGGAAGGTGTTTTGGTAGAAAAGTTGTACAATGTAGATGACATTGTTGCCGTTGGTGAAGTAATTGCCGTAATTGAAACCCTTAGTGAAAATGGGATGGCCAATGACAGTAAAGAGGTAGTTGTAAAAGAAGAAATATCTAATGAAATACCTACCGTTGAATCTGTAAAAAAAGAGACACAACTGGAAGAGGAAATTGTTCAAAAATTAACTTCTACCAGTGGAAAATTCTATTCTCCACTGGTTAAGAATATCGCGAGAGCCGAAGGTGTTTCTATGGATGAATTGGAGGCAATAGTTGGTACCGGAAAAGACCAAAGAGTCACAAAGTATGATATTCTTGCTTATATTGAAAATGGTGGAGAGAAGGTAGTTATAAAGGAGAAATCATTAGAAAAAGATGTTCAGGTTTCTAATAAACTTGGAGCAAAGTTGGTTGAGAAACCTAAAGTATTGTCGGCCACCGGAGATGAAATAGTAGAGATGTCTCGTTTGGGTAAATTAGTTGCCAAACACATGACAGATTCGATTAACATATCGGCGCACGTACAAAGTTTTGTGGAGGTAGATGTTACTAAAATTGTGAAATGGAGAAATAGAATTAAAGATGAATTTTTTAATCGGGAAGGTGAAAAGATAACTTTTACTCCTATTTTTATGGAGGCAATTGCCAAAGCATTAAAAGATTATCCTTTAATGAATATTTCTGTTGATGGAGATAAAATTATAAAAAGAAAAGACATCAATTTGGGGATGGCAGCAGCTTTAGCTGATGGTGATCTGATTGTTCCTGTTATTAAGAAAGCAGATCAACTCAATCTGGTTGGAATGACCAAAGCGGTTAATGATCTTGCACTTAAAGCGAGATCGGGCAAATTGAATCCTGATGATATTCAAGGAGGGACTTTTACTGTAACCAATGTAGGTTCATTTGGCAGTATAATGGGTACACCAATAATTAATCAGCCGCAAGTTGGTATTTTGGCTTTGGGATCGATTAGAAAGATGCCTGCTGTTATTGAAACTTCTGAAGGAGATTTTATTGGAATAAGACATAAAATGATCATTTCACATTCTTATGATCATCGTGTTGTAAATGGAGCTTTGGGTAGTATGTTTGCCAAAAGGATCGCTGAATATTTAGAAGCCTGGGATGAAAACGCAAATTTTTAATAAATAATATTGAAGAGAACAGACAGAAGTTTAATAAAATTTCACTCTTCAGAAAGTTGAATAATTTATGAATATAAAACTTGAAAAACCTATAGTTTTTTTTGATCTGGAAACCACAGGAATTCAAATAGCCACAGATAGAATTGTTGAAATTTCGATTTTAAAGGTTTTTCCAAACGGAAATAAAGAAGGTAAAACATGGTTGGTAAATCCCGAAATTGAAATACCAAAAGAAGCATCTGATATTCATGGAATAACAAATGAAAAAGTGGTTTCAGAGCCAAAATTTAACGAGTTGGCTGTTCAGGTTAGTGAAATGATAGAAGGTTGTGATTTAGCAGGTTTTAATTCAAATAGATTTGATATTCCTCTTTTAGCGGAAGAAATGCTGAGAGCAAATGTTGATTTTAGCATGGATGGAAGAAAAGCCATTGATGTGCAAGTGATTTTTCATAAAAAAGAACAGAGAAACCTGGGCGCAGGCTATGAGTTTTATTGTGGTAAAAATTTAGAAAACGCCCATTCTGCTGAAGCAGATACCTTGGCTACCTTTGAGATACTGGAAGCGCAGATTGAAAAGTATGATGACGTGGAAAGTGATGTTTCTTTTTTAAGTGAATTTTCTTCTCATCAAAAAAGAGCAGATTTTGCGGGGTTTGTTTTATTCGACAAAGAGGGTAAAGAAATTTTCTCTTTTGGTAAATACAAGGGAAAAAAAGTAACCGAAGTATTTAGAGCCAATCCGGGTTATTACAATTGGATGCAGAATGCAGATTTTCCGTTGTATACAAAAAATGTACTTACCCAAATAAAAAAAAGTATGCAGCCTAAAAAAGAAATAAACACCTTGGAAGATCTGAAGAATAAATTCAATAAAAAAATATAAACATGTTAGTAGATTTTGAACATTTGGCAGATTCTTCAAAAGTGTGGATATACCAATCCAACAGAGAATTCAATAATAATGAAGTTGAAGAAATAGGTGTGTTATTAGAAAAGTTCATAGAGTCGTGGAAAAGACATGGCGATGATCTAAGAGCCTCATATCAAATAAAATACAATCAATTTATTATTTTGGCTGTTGATGAAGATTTCAATGAGGTTTCGGGTTGTTCTGTTGATGCTTCAACGCATGTATTTAAACAAATAGAGCAAGCCTATAAGGTTGATTTATTTAATAAAATGAATACAGCTTTTAAAGATGGGGAACATATTAATATAGTTTCACTGGCAGATTTTCAAAAATATGTTCAACAAGAAAAGATCCATGCTAAAACCATTGTTTTTAATAATTTGATCAAAACAAAAAAAGAACTTAGTACAGCCTGGGAAGTCGATGCGGAGAGCAGTTGGCATAACCGATATTTTTGAAAAGAACAACTTTCATAAGCTTTAATAGACCTAAAATTACTTCAAAAGATATTTTGAGAACCTATTTCCTCTTGCAACAGATATTTATTTAAAAATTACATAATGAAAAAAATTATTTTATTTTTTACTTTGATTCTTTTTATTCAGGCCAATGCTCAAATAGATCCGTTAAAATCTAAAGATAGTATTGCTCAGGAAAAATGGGTAGACAGTATATTAAAAAAGATGACCCTTGATCAAAAAATCGGTCAGTTATTTATGGTTGCGACCTATTCAAATAAAGACTCAAAGCACATCAATTTTATAGAAAATACAATTAATAAATATGAGATTGGAGGCTTGATTTTTATGCAGGGCACGGCTAAAGGTCATGCAACATTGATAAATAGATATCAAAAAATATCAAATACACCATTGCTAATAGCAACTGATGGTGAATGGGGCTTGGATATGCGACTTAAGAATATGATTAAATATCCTTATAATATGGCCTTAGGTGCAATAAGAGATGATAGATTAATTTATGACTATGGGAAAGTTTTGGGAAAACAAATGAAAAGAGTAGGTATGCATATAAATTTTGCACCTGTAGTTGATATCAATACAAATCCAAAAAATCCGGTGATTGGAAATAGATCCTATGGAGAAGACAGAGATAATGTTACCCAAAAATCTTTGCAATTTGTAAGAGGAATTCAAGGAGAGGGTATTATTGCTTGTGCCAAACATTTTCCGGGACATGGAGACACTGCACAAGATTCTCACAAAACTTTACCAACAGTAGACTTTTCTGCAGAAAGATTAGACTCTGTTGAGTTATACCCTTATAAGGAATTAATTAAAGCAGGAATTGGAAGTATCATGACTGCACATTTAAGCGTTCCAAGTTTAGAACCCGATGTAAAACTGCCAAGTTCACTTTCCTACAATGTAGTTACTAAACTGGCAAAAGAAAAATTGGGATTTCGAGGACTTATTTTTACTGATGCACTGAATATGAAAGGTGCTTCAGATTTTGCCCAACCGGGAGATATAGATCTGGAAGCATTTAAGGCAGGAAATGATATGTTGGAATTCGTAGAAAGTGTACCTGCTGCTTTTCAGAAAATTAAAAAAGCAATTAAGAAAAAAGAAGTAAGTATTACACGTTTGGATGAATCGGTAAGAAAAATTTTAAAAGCTAAATACTGGGTGGGATTGAATAAAGTGCAAGTCATCAATACCAACCATATCGAAGAGGACCTCAATACCATTAAAGATCAAATTTTAAATCAAAAATTGGTTGAGAATTCAATTACATTAATTCAAAATAAAAATGACATTTTACCAATTAAAGATCTAGTTAATAATAAGATAGCCTATGTTAAATTTGGTAAAACTAAAGATAATACCTTTTTTAACAGGTTAAATGATTATACGAAAGTAGACCTTGTTGAAGGGAAGAATTTAAGTGATATATTACAAAAATTAAAGGGGTATAAAACTGTCATTGTTGGTTTTCACACCACTTTAGGTGCTTATGCAAGTTATAAAATCAAGGAGGAAAATTTAGTTAAATTGCAGGCGATTTCAAGAGAACATAAAGTTATTTTAGATGTTTTTGCAAGTCCTTATAGTTTGTTGAATATTAAATCCTTTACCAATATTGATGCGGTTATGATCTCCTATCAAAGTTCTATATTGGCACATGATATATCTGCACAAATGATTTTTGGAGCTTTAGACATAAAAGGAAAATTACCGGTAAACATCAAAGAAGAATTTTCTATGGGATTTGGATTACAGGTTTCTAACATTAACAGATTGGGCTATTCTATTCCTGAAGATGTTGGATTGAGTAGTTATAAATTGAGTAGGATAGACTCTATTGCCAATGTGGTAATTGATTCTGCAATGGCACCCGGTTTACAAGTTCTGGTTGCAAGACATGGTAAAGTAGTTTATCGCAAGAATTTTGGATATTACACCTATGATTCTATTAAAAAAATTGATGATAAAAGTATTTATGATTTGGCATCGGTAACAAAAATATTAGGAGGCTTACCAATGATAATGAAAGCAGAAGAGGATGGGAAATTTACCTTAGAATCAACATTGGGTGAATTAATGCCGGTATTAAAAGAAAGTAACAAAGATACTTTAACGGTTAAAGAGGCTCTTTCGCACTATGCTAAAATCAAGCCGTATATTCCCTATTATGAAACCATGGTGGAAGGCGATAGTGCAAAACCTATGGAAAAATATTTCAGAAAGAAAAAATCTAAAGAATTTGATATAAAGATAACTGATGAATTGTATTTGAGATCTGATTTTTTAGATACAATTAATCAGTTGATAGCAGATGCACCACAAAGAGAAGAGCTCCAATATAAATACAGTGGTTTGCCTTTTTATTTGTTCAAAGACTATCTAGAAAAACAATACAAGAAACCTTTAGATCAATTAGATCATGATTTTTTTTATGGTCCTTTGGGAGCAACTACCCTAACCTATAATCCTCTGGATAAATTTGCGAAGCAAAGAATTGTTCCTACTGAAGATGATGATTTCTTTCGCCATCAATTATTACAAGGAATTGTTCATGATGAAGGTGCTGCTATGATGGGTGGTGTAAGTGGAAATGCAGGATTGTTTGCCAATTCAAATGATGTTGCCAAAATGATGCAAATGTATTTGCAAAAAGGATATTACGGGGGTAAAAGTTATTTTAAACCCGAAACAATTGATATGTTCAACCACCGGTATTTTGAAGACAAAGGAGTACGTAGAGGTTTGGCCTTTGATAAGCCCCAATTAGATGAAAGTATGGCAACATGTGGCTGTATTTCATTCAAAAGTTTTGGGCACAGCGGTTATACAGGTACCTATACTTTTGTAGATCCTGAGACCGAAATTGTATATGTTTTTTTATCTAACAGGGTATACCCTACCAGAAAAAATAATAAGTTGGGAGAGCAAGATATTCGCACCAAAGTACAAGCTTTGATTCAAGAAGCTATCATAGAATAAGAGAGTTTTATTGATCTCAAAAATAGTTAAAACCAGGTACCGTAGTTCATTATGGTTTAGCTATTTTGATTTTGTCAACAGATAAACAGATAAAAAACTGAGAAACAAGTAAATCATTCCAATCTTTCCTCCAAAGAAAAAAGAGAGCAACAAAGCTTGAATTATATAAATTATTGGAAAAGCAGTAACTCCTACAGAGAATCTAAAAGTAGAAATAAATTCATCTTCTTTAATTTTGGGAGAAACTTTCTTCCATATTAATAATGGAAAGAAACTATTGAACTTCACAAATGGAGTTAACAAATTAAAGTCGTTTTCTTTTTCAATTTCTACCGGTTTTAAACTATCGATATCTTCTAGTTTTTTATTTACCTTTTCAGGGAATAGAAACTCGTCTTTATTAAACAATTTGACTATTTCATCATGTCTGTCATTGTCTTCAATATGAGTGGTTACTTTTTTTAGTTGTTCTCTAACTTCCTGTTTTAATTGATTTACAGAATCATTTTTATCTATTTGATTCCAATAGGGTTTTACAGCAATGGGACTACCAAAATAGATACTTACATTACTGGCGTATTTAGTTGCATCAGAGTAGTTTACTCCAATAGGAATAATGTCAATATCCAAATCCGGATATTTATCTAAGGCACCATATACAATTCGGGTAAACCCTTTACTTAAAACACGAACTTTCCTTCTTAAATTATGACTACCCTCCGCGAATATCAATACGGTTCCTCCCTCATTAAATACATCGTAACATTTTTGAAAAACCTGCTCATTTTTTGATAGAGAATTTATACCATCACTAATTCTGTAAATGGGTAACATGTTTATTGAATACAAAATAGATTTTACTATTTTACCGCTAAATACTCCGGCACGAGTTAAATAATGCAAAACACGTGGGGAGATAGAACCAATTACTAATGGGTCGATCAAAGCATTTTGGTGATTAGAAACAAAGAGAATTGCTTTTTTTTTAGGTATGTTTTCAGCACCCTCCACCCGAAAGCTTTTAAAATAAAAAACAAAGCCAGTTCGCATAAAATACTTTACAAAATAATACCAGATCAGTCTCATGTGATTATTTTTTTAACTGTTTTAGGTGACCAAAAATAGGCAATCAACAAACCGGACAAGATATCCCAGATAGCCCAAAATGCAACCAATAAAGCCATTCCGCCAAGGCCATCAAAAAATGAAAATACCAATAACAATCCTAAACCCGAATTCTGTATTCCGGTTTCTATACTCAGTGTTTTTTGATCAATATAATTTAATGCGTTTAATTTGGCAAAATAAAATCCCGTTAAAAGCAGAAGTAAGTTATGAACGATCACTAGAATCAAAACATAGTGAATGTGGTCTAAAAAAATATCTAAATTATTATAAAAGGCAACAATAATAAACGATAAAAATATTAAAATGGATACCGGTTTTAAAATATTAGATAATTTGGTGGCAATTTTAGAATAGTAATTTTGAATGATCATACCAACTACCAAAGGTATTCCAAGAATTAAGAGCACAAACCTGGCCACTTCTATAGGGTCAACACTTACGGTTTTTAAAATAGCTGCAGTCGGTTCGTAAAAACTACCCCAAACAGCAAAGTTAAGAGGAGTCATTATTAAGGCAGCTACAGAGGCAAAGGCTGTTAAACTAACCGATAAAGCCGTATTTCCGCTAGCTAATTTGGTCATAAAATTAGAAATATTTCCACCAGGGCAAGCGGCTACCATGATCATTCCCAGGGCTATACTTGCCTGTGGTTTTATAACAATTATCATTAAAAAAGTTACTAGAGGTATTAGTAAAAACTGAGAAATGATACCAACGATCACTGCTTTTGGTGATTTTAATAAGTTGGTGAAATCTGAAATTTTTATATCTAATGCAACACCAAACATGACAAGCAATAAAGTCAAGTTAACTAACCACAAGCTGTCTGCATTAAAATGTATTTGAATCTCATCAACGTTTTCAATCATCTGTATTAATTTTTAAATACATAGTCAATTATATTTGCTCCCATTTGAAGAGCTTGTAGCCTTATTTCTTCAGGATCATTATGCACCATCTTATCTTCCCAGCCATCACTTAGATCACTTTCATAATCATAAAAACAAACCAATCTTCCATTATAAAATATGCCAAAACCCTGAGGTGGTTTGTTATTGTGTTCGTGAATTTTTGGAAGTTCTTCAAATTTATATTTTTGATGATAAATTGGGTGATCAAATGGAATTTCCAGAAACTCATCATCGGGAAAGACTTTTTTCATTTCATTTCTAATATACTTATCCAATCCGTAGTTATCTGAAATATGTAAAAACCCTCCTGATATCAAGTAATTTCTTAAATTTTGACTTGCTTCTTTAGTGAAGAAAATATTACCATGACCTGTCATAAAAACAATGGGATAATTATTTATTTCCCTGCTATCTGTAGCTACGGTTTTTGGTTGGGTATCGAGGTTTGTATTTATATTTTTATTGCAAAATTTTATTAAATTGGGCAGGGCTGTGGGATTAGCATACCAATCGCCTCCACCGTCATATTTTAGAACGGCTAATTGCTGTCCGTTTAATGAAATTGGAAGCACAAATAATAAAAGAATCACTAAAATTGGAGATAGAAAAAATCTTTTTAACATGAAGTAATACAGTAAGTTAGAAAAATTTATTTGCAAACCTTTATTCTTTGATTATAGAGATTGTATTACAGGCAACAAGTCCGGCAGTTTCTGTACGCAATCTACTTTCTCCCAAAGATAGAGGAATAAATTTATGTTGCAAGGCTTTGTTTATCTCACTGCTCGAAAAATCTCCTTCAGGCCCTATTAAAATAAGTATTTGATTTTTTGATTTAATTAAATCTTTAAGTTGTTTTTTAGGTGTGTTTTCACAATGAGCAATCAATTTTAAGGAATCATTTGCTTCCATTTTGACAATTTCTGAAAATGATTTAGGGTCGTTTAATTTTGGTAACCGAAATTTCAACGACTGCTTCATGGCAGAAATTATGACTTTATTCATTCTATCTGTTTTGATCGTTTTTCTTTCTGAGTTATCACAAATAAGCGGTGTGATTTCATCAATACCAATTTCTGTAGCCTTTTCTAAAAACCATTCAAATCGATCATTTCTTTTGGTTGGTGCTATTGCAATATGTAAATAGTAATTCCTGGTTTTTTTCTTTTCTTTAATCGAGTTTATATGCACAACGCATTTTTTGTCATTTGCAATTTTAATGCTTGCATAAAACAGATTTCCCTTACCATTTGTAATCATTAATTCATCTCCTTCTTTTTTTCTCAATACTCGAATTATATGCTTACTTTCCTCCTTGTTAAAGATGAATTCCTGAGCGCTGTTATCAATATCTTTATTGTAAAAAAGTTGCATGAAATGTACTTATTTAGAAAGTAAATGTAAATAGTTTCCAATAAACAGCCAAAATGAAAATCACATATATTTGGTTCGAAATTAATATTCGATATTTTTTTTATAAGTGCTTCTCTTTTTGAAAACTACTGGTTTGAAATTTTTCCAAATCAATTGTATGTCTTTATTTTCTTCCAGTTCTGGAGTGCTTAAGGTTTTGATAATTTTTTTCTGGGTGTAGGTTTTAAAAAACTCATCAAAAACTATTGCAGTTACACCTTTTTTTTGATACTCAGGTGAGATACCAATTAGAAAAAAAACTACATCTTTACTGTGTTTTTTAGCTTTTAAAATATGAAATAACCCAGTAGGGAATAATTTTCCATTTGCCTTTTGTAATGCTGTTGCGTAAGAAGGCATGGTGATGGAAAAAGTAATTAGTTTACCATTCTTATCTACTATAAACTTTATAAACTCAGGATTTAAAAAAGTGATAAACTTTTTTTTATAATATTCTATTTGCTTATCTGAAATTGGAACAAAAGATGGTAATTTTTTATATGAAGTATTGAACAAGTCAAACATTTCCTTTACATATGGCATTATTTGATTTGTATTAGTAAAATTTAATGGTCTAAGATCGTATTTTCTTTTAATGATATCTGCATATCTCTTGTATTTTTCTATGTTAACATCTTTAAAATAAAAATAAGTTTCAATAAATTTTTGAGATTTTATAAAACCTAGTTTTTCAACATGATCTGCGTAATAAGGATAATTATACCAAGATATTATAGAACTTATAAAATCAAACCCTTCAGTAAGGATACCAACCTTATCCAT
>VAPK010278510.1_pt1 | contig 11872 bp, 8 predicted proteins | sample 3395031 | NCBI WGS metagenome assembly VAPK01 (sample SAMN08290443, study PRJNA428436) | hydrothermal vent metagenome | isolation source: Deep-sea hydrothermal vent chimney 1 | place: Pacific Ocean: Juan De Fuca Ridge | reverse complement strand
GCGTTTCAGGCAAGTGGAATTTTCCTCTCTGTCATGTACCCAATAATACTGTCATTGGCTTTGAACTCGGTAAGTAAACATCATGGCTCTTTCGCCGGTATTTTAATGACTGGTATTATGGGCGGTGCCGTTATTCAGTTGCTTATTGGTTTATTGAGTGATATGATTTCGTTGAAGGTTGGAATGATGTTGAATTTTATTGTTCTCTTTTATGTGTTGAGCATTAGTTTTTGGGCAAAACCAATTGTAAAGAACAAGACCATTAGTTTTACTAAAGATCAAGGCTAGTAAACTTATGTGGAATAATGAAGGTTGCTATTTTGGTATATGTGATGACCTTTATTTTTATAAAAATGCTATTGCTCAAATTCTAGGAATATCAATTCCTTTTTTTAGCGGTAATTTAGAGTCGCCCATTAAATAGCTGTCTATATGATGTGCCGCCTGTCTACCTTCTGAAATTGCCCAAACAATCAACGATTGACCCCTACGCTGGTCTCCGGCAACGAAAACCCCAGGTACGTTGGTCATATAATCATTGACAGATGCTTTGATATTGGTACGAGAATCAGCCTCTAGGCCCAATTGCTCTGCTATGGTCATTTCCGATCCTGTGAAACCAAGTGCCAGTAGGACTAATTCACATTCCCATTTTTTTTCAGTGCCTTTGATTTCTTTCAATGCAGGTCGTTTTCCCGGTACGTTGATCCATTCTACTTCTGTGGTGATCAATCCCGTTAAATTCCCGTTTTTATCGCCAGTGAATTCTTTGGTTGAAATGCTAAAGAAGCGTACGGCACCTTCTTTGTGCGACGAACTGGTTCTCAGACGCATGGGCCAAAAGGGCCATGGCTGGTTTTCAGGACGCTCGGTAGTGCCCATGGGCATAATCTCAAAATTTGACACTGATTTCGCCCCTTGTCTAATAGAGGTTCCGATACAATCAGAGCCCGTGTCACCACCGCCGATGACGATTACATTTTTTTTCGTTGCCAGAATTTCCCTTTTGAATTTTTTGGTACCATCAACACGCCTATTATTTTGCGATAAGAAATCCATGGCCTGTACTACACCTTTCAGATCAGCTCCTTTTATAGGCAGGTTTCTTCTTATGGTAGCCCCTCCGCAGAGGACTATGGCATCGAAATCTTCTTTTAAGACATCCGCTTTGATATCTTTTCCCACATTGATGCCGCATTTGAATTCGATTCCTTCTTCTTTCAAAATAGATACCCTTCTGTCAATGATGTGTTTTTCCATTTTAAAATCAGGAATACCGTAGCGCAATAACCCACCCGGTTTTTCATCTCGTTCGAATACGGTTACTGAATGACCTGCTCTATTGAGTTGTTGCGCTGCCGCAAGACCAGATGGGCCTGAACCGATTACTGCTACTTTTTTATCGGTTCTGTTTTGTGGTGGCTCGGCTATAATCCACCCCTTTTCAAAGGCGGTCTCAACGATGTTTTTTTCAATGTTTTCTATCGTTACCGGATCTTCATTGATGCCCAACACACATGATTCTTCACAAGGCGCTGGGCATAACCTACCCGTAAACTCGGGAAAATTATTGGTGGAATGTAAAATCTCCGCTGCTTTTTCCCATTTACCACGGTATACCGCATCGTTGAAATCAGGTATCAAATTGCCCAAAGGGCAGCCACTGTGGCAAAACGGAATACCGCAATCCATACATCGTGCACCTTGTTCTTTCAAGGCGGTCTCCTTCATGGGGAGGGTAAATTCTTTGTAATTTTTCACACGTTTTTCAACGGATGCGCAGGCTTCTACCTTTCTATCGAATTCCAAAAACCCTGTTATCTTTCCCATTTATCGATTTATACAGTTTCTAATTTTTCTCTTTCCAAACGAATCAAGGCCTGCCTGTATTCTTCGGGAAAAACCTTGACGAAGTGTGGTAGGCAATTCTCCCAGTTCTCAAGTATGCGTTGTGCTAACGGACTCAGAGTGGAATTATAGTGACTTTCGATCAACATTTTAAGTTGTTCAATATCTTCATCTTCTTCAACTGGTAAAAGGTTTAGGTTGCCTTTGCTACAATTCTTTTCAAAGGTTTTGTTTATGTCGTACGCATAGGCGATTCCCCCGCTCATTCCTGCTCCGAAATTTCGTCCTATTTCACCAAGAATTACGGCGACTCCACCTGTCATATATTCACAACCGTGATCTCCGATGCCTTCTACAACGGTTTTAGCACCTGAATTACGTACACAAAAACGTTCTCCTGCTTTTCCATTTATATAGGCTCTGCCTGCGGTTGCACCATAAAGGGTTACATTGCCGGTGATTACATTTTCTTCTGGTACGATAGTAGAACCATCGGGCACCTTTATGACGAGCTTGGCCCCTGAAAGTCCTTTTCCTAAATAATCATTGGTATTCCCGTTTACGGTCATGGTCAGGCCCCTAGTGGAAAAAGCACCGAAACTTTGTCCTGCAGAACCTGTAAAGTTCAACTTCAAGGTGTTTATCGGCAACCCCTGTGCTCCATAAATTTTTGAAATTTCATTACTGATAATCGCACCTACAGCACGATCTGTATTATGAATGGGAAAATCCAAACTCAATTTTTCTTTTCTGAATAGAGAAGGATTCGCTTGTTCGATAATTTGAAATTCAATTGATTGATCTACATCATGCTCCTGTTTTTGGGTGTTGTATAATTTTGTTCCTTCTGGCACATCTACATGGTGCAAAATGGGAGTCAAATCGATACCTGTAACTTTATAATGGTCTATTGCCTTATTGCGGTTCAATTTTTGAACCTGCCCTACCATCTCATTGACTGTTCTGAAACCCAATTGAGCCATGATTTCACGCAATTCTTGAGCGACGAAATACATATAATTGACCACATGTTCTGGTTTTCCCTTGAATTTTTTTCGCAATTCGGGGTTTTGAGTCGCAATACCTACGGGGCAAGTGTTTAGATGGCAAACGCGCATCATTATACAGCCTGATGCAACCAAGGGAGCAGTTGCAAAACCAAACTCCTCGGCGCCCAAGAGACAGGCAATAGCCACATCGCGACCAGTTTTTAGTTGTCCGTCACACTCCAATACGACCCTATTTCTCAAGTCGTTCATTACCAAGGTCTGTTGGGCTTCGGCAATACCAAGTTCCCAAGGGAGGCCTGCATGTTTTAAAGAGGTCAAGGCGGCTGCGCCCGTACCACCATCAAAACCTGAAATCAGAATGACATCTGCCTTGGCCTTGACGACCCCTGCCGCAACGGTACCTACCCCTACTTCAGATACCAGTTTCACGTTGATCCGTGCTTTTCGGTTTGCAGATTTTAAATCGTAGATCAGCTGCGATAAATCTTCAATGGAGTATATATCGTGATGGGGTGGAGGGGAGATCAAACCTACATAGGGTGTTGAATTACGGGTCTTCGCAATGGCAGGGTTGACTTTAGGGCCGGGTAATTGGCCACCTTCACCGGGCTTGGCCCCTTGTGCCATTTTTATTTGAATTTCTTTTGCATTGGTTAAATAGTCAGAGGTCACCCCAAACCTGCCAGAGGCAACTTGTTTGATAGCACTATTGCGCCAATCACCAGAGGCATTTTTATAAAAACGATCTGAATTTTCGCCACCTTCGCCTGAATTGCTCTTGCCACCAATACGGTTCATGGCGATTGCCAGATTTTCATGGGCTTCTATGCTAATAGAACCGTAAGACATGGCACCTGTTTTAAATCGTTTTACGATTTCCGTCCATGGTTCAACTTCCTCCAATGGAATGGGGTCGAAATTCGAAAACTCGAATAGACCACGAATGGTCATGAGTTTCTTCGACTGTTCGTTGATCATTTCGGCAAATTCCTTATAACTATCCGCTTCGTTGTTTCTGACCGCCTTTTGTAATTTTGCGATGCTCATCGGATTGAACATATGTTTTTCACCATCTCTCCTCCATCGGTATTCACCACCGATTTCCAAATCTAAACTAGCAGCTATATCGATTTTCGAAAATGCCTTTTGATGCCTTTTGGCGATTTCTTTTTCTATTCCGTACAAGCCGATACCTTGAATTCTAGAAGGTGTATTTGGAAAGTATTTATCGATAATCATGGTATTGATGCCTATACACTCGAACAGTTGAGAGCCACGATAAGAGTTCAGGGTAGAGATTCCTATTTTGTTCATTACCTTAAGAATACCTTTTCCGATGGCTTTGTTATAATTGTTTATGGCTTCTTCAAACGTAAACTCGGTAATATCGTTTTCCCCAATTTGTTCACCAATAATTTCATTCACCAAGTAAGGATTGATAGCACTGGCTCCAAACCCAAAAAGAAGGGCAAAATGATGTACTTCACGTGGTTCGGCCGATTCTATGATGATACTTAAATTTGAGCGTTTCCCCAATTGTTGTAGACCACTGTTTACATAAGAGCAAGCCAATAGGGCAGGTATGGGAGCTTGCTTTTCATTTGCATTTCTATCAGATAAAATGATAATATTCGTTTTTTTATCAATTGCCTTTGAAGCCTGTTTCAAAATGGTTTCCAAGGCATCTTCAAGACCATTGTAACCCCTTTCGATATCATATAAAATAGGAATGGAAACTACATTATAATCAGGACTGGCATCGTAGTTTTTGATTTTATCAAGATCTTCTTTGGAAATTACTGGGTTCTGTATTTTCAATTTTCTGCAATGCAATTCGGTGATTTCGAAAATATTATGGTCACTGCCCAAGGTGAGGCTGATATCGGTGATCATTTCTTCACGAATACCATCAAGTGGGGGGTTGGTTACCTGAGCGAACAATTGCTTGAAATAGTTGTAGATCAACTGTGGTCGTTCAGAAAGAACGGCAATGGGGGTGTCGGATCCCATTGAGCCTATAGGTTCTTTTGCGTTCTTGCCCATGGGCAGGATAATGGTATTGATATCTTCTAAGGTATAACCGAAAATCGATTTTCTTTTTTGCAAGGATGCTTCCCCTAAAAAAAGCGGACAGTCATTATACGGTATGTCTTTTAAATGCACCAAGTTTTTATTGAGCCATTTTTTGTAAGGATGACGTTTAGCGATTTTTTCCTTTATTTCTTCATCGTTAATGATTCGTCCTTCCTCCATATTGACTAAGAACATTTTTCCGGGCTCCAATCTTCCATGAAACGCTACGTTTTCCGGCAAAATTTCTAAAACTCCGGTTTCCGAAGACATAATCACATAATCGTCTTTGGTGACCGTATACCGCGAAGGTCTTAATCCGTTTCTATCCAATACCGCTCCTATGAAATTACCATCGGTAAAGGGTATTGACGCAGGGCCGTCCCATGGTTCGAATATACACGAGTGGTGTTCATAAAAGGCTCTTTTGGTTTCCGACATCTCTGTGTTTTTCTCCCAAGCTTCAGGCACTAGCACCATCATGACCTCTGGTAGAGAGCGCCCGGTCATTAAGAGTAATTCAACGACCATATCCATAGTGGCCGAATCTGATTTGTTGGGCAAGATGACAGGAATGATATTCTTGATTTCTTCGCCAAACCAATCGCTTTTTAGTAATTCTTCTCGTGAGCGCATACGAGAAACATTGCCCCGTAACGTATTTATTTCACCATTGTGGCACATATAGCGAAAGGGTTGCGCCAGATCCCAGGTCGGAAAAGTATTGGTCGAAAATCGCTGGTGTACCAATGAAAGACGGGTAACCACCCTTGGATCCATCAGGTCTTTATAATAAAGGCTGATATCTTTGGGCATCAACAAACCTTTGAATATGATGATCTTTGTTGAAAGGCTCGGAACGTAAAAAAATTGATTATCAGATAACCTAGATGCTAAAATAGTATGTTCGGTGACCTTTCTGGCAATAAAGAGTTTCAGATTGAAATTAAAATAATCTTGCTCTGAATTTTCTTTAGCGACGAACAGCTGCATTACACAGGGTTCGGTATCCATGGCGATTTTACCGGGAACAGATCTGTTTACGGGAACCTTACGCCAGCCTAAAAGCGCAAGCCCTTGTTTTTTGATGTTTTCCTCAAAAACGGATATGCAAAAATCACGTTGGTTTTCTTTTTGTGGTAAGAACACATTGCTAACTGCATATTCACCAGGCTCGGGCAACTCAAAATCACAGACGGCTTTAAAAAAGTCATGTGGAATATCGATAAGGATGCCCGCGCCATCGCCTGTTTTACCATCTGCGCTCACGGCACCACGGTGTTCGAGCTTATCTAAAATTTCAAGTGCCTTGTGAATGATATCGTTCGACTTCTTCCCCTTAAGATTGCATATGAAGCCCGCACCACAGTTGTCATGCTCAAATTCCGGGAGGTACAACCCTTGCTTCTTCATCGTCATAGATTATCGTATTTACTCAAATATATCATTTTCAGTCAATTATTCTCAATAGTTTGAGATAAATTCAGAAGAATATTCGGTAAATTAAAATAAACGATAAAATATACTCAAATGTGGATTTTTAGGGCGGTTATATTGCTATTTTGATAATTCAGATTGTTCTAAAATTGGAAGCAAAATAGCTTTAAAGAGATTTATAGCTAGAAGGTGCCTTTGAACCCTAAGAATACGTACAAAAAAGAATGTGGGCATACTTGATCGAAGTAGAAGGGTTTTGGTTTTTTCAAGGATAATCAATCTCTCAAAATTTTTCTTGAGATGACTATTTTTTGAATTTCAGAAGTACCCTCGTAAATTTGGGTAATCTTGGCATCGCGCATTAAACGTTCTACGTGATAATCTTTTACAAAGCCGTTGCCCCCGTGAATTTGCACGGCCTCGATGGCGGTATCCATAGCCACCTGCGAGGCGTAAAGTTTGGCCATAGCACCTGAAAGGTCGTAATCGACACCTTGGTCTTTGTCAAAAGCGGCTTTGTAGACTAGATGGCGCGCTGCTGCTATTTGCGTGTGCATATCGGCCAATTTAAAGGCGATGGCCTGATGGTTGGCGATTTCGGTGCCGAAAGCTTTTCGCTCTTTTGAATATTTTAGGGCGAGCTCGTATGCGCCCGCTGCTATACCCAAGGCCTGTGCGGCAATGCCGATTCTTCCGCCAGCCAAGGTTTTCATAGCGAATTTAAAACCGAAACCATCTTCGCCGATGCGGTTTTCCTTGGGTACTTTCACATCATTGAAAATAAGTGAATGAGTATCGCTACCACGAATGCCCAATTTGTTTTCTTTGGGGCCTATTTCAAAGCCTTCCATTCCCTTTTCGAGGATTAGGGCATTTATTCCTTTGTGGGCCTTGTCTTTATCGGTTTGCGCAATGACCAGATATACTGAAGCAGAACTGCCATTGGTAATCCAGTTTTTTGTACCGTTTACTATATAATGGTCACCTTTATCGATTGCAGTGGTTTTTTGAGAGGTAGCATCGCTTCCCGCTTCTGGTTCAGAAAGACAGAAAGCACCTAAAATCTCCCCAGAGGCCAAACGGGTTAGATATTTTTGTTTTTGCTCTTCAGTACCATAGGTTTCCAATCCCCAGCAAACCAATGAATTATTTACAGAGACGACCACTGAGGCAGAGGCATCTATTTTTGAAAGCTCCTCCATGGCAATGACGTACGACAATGTGTCCATTCCACTGCCATTATACTTTGTATCGACCATCATTCCCAGAAAACCAAGTCCTCCCATTTTTTTTACTTGTTCGGCAGGAAATTCCTGTCTCTCGTCACGTTCGATAACCCCTGGCAATAGTTCGCTTTGGGCGAAATCACGTGCGGCCTGTTGTATCATTAGATGTTCTTCCGATAGTGTAAAATCCATAGTGTTGTTTCTTGATTTTCTTCTTACAAAGATACGGGTATGTTGTAAAACGGCATATAATTATAGACTTGTTTTACCAACATAGGAACAAGGCTCAACTTAGGGTCTTAAAAAGTAGTATACCGTTACAAAATATCTATATTTGTTAGCCACCATAGTTTTTTATTTTTGATAGCTAGGGTTTTTAAAATAGATAATTATGAGACAGCACTGACCCCAATTGGGGAGCGATATGATTGATTTTTTAGATGACGAACAGTGCATATGATCACATAATTATTTAAATATTGAAAATGAAAGAATTACTAAAAGCCTACGAGAACAAACAACCTGAAATCGTTTTTAATTGGAAAGACCCAGAAACCGATGCTGAGGGCTGGACGGTTATAAACTCGTTGAGAGGCGGTGCCGCAGGTGGTGGTACGCGAATGCGTGAAGGTCTTGATATGAACGAGGTACTCTCTTTGGCAAAGACCATGGAAGTTAAGTTTACCGTTTCAGGACCACCGATTGGTGGCGCAAAATCAGGAATCAATTTCAATCCTAACGATCCAAGAAAAAGGGGGGTTTTAGAACGATGGTACCGTGCCGTAGCACCCCTGTTGAAAAATTATTATGGCACTGGTGGGGATTTGAACGTTGATGAGATCCACGAGGTGATTCCAATCACTGAAGATGCAGGGGTCTGGCATCCGCAAGAGGGAGTCTTCAATGGCCATTTTAAACCGACAGAAGCAGATAAGATCAATAGGATCGGTCAATTGAGAATGGGTGTTATCAAAGCACTTGAAAGCAATAAATATTCTCCTGATACGGCTCGAAAATATACGGTCGCCGATATGATTACCGGCTATGGGGTCGCTGAGGCGATTCGGCATTATTATGATATATATGGAGGTAATATCGTTGGTAAAAGGGCGGTGGTACAAGGATTTGGAAATGTTGGGGGAGCCGCAGCCTTCTATCTTGCCCAAATGGGAGCGTTGGTAGTCGGAATTATCGATAGATCTGGAGGGGTGGTAAAGGAAGAAGGGTTTTCTTTTGAGGAAATACAATCTTTTTTTCTTACTAAAAAAGGAAATAACCTGATGGCTTCTGCCGACCAAATGATTCCCTTTGAAGAGATAAATGATCGTATTTGGGAGTTGCCTACCGAGATATTCGTACCCTGTGCGGCCTCAAGGTTGATTAAAAAAGAACAGATTGCTAAAATGATCGAGACGGGGTTAGAGGTTATATCTTGTGGAGCCAATGTGCCCTTTGCGGATTCGGAAATATTTTTTGGTCCTATTATGGAGTATACCGATGGGCAGGTAAGTTTGATTCCGGATTTTGTAAGTAATTGTGGAATGGCAAGGGTTTTTGCCTATTTTATGGAAAAAAGAGTGGAAATTGACGAAGAATCGATATTTAAAGACATTTCGGTTACGATCAGAAACGCAATTTTAGATATCTTTAAGCAGAATCCTGAAAAAACCAACCTTAGCAAGACCGGATTTGAAATAGCATTAAAACAACTAATATAAAACCAATCGAATATGGAGACCATTATTATCATCGTATTTCTTGCAGGGTATCTTGCGATAACCCTTGAGCACAATCTTAAAATTGATAAGCTGATACCCGCTCTGGCGATGATGGCCATATTGTGGGCAATAATTGCTTTGGCCCATATGAATGTTTTTGAGGTCAATGCCGAGCTCAGAGAACTTGAACCGACCCATATAGAAGAGATTTTATTGCATCATTTGGGCAAGACGGCTGAAATACTGTTCTTTCTTTTAGGGGCGATGACCATAGTCGAGATCATCGACTATTTTGATGGTTTTGTTACGATTAAGCGTTTTATAAAGACCCGTAGTAAGCGTAAGTTATTGTGGCTTTTTTCAATATTCGCATTTATTCTTTCGGCTATAATCGACAACCTGACCGCAACTATAGTATTGATAACCATTTTGCAAAAAGTAATTAAGGATAGGGAGACCAGATTGTGGTTCGCCGGTATGATCGTCATTACTGCAAATGCGGGGGGTGCCTGGTCGCCAATTGGTGATGTCACAACCACCATGCTATGGATCGCCAACAAGGTTTCCGCACTACAATTGGTAGAACATGTTCTGATACCATCTATTGTTTGTATGGTAGTGCCAGTACTTATAGCTGGTAGGTTTAAAGCTTTTAGTGGCAAAATAGATAGTGATGTCGACGACTCAGAAGAACCAAAATCCAAATATAGCGGAACCATGTTGTATTTGGGCCTGGGGGCAATAATATTCGTTCCTTTTTTCAAAACGGTGACCCATTTGCCACCCTATGTGGGCATGATGCTCTCCCTATCGGTGGTCGCTATTTTTGCAGAGATCTATAGTAGTTCAAAGTTCAGTATTTCAAATGTTGATGGAGAGGATGATGATACACAAGGGCATCACAGTCCAGTGCATCATTCCTTATCAAAAATCGAACTACCCAGTATTTTATTCTTTTTGGGCATATTATTGGCCGTAGCCGCATTAGAATCTTTGGGCTATCTCTTCAACTATGCGGGTAGTTTGAATGCTGCCATACCAAATACCGATATCGTGGTGATGTTATTTGGTGTGGGTTCGGCCATTATTGATAATGTGCCCTTGGTTGCGGCAAGTATGGGAATGTTTTCAGAGGGCCTTGATAACCCATTGTGGCATTTCATTGCCTATTCGGCCGGTACAGGTGGTAGTATGCTGATTATTGGATCGGCTGCAGGGGTGGTGGCCATGGGAATGGAACGAATAGATTTCTTTTGGTACTTGAAGAATATTGCATGGTTGGCCATGGCCGGTTTTTTAGCCGGTGCGGCCGTATTTGTTTTATTGCGAGATTTTGTACTGAACACATAATTTAATCGATAAACTACCGTTATAAGGGCAAATCTTAATACCAAAGAATTCTATGTCATTTTTTCAAGACCTTTCTCAAGACCCAGAAATGGGAGAAGTATTATCGGAAGAAAAAACCCTTTCGATTATCGACCTTATATTCGATGGTGGCGCTGGCAGTATCATCATTATTTCAGTTTTGTTTATTATGTTGTTTGTTGCCCTGTATATTTATTTTGAACGCATCTTCGCTATTAAGGCAGCTTCGAAAATAGATAGCAATTTCATGAACCAAATTCGTGACCATATAACGAACGGCAAGTTGGATGCTGCAAAAATGTTATGCGCCCAGACTGATTCGCCTGTTGCCCGATTGACCGCCAAAGGTGTTTCAAGAATCGGCAAACCGTTGGATGATATCAATACCGCTATTGAAAATGCAGGTACCTTAGAAGTATATGCTTTAGAAAAAAATGTAAGTATTTTGGCAACTGTTGCAGGTGCCGCACCAATGATCGGATTTTTAGGAACGGTAATTGGTATGATTTTGGCTTTCCATGAAATGGCCAGTAGTGGCGGGCAGGCGGAAATGGGATCCTTGGCATCGGGTATTTACACGGCCATGACCACTACGGTTGCAGGTCTTATCGTTGGTATTATCGCTTATATAGGATACAATCATTTGGTCAATAGAACGGATAAGGTAGTACATAAGATGGAGGCAAATGCCGTTGACTTCTTAGATTTATTGAACGAACCTCTTTAATGCTCGAACATGAAGTTGAAAGGAAGAAATAAAGTGAGTCCTGATTTTAGCATGTCCTCAATGACAGATATTGTATTCTTGTTGTTGGTATTTTTCATGTTGACCTCAAACTCACCAAATGCCCTTGATTTATTGTTGCCCAAGGCCAAAGGTAAATCGACCAATACACAAAATGTCTCTGTAAGTATCGATAAGAACCTACAGTATTTTGTGAATAACCAGAAGATAAACGGAGAATATATAGAAATTGAATTAAAAAAAGCACTCGAAGGACAAGATAAACCTACGATCATTCTAAGGGCAGAAGAGAGCGTCGCCATCAAAGAAGCGGTGAACGTTATGAATATTGCCAACAAGAACAATTACAAAGTTATTTTGGCCGTGCGACCGAATTGATATAATGTCATTCTTAGATACGAGACACAAGAAAAAATCATTTACACTTACTACACTACTACTGAGTGTACT
>VAPK010144819.1_pt1 | contig 11877 bp, 13 predicted proteins | sample 3395031 | NCBI WGS metagenome assembly VAPK01 (sample SAMN08290443, study PRJNA428436) | hydrothermal vent metagenome | isolation source: Deep-sea hydrothermal vent chimney 1 | place: Pacific Ocean: Juan De Fuca Ridge | reverse complement strand
TTTTTGGTCCTGAAAAATCATGGACCGCCCCGCATTTAGACCAGCTAATCCCCTCATGGTTAACGAAAGGTTACCAAGTTGCTCTGATCGGCAAAATTTGCCCGGTAATTTTTTCCGCCCTCCGGCCAGTGAGGATAGATTTACCTATTCTATTGGTGCCAAGCCATTGTATTTATTCAAGATTTTGCATTGGCACGCTCCATGCAGTGTATTTAGCTAAGCAAATGGCTTGGGGAAGTCATTCGCAACAAATCAATCGGGGGATAGCGTCATATGGAAAACGCGCAACTCATAGGGCTTTCACGCCAAATCGGACTTAAACGTCAAATGAACGTGGTCGCCAACAATGTGGCAAACATAAACACCAATGGCTACAAGGCCCAAAGCCTGCTGTTTGAAGAATATGTTATGCCGGTGGCATCCGACAATACATTTGGCTATTCAGATCAACCACTTAGCTACACTAACGCATGGGCCACTATCAATGATTTTAGCGGCGGGGCGATTGCCCAGACCGGAAATTTCTTAGATATTGCATTGCAGGGAAAAGGATTTTTGGCGGTTCAGACCCCGTCCGGTGAGCGCTGGACCCGAGATGGATCCTTGAAAATTGATAATAGCGGACTGCTGGTCGACAATTCCGGAAATCCGGTTTTGTCCGAAGGCGGACAGATTCGATTCGCCCCTTCCGAGACCGATATCCGCTTCAACGAAGACGGCTCAATCCTTACCAGCGAAGGCAATAAGGGGTTTTTGCGCATCGTTGAATTTGATGAACCTCAAATCCTCATCCGCGAGGGAGACAATCTGTTTTCCGGAGGCGAGCCCATAGCTGCCACCGATACGCGGGTGGTTCAGGGAGCCATAGAACGCTCAAACGTATCCGGCGTTATCCAGATTGCAGAAATGATCAGGGTCAACCGCTCGTACCAATCCATGGCCAAGCTCATGGAGAGACAAGACAAAATGCGCTCCGAAGCCATCGGAGTATTGGGCAACCCGGCAAGATAAGAATTTAACAGGAGATCGACCATGAAAGCTCTATATACCGCCGCATCAGGAATGGCCGCCCAGGAACGCAATGTGGAAGTCATATCCAACAATATCGCCAACATGCGCACCACCGGCTACAAACGCCAGCGCGCTGAATTTCAGGACCTTATATACCAAACCATTCGCCGTGCAGGTTCCTTAACTTCTGCCACAGGAACTCAGGTTCCCGTGGGCATAGAAATCGGCTCAGGGGTTAAAACCGCCTCCACTGCTCGCATCATGAGTCAGGGCAGTGTTGAGCCGACACAAAAAGAGCTGGATCTGGCCATTCGTGGTGAAGGCCTGTTTGTTATCAACCTTCCCGATGGCCGCACCGGCTATACCAGAGATGGTGCGTTTGAGCGCGACAATACCGGAACTCTTGTCACCATGGACGGCTATGAATTGCAGCCCGGTATCGTGGTTCCAGACACCGCCCGTTCCATATCAATTTCAGATGATGGAGTGGTTGAGGCCTTTCTTGGCAATGATTCTACGGCAACTCAGCTTGGCCAAATTCAACTGGCCCGTTTCGCTAACAAGACCGGCCTTGAATCCATCGGTGGCAATCTGTTTGTGGAAACAGGTGCCAGCGGCAATGCCCAGCTTGGCTCACCAAATTCTGCAAGTTTCGGTGGGGTTTTGCAAGGGTATCTGGAATTGGCCAACGTTAATGCCGTCACCGAAATTGCCGATCTTATAGCCGCCCAGAGAGCCTATGAAATGAATTCACGGGTTGTGTCGGGTGCCGATGAGATGATGTCAGCCGTCAGCCAGCTACGATAATATGAGCGTTGCCAGAAAAAGTGGTTATCGGTTTTTCGGTTCGGTAACGCGACCAACAAATAGAAATGACTGGAATTTGAAAAATGAGCATTAAATTCAAAAATATAATCATCGGTATTGCCACAGTTTCGACCTTGTTTTTCCCATCAATTGCACAGGCGTTGCCCATCCTTAAAAGCGATGTCACCGTAATGTCTCAAATCGTCACCGTTGGTGATATGTTTGAAAATGCGGGGAACCTGTCAGAAACCGCCCTGTTTCGCAGCCCGGCCCCCGGCACCACCGGCATGGTTTCACTGCAAAACATAGCCAGCGCCGCCACTAGAATCGGTCTGATAGAATTTGATAATCCCGGATTGTTCAATGTCTCAGTTTCACGATCAGGCACGCTGGTTGACGAAAGCACTTTTGAAGCTTTAATCACCCAGGATCTGGTTGAATCCGGGACCTTGCGTCAAGGGATGAATGTTTCAATATTCCTGAACTCTGCATTTACCCCTTTGTTTGTTGAAGAGGGCACCGCCCCGGCAATCCTTAACAATCTTCGCTATGTTGCCGGTGACAACCGCTTTTCAGCCCGTTTTAAACTGGCCGGACAAAACCGCATGATTGATATTTCCGGGCGTCTGGACTTTACCATTCAAGCCCCTCACCTGTCTCGATCAATTCCCAACGGAACCATACTCGGACCCAATGATATTGAAATGCGCGCCGTGCCTATCCAATTGTCCAACGGTGCCGGCATTGCCATGCCAGAACAAATCGTGGGCAAACAATTGCAGCGCAATATGCTTGGGGGAGCAATGATCAGAATTTCTGACGTTGTTGAACCAAATCTTATCTCTCGCAATGAGATCGTCACCCTGTTTTTAAAAGCCGGAGCCATGACCTTAACCGTAAAAGGGCGCGCCCTTGACGATGCAGCAAAAGGTGAAACGGTTTCCGTTCTCAATCTGCTTTCCAACTTGGTTGTGCAGGGAATAGCCCTGAGCGCCGGCACGGTAGAAATCAACACCAACTCAACGTTAGTTGCCTCTCTTTAACCCAAATTCATTCGGGGGAATGATTATGAAAATTTTTAAACTTACAATTTTGCTCTTTGCACTTTTTGCCCTTGGCGCTTGTACGGCAGCAGAAAGGCTGGCCCAGATCGGGCAGACCCCTGCCCTGTCAGCAATTGAAAATCCAACAGCACAAGAGGGATATCGCCCCGTGGTTATGCCCATGCCACAGCCGGAAGTTGTTTCCTATCAACCCAATTCTCTTTTTCGCGATGGTGCCCGTGGTTTCTTCAAAGATCAGCGTGCCCGCCGGGTTGGAGACATTTTGACAGTTAAAATCACCATCTCCGACAAGGCTCAAATATCCAATCAGACCAGTCGCACCAGACAGTCAACCAGCTCTGCCGGTGTTGGTGGCGTACTTGGTTCAATCTTTAGTGCCATTGCACCCAATGTTGCCGGCGCCACTGCCATTGATGCCAATTCCGGGGTCAATGATGCGGGAACCGGCTCCGTCAACCGCTCAGAAACCCTTGAAACCGAAGTTGCCGCCGTTGTCACCCAGATATTGCCCAACGGCAATCTGGTTATCGAAGGACGCCAGGAGGTCAGGGTTAATTTCGAAGTCAGAGACCTCATTGTTGCCGGAATTGTTCGTCCTGAGGATATTAATGCCGACAATACGATCGCCAGTTCCAAAATTGCCGAAGCGCGCATCGCATATGGTGGCCGCGGCCAGATAACCGATGTTCAACAACCCCGTTACGGGCAGCAGGTTCTTGACGCAATCCTGCCATTCTAGGTTCAGGTCCCAATATCACTTCCCCGCATAAACTTGATGTGGGGGAATATTAAACGGCCCGATGCGCATCCCCCTTAATTGGCGCATCTGGTTAGTCCGGCCAAACTCGACCGTCAGCAAAATGACAAAAGAGCGCCGGCAAAAAAAGGGCGCGGCATTCCCCCAGAATTTGGCCGCGCCCTTTTATATTTGTTTTGTTCCTGATGAAAAAAACTATAAAAGCGGCAACGGTACAATCAGTGCAAATTAGCAAAACTCACCATTTTTAAGCAGGTAAATCATCAATGTCCTATATGAAACTCGACGAACTCAACCTAAACCTTGATGCCTATTCCCACGCGTTGGCCATACTTGGTGTTGATGAGGCCACAATCATGCCGGAGGGGGGAGGGAATGCTCGCTCCAATGCGATTTCCACCCTTGCCGCCATTGCCCACAAACAGGCCAGCGCCCCTGAGATCGCCAACTGGATAAAAAAGGCGCAAAATTCTTCCCTGACTGAAGATGAGGCCGCCGGGGTCAATGAATTCAAACGGGTTTATGAACAAAATATCTGCCTGTCAGCGGATTTTGTTGGCAAAAAAACTCAAACCTCCATGAATTGCGAACAATTGTGGCGTCGTTTGCGCCCCACAGGCGATTGGAAAGCCTTTGCGCCAGCCCTCAAGGAAGTGGTAGAAATTGCCCGACAAGAAGCGCAAATCCGCTCCGATGCTACCGGCCTTCTTCCCTATGATGCCTTGATCGAGCAATATGATCCGGGCACCCGCATGGCCCATATTGATCCGGTATTTTCTACCCTCAAAGAATTCTTGAAGGGTTTTTTGCCAAAAGCCCTGCAAAAACAGGAAATTCGTCACGGTAATAAACCGCTAAAACCCCTTAACGGACCATTTGAAATTAAGCATCAGCGCGCCCTGGGCATGGCATCAATGAAACAGCTTGGTTTTGATTTTACCCACGGTCGCCTTGATACCTCCCACCACCCATTTTGTGGTGGCGTTCCAAGCGATGTGCGCATAACCACCCGTTATGAGACGAGCAATTTTCTGCCCGCCTTAATGGGCATTTTACACGAAACCGGCCACGCCCAATATGAGCAGGGTCTGAGCAAAAACAATTCCCACTGGCCCCACAATAAAGCACGGGGAATGGGATTGCATGAAAGCCAGAGCCTGTTTGTTGAAATGCAGATTTCCCGCTCTCCTATGTTCTGGGAGTGGGCGATGCCACAAGTTTCAAAGCATTTGGGTGAAACGGTTCTTCAAGGGTTTGATGTTGAAGATGTTCTGGCCCATGTCAATCTCGTAAGGCCCGGTTTTATTCGCGTTGATGCTGATGAAATTACCTATCCGCTGCACGTGATATTGCGCTATGAACTTGAAAGGGATCTGATCTCAGGTGAGATCGAAGTGGAGGATATTCCCCAAGCATGGCACGAAAAAATGGTTGAATATCTGGGACTTGAAACCAAAGACAATATGAAAGACGGCCCCATGCAGGACGTACACTGGCCAGCCGGATTGTTTGGATACTTCCCCTCATATACCCTTGGTGCCCTGATGGCGGCACAACAATGGGAAGCGCTGCTAAAAGCGCAGCCAGAAACACCTGAACAGATCAGATCTGGCAATTATTCAGCCATCAATGACTGGCGAAGTAAAAAAATCTGGCAGCATGGCTCAAGGCTTTCTACCCCCGATCTGATGAAACAATCCTGCGGGCAGGAATTAAACCCTGATGCCTTTATCAGGCACCTTAAATCCCGCTATGGCGGCTAAAAAACTAGCACTCGACAACTGGAATAAAAAATCAGTCGTCGCGATAGACTTTTTCGCGGCGCTCATGCTTTTCCTGCGCTTCTAAAGATAATGTGGCCACCGGTCTAGCGATCAGACGCGCCACACCAATCGGTTCACCGCTATCTTCACAATAGCCATAGGTGCCCTCGTCAATCCGGCGCAGGGCAGCATCAATTTTTGAAATCAGCTTTCGCTGACGATCTCTGGTGCGCAATTCCAGCGTCCGATCGCTTTCCGACGAAGCCCTATCGGCAATATCGGCATGCAGCACATTTTCCTGCTGCAGGCTTTCCAGAGTTTCACGACTATCGCGCAAAATATCCTCACGCCAAATCGCCAGCTTTTGACGGAAAAAATCCATCTGCTGCGGATTCATAAAACTCTCTTTTTCACTGGGAATATACCCGTTTTGCTGGATCTTTTTGTCCATCTGCCTGCGCTCCACCCAAAAATAAACGTGCGCCTATATATAGGCAGGCCAAATTCACTGCAAGCCGGTTTTTAATAAATTAAATATAAGGTGGCATTGAACAACACTGTTTTGTAGCGCGGATTGAAAAAAAACTCTTCTAAACTCCCCGCTGACAAGTAGTCTATTTTACATACCTGCCCATTTTTGCCAGCTCCACCTTGGCCAACAGATCAATATCATCAATCAGTGAGATTAACTCGGGTTCTGCCTGCTGACGCGCCCGCGTTACCTGCGCCATTAATCTGTTCAAACGCCCCTCCCCGACATTTCCTGCCAAAAAATCGGCTTTAATTTCATCCAATGTGTCGAGCATGGAATGGGCATGACGAACAGCGCGCTGTTTCCCCTCAACATTATTATCCACCCCCTGCAAAGCCAGCATGGCCTCAATGCCAGAACTTTGTCCCATAGCAAAATTGGGAGCAGCCGCAGGTGACTGGCTGGTGGTATCGGGCTTAAAAACCGCCTCAGACCCCTTTTTCCCCTTAGTGTTCTTGCGAGAGGATAATGGGTTGATATTTACGGTTCCATCAATTCGCATTATTCAAATGCCCCTTTTGAATTTGCTTTGCCAAGAATTTTAATTTGTCTTAGCAAGTACCAGATTCGCATATGCGGTTAAATCCACAGCTTTGCAATAATTTGCTTTGCAATAAATTTGCTTGCAATAATTTGCTTGCAATAAATTTGCTTGCAACTAATTCACCTGCCCGACATTTGCCCACACCGGCAGAATCTGCCCCCAATGGTTAACAAACCGTTAATTTGCCCGGCAAAATCTGCACCCCGGCTCAACTTCGCGCAAAAGCAAAGCCTGCAACGAAGCAGCAATACATAATTTTAGCGTGCATTTTCAACAAGTTGGCCACAAAATTTCCGCCTGATGAACAAGTTGGCACGATTTTCGCAATTACTTATGTAACTGGATTTTGCGCATGAGTTTTCTTTACTCAAAAATTCCATGGGGATGGGCAGCGCAAAATCTACTGTAGAGAAAACGGGGAAATTTTATGCCATTGTTCCAGCGCCAACAATTTTTACCAACCCCCGCCCGGGCACTTTGTTATGCACTTGCCTTTCTCATGGGCATGTTGACCATATTGGTTCCATTCTCTGATGCAAAAGCTGCCGGTGCCCGGATTAAAGATATCGTGGACATCGAGGGCGTTAGAGAAAATCAACTAATCGGCTATGGTCTTGTTGTCGGATTGAACGGCACAGGAGACAGCTTGAACAATTCTCCCTTCACCCGTCAGTCATTGCAGGCAATGCTTGAGCGCCTTGGGGTCAATACACGAGGCGAAACCATTCGAACCGCCAATATCGCCGCCGTTATGGTAACGGCCAACCTTCCCGCCTTTGCTGCTCAAGGCTCGCGCATAGATGTTAATGTGGCCGCCCTTGGTGATGCGGGCAGCTTGCAGGGAGGCACCTTGCTGGTCACTCCATTGCTTGGAGCTGACGGTGAAGTCTATGCGATTTCTCAGGGGTCGGTTGTAATTAATGGCTTTGCCGCCGCAGGTGATGGCGCAAGTGTAATTTCAGGCGTTCCCACCACCGGACGCATTTCTTCTGGAGCATTGGTTGAGCGCGAGGTTGTTTTTGACCTTGGCGCTCAGCGCTCTTTGCGCCTGTCTCTTCGCAACCCGGATTTCACCACATCACGCCGCCTCGCCCTCTCTATTAATGATTTTATTGGCGCACCGGTTGCAACGCCTGAAAATTCGGGAACCGTCCGCCTTAGACTGCCGCAAAATTTCAACGGTAATATTGTTGATCTGATTACCGACATTGAACAATTGGTGGTGCAAACTGATCAACCGGCGAAAATCGTTATTGATGAAAATTCCGGCATTATTGTTATGGGAGCCAATGTTCGGGTTTCAACGGTTGCGGTTGCCCAAAGCAATCTGACGGTGACCATTGCTGAATCTCCTGAAATTTCTCAACCCAATCCCTTGTCGTTTGGACAAACGGCAGAAGTGCCAAGAACTCAGCTAAATGTTGATATTGCAAATTCCAATCTGGCTCTTGTTCGCGAAAGCGTAACACTGGCTCAGCTTGTGGAGGGGTTGAACGCTTTGGGCATTGGCCCAAGGGATATGATTGCCATCCTGCAGGCCATAAAAGCCACCGGCGCGCTGCAAGCTGAAATTGAGGTGCTTTAAAAATGGAAATGCTCGCAACCAGTTTTTCTGCCAGCTCTGCATCGGCAAAAAATGATCTGCAAACCATGCGGCAAAAGGCCGAAGAGCTGGAATCAGTGTTTTTGAACACTCTGGTTTCAGAAATGTTTGCCTCGATTGCCTCCGAGGGAGAGTTTGGCGGCGGTTATGCCGAGGAGACATGGCGCGGAATGCAATCGGAGCAATACGCAGCCTCCATGGCCAGATCCGGCGGTATTGGCATAGCTGACGAAATCATGCGCTCCCTGCTTTTAACTCAGGAAAGCGCCCAATTGCCACAAAACAACAATAATAGTGACGAGGGAAGCAACTCATGACCCAAAACCATCAAACATTAGACCCCAGCACTGCCGGTGCGCGCATTGAAAACCAGCGCAACATGGATGCACAAACCCTTTGCAGGACCACAAATTCCGCCCTGCAAAACCTGGCCAATATAATGAATCAGGAAACAACCCTGCTTCGCAATGGCCATTATGAAGAGGCCTCGCAGTTAAGCGAGCAAAAAGCCCTGATAGCTCAGGAATATGTGGGATTAGCCCGGGTGGTACAGCATCAGGCAACTCGTTTGAATGAGCAGGCCCCCACCGATTTGCAACTATTGCAGGGGGAGCATGAAAAACTTGCAACCCAAATGGCGGAAAATCTAAGGGTGCTGGCCACCGCAAAAACCGTAACGCAAAATCTGCTAAATGATGTTGCGGTGAGCGTTGGCAAAACCGAAGCACCAAAAACCTATGGCGCTTCCGGACAGATGCACTCGGGCGAAAGCAATCAGGCCAATGGAATTTCGGTAAACCGCTCTATGTAATTCCTTTATATCGCCCCTCTTATATATTTAGATAAAAATTGAAATAAATTCACTCCCCACAATTTTTCCGCCTTAAATATTTTTAATCAAAGGTTGATGCTGCAAATTCATCAGATCCGGCGATTGAAAATGAGCTATTTAATAGCAGCGGTTTCGACAAATATGTGGCAGCGCCAGCGCGATGGCGGCAAATCAAAACGGCCACCGCAAGCATTGCACTCCACAATTAGCGATGATGAAGAATCAAAACGCCAAATTCCTGCCCCCTCATCAAACCAGATAAACAACGCCGAAATACCGCGCAATTCCACAACGCCAATTAGCCAGCAGGCAAATTCCCAAACAATTAAAAAGCCTCATGCGATCAGCGACATAACAGCAAATCTGCTGTTTTCTGCCACATTGCTCAAGGCCAAATGATGGTTAGCAAGTAGCTAACATTTCTGATTGCATTTATTTACACTTCTTAAACCCCTCGAAGCCATACTCAACCAACCCTCAGAAAGAGGCGTTTAGTAGTTCGGACATCGAATAGGAGTTCACAAATGACCGATATATCACTCTCGAGTGCAGTGCGTAGCAATCTGCTTTCTCTTCAAAACACTGCCAATCTACTGGGAAAAACCCAGGAACGGCTATCAACTGGCCTCAAAGTCAATTCAGCTCTTGATGATCCAACCGCGTTTTTTACAGCATCTTCATTGAATTCACGCGCTGGCGATCTTAATCGTCTGCTTGATTCGGTTGGCAATGCGGTTCAGACCGTTAAAGCTGCCGATGATGGCATTTCAGCTATTACAAAACTGGTTGAAAACGCTCAGGCGACTGCTCGTCAGGCTTTGCAAAAACCTGCCGGTTCCACAACCCCGACAACTTTGTCTGGTTCGGTTACTATCGCTGATGATGTCGCAGCTGTTGCAACAGGCACGGTTACGGGACTTGCCGGAACTGACACACTGGTCGGAGACCTGGGCTTTACAGCTACTCAAACCATCACCCTGACAGTTGGCTCCAATACCGCAACTTCATATACAATTGGCGCCACTGACACTCTTTCCGATCTTGTGACAGCACTTGACGCGGATGGAAATGCTGGCGTTGCAATTACCGGCGGTGCTCTTGTAATAACAGCCGGCAACAATACCGATACGCTTACTCTTGGTGGCACAGGTAGTGGTGATTTGGGCGCTTTGGGGTTAACTACCACAGCCGTTGGCCCAACCAACACTCAGGTTGCAGGCTTTACCGGAACTCTTTCAATTCAGGTCAATTCAGATACTGCTGAAACCATTGATTTGAGTGGAATTGATACAAGAGCTGATCTGGAAACTGCCCTTGGTGCGCTTTCCGGTGTTACAGCTTCCATCACCAGCAATGTTGTAACAATTACTGCAGCATCTGAAGATGATGCATTGACCATTGCAGTCGGCGATGAAGTTGGCCTGACTAACGGCACAACCGACTCACCATTCAATACTGATCGTGAAGCTCTGGAAACTGAATTTAACAATCTTCGTACCCAGATTGACCAGTTGGCATCAGATGCCAGCTATAATGGTGTCAACCTGCTGAACGGTGATAGTCTTTCAGTTATCTTTAACGAAGATGGCTCCAGTTCTTTGAGCGTTACAGGTGTAACCTTTAACTCTTCCGGACTTGGTGTCAGCACTGCTGCGACTGATAGTTTTCAGACCAATACCAACATCGAAACTTCGCTGACCCAGCTTGATACTGCTATTTCAAGCCTGCGCCAGCAGGGTTCGACCTTTGGTTCAAACCTTTCAGTGGTTGAAGTTCGTCAGGATTTCACTAAAAACCTGATTAACACGCTTGAAACCGGTGCTGCCAACCTGACATTGGCCGATAGCAACCAGGAAGGCGCTAACATGCTTGCATTGCAGACACGTCAGCAGCTTTCAACAGTTGCCCTGACATTAGCCAATCAGGCTGATCAGGCCGTGCTTCGTTTATTCTAATCAGAATAAACCAATTACAAAGAATATGAGAAAAGCGGGCTTTATGTCCGCTTTTTTTATAGCCATATTTGCTCCCTTCCCTATCGTTAAACTTTGGCGCAAAATGATGCCATCGGGATTCGATGTGTAAGTTCCGTACAAAAGGGGAAAAATAATGTCGTTAAAAGTTGAATTAAAGCCCGGTGAACGCCTGATCGTTGGCGATTGCATAATCACCAATTCTGATCAGCGCACAAAACTTTATTTCGATGGCAAAACCCCCATTTTGCGCGAAAAAGACATATTAACCGCTGATACCGCCAACACGCCATGCAAACGCATATATTTCACCGTGCAACTGATGTATCTTGAGGATGATATTGAAAAATTACGCCAGCAATATTTTGATTTAACTGGCGAACTCATTAAGGCCGCCCCCTCGACAATCCCCTATGTTGAAAAAATTAATAACGAGATATTAACCGGTTCTCTATACAAAGCATTAAAGACAACCAAAGAACTTATTGCTTACGAGCGGGGACTTTTTGAGAATGCAACAACAGGCAACGAAGGCCTATCAGCAGGCAGCTAAACAGACTTCAAGTCAAAGCGAACTTGAGGCCCATCTGCTATCAAAATCTGCAAGGGACCTAAAAGAAATTCAAAGCAATTGGGATAGTTCCAAATCCGATCTGGATCGCGTTCTGATCCATAATCGCAAATTGTGGACCATATTTCTTGAATCAGTTACCCGTCAGGACAACCCCCTGCCCCGCGAAATCCGCCAGAACGTGGCCAATCTTGGCATATTCGTAATGAACGAAACAATGCGTATTCAATCTGCACCAACTCCTGAAAAGCTCGAAGTCCTGATTAATATAAATCGTCAGATCGCTTTGGGATTGCTTGATGATCCAAAAACCTAGAATTCAGGTCTGATCATTTTTTTAACACTTCAAACCCTCGAAATTTCGGGGGTTTTTTTATTTGTAATAGGTTTTGAAGCAACGACTTGACGAACATATCCAGA
>VAPK010686942.1_pt1 | contig 11880 bp, 20 predicted proteins | sample 3395031 | NCBI WGS metagenome assembly VAPK01 (sample SAMN08290443, study PRJNA428436) | hydrothermal vent metagenome | isolation source: Deep-sea hydrothermal vent chimney 1 | place: Pacific Ocean: Juan De Fuca Ridge | reverse complement strand
GCACGTTTCTTCCCTGCAGCGGCGCTATAGCGTCCTTAAGGCGTGCCCACTTGAGGTCGCTGCGCCACTCCGCGTCTATGGCCACACCGGCAAGGTCGAACGGTCCCTTACGCCAGGGCGACAACCCGAGCAGTAGTTCGCGAATTTCGCCCGAACCGTCGGCCAGCGACTGCACGATGTTGTGCCATCTGTCGTAGTCGCCGTGGTCGGCAGCGCGCAGGCGTTCCTCGATCAATGCTTGCAGCGTCTCCGTCCAGGCGTCAAGACCGATGGAGGTCAGGCATTCTGCAAGCGCTTCGCGGTCGATCATTGATTCGGTATTGTCGAATTGCAAGATCGTCGAATTGCGATAATCGATACGAAGTTGAAGTAACGCAGCCAGACTGCCGCGTTTTCGAACCCTGCGTTGCTCAAACGGCCTAAATGCGCTGCTACCGTTTCGGGGATGAGCACGTTCTCCAGCGCGGCCCGCTTACGGCTGACCTCCAGGGCGCTGTAGTCGTTTCGGCGCTTGTGTTCGTGATGCAACTCAACGAGCAGTTCCTCCATCGCCGGGTTTTCGTCGACCACCTTTTCGGACAAGACCAGCAATCCGCCGTCGTTTAGCCCGTCAAAGATCGCCTGCAGCAGCGTATCGCGGTTATTCACGGCAACAAACTGCAGGGTGTAGTTCAGCACAATCATGGACGCGTTTTCGAATTCGATGTCGCGTATATCGGCTTCCAGAACCTCGACCGACGTCTGCGCTGCAAACCGTCGTTCATCCTCGGCAACGATGTCCCGGCAGCGTTTGGTCATCGCAGGGGCGGAATCGACCGCGACGATGCGGCATCCGGGCACGTCAATGCCCTGGCGCATGGCAACGGTCGCGGCGCCCAGCGAGCAACCGAGGTCGTAGCAGTTGGTGCCCGGCTTGACGTAGCGTGCGGCCAGCGAACCGATTGCTTCGATGCTCGCCCGATATCCGGGGATCGAACGTTGCAGCATGTCGGGGAAAACCCGGGCAACCTCGTCGTTGAAGCGAAACGGTGTTCCCGCGGTGTGTTTATCGTAGATCTTGTCAGTGGTCATGGGTGAACGTTGTCAGGGGCATGCGACGTGCCGTAAGGGTACAATTCCGTCCATGCTACGCGAACTTCACGCAGAACTCGGAATTCCGGCCGACTACGGGCAGGACGGTATGAAGCCGGCCTTCGAAGAGGCATGCGATTTGATCGACGTCGGGCCCAACAGCGTCGGGCGTATGCAGCGCCTGACCGTCGACACCGCCGACAGTTGGCGGCAAATGCTGGCAGCGGCAGAGTGCGACGGGGTGACCCTGATGATTGTCTCCGGATTTCGCAGTATCGAGTACCAGGCCAGCCTGATTCGAAACAAAATCGACGCCGGACTGTCGCTGGGCGATATCCTGACGGTCAACGCGGCGCCCGGGTTCAGCGAACATCACAGCGGCAGAGCCATCGATATCACGACGCCGGGATGCAGCCCCCTGACGGAGGAATTCGAGCGCTCGGAAGCGTTCGAGTGGTTGCAGGAAAATGCCGCCAGCTACGGGTTTTCGATGAGCTATCCGCGCGAAAATCCACAGGGGTTCGTCTACGAACCGTGGCATTGGGCGAAATCCGTCTGAAAAGCGGCCGATTATGGCTGGAAATTGCTTCAGACAAGGCTTGCAGGGGGATTGGGCCGGCGCGATAAAAGAGGCGACACAAATACGATAAATCAGTCGTTTAGCTGTTGACACTACGGCAGTGTAATTAGACAATGCCCGGCTTGCGTACCGGAGGGGTACTCAAGCGGTCAACGAGGGCAGACTGTAAATCTGCTGGCTATGCCTACGTAGGTTCGAATCCTACCCCCTCCACCAGATGATGGTGAGGCTGGGAGAATTCAGTCATTGGCCGGCGACGCGACGACACAGACAGGAATAATGAAATCCGGACGGTTTATTGAGAACAGACTGTCAGGATTTTTGTACGCCGAAAAAAGGCCCGAATGCGGGCAATTGTCGATGTGTAAAACGCGTGGTGAACGATAGAGGGGAATCGCGCCTATATAGATGGGTCATGGTTAACGGTTTTTGACAAATATTCAGGCGGGTGTAGTTCAACGGTAGAACCTCAGCCTTCCAAGCTGATGATGTGGGTTCGATTCCCATCACCCGCTCCACTAGGGAAGGCTGCGTTGATGAGTTGGACAACTTGCTTGGCGAATTGCCCACATAGCTCAGGGGCAGAGCACTTCCTTGGTAAGGAAGAGGCCCCCGGTTCAAATCCGGGTGTGGGCTCCAAGAAATGGAATGCAGTTTTAATTTTTTTTGATTTTTAGATACGCAGGAAAAGGCACATGTCTAAAGAAAAGTTCATAAGAAACAAGCCACACGTGAATGTTGGCACGATTGGTCACGTTGATCACGGCAAGACGACGTTAACGGCAGCGTTGACGAAGGTGATGGCGGAGCTTCACGGTGGTGAGGTATCGGCGTACGACCAGATCGATAATGCTCCGGAAGAGCGCGAGCGCGGCATCACGATTGCGACGGCGCACGTTGAGTACGAGAGTGCGAACCGCCATTACGCACACGTTGACTGTCCGGGCCACGCGGATTACGTGAAGAACATGATCACGGGTGCGGCGCAGATGGACGGGGCGATTCTGGTGGTTTCAGCGGCGGACGGTCCGATGCCACAGACGCGCGAGCACATCCTTCTGGCACGCCAGGTGGGTGTTCCGCACATTGTGGTTTATATGAACAAGGCGGATCAGGTTGACGATGATGAGCTTTTGGAGCTGGTTGAGATGGAGATCCGTGATCTGCTGTCGACCTACGAGTTCCCGGGTGACGACACGCCGATCATTACGGGCTCAGCGCTGAAGGCGTTTGAGGGCGATACCTCGGAGATTGGTGTTCCCTCGATCATCAAGCTGATCGAGCAGATGGACAGTTACATACCGCAGCCGGATCGTGCGATTGACGGTGATTTTTTGATGCCGGTAGAGGATGTGTTCTCGATATCGGGTCGTGGCACGGTGGTAACGGGTCGTATTGAGCGTGGTGTTGTGAACGTGGGCGATGAGCTGGCGATTGTGGGCATCAAGGATACGGAGAAGACGACGTGTACGGGCGTTGAGATGTTCCGCAAGCTTCTGGATCGGGGTGAGGCTGGGGATAACGTGGGTGTACTGCTTCGCGGTACGAAGCGCGAAGACGTTGAGCGTGGTCAGGTTCTGGCGAAGCCGGACTCGATCACGCCGCACACGAAGTTTGAGGCAGAGGTTTACATTCTGACCAAGGATGAGGGCGGTCGTCATACACCGTTTTTCAAGGGCTATCGTCCGCAATTTTACTTCCGTACGACGGATGTAACGGGCGCGTGCGAGTTGCCGGAGGGCACCGAGATGGTGATGCCGGGTGACAATGTACAGATGGTCGTGGAACTGATTGCACCGATTGCTATGGAAGACGGTCTGCGCTTCGCGATTCGCGAAGGCGGTCGTACCGTGGGCGCCGGTGTTGTGGCTAAGGTTATTGAGTAATAGAACCGGGTAATAGATATGAGTAATAATCAAAACATCAGAATTCGCCTGAAAGCATTCGATCATCGTCTGATCGATAATTCAGCACGCGAGATCGTAGATACCGCAAAGCGTACAGGCGCCACGGTCAAGGGCCCGATTCCGCTGCCGATGAGAAAGGAGCGTTTCACGATCCTGATCTCTCCGCATGTGAACAAGGACGCGCGTGATCAGTACGAAATTCGTACCCACAAACGCCTGATGGACATCGTGGACCCGACCGACAAGACCGTCGATGCGCTGATGAAGCTGGAGCTTCCAGCCGGTGTCGACGTACAAATCAAGCTCAACTAGAGCCTGGCGCGCGGTCCGCGCGCTAAGTTGTTGATTTGTAAGCGCTCTCGCGGCTGTAATAAATCCGCAAGAAAGCCCTCAAAAGCGCTTGTAATAAGGGTTTAGAGTCGTATAATTGCGGGCTCGCTGCATTTGGCCGGACCGGGAGTCGGCCAGACAGCAGGATAAAGCAAACCAGTCGCCAGGAAATCGAGGGTGACACGGCAAATTCCGGAACTGCCGAACCGACTGAATGATCGGTTCGGAGCTTGGGTCAGCCCCTGAACATAATGGCTGGCCCTTTCGCATGTCTGGAGCAAAAAGAATTACGGTGATAGTTGCCGTAATTGGTATTCAGTCAGAGCCAATCGAAGTTCTGACGGTGCAGATTTTGAAATTGAGATTGTCACTGACCAAACGTAGTCGGTGCGAGGTTTTGAACATGACAATGGGTCTTGTTGGTCGCAAGTGCGGCATGACACGCGTTTTCACGGACGACGGAGTTTCTATTCCGGTTACCGTGATCGAGGCGCAACCAAACCGAATCACGCAGGTGAAAACCGTTGAGAATGACGGCTATCGTGCGTTGCAGGTGTCGGCCGGCAGTCGTCGTGCATCCCGCGTACGCAAGCCCGCTGCCGGACATTTCGCCGCGGCGAAAGTGGAAGCCGGCGATCTGATGATGGAGTTTCGGCTCGATGATGCAGAAGACGGCGAATTCGCGGCCGGGAATGAGTTCAAGGTCGATCTGTTCGAGGCAGGCCAGAAGGTCGACGTCATCGGTACCTCCATCGGTAAGGGTTTTGCCGGTGTGATCAAGCGTCATAACTTCAGCATGCAGGACGCGACGCACGGCAACTCGCTGGCGCATCGAGCCCCCGGCTCCATCGGTCAGAACCAAACGCCCGGTCGTGTTTTCAAAGGCAAGAAAATGGCTGGCCACATGGGCAAGGTTCGCCGTACGGTACAGAATCTCGAAGTTGTGCGCGTAGACCTTGAGCGCAACCTGCTGTTGATCAAGGGCGCTGTCCCGGGTCACCGCGGTGGAAGTGTTGTTGTTCGCCCCGCCATTAAGACCAAGAAGTAGAGGGCGATCCGATGAAACTCAAACTTCAGGACAAGGGTTCGGTAGACGTACGCGACGAAGCGTTCGGCGCGGACTTTAACGAGGCTCTCGTACATCAGGTGGTGACCGCCTATCTCGCGGGTGGCCGAGCCGGAACAAAGGCACAAAAGAATCGTTCCGCAGTTCGCGGCGGCGGCGCAAAGCCCTGGAACCAGAAGGGCACTGGCCGCGCACGTGCCGGTACGATTCGCAGCCCGATCTGGGTCGGTGGTGGTCGCACATTTGCGGCACAACCGCGCAGTTTCGAGCAGAAAGTAAACAAGAAGATGTACCGGGCAGCTCTGCGCTCGATGTTGTCAGAGCTGATTCGCCAGGATCGCCTGCTGATCGTCAACGATCTCAAACTTGAGGCGCCGAAGACCCGGTTGCTGGCGGCAAAGCTGAAAGAATACGATCTGAGCAACGTTCTGATTCTGAACGAAGCATTTGACGAAAACGTGTTTCTGGCGGCCCGCAATCTGCCAAACGTCGGTATTTGCGATGTTGCGTCCATGGATCCGGTAGTACTGATTCGCTTTGACAAGGTTCTGGTTACGTTACCGGCGTTGAAGCTGATCGAGGAGCGCTTGTCATGAGTCAGGCTCTGCATCAGGAACGGTTGATGACGGTTATTCGAGGCCCGCACCTTTCAGAAAAGGCGCATATCGCGGCAGAGAATAATCAGGTTGTCCTGAAGGTTCGTACCGACGCGACCAAGAAAGAAATTCGACAAGCAGTTGAGTTTCTGTTTGAAGTCAAGGTTGAGAACGTCCAGGTCGTGAACGTCAAGGGAAAGGCCAAGCGCTTTCAACAGACGCGTGGTCGCCGTCCGAATTGGAAAAAAGCGTACGTAAAGCTCGCCGATGGTGTTTCCATCGAAGAGCTCTTCGGTACGGAATAGGGGAACGTAGTGTCACTGCACAAAGCTAAACCGACATCGCCAGGACGACGTTTTGTCGTCTCTGTGAAGACGCCGGAGCTGCACAAAGGCAAGCCCCATGCGCCGCTTCTCGAAAAGAAGTCAGGCAAGGGTGGGCGAAATAACAATGGGCGAATTACGGTTCGTCACCAGGGTGGCGGCCACAAACAACACTATCGCCTGGTTGATTTCAAGCGTGACAAGGACGGTATTGCAGGTGTCGTTGAGCGTCTTGAATACGATCCGAACCGCAGCGCGCATATCGCGCTGATCAAGTACTCTGATGGTGAGCGTCGTTACATTCTGGCACCGAAGGGTGTGCGTGCCGGCACACCGGTAATCAGCGGTGAAGATGCGCCGATCAAGCCGGGCAATGCGTTGCCGATTCGCGCGATACCGGTCGGTACGACGATACACAACATTGAGATGAAGCCGGGCAAGGGCGGACAACTGATTCGTTCAGCCGGTGGGTCCGCGCAACTCGCGGCCCGCGACGGCGCGTACGCGACGGTTCGTTTGCGGTCGGGCGAGACCCGAAAGATTCATATCGACTGCCGCGCGACGATTGGCGAAGTCGGTCATGGCGAGCACAATCTGCGCAAACTCGGCAAGGCCGGGGCGAAGCGTTGGAGAGGTGTTCGTCCGACAGTCCGCGGAGTAGCGATGAACCCGGTTGATCACCCGCACGGTGGTGGTGAGGGTCGCACATCCGGAGGTCGTCATCCGGTTAGCCCGTGGGGCACGCCGACGAAGGGCGCGAAAACGCGCGCGAACAAGCGAACGGACGGCATGATTATTCGCCGTCGCAAGAAGCGAAAATAAAGGACTCAGACTATGCCGCGTAGCGTAAGAAAAGGCCCGTTCGTCGATAACCATCTGGCGAAGAAAGTGGCAACAGCAGCAAAGGCGAACGATCGCCGCCCGATCAAGACCTGGTCGCGTCGTTCAATGGTATTGCCGGACATGGTCGGCCTGACAATTGCCGTGCACAACGGTCGTCAGCACATACCCGTTCTGATTTCTGAAAACATGGTTGGTCACAAACTCGGTGAGTTTGCGATGACTCGTACGTTTCGCGGTCACTCCGGTGATCGGAAAACGAAGTAGGAGAGCTGGTTTATGCACGTTGCAGCAACACTCAGGTACGCGCGTATTTCTCCGCAGAAATGCCGTCTGGTGGCCGATGTCATCCGCGGTAAGTCTGTCGACGAGGCGCTGCGTGCGCTGACCTTTTCGCCAAAGAAGAGTGCCCGGATTGTTAAGAAGGTGCTGGAGTCGGCGGTCGCCAACGCTGAGCACAATCACGGTGCGGACATCGACGAATTGAAAGTCGCGACTGTTGAGGTTAACGAGGCGCCAACGTTTCGACGTTTCCGCGCTCGGGCCAAAGGTCGCGGCGCACGGATTATCAAGCGGAACAGTCACATCACGATCCGCGTTGGAGACGAGAAGTAATATGGGCCAGAAAGTACATCCGATCGGCATACGCCTCGGCATCGTCAAGGATTGGGCATCGAAGTGGTATGCCGATTCGAAGACTTTTCCGGAGTACATTCGTGGAGACCACCTGGTGCGTGTCTTCATCAAGAAAAAGTTGAAAGATGCGTCCGTTAGCCGCATTACGATTGAACGCCCTGCCAGCAAGATCAACATTACGATTCACACCGCGCGACCGGGCATTGTGATCGGCAAGAAGGGTGAAGATATTGAAAAGCTTCGTTCTGAAGTAGCCAAGATGATTGCTATGAATATTCAGGACGTTCGTATCAATATCAGCGAAGTCCGCAAGCCGGAGCTCGATGCGACCCTGGTCGCCGAGGGTATTGCGCAACAGCTCGAACGTCGTGTGATGTTTCGCCGTGCCATGAAACGGGCGGTCACCAACACGATGCGTGTGGGCGCCGAAGGCGTCAAGGTTAAGGTCGGCGGTCGCTTGAACGGTGCAGAAATTGCGCGTTCCGAGTGCTACCGGGAAGGCCGTGTTCCGCTGCACACCTTGCGTGCGGATATCGACTACGGTACGGCTGTGGCAAACACGACTTACGGCGTAATCGGTGTAAAGGTCTGGATCTTCAAGGGTGAAGTTTTTGAAAAGCCCGAAGTAATCCCCGCGGAGTCGGCAGACGCGAAGGCGGGTGCCCGTTCTTAGGAACGGTCAAATACTGGAACTACGAAAATGTTACAGCCAAAACGTACAAAATTTCGCAAGCAGTTCAAAGGACGTAATCGCGGCCTGGCACTGCGGGGCAGCAATGTTTCGTTCGGAGAGTACGGGCTCAAGGCGACAGATCGCGGTCGTTTGACGGCGCGGCAGATCGAGGCCGCCCGACGCGCGATGACTCGTCATATCAAGCGTGGCGGAAAGATCTGGATTCGGGTATTTCCCGACAAGCCAATCTCGAAGAAGCCACTTGAAGTGCGGCAGGGCAAGGGCAAGGGCAACGTCGAATACTGGGTATGCCAGATTCAGCCGGGCCGTGTGCTGTACGAAATGGAAGGTGTTAGTGAAGAAATTGCTCGCGAAGCGTTTCGTCTGGCTGCTGCGAAGCTGCCGTTTTCTACCACCTTTGTTAAACGGCAGGTGATGTGATGAAAGCAGCGGATCTACGCGGTAAATCGGTAGACGAACTCAACGAAGAGCTCGTCGCGCTGCGGCGTGAGCAGTTTAACCTGCGTATGCAGCAGGCAACGAGCGAGTTAGCGCAGGTGCATCAACACGGTCGCGTCAAGAAAGATATCGCGCGCGTCAAGACGGTTCTAAACGAATTATCGCGTGCAGCGGGTGAAGATAAATGAGTGAAGAGAAAAAGAGTCAGCGCACGATTGTCGGGCGTGTCGTTAGCGACAAGATGGACAAGACCGTCTCAGTTGCGATTGAGCGTCGTATCAAGCATCCGGTTTACGGCAAGTACATCCGCCGTACGACCAAGGTGATGGCGCACGATGCGGCCAATGAATGCAAGCCGGGTGATCGTGTAGCGATCTCTGAGTGTCGCCCGATTTCGAAGAATAAATCCTGGTCAGTCGTTAGCGTTGTTGAACGCGCGGCGGACAAGTAACACCACTTAGGACGCAGTCATGATTCAGATGCAGACAGTTCTGGATGCGGCAGATAACTCCGGTGCACGTCGGGTGCAGTGCATCAAGGTGCTCGGTGGTTCAAAACGTCGTTACGCAGGTGTGGGTGATGTCATCAAGGTAAGCGTCAAAGACGCGATCCCGCGTGGCAAAGTGAAGAAAGGCGAAGTCTACAACGCCGTCGTAGTTCGTACGCGCAAGGGCGTTCGACGCAAGGACGGTTCCTTGATTCGCTTCGACGGTAATGCGGCGGTGTTGTTGAATGCCCGTCTTGAGCCGATTGGCACACGTATTTTTGGACCGGTTACCCGTGAACTGCGCACCAGTAAGTTCATGAAAATTATTTCACTGGCCCCAGAGGTTCTTTAGGAGCCTGCTTTGTGTACGGATTAGAGCTATGAAAAAGATTAGAAAAGGTGACGAAATTATTGTGCGGACCGGCAAGGACAAAGGCCGTCGTGGAACCGTGCTGCAGGTGTTTGAGGATGATCGTGTGCTGGTCGAGGGTATTAACCTCGCGAAGAAGCACGTCAAGCCGAACCCGAATGTTGGTGAGGCGGGCGGCATTAAAGACCATGCCATGCCGTTGGACATTTCGAACGTTCTGGTATTCAACCCGAAGGCGAAGAAGGGCGAGCGAGTTGGTTTCCGCATCGAGAAAGACGGCAAGAAAGTACGCGTTTTCCAAAGTGGCGACGTAGTCGATATTTAAGAGATAGAGCAATGGCACGATTACACGAAAAATATCAGAGTGAGCTTGCTGGAGCGATCCAGAAGAAGCTGGGTCTGGAGAATCCGATGCAGGTACCGCGGATCACCAAGATCACCATTAACATGGGTGTTGGTGAAGCCGTTGCGGACAAAAAGATCATGGAAAAGGCTCGCGCCGACATGGAAAAAATCGCGGGTCAGAAGCCGGTAACAACGATTGCTCGCAAATCGGTGGCAGGTTTCAAGATCCGCGACGGTATGCCGATTGGCTGCAAGGTCACTTTGCGTCGTGATCGGATGTATGAGTTTCTTGATCGCCTCGTCAACATCGCAATCCCGCGAATTCGGGACTTTCGCGGTTTGAGCCCGAAGTCATTTGATCGCCAGGGTAATTACAGCATGGGTGTCGAGGAACAGATTATTTTCCCGGAAATTAATTACGACGAAATCGATATGCTGCGCGGAATGGACATCATCATTACCACGACGGCGCGAAACCCGGAGGAAGGCAAGGCGCTTCTCGAAGCGTTTAACTTCCCCTTCAAGAAATAGCAGAGAGAACACATGGCTAAGAAGTCGATGATCATGCGCGAAAGAAAGCGAACCAAGTTGGTCGCACGGCATGCGGAGAAGCGAAAGGCACTAAAGGTGATCGTTCGCAGCATCCATAGCTCGGACGACGAGCGCGCCGTTGCACAGGCGAAGCTGAATGATTTGCCACGTGATGGCAGTCCGACACGACAGCGCGCCCGTTGTGCGATCACAGGTCGCCCGCATGGCGTGTACAGCAAGTTCGGCCTGGGCCGTAACAAGCTGCGCGAGGCCGCCATGAACGGCGAAATTCCCGGCTTGACGAAAGCAAGCTGGTAGGCGGAGACAGAATATGAGTATGACCGATCCAATCGCAGACATGCTGACCCGTATTCGTAACGGGCAGGGCGCACGTAAAGTCAATGTGGCGATGCCTGCTTCGAAGGCGAAAGAAGCAGTAGCGAAAGTCTTGCAGGACGAAGGTTATATCGTCGGTTTTGCGACCGACGGTGAGGGTGCTACGAAGCAGCTTGTCGTTGAACTCAAGTATTTCGAGGGCGAGCCAGTCATTGAAACGATTCAGCGAACAAGTAAGCCGGGTTTACGTATCTACCGCGGTAAAGACGAGTTGCCGAAGGTGATGGGTGGTCTGGGTATTACAATTGTTTCAACCTCAGCGGGTGTCATGAGTGGTGCAAAGGCTCGGGAAAAAGGTATTGGTGGTGAGGTGATCTGCGTCGTTTCCTAACGTCGTTGACCTCATTGGATAAGAGACAGAACTATGTCAAGAATTTCAAAAGAACCGGTTGAACTGCCAAAAGGCGTTGAGTTCAGGCAAGAAGGCGACGTCGTCACTTTCAAGGGTGGCAAGGGCGAACTTTCTATGCAGCTGAACTCGGAGGTTGAGCTGACTCGGGATGAAAATACGCTGACAGTTGCACCGCGTTCGGGCTCGCGTTTCGCCGGAGCTGTTGCCGGCACCATGCGATCCTTGCTCGCCAACATGGCGGTTGGTGTGACGGAGGGCTTCGAGCGGAAGCTGGAGCTGGTCGGTGTCGGTTATCGCGCGCAGTTGCAGGGCAGCAAACTGAATCTGCAATTGGGCTTTTCCCATCCGGTGGTTTACTCCGCACCGGAAGGTATCAGCATTGAATCGCCGAGCCAGACAGAGATCGTGATTAAGGGTGCTGACAAGCAACAGGTCGGCCAGGTCGCTGCCGAAATTCGGCGCTTCCGTCCGCCCGAGCCTTACAAGGGCAAGGGTGTTCGATACGCCAATGAGCGTGTCGTACTCAAAGAAGCGAAGAAGAAATAATTTAGGGTTACACCATGAAGCTGAATAAAAAACAAAACCGCCTGCGTCGGGCCCGAAAAGGACGCTCGAAAATTCGTGAGCGCGAAGCAACTCGCTTGAGCGTGCATCGTACGCCGCAGCATATCTATGCTCAGGTTATCGATGCCGACGGCGCAACGATAATCGCATCGGCATCGACGCTTGAGGCGGAAGTTCGCAAAGGCATCAAGAGCGGCGGCAATGTAGAGGCTGCGGCGATTGTTGGTGCCCGTATTGCTGAAAAAGCGAAGGCTGCCGGCATTGATACGGTCGCTTTTGATCGCTCCGGTTTTCGTTACCACGGCCGCGTAAAAGCGTTGGCTGATGCGGCCCGCGAAGCCGGACTGAAGTTCT
>VAPK010248850.1_pt1 | contig 11881 bp, 11 predicted proteins | sample 3395031 | NCBI WGS metagenome assembly VAPK01 (sample SAMN08290443, study PRJNA428436) | hydrothermal vent metagenome | isolation source: Deep-sea hydrothermal vent chimney 1 | place: Pacific Ocean: Juan De Fuca Ridge | reverse complement strand
GGTTTATGACATTATGAAATACAAACCCGTTCCTTTCTACAGAAAAAAATCCGTAGTCCTACCTGCAGAAATTTTAAAAAATGATTCTTCATAACACCAAATAGTTACGTGGTATTAGCTGCAATGTGGGTTAAGACAAAATGTAGGCATAGACATTGGAAAAGACTCCTTTGTAGACACGGTGACGAAGTACATTTATTGGGGGAAATTCCTAAATTCGTGGCTTGAAACCTTGAAATGCAGACAGAACAGAACCGGCGAATACTTGAAATGAGTTAAGAAATAAAAAAGTATCAATAAGGTTAGACAGAAACTAATTTAGTGTAAAGTCTAATCTTTAACTTTTGTAAACGATGTATCTTAACGAACAAAAAAGCAATACACCAGCAACTTTCATTCTTAAATTCTAAGCTTTATTATATAAAATCAATCCGAAAATTGATGTCAAGGCCAGAACATATATTACCAGCACATAAATCCATCTCCCTCCAAATTTCAGAGTAGGAATTGAGGATAAGTTTAATGCCGATAGAATCATCAAGACTGTATATATTATTATTGAAAAATTAGAATGCTTGAAAAAAGATTCAAATAAAAACATGAAAGCCAGAATGAGTACATTGTTATCAAGGGCGAGTCCCTTATATGTTTTACTGTCTATAAGACCATAGATATTAAAATAGCTCAATCGAAGAGCGCTGGTAGCAATAATTACAAAAGCCCCGGGCATGAACCAAATATTATAATTTCCGTAGCTTAACAGCAAAATAGCCGGAAAAACACCAAAACTAACAATATCGATCATTGAGTCTAACTGACCTCCAAATACACCTTGTTCTTTCGTTCTTCCATTTAATTTTCGAGCTACTATTCCATCAAACCAATCGAATAACACCGCCCATAATACAGCAATAATTGATGCCTGGAAATTTCCATTTATTGCAAAATAAATTCCGAATACGGCACTCAATAATCCTAACAGAGAACAAATATTTGGCAAATCTTTCGCAAAAGAAAGCATGCTTACCTGTGGTTTATTTTTCATAATATCCGTTCTTTGAATACATTACATCTTTTAACGCTTCAATAAGCTTATTATTTTCCTCCCTGGTACGGCTTGCAATTCGAATATATCGGGTTGCATCGGGTTGGGTTTTTCCTGCACTGTCTTTTATATAAATATTATGCTTTATAAATAATAGTTTTGTTACTTCTGGTCCGCTTAAAGCGGCATCGGGCAAACGACAAAAAATATAATTTGCATCTGGTTTAAAAACAGTCATGCCCTCAATGGCGCAGAGTTTTTTATAAAAAATATTCCTGTCTGATTTTACCTTTTCACAGCTTTCCTTAAATTCTGGCAGATGCTCGGGTAGTATTCGAAGAAACTCTTCGGCAAAGCCATTAATATTCCATATATGAATTCCATTTCGAACAGCGCTGGCAAATTCTAAATTAGCTGTCAACATATATCCAATTCTGAGTCCGCAAATTCCATAAGCTTTACTCATGCTTTTCAATATAGCCACGTTTGGATATTTGTCAATCTCTTGTTCCATGCTTATTTGTTCTTTATTTTCAGCAAAATCAAGAAAAGATTCATCAATAATAAGCATACAATTATGTTCATCCAACTTTTGTGCCAAGCGCACCAAATCAGCTTTCGGAACCAACATTGAAGTAGGATTATTGGGTGTTACCACAACAGCCATATCAGCTCCAACTTTTATAGCTTCGGCTACAAATTTATCTACATCGAGTTGAAAGGATGGAAATTCGAGTGGGAATTCCACCACATGCCCTTCGGGAGCTGCATTTGCGTACTCATTAAATGAAGGTACAGGAATTATTATTTTTTTTGCTAAATGACCAGATAGTATTTTAATAATTTCAGCAGCACCATTTCCAACAATTATTCTTTCAGTGGATTGTTCTATAATATTCCCAATAAGTTCGGCAAGTGCATCTTGCGCCATGGGGTAATTCAATACTAAATTGTGAATATTATCTTTAAGATGTGTAAACACCTCTTTAGGAGGAAAATAAAGATTATACAAGTAAGCATGGTCAGTAAAATTATGCCGATAATAGCCGCCATGTTGTTTTGATATGTATTCGTATTTTTCTGCTTGTGTTTTATATTTATTTTCCATTGTGTTTCTATTCATTGACTATTCCAAAACCTTTATGCACCCGCCATTTCAAGTTTTGACAGATCTTTCAATACGACAGGGAAAAGTTTTTCTGCTTCAGCTAAATCATGAATAGTATCTATTTCGTACCAAGGTTTAAGATCAAACGAAACCGATTGGAGTGACAGACTTTTATCCTCAACCATTTCAGCAAAAATGGTTTCATAATAAGAGTTTACATCACCTTCTGAAATATGTTGGTTAAGCTTTTTAATAACCCCACGCCACGAAGGAAGCGAGAAGCTGTAAATATTCACTGTTTTATAACGAATATCGGCATAGGTGTCGGTTGTTCCTTTTTGAAACTGGGTAACTTGATTTTGTTTATTAATCGAAACAGTTGTTCCGTTAAGCCAGGGCTGCATTTTAGCAATAGCTATTTTATCCGGGAAAACCATTTCATCGAGCAATGATGTATTTAAAACCAAATCACTTTCAAATAGAACAAAAGGCTCATTTATAATATTACGAGCTATCCAAAGTGAATAAATGTTGTTTGTAGAACGGTAAAGAGGGCTATAAATGTACTCAATTGATAAGTTTCCGGATTTACTACCCAGAAAATCCATGATGCTTTCTTTTTCGTAGCCGGTAACAATTACAAGCCGGGTAAATCCCTGCTTTTTTAAATTATTTACAAGTCGTTCAAGAATTGACTTTTCATTGACAAGGGTAAGGCATTTGGGTGAGCTTTTTGTTAAGGGGAAGAGACGACTACCTGTTCCGGCTGCAAGAAGCAATGCTGTAGAAATACGATTGTCACCATAATAATTTTCTGAATTAATATTCATGCTTTATTAAATTGGTGTTATCAAAAAAAACGTAAACGCTCGATTAAGGGCACTTAGGCATACTAAATATTAGTATTTTGATAGTTGGACTGATTTCTGATAACTTAACAATAAGTATGAAGTCTGCTAATGCGGTGATAGTTTGCTTTTTAAAAGCTCATCAACAAAAATGATAGTGAACGATTGATATCAAAAGATCTGTAATCCGTGCGCAAAGGTACTCTAAATAATTGGGATTTTTATGTTTCTATTCTAGTACTATACCATAGAAATAAAAAAACAGACTAAAAGCATTATTTTTTGGGGAACAAAATTGAAAATAAAAGCACGAAAACCTAATCGAGCAGGCGGTTCTCTAAATTATAGGAAACAACGAACCCCTTTTGTTGCGTTTTTCCAATCTTAAGACCGGACAAACAATTCTCAATTAGACAGTAAAGGAGCATTTGTTTGTAAGACCGCGTATGTTCAACTAAGAAATGAGACTTATCGATGCGATAGGGAGAAACGAAAAGATGATTTAATTTTCCTTAAAGAACTTATAGAAACGGGAAAGCAGAACAGGACAAAAACATATTAACGACATAAAACCAAGTGAAATACATGGATTCTTTGATGATAATGGATATAAGATTAATGCCGACTTGATTAAAATAAAGAGTGAGATTGCAGATTCTTTTCTGGCAGAGATTATGGATTATGAAAAAGAATTTAAAGGAAATTCAATAACAGAGGTTTATGCAAAACTATCAAAATGGTTACATCAAAATTTCGTTTCCAAATCAACTTCGGTTTTCTGACTTCCGCCTTCGGACTTTTTTTCCCAATAATTTCCTCCCATTTGCCGTTAATTTTATTATTTTTGTCCTTTTGAGAAAGGACATATTACGTTTTATAAAATCTTTAAAAACAAAACATTATGGCATTCAATATCAGAAACAGGAATTTTTTGAAATTGTTGGATTTCACTCCCAAAGAGATAAAATTCATGCTCGACCTGGCAGCCGATCTTAAAAAAGCCAAATACAATGGCACCGAGCAACCAAAATTAAAAGAGAAAAACATCGCCCTGATCTTTGAAAAAGCTTCCACACGTACGCGTTGTGCTTTTGAAACCGCCGCCTTCGACCAGGGAGCCAGGGTTACCTATCTCGGCCCTACAGGTTCACAGATTGGGAAAAAGGAATCCATGAAAGATACGGCCAGAGTGCTTGGCCGCATGTATGATGGTATTGAATACCGTGGTTTCGGACAGAAAATTGTGGAAGAATTGGGAAAATATGCCGGAGTTCCTGTCTGGAACGGACTTACTAATGAATTTCATCCCACACAAATCCTTGCCGATTTCCTCACTATGATGGAACATTCTGACAAGCCATTACATCAGGTTTCGTTTACTTATTGCGGCGACGCACGAAACAACATGGGAAACTCGCTGATGGTAGGTGCCGCTAAAATGGGTATGGATTTCCGCGCTGTGGCACCCAAAGCTATGTGGCCTGAAAAAGAACTGGTTAATCTCTGTAAAGAAATTGCCAAAGAAACCGGCGGTTCCATCACCCTTACGGAAAATGTAGCTGAAGGGGTAAAAGGTGTTGATTTCCTCTATACCGATGTTTGGGTTTCCATGGGCGAGCCCGGTGAAGTTTGGGAAGAACGTATTAAAATGATGCTCCCTTACCAGATTAATATGGATATGGTGAAAAAAACCGGTAACCCAAAGGTGAAATTCCTGCATTGCCTGCCGGCTTTTCATAACCGTGAAACCACTGTCGGTGAAGAAATTTACAAGAAATTTGGTGTTGAAGCCATGGAAGTCAGCGATGAAGTTTTTGAATCGGAACACTCCGTGGTTTTTGATGAAGCTGAAAACCGCTTGCATACCATCAAAGCTGTGATGGTGGCTACGTTGGGAGACTAATCAGTAAGTGCACAAAAGTCCATAAAGTTGGGAGACGATTCTCAGACAGTATTCATATAATTGTCATATGATTGTTAATCCGTTTGTTATACAAACATTTCACCACTGTCTGACCATTACCTAACGACCGTTTAACCATCGTTTCACCACTGTTTGACCATTGCTTCATCATCAGGTAAATATGAAAGATCTATCACTTTACCAAATGACAGAATAGAAGTTCATACATCTGAGCATCACAACATTCCCAAACTGTTAATACTTCTTAACCCATGATATTACATTTAAATTATTACTAATTTTGCCAAATGATGGATATGGAGCAATTTAAACAAGATTTAGACGAGCTTTTCCGCTTGTTCAACAAGCTGATGGAAAAGCAGGAGAACGGCATGGAAGAAATTCCAGGCATCAATAAAATGATGCTGCAGCAGTTTAAATTCTTCTTCAATAACTATGAGCAGATGAAGGATCAGATTGCCTATCAGTTGCAGGGTCAATTTGGCGAGCCTGTACAGGAAATGGTGAAAACGCTTATCCAGCAATTGCGGGAAGAACTGGGCGAAGATGAATTCTTAATTGATGATGAAACTGAATCTCTACCGGAAGAAACAGATCCGATCGTTTTAGATAAACCCAAAGGGGTTATTGATCCGCAAAAAGAGATTGCCAGAATTGATGAATTGCTAAAAAACGAGAACTTAACTCATGAACAAATTGATCAGCTTCTCGATCGCCGTTCCAATTTGAAATAATCTGTACGACGCTTTTATGCTGGAAAAAATTAAAAATCGTATCCTTCGGTACTTTAAGCATACCAAGCCGTTTTCCCTTATTACTGATATTTTGTTTGTTGTACTGGTGGTGTTGCTATTGATACCCACCACACGCAAACCGGTTTCGGCCTTTATGATCCGTATCGTTTCCTTTCCGCCATCAACCTTAAAAACTTCCGAGCGTTTTACCATCAGTCCGGTTGCAAAACAGTGGAAAATCAGTGATCTTTCAGGGAAAACGGTGCGTTTTGACCAGCTTCTTGATAAACCGGTGTTTGTAAATTTCTGGGCTACCTGGTGTCCGCCATGTATGGCTGAACTACCTGGAATTCAAGACTTATATAAACAGTATAAAAACAAGGTGAATTTCGTTTTTCTGAGTAATGAAGCTCCCAATACGATTAGGACTTTTATTTCAAAACATCAATACCAAGACATGCCCTTTTACCGTTATAACCGGGTCCCGAAGGATTTTTCCAGCAGCAGTATTCCAGCGACCTTTATAATTTCCCGCGAGGGTAAGGTTGTTTTAGAAAAAAAAGGTGCTGCCAGATGGGATTCAGAAAGGGTAAAAACATTGTTGAACAAGCTTCTAAGCGAGACTTCGCAATAGGGTTAATTTTATATCTTTGACAAATATTTTAAACGATTAAAAAATGAAAAAGTTTTCCTTTGGCTTCCTGTTAATTTTTCTTTTTGCCACAGCGCAAATGTCTGCTCAGGCGTCCGCCACAAATGTAAAGCAGAAAATTAATGTCGGGGTTGATCTCTTTACAGACATGTGGACCAACGTACCTTCCAGCATGACCGTCACACATCTGAATCCATCGGCTAACGTCTTCGCGACCTATAATTTCATTGTTGGAAATAAGAAAAAAAGCAACACAATCTTTTCTTTGGGTTTGGGAATCGGAACCCATGTGTTAAGTAGCAAGACCAATTTTATTCAGGACGTCAAAGCAGATACTATCAGCTTTATTCCCGTTCCTTCTGGTTTGAGCATGAAAAAGAGCAAAATGACCATCACTTCGCTGGATATACCTATGGAACTGAAATTTAAACTCAAAAAAGGTTTTCATATCGGGATTGGCTTCAAAATCTCAATGGTAATGAACAGCAAAGAAGCTTTCACAGGGACACTTTCCTCCGGAGGCGCAGTAAGACAAATAAAAAAGAAAAAGATATATCAGCTGAATTCCACAGGTTACAGCCCATCCATCAGATTTGGTTATAAAAGCTTTGACATTTTTGCTGCTTACCAAATAATCTCTACCTTCAGAACAGGCCACGGCCCGGCAATACACCCATTCTCAGTAGGTATATCAATTACACCATTTTAAGAGAACCTGGCAAAAAAAATTGCAAAAAAAAGACTGTCTTGAAATTTAGGCAGTCTTTTTTTGTGCCCAGTCACAAGCAGGCGCTTGCCAGACAGGGAATGAAGAATGGAGGAACGATAATGGTCAGACAGTTGTAAAGCAATTGTATCACGACATTTCACAATGAATAAATATAGAAGCAGTTGATCTAACAAAGATTTTCGTTATACAATCAGGAACAAAGCAAACATCACGGCAAAACCAAGCATGAAGCCGAGATAAACTTCCCGGGGTTTGTGTGCATCTGCTTTTAAACGGGCAAAGCCGGTGAGGCCGGAAAAGAAAAATACCAAAACAATCCAAAAGAACGGTTCCAAATGAAATAAGAATGCAAGACCGGTTAATGCACCAGAAAATCCGCCCCAGGAAACAAGGTGCAGGCTGATCTTGCTGTAATTGTTGATCAACAAAGTCAGCAAAGCCAGGATGGCCGAGCCTACTAAAAACAGATTCAATACCGGAAAAGATCCTTGTTTATTTAAAGTGTAATAAGTAAAATAATAGAGAACAGCCATTGTAATCAGCGGGAAAACACGATCGCTTCTTTGCTTCATGGCCAGGCTGCTGATAACTTTGAAATGCCAAAGCACAAAAGCCACCAAAGCCGGTACGATACTGGTCATTAAAACTACATACAACAGCACCACGTATTTTATTTCAATTAATTGAATCGGTAGAAAGTACACTGGAAACTGATAAACAACCAACACAAAGAAGGTTGGAACCAGCAAAGGATGTAAAATGATCGAAAGAATATTTGAGATCTTTTTCCCCATTGATTTTTCTGTTTTATACAACCCCAACGTCTGCTCCTGAAGGAAAAATGGGGGAATCTCTTTTCAAAAATTTAAATGAACTACCCCCGCCGCAGAGCAGTGGGGTATCAAAAGGAGATTATTAATTGCCCCAAGGGGCGGGGAATTAATCCCTTGTCCGCCTCAGGCGGATTAAACAAAAGCCTTTTTTAGGAAGAGAGTTCTTTTCTCAACCTGGCCACCGGAATCTCCATTTGTTCTCTGTACTTTGCGACGGTACGCCGTGCAATTGGATATCCTTTTTCCTTAAGCTTATTCATTAGGTACTCATCAGTATAAGGATCGGATTTGTTTTCTTCGCTGATGATTTCTTTCAAAATAGTTTTCACTTCCCGGGTAGAAACCTCTTCGCCATCATCCTTTTGCATGGATTCGCTGAAGAAACTTTTCAAAAGCAACGTGCCGAATGGTGTCTGGACGTATTTGCTGTTTGCTACACGGGAAATGGTTGAGATATCCATATTGACAACATCTGCAATGTTTTTCAGAATCATAGGCCTGAGATCCGCTTCGTTTCCCGAAATAAAGTAATCGTGCTGATAATCCATAATCGCTTTCATGGTGGTGTAAAGCGTATTTTGCCGTTGCTGAATCGCATCGATAAACCAGCGTGCTGAGTCCACTTTATTTTTGATAAAAGACAATGCTTCCTTGTCTGATTTTCCGCGTTTTCCGTTGGCCAACTGATTGATCATATTTACATAAGAATTACTGACCCTCAGTTCAGGAGTATTCCAATTGTTGAGCGAAAGCTCCAGCTCCCCGTCGTTATTTACAATGGTAAAATCAGGCATGATGTACTGAGTGCTTTTGGCAGTCTCGCTCATAGAGTTCCCGGGTTTTGGATTCAAAGAAACAACCAGGTCGATCACTTTTTGAAGCTGCTCTTCAGTAATATTAGCCCGTTTCATGATCTTCTTATAATGCTTTTTGGAAAACTCGTTAAAATATCTTTTGATCAATTTAACAGCGAGCTCAATATCTTGTGAGTTCTGTTCTTTTTGCTTGAGATGCAGCTGAATTAAAAGGCATTCCTGAAGGTTGCGGGCACCTATACCGGGAGGATCAAAATCCTGAATCATCTGAAGCACTTCTTCTACTTCAGTAGCAGCAACTTCCATATATTGCATAAAAGCCAGGTCATCCACCATCGAAGGCACAGAACGCTGAAGATAGCCTGAGTCATCAATATTTCCAATAATATAAAGTCCGATTTGATACTTGCGTTCATCCATTTCGCGAAGTCCCAGTTGTTCCTGTAAATATTCATGAAAAGTGAAACCGGTAGAGAAAGGGATTTCCTTTTGTTCTTCATCGCGGCTCCGGTTGTTGACTTGCAATTTATATTCCGGTATCTCGTCTTCCCCTTTGTAATAATCATCTATGTCGAAGTCATCGTTGCTCAAAGCAGTATCTTCAGGAGAATTGTCAAAATCAGGATCATCAGAAGGTTCATTTAACTCATTCTCAGCGGATTCGCTTCCTTCCAGCCCATCAGTTTCAAGCGCAGGATTTTCTTCTATCTCCTGTTTGATACGCTGCTCCAGTTCCATGGTTGGAATCTGTAGCAGCTTCATCAGCAAGATCTGCTGAGGAGACAGCTTTTGTAATAACTTCTGTTGCAGTCGTTGGTTTAGCATGAAGCTTTTTTATCTTGGTATTATTACAAATGTAAAAATATTTTGAATCTGGCATGATTTTAGTTGAGAAAGTTTTTGAACCGCTTTAGAGTTCCTAAAAAAATTCTTTCCAGACACTTTTTTCCTGACCAAAATCCCGATGATCGCATCCGGCAAAATCATGTTATCATCGCTGATTCTCAACATCTTTATAAAAAACTTCTGAATCCTGCCATTAGTTCCCTGAAATTTAGTTTTTTTGCAAATTCATTTAATCAGTTAAAGAAGTGAAACGAACAGAAATCAAAACGCTGCTGCAAAGGACGGACTTCGGGAGTCTGATCAACGTAAAGGGATGGGTCAGGACAAAACGTTCCAGTAAAAATGTGGCTTTTATTGCCATGAACGACGGAAGCACCCTGAATAATGTCCAGATTGTGGTGGAAATGAGTGAAGAAACCGAAAAGATACTCAATCGTATTCATACGGGAGCATCCCTTTCGGTTGATGGAATATTGGCGGAGTCCATGGGCAGTGGTCAAAGAGTTGAAATACAGGCTAAAACGATCACGGTACTTGGAGAAGCCAATCCTGAAGAGTATCCGCTGCAACCCAAAAAGCACAGCCTGGAATTTCTGCGTGAAAAAGCTTATCTGCGGTTTCGCACCAACACTTTTGGTGCTGTTGCCCGCGTACGGCACGCCATGATTTTTGCCGTCCACCAGTTTTTTAACGACCGGGGATTTTTTAACATTCACACCCCCATCATTACCGGTTCGGATGCCGAAGGCGCCGGTGAAATGTTCCAGGTAACCACTTTGAACCTGAATCACTTGCCAAAGAATCCAGACGGAACCATCGACTATAAAAATGATTTCTTTGGAAAACCTGCTAACCTTACGGTTTCTGGCCAATTGGAAGGAGAGCTGGCTGCTTTGGCACTTTCCAATATTTACACTTTCGGACCCACTTTCCGTGCCGAAAACTCAAACACCACGCGACATCTCGCCGAGTTCTGGATGATTGAACCGGAAATGGCTTTTTACGACCTGAATGATAACATGGACCTGGCGGAGGATCTGCTCAAATATGTTGTCAAGTATGCACTGGATCATTGCATGGAAGACCTGGAATTTCTGAGCAAGCGACTAGAAGAAGAAGAAAAAAATAAAAAGGCCGAAGAACGTTCCATGGAGCTTATCGAAAAGTTGAATTTTATCCTGGCTGAACCTTTCGTAAGACTTAAATATACTGAAGCCATTGATATTCTGATGAATTCCAAACCCAACAAAAAGAAAAAGTTCCAATATGTTATTGAAGGCTGGGGTGCCGATTTGCAATCGGAACACGAACGTTATCTTGTGGAAAAGCACTTCAAAAGGCCGGTGATCCTTACAGATTATCCTGCCAGCATCAAGGCTTTTTACATGAAACAAAACGACGACGGAAAAACCGTTCGTGCCATGGACATTTTGTTCCCGCAGATCGGAGAAATTGTCGGCGGTTCACAGCGTGAAGAAAGCTATGAAAAGCTTTATGCCAAGATCAAAGAACTGAACATTCCCGAATCTACCATGTGGTGGTATCTCGATACCCGTAAATTTGGTACGGTACCGCATTCCGGTTTCGGACTGGGTTTTGAACGCCTGATGCTTTTCATGACGGGAATGACCAACATCCGCGATGTGATTCCTTTCCCAAGGACACCTCAAAACCTGGAATTTTAATCCACCTTTAGTGGACGAGAAAGCCTGTACCAGTCCGGGGAAAATATCGAACAAGAATTAACGATTTGAGACTTTATAAGAGTCCAAAATCCAATTTTAAATCTCAAACTAGCCTGCTGCTGGCAGGTAAATTCCAGTTTATAAATTTCCAAAATGAAGCATTAGAGGTTTTTGTTATTGGAGTTTGAGCATTGGTTTTTATTTATCTTTTGGTTTTTGTTATTTGGAATTTATCCTGTAAAGACTAATCTGCATTCCCACTGGCTGTTGTTGAGACTTGCCCAATGCAAAGGATCTCTCACAACCTGGAATTTTAACCTGAAAATTTTTTCGGCACAAAGCCTATCGAAAAAAGAATTTTTTACTTTTGCAGGCTTATTGCCCGATGGTGTAATTGGCAACACGTCTGATTCTGGATCAGAAGAGTCCAGGTTCGAGCCCTGGTCGGGCAACTAATGCCTCTGCGAAAGCAGGGGCTTTGTTGTATAGCAAGGCGAAAAGTTTATCCAAAACTCCGGCGATATCTTCTTTGTTTACCGGATTTATGATCATCATACAAAACCTCTGGAAAAACTGGTACCAGAAATATAGAACCAAGAATCTTTTGACTTTATCGAAACATTGGGTAAGTTTGCTCAACATATTGAGTAAATTGTATTAT
>VAPK010554989.1_pt1 | contig 11891 bp, 7 predicted proteins | sample 3395031 | NCBI WGS metagenome assembly VAPK01 (sample SAMN08290443, study PRJNA428436) | hydrothermal vent metagenome | isolation source: Deep-sea hydrothermal vent chimney 1 | place: Pacific Ocean: Juan De Fuca Ridge | reverse complement strand
ATTTTCTTCTGTTTAATTCGATCACATGCATGTAAGTAACCTACATTTGTGCATGTAGATATTAGTTTTGCATGTTGCTACCTGATTTTTTGACACAGGATCAGGAGAATATCAATCATGACAAAAACACTAGCAATATTTGGTGCAACCGGCGCTCAAGGGTCGGCGGTTGTAAGAGAGGCGCTATCTCAAAACTTAAATGTTCGTGCAGTTGCCCGTGACAGCGCAAAAGTCGCGCAAATGCATCCAGAAGCTGCCGCATTTTCCGCTACTCTGGAAGATGAGATAGCGATTGCAAAAGCTCTGGACGGGGTTGATGCGGCCTTTTTACACCTGCCGATGCCAAGCGGGCCGAATGATGCACAGGTCTGGCTGAAAAATTTTATTACTGCCGCCCATAAGGTTTCATTGCCGTTTTTGGTATTTACTACCAGCGGTCCTGCCGGTTCGCGCTATGCCTCTTCGGCTGTGGTGGATGGCACAACAGCGGGAAGGGATGCGGTGGCAAATTGCGGTATTCCGGCGATTATTTTGCAACCGGCAATATATCTGGAAAACCTTTTACCGGATTTATTTGTGCCAGATTTGCGATCAAAAGGCATATTGGATTATCCGCCATTGCCTACAACCACAAAAGTGCAATGGACCTCGCATTTGGATCAGGCGCTAATTGCCGTGGCAGCTTTGCAACGAAATGATCTGGCTGGAAATGCCTATGAAATTGGCACGCCGGATGCTTTGAGCGGTTCTGAATTGGCGGAGCAGATTGCAGGCTGGATTGGGCGCTCTGTTGAGTTTGAGCCAATTACGCCAGTTCAGTTCGGGCAGCGTGTGGAAAAAGCTTTTGGCAGTCCGGCAATTGGGTTTGCTCTTGGTGATCTCTATGGCTCGCTTGCCAAACTTGAAGGGAATGACATGGCCGTTGATACGGTTAAATTGGAGCAGACATTTGGCGTGAAGTTGGCTTCGGTTGCTGATCACATAAAAAACTGGCCTAAAAGCTAAAGTAGATGATCTGGGGTCAAATTTTGTTGACCCCAGATATTTTAAGTATTGGCGTTACCATTGAGGTTGGGTAAACATGGGAATCTATTTGCCGGGCAAATTTATTGCCGCTGGCATTTTTTATTGGGGGAACCATGCCGTATTCCAACTTGAATGGCCAAAAGGTCGATGTTGAGCTTGTTAAATTTGTTGAGAACGAGGTTTTGCCGGGTTTGGACATTGAGGGCTTGAGTATTGAAGCTGACAGGTTTTGGAGTGGTTTTGCCGAGCTGATTAACGAATGTGCACCGCGCAACAAGGAGTTGTTGGCAAAACGGGAGCAATTGCAGGAAAAAATTGACGTTTGGCACAAGGAAAACGGACCGGTTGCCTCAAATCCGATTAAATATCAGGAATTTTTGCACCAGATCGGATATCTGGTTGATGAGCCTGAAGATTTTACCATTGGCAAAAACCAGTTAGACGAAGAAATTTCTTCAATCTGTGGGGCTCAATTAGTGGTGCCGGTTTCAAACGCCCGTTTTGCTTTAAATGCGGCCAACGCCCGCTGGGGCAGCTTGTTTGATGCGCTTTATGGCAGTGATGCGATCTCGCTTGAGGGCGATTTTGCGCCGGGGACAAAACATAATGCCAAACGGGCCGAAGAAGTGTTTTCCCACTCTGCCACCTATCTTGATCAGGCCTTTGCGTTGGTCGGGGCCAGCCATGCCGACGTGGTGAAATATAGCGTTGACAGGATTGATGGTCAGGTTCGTCTAAGCATTGAAACTGAAAATGGTAAGTCAGTAAAACTCGTCGATGAAAGCGCCTTTGTCGGTTATGCCTCGAACGGGGAAGTTTTAAGAATTTTGCTCAAACATAATGGGCTGCATATGGAGCTGGTAATTGATAGCACCAGTTTTATTGGCAAAAGCCACAAGGCAGATTTGGCCGATATTGTGGTTGAAGCGGCGCTGACAACAATTGCTGATTGCGAAGACAGTGTGGCGGCGGTGGATGTGTTCGATAAGATCGGGGTCTATCGCAACTGGCTTGGCCTGATGAGGGGTGATCTGGTTGAAAGATTTGAAAAAAACGGCAAGCAGGTTGAGCGCTCGTTAAGCGCCGACAGGAAATATATTGGCAGTGATGGAGAGGGGTTTGAGCTTAAGGGCCGGGCCTTGCAAATGGCGCGAAATGTCGGGCATTTGATGACTTCCAACATGGTTCTGGATGGCTCTGGTAATGAAGTTGGCGAGGGCATTATTGATGGAGCCATTACCGTTCTTTGCGCTTTGCATGATCTTAAAAAAACCTCTGGAATGCGAAATTCGATTACAGGGTCGATCTATATTGTTAAACCCAAAATGCACGGTCCGGAAGAAGTCAAGCTGGCCTGCGATATTTTCGCAAAAGTTGAAAATATGCTGGGATTGGCCAAAAACACCATTAAAATTGGCATAATGGATGAAGAAAGGCGCACTTCCGCCAATCTAAAAGCCTGCATTTATGAGGCACGGGAGCGATTGTTTTTTATCAATACCGGGTTTTTGGATCGCACAGGGGATGAAATTCATACCTCGCTACAGGCCGGGCCGGTGGCCCCCAAGGCCGAGATAAAAGCCGAGCCGTGGATTAAAGCCTATGAAGATCGCAATGTGCTGATCGGGCTGGATTGCGGATTGTCGGGGATTGCCCAGATCGGCAAGGGCATGTGGGCGATGCCTGACGAAATGGCCAATATGCTGGCCAGCAAGGGCGATCAGTTGCAACAGGGGGCAAATTGCGCCTGGGTACCCTCACCAACCGCCGCTGTTTTGCATGCATTGCACTATCATCAGGTGGATGTTTTTGCTGCTCAAAAACGCCGACATAACGAAAAAACTCCCGATCTAAGCGAATTGTTTTCAATGTCGGTAATTGATCCCAAAAGTTTGAGCAAAGAGCAGATTTCCCGCGAGCTGGAAAATAATGCTCAGGGGATTTTGGGCTATGTGGTGCGCTGGATTGATCAGGGGATTGGCTGTTCCAAAGTACCTGATGTTAATGATGTGGAGCTGATGGAAGATCGGGCAACCCTGCGCATTTCCTCGCAGCATATTGCCAATTGGCTAATGCATGGTCTGGTCAGTGAAGATGAGGTAAAAACCTGTTTTGAAAAAATGGCAAAAATTGTCGATGAGCAAAATCAAGGTGATAGTTCCTACCAAAACATGGATGGGAATTTTGATAAATCCATAGCGTTTCAGGCGGCACTGGAATTGGCCCTTAAAGGTGCTGCGCAGCCATCTGGTTATACCGAGCCGATTTTGCACCGGCGGCGGGTTGAGGCAAAAGCTGCTATTTAACAGGGTTGATTCCCGAGGCCTGCTCCAGATCCATAATTGGTAATGTTATGGAACTGGGATAATTTGAGCCAAAAAACAGCTCCTGCTGTGCTGTTTGCATTTTGGTGGCTGAGCCGATTGGCTCATTTGTGCCAAGATTGCGGGCAAAGCGGGGATGGGCACCGCTTGAAATCTGCAATCTAATGCAATGGCCACCAAGGAATGTGTGGGCGGTGGTATGCAGTAAAAGCTCTATTTCCATAACCCCCATATCATCGGGGGTGACCTTGTCGGGGGTAAGGCGGATTATTGCGTCACAAATATTTATAGAAGCGCCGTTTTTATCCACGTCACAAATACGAGCAAAAAAATCGGTATTCTGTAGCGAAGATTTAACAAAAATCTTCACCTTGATATTGCCGACAATGGTCAGGTTTTTTTCCACCGGAACAGAGGTGAATATCAACACGTCAGGGCGCGTTTCAAGGTGCTTATTGTCCTGAGCACCGGCCCCTAAAAAGGCAAATATCGCCCCGCCAACATTGGGGGTGGGGTTGGACGGGTCATATATATAACGGGCGGTATTTCCCTGATTTACCGGTGCGAGTAAAAGTTGTTTGGATGGGGTTAAAAACAGGGTTCTTTCTTTTGCCACTGCCGGCGGAAATGTCAGACATTCATGCCATTCTTCAGTACCGGAAACATAAAATTTCACCGGCATGGAGCGCAGGGAATTTTTCTTTTGCAGCAGGTGCGCATCCATAAAGGCTATGGTTTGTTTTAGGCACTCCCCCTGCAGGTCGCTATCGGTATGAAACCATGGCCCGATGGTAAGATGCGGAGTACTGCCAAGCGCAACCAGACGTTGATAATCCTTCAAATGAGCATCAACCATCAAATCATACCAGCCGGTGACAAAACAATTTGGTGGCGTTTTTTTGTTGAGGCGTGAACTATGATCACGTGCTTTCCAGAACGGGGGATTGTCTATGGCATCGCCAAACCATTGCTGCCAGAAGGGAATTTCTTCGCCCACCGCATCCATATCAGCTTTTGAGAGGGGCAGGGTGAGGGCGGATTTTTCAGTCCTTCTCTCCACATCGCCGGTGGCCATGCGCAAGGTCATGCCGAACAATTCATGGTCCAGCCCGTGAATGGTTTGAAGCCATGAAAGCCAGAGTTGTAATGCAAATGCGCCGCCGGGAAATACAATATCCTTAAAATTTGAAGCCGTTGCTTTGGCACTTAATGCCGCCCCCTCAGGCAGGGCATCACAAATAGCCCATTGGGCATATCCCAGATAAGATGGTCCGGTGAGGCCAAGGCGGCCATCAAACCATTTTTGCTGATAAATCCAGTCCAGAGTGGCCAAGCCATCCATGCGTTCATTGATCAGAGGATCAAACACCCCGCCGGAATTATCGGTGCCGCGACAGGCCTGTAAAACGGTGATAAATCCGCGCTCCGCATAGGCTTCAGCCACCATGCCAAAACCAAAACGGCCATAGGGAGTGCGCATCAATAATGTGGGATACCCATAGTCATGGGATTTAGATCCGTCGGCCCCATAATCATGGGTTCCATTCTCGGAGCGCTTGTCTTGCTCTTTGCCGGGATTTTTTGGGAAATAAACATCGGTTAAAAGCTCAACGCCGTCTTTGGCTTTTATGGAAATATCATGCTCTACCTGTACGCCAAATTCGGCGGCAGGTAGTTGGTACATCATGGACATTAATTGACTGGCAATGCTCATTTTTGACGCTCTTTTAGTTTTTGCTCTAACGTCTGAGATCAGTATTTATTATAAATCATAAAGGGGCAAATTTATGGAACTTGAGTGTTTTTTATCGAAGAAAATACTTTGTTGGGCCACCAAAAATTCAGGAATTTTATCAACCTCTTCTGGCCCACCCGGATTGCGTGATATTTTGGGATGAGCACCGCTGCAAATCTGCAATCGCAGCCGATGACCGGGGGCAAACTGATGGGCGGTGTTATGCAGCAAAATATCAATTTCCCAGCTACCATCGGGGAGCTTTTTGCTGTTTTTGGGGGTGATACGCTTAAAACCATCGCAGATATTGGTGGATTTTCCATTTTGATCAACATCACAAAGGCGCGCCATGAAATCGGTATATTCAAGGCTGGATTTGGCAAAGAGTTTTACCTTGGGCTGCCCGATCAGGGTTTTGGCAGCGCTTAAAGGTTCGCTTGTAAATGTGAGCACATCATCACGCGCTTCCAAGGGTCTGTTGTCAAAGGCTCCGGCTCCTGTGAAGGCAAAAATAGCGCCGCCAAGATTTGGGGTCGCATCATTTGGATCATAAGTATAATTGGCAGTTTCTGCAGTTTCCTTACCAGTAGAATTCAATGAATTTTGTGGTCCTAAATACAAAACTTCCTCTTTTGCTCCGGAGGGAGGAAAACTTTCATACTCGCGCCATTGATTGAGGCCGGGAATGAATATTTTTACCGGTTTTTCACGCAGATCGCTTGTATCGTCCTTCAATTTAGCCTTCATCCACGCCAAAGTATCGTGCACGCTTTCAATGATCAGTTTGGGGTCAACATGGGTCCACGGGCCAATGGTCAGATATGGATTGTGGCCCTGATTGCGCAAGCGATTATAGTCGTCAATCAGTTCATCAACGATAAAATCATACCAGCCGGAAACAAAAGAATTGGGCGGAGTGTTTTTATCGATGCGTCCGGATTGGGAAAGTTCCTGCCAGTGCTCAGGGTTTTTTACTTCTTTTAACATCCAACGCCGCCAGAATTCCACCTCAGAGCCGGTGGCGGCTTTGTCCGCTGCAATCAGGGGAGTGGTATTGGCCGCGCTTTTGGTATTGCGCTCTATCTTGCCGCTTATTACACCAAACATGAATTTTAATGGTGAACTGGCCAGCCCTTCATTCAACTGCATCCATGAGAGCCAGAATTGCAGGTTTGTTGCGCCTTGGGGAAATAAGACATTCTGATATTCGGTTGTGGCGATTTGGGTGGCGATGGCGCTTTTCTCTGGCAGACTATCGCAAATGGCCCATTGCACATATCCCAGATAAGAGGGGCCGCTCATGCCCAATCTGCCATCAAACCAATCCTGATCGTTCAGCCATTTCAGGGTGGCCAGCCCATCCTCACGCTCCAGCAATAGCGGGCCGATTTCACCGCCCGATCCATCGGTGCCGCGACAGGCCTGTAAAACAGTGATAAAACCGCGCTCTGCATAAATTCTGGCATAATTGGCAAATCCGGCCCGTTTATAGGCGGTGCGAATAAGAATGGTGGGGAAGGGTCCGCTCCCTTCAGGGAAATATATGTCGGTCAAAAGTTTTGTGTCGTCAAACGAGGTGACGATATTGTCGGAACTTTTTTTCACCCGGTGGGTGGCTGGTTTTATTTTGTTGCGCCAGGCAAAAAATTTACTCGCAAGACTCATGAGAACAATCCCCGTTTTTCAAACTTTTAAATGTTAAGTTACAAATTCAAACTTATCGACGTCAAACAGGCCCCGGTCGGTCATTTTAAGGTGGGGAATAACCGGCAGGGCCAAAAATGCCACCTGCAAAAACGGCTCCGGCAAAGTGCAGCCAATGGAATGGGCAGCATCGCGCAAATGCTCAAGCGACAGGGAAATTTCTTCAAACGGTAAATGGCTCATCAATCCGGCGATGGGCAGGGCCAGCTCGCTTAAAATCTTCCCTTCATTGGCAACGCAAAATCCGCCCTTTAATTCAATCAGGCGATTAACGGCGATTGCCATATCGGCGTCATTGGCACCGATAACCGTAATATTGTGGCTGTCATGGCCCACCGAAGAGGCTATGGCCCCGGATTTAAGACCAAAGCCGGTGACAAAACCATGGCCGATATTGCCGTTTATGCCATGGCGCTCAACCACTGCGACTTTGATAATGTCTTTTTTCAAATCCGGTTGCACGCCCTTTTCACTCACCGCTAAAGTTGCGTCTTCTCGAAATGTAATGATCAGGCCGGGCTTGACCTTAATCACCGGCATTTGATTTTTGCCGTGCAGGGGTTTCATCTCGAAGGCTTCTGGCGCAACAGGTTTTGCCTTCATGGAATTTAGACCTACCGGTGCAACATTTTCGCGTGCAGCAAACAGCTCGTCCGTTACAATCTCACCCGCGCAAATCACCGAGGAAATCTGACATTTTTCAAGATTATTCAGAATAACAATATCGGCGCGCCAGCCCGGACCGAGCAATCCACGATCCTTGAGGCCAAAAATTTTCGCAGCGGAAAGAGAGGCCATGCGATAGATCAGATGGGGTGCAATATTCTTGGCGATTAGACGGCGGATCAGGGCGTCGATATGGCCCTCCTCAGCGATATCAAGGGGATTGCGATCATCGGTGCAAAGGGCAAGATAGCTGGCAGTGTTGTGGTCGATGATCGGGGCTAAAGCATCAAGGTCTTTGGAGACCGAGCCTTCGCGAATTAGAATTGCCATGCCTTTTGAGAGTTTCTCACGAGCTTCTTTTTCGCTGGTTGCTTCATGATCGGTGCGAATGCCGGCGGCCAGATAGGCGTTGAGGTCTTTCCCCGACAGCAGGGGCGCGTGGCCATCCAGATGCTTATCCTGAAAAGCCACCAGTTTGGCAATGATATCGGGGTCGGTATTGATAACGCCGGGGAAATTCATCATTTCGGCCAGCCCGATGACCTTTTCATGGGAGGCGAAGGGAAGCAGGTCTGAAAGCTCCAGTCGAGCGCCCGAAGTTTCAAAAACCGTTGCAGGAACGCAGGAGGAGAGATTGATGCGAATATCCATAATGGTGCGCTCGGCACAGGCGAGGAAATATTTTATTCCTTGCGCCCCAAGCACATTGGCAATTTCATGGGGGTCGCAAATTACCGAAGTTACGCCATGGGGCAATACGCAGCGATCAAACTCTAACGGGGTGACAAGTGAACTTTCAATATGCAGATGTGTGTCGATAAATCCGGGAACGGCCCATTTGCCGGTGCAGTCAATTTCTTCTTTGCCGGCATAGGTATCATGGGTGCCAACAATGCGGTTCCCCGAAATGGCAATGTCGGTAATGGTGACATCACCGGAAATAACATCGAGCATTGAGATGTTTTTTAGAACCAGATCGGCGGGGATTTCTCCGCGTCCGGTTTTTATGGCACGTGTAAGGGATTTATGATCGGTCATGGATGCAGCTTCCGGTGTTTATGCTTTAGGCCAAGGGTAAAACCCCAAAACACCAGAATGGGCGCAAGCGCAAAAATGTGCAAGCGGTCTGTTACGCATCGAAAGGGAAATTTTTGGTTTCCTATTTGCCTTTTGCAATCTCTTTGAGCTTGTTGATGCCCATTATATCCAGAGCCAGCTTTTCATAAAACGGTTCGGATTTACCCCGGCGCATTTTCCGAATAAAATATTTCTCAAAACCAACCTTTGCCATATGCACCCATTTGCCCTCGGATGACCAGTTGACATTGCGCGGAGGCATTTGCGGCTGGGCGATAAAGGCAATTCCATCATCGCCAAAATCTGCCAGACAGACCGCGTTCCAGCTGCCCTCATGGCTTGGCTGTTTGTCACGCAAAATCTGGCCAATATTTTTAGCAGTGGCGGTGACCATGCTTTCAATCATAAAGCCGGTTTTTGGCACGCCCACCGGCAGCGCGGTTGCGCCCATGGGAGGAATGGCAATGCAAACACCTACTGAAAATATATTGTTGAATTTGGGGTTCATCTGATGCTTGTCAACGATTACAAAACCGCGTGGATTTACCAACCCGTCAATGCCCATCAAAGGTTTGATGCCGCGAAAGGCCGGCAGCATCATGGAATATTTGAACGGTACTTCGCTGGTGGAAAGGGATGTGCCATCCGGGTTCATGGTTTCCACATGCATTACGCCGGGATCGACTTTATTGACCTTGGTATTGGTCATCCATTTGATGTGCTTGTCGCGCATGGCGCTTTCGATGAGGTTTTTTGTGTCGCCCACCCCGTCCAACCCTAAATGGCCGATATAAGGCTCCGGGGTGATATAGGTAATTGGCACCTGATCGCGAATTTTGCGGCGGCGCAGTTCGGTCTCAAGAATAAAGGTAAACTCATAGGCCGGACCATAACATGATGCACCCTGCGCTGCCCCTACCACCAAAGGTCCGGGATCTTTGCAAAATTCATCAAAGGCCTTGCCTGCCTCAACAGCGTGATCCACATGGCAGATGGATTGGGTATTGCCCTCAGGGCCAAGGCCCTCAACTTCGTCAAAGGCCAGCTCTGGTCCGGTGGCAATAATTAAAAAATCATATTCAATGATTTTGCCATCAATCAGCTCAAGACGGTTGTTATCAGGCTCAACCTTTTCAACTGCTGTTGGAATAAAGTCGATACCACGGCGTTTCATGACCGGAGCAAGGTCAATTTCTATATCCTTGCGAGAGCGCCAGTTGACCGCCACCCAAGGGTTTGAGGGGACAAAATGATATTTGGGGTCTTTGGTCACAACGGTGAGTTTGTCACCTTTGCGCAACTCGTCCTTCATTTCGTAGGCCATGATCGCGCCACCCAGCCCGGCACCCATTACAACTATATGAGCCATTATTTTTCTCCCTTGTTGAACCCTTTGTTTGATCCATTGCAATAAATCAGCATTTTTGGCCAATTATAAGGAGAATGCTGAGATGGGAGCTATTGGAAGTGACGTTTTGGTATAAGAAGTTTGTATCGTAGGAGGATGGTAAAGCGGCACTGGTTTTGGCTGAAACGTTTTGCCGATGACTTCACTCAATTATTCAAATGGGGAAAATTGTGTTATAGGAATAGTGTGTTTGTTAGCTGATTAAGCGGTGGGCTGTTGAATTGTTTTTGAAGGAAATATCATGATTTTTTACAGGTTTTGTTTTCGATTTTGTTCGCGGGTCTTTTTTGTGATTGTGTTGCCACTGTTACTGATTGTTCCGGTTAATGCTGCGGAAAAACAAGGGTTTGAAAATCAAATAATCGGCAGCGACGTTTTGGGCAATGATGTGCGCCCCGCTTATTATCGGGTGTTTGGTGTTGATGTTGATGACAGCCTTAAAATCAGGGCGGATCCGGTGGCTGGTGCTCCGGTAATTGGCGAATATGCTCCCGAGGCCGGTCCGGTAGAAATATTAAAAATCGAAGATGGTTGGGGTTATGTGATTGCCGGAGAGGGCAATGGCTGGGTTAATATGGCTCACTTAAGCGAAATTCCGGTTTCAAAAGTGGGCGAAAGCTATTTGCCTCAAGGACTGACCTGCGCGGGGACCGAACCATTCTGGTATTCTGAAATATCGGCTGGGGAAATTACCTATTCCAGACTTGATGATGCGGGGTTGAGATTTTCTATAATGGAAGCCGGTGGATTTGAAGGTCGGGTCGGGCCAAACAGTTTTATACAAGCCAGCATGGCCAACGAGGCTAACGAGACCAACGGACCCGATTCGGTTTTATATGCCGTTGTTTCCGGCAGACAATGCACGGATGGAATGAGTGACAGAGATTATGGCTGGTGGGTAAATCTATTGATAACAACGCCACGTGGAACCAGTGCACTTGATGGGTGTTGCAGCCTTTCGGTAAACTAAAAATATTGTTTTTGGCCCTATCGGGTTTTGATTTGAAACCCGATAGATTTTGTTCGAATTTTTGGGGGAAAAATGCCTGATATAATTAAAGCGCTGGAAAATAGGCGCGCCGAAGCACGGCTGGGGGGTGGACAGCGCCGGATTGATGTTCAGCATTCCAAGGGTAAACTTACCGCCAGAGAGCGGCTGGAGATATTGCTGGATCCGGACAGTTTTGAAGAATATGACATGTTTGTCACCCAGCGCTGCAATGATTTTGGCATGGCGGATCAGGATATTCCCGGCGATGGGGTTGTTACCGGCTGGGGCACCATTAATGGTCGCATGACTTATGTTTATTCTCAGGATTTTACGGTGTTTGGCGGCTCTCTAAGCGAAACTCATGCGCAAAAAATTTGCAAAATTCTTGATCTGGCAGTGCAAAATGGCGCGCCGGTAATCGGGCTGAACGATAGTGGCGGAGCGCGCATTCAGGAGGGCGTGGATTCTCTTGGCGGATATGCGGAAGTTTTTTGGCGCAATGTGCAGGCATCAGGGGTGGTGCCGCAGATTTCTGTCATTATGGGTCCCTGCGCTGGCGGTGCCGTTTATTCTCCCGCCATGACCGATTTTATCTATATGGTTCGGGACAGCTCTTATATGTTTGTCACTGGCCCGGACGTGGTAAAAACCGTGACCAACGAGATCGTTTCCGCTGAAGAGTTGGGCGGGGCCAGCACCCATACCAAAAAATCCTCGGTGGCTGATGCGGCATTTGATAATGATATTGAAACGCTTTTGGAAGTGCGGCGACTGTTTGAATATCTCCCTCTTAGCAATCGTGAAAAAGCGCCGCGCATAGAAGTTAATGATGTGGTTGATCGGGCTGAAATGTCGCTGGATCACATCATTCCCCAAAACGCCAATACCCCCTATGACATGGAAGAAGTGATTGAAAAAATCGCTGACGAGGGTGAGTTTTTACAAATTCAGCGCGAGCAT
>VAPK010589758.1_pt1 | contig 11892 bp, 7 predicted proteins | sample 3395031 | NCBI WGS metagenome assembly VAPK01 (sample SAMN08290443, study PRJNA428436) | hydrothermal vent metagenome | isolation source: Deep-sea hydrothermal vent chimney 1 | place: Pacific Ocean: Juan De Fuca Ridge | reverse complement strand
TCACTTCCCGTAATTGTATCGCCTTTTGCTTGTAATGCTAATGCCAAATTATGCATGGCACTTCCGCCAATGGATATAAAATGTATTTTCATTTAATTATTATTATTGCGGGTAAAAATACAAATTTAAATTTCTCAAATTGACTAAAGACATTCTAAATTGATGAATATTATTCAAGTATAATTTTTTTGATTTAAAAATATAGATGGATTAGTTCAATGAGGTCCTTATTTATTAAAAAGATCTCAAATAAGGTCTGGTCAAACAAGTTGGGCCACCTCCGCCTTTTAAACTTATCTCTTCTCCTTTATAGCTTATCACTTCACACCCTGAAGCTAAAAGTTTTCTATAAGTTTTAGGGTTTCCTTGTAACATCAAGCACTTTCTTGGAGACAAAGCAAGTACATTGCAAGCCATAGATTCAAATTCATCATCGCATACTTCTACAAAATCAAAGTCTCTTTTTATCAATTCATTTCTAAATTTTATGGGCATTAAGGGTGAGTAAATTACTGCTAGATTTTTATCAACCGGACTAAATATAGACATCAAGTGAAACACATCCGATGGTCCTTTATAATGAGGTAATTCAACAATAATTATTTTAACTCCCTTAGGTTCTAACATGTTTTTTAGTTGAGAAATTCCTTCTTCATTTGTTCTATAAGTATGTCCAACTGCCAATGTTTTTTCATCGATCCAAGCTACATCTCCTCCTTCAAGAGTTCCGGGAGCTTTTATCACACCCAGAATTGGGATATTATTACTCAAATAATATTGCTTTTGTGAATTTGGTTCTGCTTGTCTTTCCATTTTCCCCATATTGCACAAAATCATACCAAAATTAGTTGCAATTGCAGCATCTCTGCAATAAATAGAATCTATGCTTAGCGATTCATCTCTTGGAAAATGATGAACTTCTACATCTTCTGTTTTTAAATAATTCTCAAAATTATCGTATTCTTTTTGGGCAGAATCAAAATTAGGTTGTGAGAGGTAATTTAATTCCAACCATTGTTTTTGCAGTACTACATCTGAATCAAATGCCATCGAAACTGGTTTGATAAAAACAGATCTTAATTTAAAATATTCAGAATGACATGTTGTTTTCATATTACTTTTCTCGTTTATGCCATTGCATTAACACATAAAAAGGAATTACTCCCATTAAGAGTAAAAGCCATCCTAACAAACTAATGCTTCCATATCTTGCCAAAATCGCTGGAAGTAAAATAATCATATTTCCAACCACCAAAGAAGTTGTTGTTATTAAGCCTGTTTTTTGGGATTTTCCTTCTGTCTTATGGCATTGATTTAAAATTTTAATTTAAATTACCTATTTTAGTGTCTGCTTTTTAAATATACAACTTAATTGCAAATGAAAAATAAATTCAACATTCATAAAGATATTTCTTTGGCCGAAACGCTTCCGGCATCTTTTTACAAAGATGATTTGGTGTTTCAAGAGGTTAAAGAGAAGGTGTTTTTAAAATCGTGGCAATGGGTTGGTGATGAAAACTTGGTCAAATTACCCAAATCTGTTCATCCTTTTGTACTATTAGATGGATATTTAACCGAACCTATGCTTCTTACACGAGATGTAGATGACCAAATTAATTGTTTAACTAATGTATGTACACATCGTGGAAATCTGGTTGTTTTAGGATCGGGTATTTCCAAAAAATTAACTTGTCTATATCACGGTAAACGATTTGATCTTAATGGTAAATTCGAGCATATGCCAGAATTTGGTGATGCACAAAATTTTCCAAGATCCTGTGATAACCTTCATCAATTTCCTTTAGAAAAATGGGGGCCGTTTTTATTTGCAGGATTAAATCCTGCTTTCGACTTAAAACAGGTATTTGAAAAAATGAATGAACGGATAGGCTTTTTGAACTTAGATGAATTCAGGTTTCAGGAAACCCTTTCCAATGACTATTTGGTTCATGCAAATTGGGCACTCTATTGCGATAATTATTTAGAAGGTTTTCATGTTCCTTTTGTACATGAAGATTTAAATAAATTACTGGATTATAAAAGTTATAAAACAGAGATTTATGATTATTGCAATTTACAAATAGGTTATACCAATAATGCGACAGAAGTATTTGATTTACCTAAAGGTCACATAGATTATGGGAAAAATGTAGCAGCCTATTATTATTGGGTATTTCCTAATATGATGTTTAATTTTTATCCCTGGGGTCTATCTTTAAATATTGTAAAACCATTAGATATCAATAGATGCAAAGTTTCTTTTATTTCATACGTTTACGATACAAGTAAATTAGGCAAAGGTGCCGGTTTTGGATTGGAAAAAGTGGAAAGAGAAGATGAATTTGTTGTAGAAAATGTTCAAAAAGGGGTGTTATCTTCTTTTTATAAAGCAGGTCGTTTTTCACCAACTAAAGAAAAAGGTGTCCACCATTTTCATTTATTGTTATCCAAATTTTTAAATCAATAGATTAGTTTAGCTTAAAACTTAATTCCTTATCATTTAACTCTTCTATTAGATCTTTAGAAATATTAATTTTAGATGTTCTACTGGGCATAGTGAGTTTTAGCTTTTCTTTTACATCGTACACTACAAAATTTAATCCTTGATTTCCTTTGTGTTTTTTAATAACTGTATGAATGGAATCAATTTCATCTGTTTTTAAAGAATTTATATCTAATTGAATGGTAATTTTTTTTGCCATTTTACTCAAAACATCTTGTAATTGTTGAATGGCAATAATTTGCACTCTTACATCTCCATTTTGCCAGGGTCTTCTCATAACAGTTTTGAGAAATAAAAATGTATTTGGAATTAGAAAATGACGAAATTTCAAGTAGTCTTCATTAAAAATTCTAAACTCATAAACATCACTGTAATCTTCAAAAGTAAAAAGACCCCAGGGTTTTCCATTTTTACTTACTCTGTGTTGTACATCTGTAATAATTCCGGCAAAGGTTAATTCTTTTCCTTCTAACTTATCTAAGTTTTGTAAAATATCAACTTGTGCATTGCAAAAATATTTAATCTCTGTTTTAAAATCATCTAATGGATGACCAGAAATATATATGCCAACCATTTCTTTTTCTTTAGAAAGTTTTTCCATCACATTCCACGGTTCACATAATGGAATAATAGGCTCTTCAAATTGTACTTCAGATGCTTCCCCGAAAAGGGATACCTGAGCAGAATTTTTAGATTCCTGAAATTTATTCCCATAACGGATTGCCTTTTCAATAAAAGTTTGCCCTTTTTCATCCAGAGCAAAATACTGAGCTCTTATGGTATCTGTAAACGAATCAAAAGCTCCTCCAAGCACCAAACCATCAAACGCTTTTTTATTGGCAGCGCGAAGGTCGACACGCTTGGTAAGATCAAAGATCGATTTGTAATTTCCGTTTTCTTTTCTTTCATTCACTATTGCTTTAACTGCACCAGCTCCCACACCTTTTATGGCTCCCATTCCAAATCGTATGGCTCCATCTTTATTTACGGAGAACTTGTGATACGATTCATTAATATCGGGTCCTAAAACTTCCAAACCAGATCGTTTACATTCCTCCATAAAAAAGGAGACCTGCTTAATCTCGTTCATATTATTACTCAATACCGAGGCCATATATTCGGCAGGATAATGTGCTTTTAAATAAGCCGTTTGATACGCAATAAAAGCGTAACAAGTTGAATGTGATTTATTAAAAGCATAGGCAGCAAAGGCTTCCCAATCTTTCCAAATTTTTTCCAGCACTTCTTCGGGGTGCTTATTCTTTTTGCCACCTTCAATAAATTTTGGTTTTAATTTCTCCAAAAGTGAAAAAATCTTTTTACCCATTGCTTTACGCAACATATCGGCTTCACCTTTGGTAAATCCAGCGATTTTTTGTGACAAAAGCATTACCTGTTCCTGGTAAACAGTTATTCCATAAGTCTCTTTTAAATATTCTTCCATTTCGGGAAGATCATATTCAATTTCTTCTCTTCCGTGTTTTCTCTCGATAAAAGAAGGAATATATTCCATTGGTCCCGGGCGATACAAAGCATTCATGGCAATAAGATCTGCAAACTCTGTCGGTTTCAACGATTTCATATGCTTTTGCATTCCTAAAGATTCATACTGAAAAATACCTACTGTTTCACCCTTTTGGAATAGAGAATAGGTGTTTTCATCGTCTAATGGAAAATCGTCGGGTTCAAGATCAATTCCATGTATGGCTTTTACTATTTTAACCGTGTCTTTTATCAGCGTCAAAGTTTTTAAGCCTAGAAAATCCATTTTTAAAAGTCCGGCATCTTCTACTACCCCATTATCAAATTGGGTAACATACATGTCTGTTCCTTTTGCGGTTGCCACCGGAATTAAATTAGTAATATCTTCGGGCGTTATAATTACACCACAAGCATGAGTTCCTGTATTTCTTACCGATCCTTCCAGGGCTCGTGCCTGAATAATGGTCTCTGCCGCAATACCCTCACTTTCTGCGATTTTCTTTAGTTCATTTACATTTTCAACTTCTTCATTTCGCAATCCTTTTACTTTAGAAATACTTTTTTCATCTGTGCCGAAAATATTTTTTAATTTCAACCCCGGAATTAATTTTGCTATTCTGTCGGCATCTTGTAGAGGTAAATCCAAAACTCGTGCTGTATCTCGAATAGATGACTTAGCGGCCATTGTACCATAAGTAATAATTTGAGCCACTTGATTCGCGCCGTATTTATTGATCACATAATCAATTACTCTCTGTCTTCCTTCATCATCAAAATCAATATCGATATCGGGTAAGGAAACCCTATCTGGATTTAAAAATCGTTCGAAAAGCAGGTCGTATTTTATAGGGTCTATATTGGTTATTCCCAAACAATATGCCACCGCAGATCCTGCGGCAGACCCCCTACCGGGGCCAACAGAAACATCCATCTTTCTTGCTTCACTAATAAAATCTTCTACTATTAAAAAATAACCAGGATATCCAGTTTTTTCAATAATCATCAATTCAAAATCAAGTCTCTCTTTTGTGCTTTTTGCAAGATTCGGATACCTGTCTTTGGCACCTTTATATGTTAAATATTTTAAATAAGCATTTTCACCTCTTTTACCCCCGTCACTCTCATCTTTAGGATCATAAAATTCTTTAGGCATGTCAAATTTAGGCAATAATACATCTCGTGCCAATTCGAATATTTCAATTTTATCAATAATTTCCTGCACATTACTTATCGCATCAGGTATATTTTGAAACAATTCTTTCATCTCTTCCTGACTCTTAAAATAATAAGAGTCATTTGGCAAACCATAACGAAAACCTCTACCTCTACCTATTGGTGTGTCTAATTTTTCACCATCTTTTACACAGAGTAATATATCATGTGAAACGGCGTCTTCTTTATCAATATAAAAAGTGTTATTAGTAGCAATTAATTTTACTTGGTGTTTAGACGCAAATTGTACGATTACCTCATTTACGTGTTCTTCATTTTCTTGTTGGTGATCATTGAGTTCTAAATAAAAATCTTCTCCAAATTCTTTTTTCCACCATAATAATGCATCTTCTGCCTGTTTTTCACCTATATTTAATATTTTACTGGGAATTTCACCATTTATACCACCGCTTAAAATGATAATGTCATCTTTGAATTTTTTTACAATTTCTTTGTCTATTCTGGGCAAATAATAAAATCCGTCGATATAGGCTTTTGACGCCATTTTAGCCAAATTATGATACCCGTTTTTATTCTTGGCAAGCATAACAATTTGATAACCGTTATCTTTTGAAGATTTATCTAAATGATTTTCGCAAACATTGAATTCACACCCAAGAATTGGTTTGATAGAAGTTTCAGAATTTTTGTTATGATTCAAAATTTCTTTAACAAAAACAAATGCCCCCATCATATTCCCCGAATCTGTCAGAGCAACTGCAGGCATTTGGTCATCAACTGCAGCTTTTACTAATTTTGCAACACTTGATGTAGACTGTAAAATTGAAAATTGAGAATGATTATGTAGATGGGCAAATGAAACATCAACCAAATGATCTGAATTAATTGATTTTGTTTTGACTTTATTTGTCTGTGCCTTTTGCTTATTTCTTAATCGTTTACTTTCTTCTTTTAAATTTATATGTTTTAATCCTATTATTTTTATTGGACTGGAGTTATATTTAATAAAATCATCGAGGTAATTATCTGATCCTTGTAATTCGGTTTTTGAATAATTTTTTAATCTTACCAATTCAAAGAAACAACGTGTTGTTGCTTCTACATCTGCAGTTGCGTTGTGCGCTTCATTAAATGAGCTTTTAAATAATTTTTGATGGAGTTCGGTTAAGGTTGGTAATTTAAACTTACCTCCTCTTCCTCCTGGAATTAGACACAATAAAGCGGTTTTCTCTGTGCAAGTATCTAAAACCGGCATATTGTTTAGTTCGGTTTTAATTCCCAATCTATGGAATTCACAGCCCATAATATTTAAATCAAAGCGAACATTTTGACCAACGACAAATTTCGATTTTTCAAGAGCGATATTAAAATATTCTAAAACTTCTTCTAAATCCTTACCTTGTTCTTCAGCCAATTCACTCGAGATTCCATGAATTTGTTCGGCATCATAAGGAATATTAAAACCATTGGGTCGAATCAAAAAATCTTGATGCTCTACTAGTTTTCCCATCTCGTCATGCAACTGCCAGGCAATTTGCACTGCTCTTGGCCAATTGTTTACATCAGTTATTGGCGCGTTCCATTTTTTAGGTAAACCGGTGGTTTCTGTATCAAAAATCAAATACATTGAATAGTAGTTTTTGGAAAGGTTTAAAAAAATAAAAGTAACGAATTCTATAGTTTTTCATTTAATAATCGGTCTAATTTTATCAACAATAAACACAATATTAAAGATTCTATAGTGAAAATCAAATCTTCTTAGAAGATGGCTTTCGAAAAACCATAAATGGAGTAATGAATAATAAGATTATAAACCAACACTCAGACCTTTCAGGTTTTGAAAACCTGAAAGGTCTGAAAAAATAGGCAAAGTAAAAAGAACATCACCACCAGCTAAGAAGGTTGTTTATCACGGTAAAACAGACTTTTCACATCATTTTACATATATAAAAAGAGTCGAATAAATAATTGGTTTAATTCCCTCATTTAAATAAATATTTGTTATTTTTGCGCCCTACTTCGAGAAAGTAGAATTTAATCATTAATAACTTAGGTCGAGAACCTAAAAATTTAAATAATTATGTCAGTAAAAATTAGATTACAAAGACACGGAAGAAAAGGAAAACCATTTTATTGGGTGGTTGCTGCCGATGCACGTTCTAAAAGAGATGGTAGATCGTTAGAAAAGTTGGGAACTTATAATCCGAACACAAATCCTGCAAGTATTGAAATAGATGTTGATGCTGCAGTAAAATGGTTACAAAATGGTGCACAACCAACAGATACAGCGAGAGCAATTTTATCTTATAAAGGTGTAATGTTAAAAAATCATTTAGCAGGTGGAGTGAGAAAAGGAGCTTTGACCGAAGAACAAGCCGAAGCAAAATTTCAAGCATGGTTAGATGAAAAAAATGCAAAAGTTTCTGATAAAGAAAATAAACTTGCTAAAGCCAGTGATGATACAAAAGCAAAAATTTTAGATGCTGAAAAAGAGATTAACACCAGTCGTAAAGCTGCTGTTGCAGACGCTGAAAATGAAGCTATAAAGGCTGAAGCCGATGCTAAAGCTGCTGCTGAAGCAAAAGTTAAAGCAGAAGAAGCTACTGAAGAAAGCGGTCCTCAATCAATTGATGAAGCTGCTCAAGAAGCAAAAGAAGAAGGTAAAAAAGAAGGAGAATCCTAATTACTTTTTTTTATAAAACAAAAAACCTGATAATATTTATCAGGTTTTTTTGTTCTTATAATTGAGATGAAAAGATACAGATAAATGGTATTCTTGCTAAACTCAGAATTTTTTTAATTTAATTCTTTACCGGAAACCCGCGATCTCTCATCAACGCTTCCATTTTAGCATCTCTTCCTCTAAACATTCTATATGCTTCTGCCGGATCAATTGAATTTCTAGGAGCAAATAAATATTTAACCAGTTTTTCGGCCATTTCTTTGTCATAAAATCCACCTGGAGCTTCTTGAAAAGCTTCTGCAGCATCTGCAGTTAATACATCGGCCCACATATAACCATAATAAGCAGTTGCATAACCTTCACCCGAGAAAACGTGACCAAATTGCGGTGTTCGATGTCTCATAACTAATTCTTTAGGCATTTTTAATTGGGTTAATGTTTCTTTTTCAAATGCATCTATATCTATATTGGTTGGGTCTGCCAAATGTAATTTCATATCCATCAAAGCAGAAGCCAAATATTCTGTAGTTGCAAATCCCTGGTTAAAAGTTGCCGCTTTTTTAATTTTTGATACCAATGATTTTGGCATTGGTTTACCCGTTTTATAATGCACCAAATAGGTATTGATTACTTCATCTGTTGGTAACCATCTCTCTAATAACTGAGACTGAAATTCTGTATAATCTCGAACTCCTCCGTTTAGAGTTGGATATTTTACTTCAGAAGAAAAGAAGTGCAAGGCATGGCCAAATTCATGAAAGAATGTACTTGCATCATCCCAGGAAACTAATACGGGTTCACCGGGAGCAGGTTTAACAAAATTCGAATTATTTGAGGCTAGAACCGTTTTATTTCCATCAAAAGTGGTATGACTTCTATATGTAGTTGCCCATGCCCCAGATCTTTTTCCTGTTCTGGCATATGGATCCAGGTACCAAAGGCCAATGTGTTCACCTGTATCTTTATTTGTTACTTCCCAAACTTTTACATCTTCTTGAAAAACAGGGACAGATCCAGCGGGAACCGGTTTAAAACTAAAATTAAACAATCTTCCGGCAACATAAAACATCGCTTCTCGTAATTTATCTAGTTGCAGATATTGTTTTACCTCTTCCGAATTTAGGTCGTATTTCTTTTTTCTTACTTTTTCTGCATAATACCTGTAGTCCCAAGGTTCGATCGTTAAATTATCTTTATTTGCATCGGCAACAGCCTGCATATCGGCAACTTCTTCTTTTACTCTGGCAATGGCTGCCGGCCATACGGTATTCATTAAATTCAAAGCATTTTCGGGCGTTTTAGCCATTCTATCTTGCAAACGCCATTCTGCATAATTTTTATATCCCATTAATTCTACCCGCTCTCTTCTCAACTTTAAAATTTCTGCGATTAAATTGTTATTGTCAAATTCATCACCATTATCACCTCTAGCGTAATAATTGGTCCAAACCTGTTTTCTCAATTCGCGTTCATTTGAATAGGTTAAAAACGGATCCATTGATGATCTGGTATTAGTAACTGCATAAGTCCCTTTATGGTCTTTATCTTCCGCTATTTTTGCTGCAGACTTTATAAAAGATTCCGACAATCCACTTAATTGATCTTTTGTTAAATAAGTCACATAGTTCTCTTCGTCATGAAGTACATTATTAGAAAAGTTTGTGTAAAGCGTTGATAATTCTTTATTAATGGCAGCGTATCTTTTTTTCTTTGCTTCATCCAATTCGGCTCCTCTCATGGCAAATCCCTTATAGGTGAGTTCTACAACTCGTTGCTGGTCGGCTTCTAAAGGTGTTTCTAAAGAATTATTGTAAACAGCTTTAACGCGTTGAAACAATTTTTCATTTTGCAATATTTTAGAATTAAATTCTGATAGCTTTGGTGCTAACCCTGCCTGAATCTTTCTACTTTCTGGGGTAGACATATTACTTCTTAAAATACCATAATAGGCAAAAACCCTATCTAATACTTTACCAGATTTTTCCATGGCAACGATAGTATTTTCAAATGTTGGTTCTTCTGAGTTATTTGCTATAGTCTCCATTTCTGTCAGATTCAATTCCATACCAACAATTACAGCAGACTCAAGGTCTTCTATTTTCATTTTATCAAAAGCCGGAACTCCTCCATATGGTCCAGTCCACTTTTGCAAAAAAACATTTTCTCCCATTTCTTTGGTGATTTTTGAATTTTTCTCTTTTTGCTGACAGCTAATTAAAAATATCAATATAGCAACGCTTAAAATACCAATTTTCCAAAAACTTGTATTTATTCTCTTTAAAATATGATGTATCTTCATTTCTTTACTCTTCAATTAATTGTTTTTATTTTATTTTGATTACGGCTCAATTTATAAAAATTGAGTTGAAAATTAATTGACATTTGTCATAATAATAATGAAAATCATCAATTTATTATCTCTAAATCCAAATTGGCTTTGATATACTATTTATTAAGAATAAATTTGCCAAAATAAGTAAGTAGATTTATGCAAAAAAAAGATTGTTTCTATTTAGGAAAAATTGTTAAAAAATACAGTTTTAAAGGAGAGGTAGTTTTAAAACTAGATACGGATGAACCCGATATTTATGAGAATTTGGATGCCGTTTTTTTGGATCTGAATAAAAAAATGTTACCCTTTTTTATTAAAAAAAGTTTACTTCAAAAAGGAAATCAATTACGCGTTGAGTTTGAGGATGTCCATAACGAAGAAGATGCTAATGCTATTTTAAAAACAGATGTGTATTTACCTTTGAATTTATTACCCAAACTAAGTGGAAATCGGTTCTATTTTCATGAAGTAATTGGCTTTGTTTTAGAAGATGTTTATTTTGGTGAGATTGGAATCATTAGTTCGATTAACGACAAAACAGCACAATCTTTATTTGTAGTTGAAAAAGGTGGAAAGGAAATATTGGTTCCGATGATTGATGATTTTATAAAAAAAATTGACAGACAAAACAAAAAAGTTATTGTAGAAACTCCTGAAGGATTGATTGAAATGAATTATGGGTTATGAGTTATGAGTTATGAGTTATGAGTTATGAGTTAAAAATAGGAATTCAATAAAACAAATAGTCATTGTGAATACACTATTGATTATCAAGATAATAACAATGACCATCATGTAATAATGGGAAATCAAATTAAATGAGTACCAAACCCTTTCGATTTAAAGAATTTACTATTCAGCAGGATAAAACTGCTATGAAAGTAGGTACCGATGGAGTTTTATTGGGTGCATGGGTTGAATTAGATGAAAATACAATCAATGCATTAGATATTGGAACCGGTACGGGTGTTATAGCCTTACAAATAGCACAAAAAAGTGAAATTGAGACTATTGACGCCTTAGAAATAGAAGGCAATGCCTTTGAGCAAGCTGTTGGAAATTTTGAAAATAGTGATTGGAGCGATCGTCTTTTTTGTTATCATGCTTCTATTCAGGAATTCGTAGATGAAATAGACGATAAATATGATTTGATCATTTCAAACCCTCCTTTTTATAACGATACTTTTAAAAAATTAGAACAAAAACGAGCAACTGCTAGACATACTAAATCTTTATCTTTTGAAGAATTACTTTCCGCGACAGCGAAATTATTAACACCAAAAGGAACCTGCGCTTTTATCTTACCTTTTCATGAGGAGAGTAAATTTCTAAGTATAGCAAAAAAATCAAACCTTTATCCGAAGAGAATATTAAGAGTAAAAGGAAATGCAAAAACGGATTACAAAAGGGTTTTGATTCAATTCAGTTTTACAAAAACTAATCCAAAGATTGAAAATTTGGTCATAGAATTGGAAAGGGATGTTTATACTAAAGAATATAAAAATTTACTAAAAGATTTTTACTTGAAATTTTAATTCGTTTCCATTACCCCTAGTGGTTTTCTCATAAAAATAATTATGGCTCCTGTAAAAAACATCAATAATCCATATACAACAGGAACTATAGAATAATTGGTGTTATTCAAGGCCAGAGTTGCCAAGGTTATAGCGAGAGTTCCATTTTGTATCCCGGTTTCAATAGAAATACTAATTGCCTGAG
>VAPK010232148.1_pt1 | contig 11893 bp, 6 predicted proteins | sample 3395031 | NCBI WGS metagenome assembly VAPK01 (sample SAMN08290443, study PRJNA428436) | hydrothermal vent metagenome | isolation source: Deep-sea hydrothermal vent chimney 1 | place: Pacific Ocean: Juan De Fuca Ridge | reverse complement strand
TAAGTTTTAACTTTTCCTGTACATCATATACTACAAAGTTCAACCCTTGGTTTCCTTTGTGATTATTTATTACCGAATGAATTGAGTCAATTTCGTCTGTTTTTAAAGAATCTATATCTAACTGTATGGTAATCTTTTTTGCCATTTTACTCAATACATCCTGCAATTGTTGAATCGCATTTATTTGAACTCTTACGTCTCCATTCTGCCAGGGTCTCCTCATAACTGTTTTTAAATATAAAAAAGTATTGGGAATTAAAAAATGACGAAATTTCAAATAATCTTCATTGAAAATTCTAAATTCATAGGCATCACTATAATCTTCAAAAGTGAAAAGACCCCATGGTTTGCCGTTTTTGCTTACTCTGTGTTGCACATCTGTAATAATTCCGGCAAAGGTCAATTCTTTCCCTTCTAATCTATCCAGGTTCTGCAAAATATCAACTTGTGCATTGCAAAAGTATTTGATCTCGGTTTTAAAATCATCTAAGGGGTGGCCTGAAATATAAATTCCAACCATCTCTTTTTCTTTTGAAAGTTTTTCCATTATATTCCATGGTTCACAAGCCGGAATAATGGGCTCTTCGAATTGCACTTCCGATGCTTCTCCGAATAGAGATACCTGTGCAGAGTTTTTAGATTCCTGAAATTTACTGCCATAACGGATCGCCTTTTCGATAAAAGTTTGCCCTTTCTCATCCAAAGCAAAATACTGAGCTCTTATTGTTTCCGTAAAAGAATCAAAAGCACCACCAAGTACCAATCCGTCAAATGCTTTTTTATTGGCAGCGCGAAGATCAACCCGTTTGGTAAGATCAAATATCGATTTGTAATTTCCATTTTCTTTTCTTTCATTGACAAGTGCCTTAACAGCTCCAGCTCCAACACCTTTTATAGCTCCCATTCCAAATCGAATAGCTCCATCTTTATTTACAGAGAATTTGTGGTAAGATTCATTAACATCAGGCCCTAATACTTCCAATCCAGATCGTTTACATTCTTCCATAAAAAAAGAGACCTGCTTGATATCATTCATATTATTACTCAATACTGAAGCCATATATTCGGCAGGATAGTGCGCTTTCAAATAAGCTGTTTGATATGCAATAAATGCGTAACAGGTTGAATGTGACTTATTAAAAGCGTATGCAGCAAAGGCTTCCCAGTCTTTCCATATTTTTTCCAATACTTCTTCCGGGTGCTTATTCTTTTTACCTCCTTCAATAAATTTTGGTTTCAGTTTCTCTAAAAGTGAAAAGATCTTTTTACCCATTGCCTTACGCAGCATATCGGCTTCACCTTTGGTAAAACCAGCTAATTTTTGAGATAAAAGCATTACCTGTTCCTGATATACAGTTATCCCATAGGTCTCTTTTAAATATTCTTCCATTTCGGGAAGATCATATTCAATTTCTTCTCTACCGTGTTTTCTATCGATAAAAGAAGGGATATACTCCATGGGCCCTGGACGATACAAGGCATTCATGGCAATAAGATCTGCAAATTCTGTTGGTTTCAACGATTTCATATGCTTTTGCATACCGGGAGACTCGTACTGAAAAATACCTACAGTCTCACCTTTCTGAAATAAGGAATAAGTGTCTTCATCATCAAGTGGGAAATCATCTGGCTCAAGATCAACTCCATGAATAGCTTTTACAATTTTAACAGTATCTTTTATCAGGGTCAAAGTTTTTAAGCCAAGGAAATCCATTTTTAAAAGACCAGCATCTTCTACTACCCCATTATCAAATTGGGTAACATACATATCTGTTCCTTTTGCGGTTGCCACCGGAATTAAATTGGTAATATCTTCGGGGGTAATAATAATACCACAGGCATGGGTTCCTATATTTCTTACCGATCCTTCTAGAGCTCGTGCCTGATTTATAGTTTCCGCTGCAATACCCTCACCTTCAGCAATTTTCTTTAGCTCATTTACATTTTCAACCTCTTCATTTCGCAATCCTTTTACTTTAGAAATACTTTTTTCGTCTGTACCGAAAATATTTTTCAATTTCAAACCCGGAATTAATTTTGCTATTCTATCTGCATCCGGCAGAGGCAGATCCAGAACTCGTGCAGTATCACGAATAGAAGATTTAGCAGCCATTGTTCCATAGGTAATTATTTGAGCTACCTGATTTGCACCGTATTTATTGATCACATAATCAATTACCTTTTGTCTTCCTTCATCATCAAAATCTATATCAATATCGGGTAAGGAAACCCTATCTGGATTTAAGAAACGCTCAAAAAGCAGATCGTATTTTATCGGATCTATATTGGTTATACCTAAACAGTATGCCACTGCTGACCCGGCAGCAGATCCCCGGCCAGGGCCAACAGAAACATCCATTTTTCGTGCTTCACTTATAAAATCTTCAACTATTAAAAAATAACCCGGATATCCGGTATTTTCAATAATCATCAATTCAAAATCAAGTCTTTCTTTAATTGATTTGTCGAGATCAGGGTATCTGTATTTGGCACCTTTATAAGTTAAATGCTTCAAATAGGCATTTTCACCTCTTTTACCTCCATCATTCTCATCTTTAGGATCGTAAAATTCTTTGGGCATACCAAATTTAGGAAGCAAAACATCACGTGCCAATTCAAATATTTCAACTTTATCAATAATTTCCTGTACATTACTTATCGCTTCAGGAATATTTTGAAACAATTCTTTCATTTCTTCCTGACTCTTAAAATAATAGGAGTCATTTGGCAAACCATATCGAAAACCTCTACCTCTACCTATTGGTGTATCTTTTTTCTCACCATCCTTTACGCATAATAATATATCATGCGAAACAGCATCTTCTTTGTCGATATAAAAAGTATTGTTGGTAGCAATTAATTTTACCTGATATTGATCTGCAAGTTTTATAATTACCTCATTAACGTGTTCCTCATTTTCCTGTTGATGGTCACAGAGTTCCAAATAGAAATCTTCTCCAAATTCTTCTTTCCACCATAACAATGCATCTTCTGCCTGCTTTTCACCTATATTCAATATTTTACTTGGAATTTCGCCATTGATGCCTCCACTTAAAATAATTATATCTTCTTTATATTTCTTTACTAGTTCTTTGTCTATTCTAGGTAAATAATAAAATCCATCTATATATGCTTTAGACGTCATTTTGGCCAAATTATGATAACCATTTTTATTCTTGGCAAGCATCACAATTTGATAGCCATTATCTTTAGAAGATTTATCTAAATGGTTTTCGCAAACATTAAATTCACAACCAAGAATAGGTTTGATAGGATTTTCCGAATTTTTGTTGTGATTCAATATTTCTTTTACAAAAACAAAGGAACCCATCATATTACCTGAATCTGTTATAGCAACAGCAGGCATACCATCATCAACAGCAGCTTTTACTAATTTTGCAACACTCGAAGTAGACTGTAAAATTGAATACTGAGAATGATTATGCAAATGAGCAAATTTAACATCGACCAAATGACTTGGATCCAATGTCTCTTTATTCTCAATATTTGTTTGGATCTTTTTCTGCTTTTTCTTTAATCGTTTACTTTCTTCTTTTAAGTTTTTATGTTTTAAACCTATTAATTCAATTTGATGGGAGTTTTCTTTAATAAAATTCTCAAAATAATTCTCGCTAGCTTGTAATTCTGCTTTGGAATAATTCTTTAATCTGATGAGTTCAAAAAAACAGCGAGTTGTTGCTTCTACATCTGCAGTTGCATTATGAGCTTCACTAAAAGGGTTTTTGAATAATTCTTGATGGAGTTCTGTTAATGTGGGTAATTTAAACTTACCTCCTCTCCCTCCGGGAATTTGGCATAACAAAGCTGTTTTCTCAGTACAAGTGTCTAAAACCGGCAAGTTGCTTAATTCGGTTTTGATTCCCATTCTATGGAATTCGCATCCCATTATATTCAAGTCAAATTGAACATTTTGGCCAACGACGAATTTCGTTTTTTCAAGGGCTAGATTAAAATATTCTAAAACATCTTCTAATTCCTTTCCATTTTCTTCTGCCAATTCACTTGAGATTCCATGAATTTGTTCAGCATCATAAGGTATATTAAAACCATCAGGCCGAATCAAATAATCCTGACGATCTATAAGATTTCCCATCTCATCATGTAACTGCCAGGCTATTTGAACTGCTCTTGGCCAGTTGTTTACATCGGTGATTGGAGCGCTCCATTTTTTAGGTAAACCAGTGGTTTCTGTATCAAAAATCAAATACATTAAATAGTAATTTTTTGGAAAGGTTTTAAAAATTTAAAAATAACTAATTCCATAGTTTTAAGTTCAATAATTATTCTAATTTTATCAACAATGAACACTAAATTAAAGTTAGTGAAACAAACATTTCACCAGCTATTGACTTAATAAAAAGTACAAAATAAATAATTGATTTAACCCTCTCGAATTAATAAATATTTATTATTTTTGCGCCCTACTTCGAGAAAGTAGAATTTAATTATTAATAACTTAGGTCGAGAACCTAAAAATTTAAACAATTATGTCAGTAAAAATTAGATTACAAAGACACGGACGAAAAGGAAAACCATTTTATTGGGTGGTTGCTGCCGATGCACGTTCAAAAAGAGATGGTAGATCATTAGAAAAATTAGGGACTTATAATCCTAATACGAATCCTGCAGGAATTGAATTAGATGTTGATGCTACTGTAAAATGGTTACAAAATGGTGCACAACCAACAGATACTGCGCGAGCAATTTTATCTTATAAAGGTGCCATGTTAAAAAATCATTTAGTTGGTGGAGTTAGAAAAGGAGCCTTAACAGAAGAGCAAGCAGAAGCGAAATTTCAAGCTTGGTTAGACGAAAAAAATGCTAAAATTTCTGATAAAGAAAATAAACTCACCAAGGCAAGTGAAGATGAAAAAGCAGCGATTTTAAACACAGAAAAAGAAATCAATGCCAATAGAAAAGCCGCTGTCGCGGAAGCTGAAAATGAAGCCATAAAAGCTGAATCAGATGCTAAAGCTGCTGCTGAAGCAAAAGTGAAAGCAGAAGAAGCTACAGAAGATACTGGTCCACAAACGATTGATGAAGCAGCTGAAGAGGCAAAAGAAGAAGGAAAAAAAGAAGAGGAAGCTTAAAGACTTCTTTTAACTAATATAAAAAACCTGATAAGAAATTATCAGGTTTTTTTATTTTCCTAATTGATAGACAGCTTATCACTAACAGTAAATATTGCTAAAAGTGAAATCCTGATTTTCAATAGTTTATTCTTTTACCGGAAACCCTCTATCTCTCATCAAAGCTTCAATTTTAGCATCTCTACCTCTAAATTTACGATATGCTTCTGCCGGATCAACAGAATTTCGTGGGCTAAATAAATATTTAACCAATTTATCTGAAAGCTCCTTGTCATAAAATCCTCCAGGTGCTTCTTGAAAAGCTTCTGCCGCATCTGCTGTTAAAACATCTGCCCACATATACCCGTAGTATGCTGTTGCATAACCTTCGCCTGAGAAAACATGACCAAATTGTGGCGTACGATGCCTCATAACCAATTCTTTAGGCATATTTAGCTCTTTTAATGTTTCTTTTTCAAAGGCATCTATATTTATGTTGGTTGGATCTGCCAAATGTAATTTCATATCCATTAAAGCAGATGCCAAATACTCAGTCGTTGCAAATCCTTGATTAAAAGTTGCTGCTTTTTTAATTTTTGCCACTAATGATTTAGGCATTGGTTTACCCGTTTTGTAATGCACCAAATAGGTATTGATAACCTCATCGGTTGGCAACCATCTCTCTAATAACTGAGACTGAAACTCTGTATAATCCCGAACACCTCCGTTTAAAGTTGGATACCTTACTTTAGATGAAAAGAAGTGTAAGGCATGTCCAAATTCATGAAAAAATGTACTCGCATCATCCCAGGAAACCAATACGGGTTCACCAGGTGCCGGTTTAACAAAATTCGAATTATTTGAGGCTAGTACAGTTTTATTTCCATCAAAAGTAGTATGACTTCTGTAAGTTGTGGCCCAGGCTCCCGATCTTTTACCGGTTCTGGCATAAGGATCTAAATACCATAAACCAATGAGTTCACCGGTATCTTTATCTGTAACTTCCCAAACTTTAACATCTTCCTGAAAAACAGGAACTGTTCCTTTCTGAACAGGTTTGAAGCTAAAATTAAACAATCTTCCTGCTACATAGAACATGGCTTCTCTTAACTTGTCTAACTGTAAATATTGCTTTACTTCTTCTGAATTTAAGTCGTATTTTTTCTTTCTAACTTTTTCTGCATAATACCTGTAATCCCAGGGTTCAATTGTTAAATTATCCTTATTTGCATTGGCAACATTCTGCATATCGGCTACTTCTTCCTGTACTCTGGCAATTGCGGCTGGCCAGACAGCATTCATTAATTTCATTGCATTTTCAGGAGTTTTAGCCATTCTATCCTGCAAACGCCATTCTGCATAATTTTTATAACCCAATAATTCTACTCGCTCTCTTCTCAATTTCAAGATCTCTGCAATAATATTATTATTATCAAACTCATCGCCATTATCTCCCCGAGCATAGTAATTCGTCCAAACCTGCATTCTTAGTTCGCGTTCATTTGAGTAAGTTAAAAACGGAGCCATTGATGAGCGGGTATTGGTAACAGCATAATACCCTTTATGATCTTTATCTTCGGCTATCTTTGCCGCAGATTTTACAAAAGAATCTGACAAACCACTTAACTGATCCTTTGTTAAATAAGTAACATAATTCTCTTCGTCATGAAGAACATGGTTAGAAAATTTTGTGTAAAGAGTTGATAATTCCTTATTAATTTCTGCATATCTATTTTTCTTTGCTTCATCTAATTCGGCACCCTGCATTTCAAATCCTTTATAGGTCAATTCTACAACTCGCTGTTGATCGGCTTCTAAAGGTGTTTTTAAGGAATTACTATAAACCACCTTTACACGTTGAAACAGTTTTTCATTTTGCGAAATTTTAGAACTGTATTCCGATAATTTTGGTGCCAATCCTGCCTGAATCTTTCTACTTTCAGGTGTTGACATATTACTTCTTAAAATACCATAATAGGCAAAAACTCTATCCAATACTTTTCCCGATTTTTCCATTGCAACAATAGTATTCTCAAAAGTTGGTTCTTCTGTGTTATTTGCAATAGCTTCAATCTCGGCCAGATTTAATTCCATTCCGGCTATCACAGCAGATTCAAGATCTTCTATATTCATTTTATCAAAAGCAGGAATTCCACCATACGGACCAGTCCATTTTTGTAAAAAAACATTTTCTTCCATTTGCTTAATATTTATTATGCTTTTATCGCTTTGCTGCCAACTTATTAAAAAAGTTAAAACAGTAAGACTTAAAATACCAACTTTCCAAAAGTTCGTATTTATTTTGCTTAAAATAGGTTTTATTCTCATTTTTTACTCTTAAATTAATTAAAACTAACTGATTTTGATTGCAGGTCAATTTATAAAAATTAAGTAAAATATTTCTTGACTTTTATCATGATTTTAAGTAAAATCTTCAATTTATAATCTCTTAATTCAATTTAGCTTTGATATACTATTTATTAAGAATAAATTTGCCGAAATAAGATAGTAGATTTATGAACAAGAAAGATTGTTTCTATTTAGGTAAAATTGTTAAAAAATATAGTTTTAAAGGTGAAGTAGTTTTAAAACTCGACACCGACGAACCGGATATTTATGAAAATCTAGACGCTGTTTTTTTAGATCTAGGCAAAAATTTATTGCCTTTTTTTATTCAAAAAAGTTTACTCCAAAAAGGAAATCAATTGCGTATACAATTTGAAGATGTTAATAATGAAGCAGATGCCGATTCTATTTTAAAATTGGATGTATACTTACCTCTGAATTTATTACCTAAATTAAACGGTAACCAATTTTATTTTCATGAAGTAATTGGTTTTGTTCTAGAGGATGTTCATTTTGGTGAGATTGGTATAATTAGTTCGATTAACGATAAAACAGCACAAGCTTTATTTGTGATAGAAAAGGAAGGGAAGGAAATATTGATTCCAATGATCGATGATTTTATAAGAAAAATAGACCGGCAAAATAAAAAAGTTATTGTTGAAACTCCTGAAGGATTGATTCAAATGAATTCTGAGTTTTAAGTTTTAAGTTTTAAGTTTTAAGTTTTAAGTTTTAAGTTTTAAGTTTTAAGTTTTAAGTTTTAAGTTTTAAGTTTTAAGTTTTAAAATATTAATTTTTTTTTAAATGTAAGCCGAATGTTCGGTTAGTTTAATAACAGTAAGCGTCGATTAATACAGCATATTATTTAATATGAGCATCAAACCTTTTCAATTTAAAGAGTTTACGATTCACCAAGATAGAAGTGCTATGAAAGTTGGTACCGATGGAGTTTTATTGGGTGCCTGGGCAGAGTTAAATAATGAAATAAAAAATGCTTTAGATATTGGAACAGGTACCGGTCTTATCGCAATACAAATAGCACAAAGAAGTGAAATTCAGACTATTGACGCTTTAGAAATTGAAAATAATGCCTTTGAGCAGGCAGTTGAAAACTTTGAAAACAGTGACTGGAGTAACCGCCTGTTCTGCTACCATTCTTCCCTTCAGGAGTTTGTAGATGAAATAGATGACAAGTATGATTTGATCATATCCAACCCTCCTTTTTATAATGATACTTTTAAAAACTTAAATCAAAAAAGAGCAACAGCAAGACATACTAAATCCTTGTCTTTTGAAGAATTACTTTCCGCGACAGCTAAATTATTAACATCAACAGGAACCTGTGCTTTTATATTACCCTTTCATGAAGAAGAAAAATTTATAAAACTGGCACAAAAATTAAACCTTTATCCAAATAGAATATTAAGAGTCAAAGGAAACATAAAATCAGATTTCAAGCGGGTTTTAATTCAATTTAGTTTTAGTGATTCTAATCTGAAGATTGAAAATTTGCATATTGAATTGGAAAGGGGTATTTATACAGACGAGTACAAAAATTTACTAAAAGATTTTTATCTTAAATTTTAATTTGTTTCTATTACACCCAGCGGTTTCCTTATAAAAATAATTACAGCTCCTGTAAAAAACATCAGTAATCCGTATACTGCAGGAACAATTGAATAATTGACATTATTTAATGCCAGAGTTGCCAGGGTAATGGCCAGGGTTCCGTTTTGTATCCCGGTCTCAATAGAAATACTAATTGCTTGAGGTTTAGTTAGTTTAAATAACATAGCCATAAGAAATCCAATGGTCATTGTAGACACATTTAATAAAATTGAAGGTAAACCAACTTCTTTTAAGTACATCATAAAAACATCTCTTACACTATATGTTACACCTAGCATTACTAATATAAAAATTATTGCTGAAGCAACTTTTATAGGTTTTTCAATTTTTTTGGCTGTCTTGACTGATTTCCATCTTACTATCATTCCGATACTTACCGGAATTAATACGATGGTAAATAATTGTTTGACCATGGTTAAAGCATCAACCTGAACTACTTCATTTTGATCTACAAAATGGTTCAATGCAAATTGTACTATCAAGGGTATTGTAATTATAGACAATAAACTGGCAATTGCAGTTAATGAAACAGAAAGTGCCAAGTCTCCTTTGGCTAAATGTGTTAATAAATTGGAAGTTGCACCACCGGGACAAGCAGACAACAGCATTATACCTATAGCTACTGTTGGTGATAAATCTAGGCCAACTGCAATTAAATATCCCATCAATGGCAAAATCACCATCTGACTGATCAGACCTATTATAACTGCTTTAGGGTAAATTAAAACTCTTTTGAAATCGGCAATTGTAAGAGAAATACCCATACCGAACATGATTATCATCAAAGAAATAGCAAGAACAATTCCTATTATAGAAGTCATTTAAATTTTTTAGTTTGATTTCGAAGATAATCAAATATTTTTTAGGCTTGCTAAGCCCCTAAATTAAAAGGGTTATAACCCAAATAATTTACTTCTTTTTCAATAAAATCTATTCCGTAGTCTTTCAATTCCTTTAAAATGGGTTCATAAATCTCTTTAGTTATAGGCAACTGAACTCCTGGGGTATTAATATCACCATTCAAAATTTTTAAAGTGGCAATAGCAACGGGTAAACCAACAGTTTTGGCCATGGCTGTATAAGTTTGATCATCGCCCTTTACAACCATATTAGACTCAATTTGTTTTTTCTTTCCATTTAATACAAAGCCAAACTTATGATACATTACTATCATATCCTTATCTTCTGGTTTCAGAGTCCATTTTTCCATTAAGATCTTCTGTAAAATTTGCGCCGGTGTTGCATCCTTTAATCCAACTTTTTTATCTGCATTAAATAGATCCAATTCTAAAAGCTTATCCCAAATAACATCATCCTGATCGATTTTTAAATAATGTCTCAATTTGAGTTCTACAGAATCGTAAGGTTTATATGGTAAAAACGAGTTGGTAAATTCTCGATAGCTCAAGCTCTCTGAACCTTCCATAATATAGCTGTCGTCAGTCATTCCTAATTGAACAAAAATATTCCATGCCCTGCTAAAACCAACTCTTCGAATAGTACCTCTATATAAGGTTTCAATATCTTTTAAACCATAAATTTCACGGTACTTTAATGAATCTCGGTTAGCTAAAGCTTCAAATCTTCCAAATTTATCTATTTCTAAAAATTCTGTTCTTCTAAATAATTTATGATAGGGGATATACTTATACTTCCCTTCTTGAATAAACTTAGCAACTCCACCCTGCCCTGCAACCACAACATTTCTTGGATTCCAGGTGAATTTATAATGCCATAAATTAGTATCACTTTGTGGTGCAACCAAACCTCCGGTAAACGATTCAAATAAAATCATTTTTCCACCTCTATCCTTTATTCCATTAATTACCTTCATGGCACTCATATGATCAACTCCGGGATCCAAGCCGATTTCATTCATAAATACCAGCCCTTTCTTGACTACTTCATCATTTAATTCTTTTAATTCTTTTGAAATATATGAAGCAGTGACCAGACTTTTTCCAAAATAAACGCAGTCATTGGCTACTTCTATATGAAATCTAGCCGGTAACATAGATATCACTATATCTGAATTCTTTATTTCGTTTTTCCTTTCTTCTTCATTAAATATATCCAACTCTATAACTTTAGATCTTGGATGATTTTGTGTCAATTTGGTTGCATTTTCAATGGATTTATCGGCAATAATAATCTGCAAATCTTCCAATTCTGACTTATCTAATAAATATTTAACCAATGATGATGCAGATCTTCCCGCACCAATAATTAAAATTTTTCTCATTGTACTATTTCTATTTAATTCTGGCTCAAATTTAAATAAATCAAATAAATAATTGCTATAAAAGATAAATTTTCGATTGTTAATATTTAACCCGAATTAAATAATAGAAAATTTAACTTGTTTTGAAACTACTTCACAATACAATAATTCACAGCTTTTAAAGTTTAGCCCTTGAACCACTATACTAAAGCTTCTAAAAAGTCATTATATTTTGTGTTAATAATCCTTAGTACAAAGTACTTTTGTAAAATTCAGGTTTAACAAATAAAATGTAATTTTGAATACCAATAAACTAAGTTTTAAATTATGAAAACCAATTTAATTCTTGCCGCTGTTTTAGGATTATTTGCCGTTGTATTAGGAGCTTTTGGTGCACATTCTCTTAAAGAGAAACTAGATCCTGAAGCATTAAATAGTTTTGAAACCGGTGTTAGATATATGATGTATCATTCTATTGTGATTTTATTTATCAATTCATTCGGTGATTTTTCGAAAAAAACGAAAAACATGATTAGTTATATATTCTTTATAGGTATAATTTTCTTTTCAGGATCTATTTTTGCCATAAGTGCAGGCGGTATTTTGG
>VAPK010510730.1_pt1 | contig 11901 bp, 11 predicted proteins | sample 3395031 | NCBI WGS metagenome assembly VAPK01 (sample SAMN08290443, study PRJNA428436) | hydrothermal vent metagenome | isolation source: Deep-sea hydrothermal vent chimney 1 | place: Pacific Ocean: Juan De Fuca Ridge | reverse complement strand
TTTTTGATGCCGACAGCTATTTTGAAAGGGAATATTTCCACGCCTAAGTTAAATATTGTTGAGGGAGCGGTATTTCAAGGAAACTGTTGCATGATCGCGGATGATTTATTGAACATTGATGAAGTGTCTAGTTATTTAGAAATAGATATGAAAGAAATTGAGGAATTAGCTAATTCCGGAAAAATTCCCGGAACAAAAAATGGGGATTCCTGGAGATTTGAGCGTGATAAAATTGATCATTGGGCGGCTTCAGGGAGAATAGGATAAGATGTCGGCAACCCAATTTGTTTCTGTCCGTGAAACAGCACAATTGCTTGGTATTTCCGAAAAAAAAGTCATGGATCTTATTGAAAGCAGGGAGCTACAGGCCTACCGTATCGCGGATAAATTTTTACGTTTAAAAAAAGTTGAGGTTCTTAATTTGCGTAATGTCGGCAATATCGCGCGCGAAGATAAGCAATATCCTTATACTTCAGCAGAAAGAGTCAAAGATTTTTTCTATTTCAACGATTTTTACCTCTTCGCCGTTGCGGTGATCTTTATATTAATATATGTAATTTTTTATAAGTGATTGGTAACCGTTCATGGCATATTCCAGTTGACTCAAGATAGAATGTCGTCCAGGGAAAGGTTTTGAGATTAAAAAATCGTTGCAAACGAAATTTGCTTATGATATTCTTCCTATCCTAGGATCGGCTCAAAAATAATTTAAGGGCTTATGATTGAACCTTCCTTCAATGGAGTTTAAATTAACCCGAAAGTTATTTTCGAAGGATTCCTTAAGGGTATTTTAAGTAGATAATAAGGTATATTATTTACTGCAGGATCTATATTTGGCGGGGTAGCTCAGCTGGTGAGAGCGTTCGGTTCATACCCGAAAGGTCGACAGTTCGATCCTGTCCCCCGCTACCAAATATAGCGCAGAGTAGAAGTTCTGCAACACAGGACGGGGGGTGGGGCTCACTGAAAGAGAGAGCCTGAATATCGCAAAATTTTTATACTGCGTTATATTCCGAAACCCATTTTTTAATTTTAAGGAGAGTTATATTATGAGTACAGAAAGTCCATCTATTCAAAAATTTGAGTATCAGGCTGAAATGAAGCAACTTCTACAGCTTATTGTGCATTCTCTTTACACGCATCCTGAGGTATTTTTGCGGGAGTTGATTTCTAATGCTTCAGATGCCTTAAATAAGGTTCGTTATCGTCGATTAACAGATGAAAATATCCTCGATCCTGACGTCGAGTTGGCCATTATGATTAAGCAGGATGCCAAGGAATTGACTTTTTCGATTGAAGATAACGGGATCGGGATGACGGAGTCCGATCTTATTAACGGCATCGGAACAGTGGCACGTTCCGGAACAGCAGAATTTTTAGAAAAGATGAAGGCGCAAAAAGGAGAAATTCAGGGAGATTTAATTGGACAGTTTGGTGTTGGATTTTATTCTGTTTTTATGGTCACGGATGAGGTCGTTATTGAAACACGCCATGCGGATAAAGATTCTAAGGGGTATTGTTGGAAATCTTCAGGAGAGGGAAGTTTTACCATCGAAGAGATTGATAAGCCAAATCGGGGAACAAAAATTTCTTTTAAGTTAAAAGAGGGTTCTAAAGAATTTAGTGAAGATTATAAGGTTAAGGAAATTATTAATAAATATTCTAATTTCGCGGATTTCCCGATTTTTTTGGGGGATGAAAAAATTAATGCGGTGAGTGCTTTATGGCGAAAGAATGAGAACGAGGTTACCGATGCTGAACGCACAGAATTTTATAAATTTGTAAGTAATGAATATGAAGATCCGCTAGGTCATCTTCATTTATCTATTGAAGGGGTTGGAGCGAGTTTTAAAGCGCTTATTTTTATTCCCAAAAATGCACCTTTTAATTTAATGCAGATTCAAGAGCAAAAATCACTGCATCTTTACAGTAACAAAATTCTTATTCAGGATGACTGTAAAGACCTTTTACCGGAATATTTACGATTTTGCAGGGGAGTGGTTGATACAGCAGACCTTCCTTTAAACGTTTCGCGTGAAGTGACGCAATCCTCACCGGTCATGGGCAAAATTAAGAGTGCTTTAACAGCTAAAATACTTACGCTTTTAAAAGTATGGGCTAATAAAGATACTGAGAAATATATGACATTTTATAAAAATTTCGGTCCATTATTTAAGACGGGAATAAATTCAGATTTTTCTAATAAGGATAAAATTGTTGAGCTTCTTCGGTTTGAGTCATCCCTAAAGAAAAAAGAAGAAATGACTTCTTTGAAGGATTATGTGTCCCGCATGAAAGGTTCACAAAAAGAAATTTATTATCTTTCCGGAGATCAAAGAGACTCTTTGGAAGCGAATCCAAATTTGGAATATTTTAAAAAGAATGAAATTGAAGTATTACTTTTAACAGAGCCTGTCGATGTGTTTATTGTGCCGTCTATTAATGAGTATGATAAAAAGCCAATCAAGTCGATTGAAAAGTCAGATATTGATGTCATTCCTGAAGATAAGATTGAAAAGCCGGATGATAATTTGTCTAAGTCTTTACTTTCGATATTTAAGGAAACGTTGAAAGATAAGGTTGAGGATGTGGTTGTTTCCAAACGACTGGTTGACTCTGCGGTCACCCTTGTAACGGGCAAAGACGCTATGGATCCTCAAATGGAAAAAATGATGCAGATGATGAATCCAGGTGCGGCCATGGGGATGGGTTCAAAGAAAATTATGGAAATTAATATAGAGCATTCTGTAGTTAAAAACTTATCAAGAATTTATATTGAAGACAGCAACAGTCCGTTGTTGCGCAAATGTATTATGCAGCTTTATGAGAGTGCATTGTTGATTGATGGAGATTTGAAATCTTCAAATAATTTCGTAAAACGTATGACGGAAATTATGGAAGAAGCTACGAAATAGCTATTATTTCATTATGATTTTTTAAAATTGTAACTATTTAATTGAAAGGAAAAATTATGTCAAAAGAACGTGTTGAACAAGCAAAAGAAAAATTTGGGATGTTGATTGAAGAGCAACTAGGGCGCATTGAAGAGATGAAGAAAGGGGCAACGATGACGGACTTTTCAGCCCTTGATAAAATTATTATTGGAAGTTGTTGGGGGGATGGTATTGGTGAAGTAATCTCAAAGCACGCGCAACATGTTTTAGAGCATGTATTAAAAGATAAAATGGGGGAAGGACGTGTTGAGATCAGAGATATAAAAGGGCTGACAATTGAAAACAGAGCCGAACAGAAAAAAGCCATTCCGGATGATGTTTTAGAAGAGCTTAAGGCCTGCCACGTCATTCTAAAAGGCCCAACCACAACGCCGCAAGCGGGAGATCAGTGGCCAAATATTGAAAGTGCCAATGTTGCTATGCGTCGCTATTTAGATTTGTTTGCTAATGTCCGGCCTGTGCGTATTCCAAAAGATGGTATTGATTGGTGTTTTTTTAGAGAAAATACGGAAGGGGCTTATGTTTTAGGGTCTAAAGGAATTGATGTTTCTGAAGATTTAAGTTTTGATTTTAAGGTTATTACGGAACAAGGTGCCGAGCGTATTGTGCGCATGGCTTTTGAGTATGCCAAAAAAAATAATATTGATCGTGTTACCGTAGTGACGAAATCTAATGTGGTTAAGACAACAGACGGACGTTTTTCCAGAGTTGCTTTTAGAGTAGCCGAAGAATATCCGGAAATTAAATTAGATGAATGGTATATTGATATTATGACAGCTAAGTTATTGGATCCCGCTCGACGGAAAGAGTTTAAGGTTATGGTTCTTCCGAATCTTTATGGTGATATTTTGACGGATGAAGCAGCGCAATTACAGGGGGGAGTAGGAACAGCAGGAAGCGCGAATATCGGGGCTCGATGGTCTATGTTTGAAGCTATTCACGGCAGTGCTCCACGTATGGTAACAGAAGGGCGCGCTCAATATGCCGATCCCTGCTCAATGATTCGCGCGTGCGCGATGTTATTACGTCATATTGGATTCGCGGCAAGTGCTGAGAAAATTGAGATGGCTTTGGAGGTTTGCGGGCAGTATGAAAAGAAAATGGTGATTACAGGAAGAGATACAGGAGTCACTGGAGAAGAATATACAAAATATGTTCTTTCCTGGGTGGATAATCCTGATTTGAAAACGCGATGGGAACAAGGGTGTTAATAAAAAAAATAGTTTTATGCGCACTTATTTTAAGTTTTTGTCGCGCAGGTTTCGCGCAATCCAGGACTAATTTTGAATTTTTTTTGGGGTCGAACACATCTGAGTATCAGAATATTGTTGTTAAAAAGGTTATCAGTGCGGATGTTTTTACTCTTGAAAGTGGAGAGAAAATTAAGCTTATTGGTCTTCGGGCCCCAGAGCCTCCAAAGATTGTTCGGGAAAATGTTAAACGTGATGAGTTTGGTTTTGTCATTAAGGAGCGAAAAAATTCGGAAATTAACCTCGAAGAAGACGCTTTTTATTTTGTCCAAAATCTTTTGGAAGGAAAGCATGTGCGCCTTGAATTTGACGCAGAAAAAAAAGATATTCGGCATCGAACATTCGCTTACGCGTTTTTTCTAAAAAGTAATATTTTTATCAATGCTGAAATTTTACGCAATGGTTTTTCTTATCTGCAAATTCGTCCTCCAAACACTAAATATGCCGAAGAATTAAGAAAAGCTTACCGTGAAGCGCGTCAAGAGAAAAGGGGAATTCAGGGAGAGTGAAGAATTTAACTTTAAAAGTTAAACATTTCATTCAACACAATAATCTTTTTTCCTGTGGTGACACCGTAATTGTCGGTGTTTCCGGTGGCGCGGACTCAATCACTCTTGCATCGGTTGTACATTCTCTTCAATATGAATTAGGTATTCATCTCCATATCGCGCATTATAATCATAAAATTCGTCGAGGGTCTGATGCAGATCAAAAATTTGTTGAACAATTCGCGCAAAGTTTAAATGTTCCTTATACCGTGGAGGCCTGGAAACGAGGGGGTTCTTTCCCGAGGGGTTCCGTAGAAGAATTAGCGCGAGAGAAACGATTTGATTTTTTTGTACGTTTGGCAAAAAAAGAAAAAGCTCAAGCTGTGGCTTTAGCGCATACAGAAAATGATCAAGCAGAAACAGTGCTTATGCGTATTTTACGAGGGACAGGGTTGCAGGGGGTGAGGGCGATTTTGCCATTAAGAGACATCCATAATGTGAATTTTGTCCGCCCGTTATTGGAAATTAAGCGTAAGGATATTGAGCAATATTTGACCAGGCACAAAATTTTTTTTCGTACAGATATCACAAATAAACAAACAAAATTTTTTCGTAATAAAATAAGGCTTGAGCTTTTGCCTTTATTAAAAAAAGAATACAATTCAAATGTTGAGGAGGTATTATTAAATTTTTCCGCTAATGTCGCTATTGATTATGAATATTTGGATCTTCAGGCAAAAAAATCTTTTAGGCGTTTGGTCAAGAAAAAGAGTAATAATCAGATACATTTTAATCTCAAGTCCTTTGTTAGTCAGCACAAGGCATTGAGACACATGATTATTCGGCATTGCATTGAACTTCTTAAGGGGGATAGGAATGGTTTGACATGGGCACATATGAAGGAAGTAGAGGATATGCTTCAAAACAGGCCTATGGGATCAATTGTACACCTTCCTCAAAATATTTGTGCTAAAAAGGCTAAAAATTTATTATTTTTATATAAGTAATTCTTGCACAAAAGCTTATATTCGTTATAATTTCATTCATAATAAATTACCTCGGAGCAAGCTCACGAGGTATTGATCTAAGTGTTTACAAACGAGGCAAGCCTCGGGGAATTAAACCCGATTTGGAGATTGGCAGAACAATTTGTTTGGCCAATCTTTTAATTAATAATATAATTCATATCAAATCTAATAAATAATCATCTTTTTTAACTCTTCATATTCTCATTGAAACGTCGAGAAAAGAAGCATTTATTTTAGGAATTAATTAATAGAATTGGTATTACCTAAGGAATTTATAAATGGCAAATCCAGAAGCACCTAAAAACCCACCACCCAATTTTTCTAGAAAAGATTCAGGGCCGTCTCGAAAAGGGAATCCGTTTGATAAAAATAATCCGAAGCAACCGAACAATTGGATCGTGTGGATTATTGTTGGTTTTATCGTTTTGATTCTTATGAGTCAAAATAATACGATGACGACAACAATGAGTCCTGAGCAAAAGTTAACGTATAGCCAATTTTACACGATTTTGTTGACTAATAATGAGACAAATCAGATTACCCATTTAGAATTAGTCGAAAATACGGAAAATAATACATTGCGTGGAACGTTAAGAGATGGTTCGGCGTTTAATCTTTTTATTCCTAAAGATGATGTTGCTCTTTTGGATTTGATCAAAACGAATGTTGCTGATTTTGCGGTTGTTCCCGCGCAAACATTTTGGAGTCAAATGTTTTTCTCCTTTATGCCGGTTTTTATTATTCTTATGTTTATTTGGTTTTTGTCTCATCGGGGATCACAGATGGGGGGGAAGATATTTTCTTTTGGAAAGTCACGGGCCAAGCTGAGTGATAAGGATGGCAATGGAACAACATTTAAAGATGTCGCCGGTGTTGATGAAGCCAAAGAAGAGCTTCAGGAAATTATTGAATTTTTAAAGGAACCTAAAAAATTTGAGCGTCTTGGAGGTAAGATTCCCAAAGGAGTGCTGTTGATTGGGCCTCCGGGAACAGGAAAAACTCTTTTGGCGAAGGCCGTCGCGGGAGAAGCAGGGGTACCGTTTTTTTCTTTAAGTGGTTCGGATTTTGTCGAGATGTTTGTCGGTGTAGGCGCCTCCCGGGTGCGTGATTTATTTGATCAGGGACGTAAAGCTTCTAAAACGTCAGGGAAAGGGTCTATTATTTTTATCGATGAAATTGACGCGGTCGGTCGTCAACGTTTTGCCGGTCTCGGAGCGGGGAATGACGAAAGAGAACAAACTCTTAACGCGCTTTTAGTTGAGATGGATGGGTTTAACAATGAAATCGGCTTGATTTTAATCGCGGCAACGAACCGTCCGGATACTCTTGATCCGGCTCTTTTGCGTCCTGGGCGATTTGACCGTCGGGTTGTCGTTGGTTTACCGGATATTGATGGCCGGGAAGGAATTTTGAAGGTTCATTCCAATGAAATTAAATTGGCAAAAGAAGTTGATTTACGAAAAGTCGCGCAGATGACCGTCTATTTTTCCGGGGCAGATTTAGCAAATGTTTGTAATGAGGCGGCTCTTTTGGCAGCGCGTAATGATAAGGAATCTGTTGGTCAACAGGAGCTTTTGGCAGCTGTTGAACGTGTTACAATGGGACCTGAGAAAAAAAGTAGAACAATCTCAAAGAAAGAAAAGGGGATGACTGCATTCCATGAATCCGGTCACGCGCTTCTTTCTTTGCTTATTGATGAAGTTGACACTTTTTCTAAAGTTTCTATTATCCCTCGAGGAATGGCAGGAGGTTATACATTAACGCCGCCGACAGAAGACAAACATTATTTTAATAAAAATGAATTAATGGGACAGATGGTCGTTTTATTAGGAGGGCTTATTGGGGAAGAAATTCACACTAAGGTCACCTCTACAGGAGTTTCCAATGATTTGGAAAAAGTCGCGCAAATCGCGCGGAATATGGTGTGTGTCTATGGAATGAGTGAAGATTTGGGAACCCTTGCGTATGGACAACGGGAACATCAGCCATTTCTTGGACGGGATTTAATGGAGCAAAAAAATTATAGTGAAGAAACGGCCAAGCGTATTGATGAAGAAGTTCGTCGGTTTGTTGCCGAAGCGCATAGCCGGGCAAGGGCACTTCTAAAGGAAAATCGTGATAAGCTAGATAAACTGGCGCAAAAATTGATTGAAAAAGAGATTATGGACATTGATGAAGCAAAGGCTTTATTTGGAATGATGGATGAAACAAGGGGTTCGGAAGCAGTTTAAAATACACGCGGGAAAGTATTGTTTAGCGTTAGGTAAAAAGACGAATATTATGGGAGTTATTAATTTAACTCCGGACTCATTCAGTCAAGATGGGTGTTTAACGGGTGAAAGAAATACTATTCGGAAAGCCCTTTTAACCGCAAAAAAATTTCTACGAAATAGTGCTGATATTATTGATATTGGCGGTGAGTCAACCCGTCCCGGGGCAAAGCGTGTTAGTGTAAAGGAAGAGATTGCGAGGGTTATTCCTGTCCTTAAAGCCTTAGTTAAAGAAGATGTCCCTATTTCAGTGGATACGTATAAATTCGCGGTGGCAAAAGCGGCTTTGGATGAGGGCGCGTCTATCATTAATACTATAATGGGCGTTAACCCTGATCAAAGGCTTTTGAAAATGGTGCGCAATTACCATTGTGCGATTGTCCTGATGCACATGCAAGGAACTCCCCAGATGATGCAAAAAAATATATGTTATGCTAATGTTGTTGAAGAAATCATTAATTCTATGCGAACATCAGTGGATGTATGTTTAGATATTGGGCTTAAAAGAAGTCAAATTATTATTGATCCCGGAATTGGCTTTGGAAAAACAGTGGAACATAATCTTGAAATCATCAATCGTTTGCAGAGTTTTAAAATATTAAAGCAACCTTTTTTAATAGGGACATCCCGAAAATCATTTATTGGCAAAGTATTAAATCAAGCGGTTGACAAACGCCTTATTGGAACCATTGCCACTGTTTGTGCCGGAATTATGAATGGGGCGCATATTGTGCGTGTGCATGATGTTAAAGAGGTTAAAGAGGCTGTACAAATGATGGATGCTATTCGTAATGTAAATGTATGACGATGCCAATATCTGAAGTTAGATTTGAGAGGTTGATTTAAGAACTTCGGATGTTAGTACTTTTCTAAAGGAATTTCATGACATTTTTTATATGGGACATTATTAAACCGGCTGTTGAAATTGTTATCCTTTGGGGAGTTTTTTATCGCATTCTTGTTTTTTTTGAAGGAACACGAGCCTTTCAGGTTCTTAAAGGAATTACATATCTTTTCATCGCGTTCCTTATTTTTCAAGTTCTTGGACTTGATACTCTTAATTGGCTTTTAACAAAGTTTTTTGCCATTTCGATTATAGCTTTAATGATTATTTTTCAACAAGAATTACGTCAGGGTTTAGCGCGATTAGGCCAAAGGCACCTTTTTAATATCGCTTTAGAAGAATCTGAAATGGTCGCGATTATCGAAGAATTGACAACCGCTGTTTACAAGCTGGCTCGTCAAAAAATCGGGGCACTTATTGCTATTGAACGAGAGACAAAATTACGCACATATATTGAAAGCGGCGTTTCAATTGATTCGGAAATTTCAGCAGAGTTATTACAGACTATTTTTACACCATTGTCCCCGTTGCACGACGGAGGGATTATAACACGTGGCGATCGAATTGTGGCCGCGTCTTGCCTTTTTCCATTATCGGATAATCCTAATTTTAACAAAATTATCGGAACGCGTCATCGCGCGGCTTTGGGCATTACTGAGCAAACAGATACGGTGGTTATTTTGGTTTCAGAAGAGACAGGAGAAATTTCAGTGGCCTCAGACGGGCGTTTTATCCCGGTGGTTAACAGAGAGCGGTTGGTTAATATTTTAAAGGATCTTCTTGTCGTTGAGGAGAAAAAGAAAAAAGAAGGAAGAGGATGAAAAAACCTATTATTTCAAATTTACGTTTAAAAATTATCGCGTTAGCTTTGGCCATTGTTACGTGGTGGTATGTGAGTAAGGAGTTGATACATTAAAGGGGTATGATTTTTGGAACAGGTATCGATATTATTGAAATTGAGCGTATACAGAGGGCTATTGACCGTTGGGGCGAGCATTTTTTGAAACATGTTTTTACGGATAAAGAAATTGAATATGTCCAAGAGTATAAATTTCCTGCGCAGCATTATGCCGTACGGTTTGCGGCAAAAGAAGCTGTTTATAAGGCGATAGCAGATAATCAACATATTGGGTGGAAAGATATTGAAATTTTAAACCATCCAAACGGTAAGCCTTATTGCGTTTGTCATGATGAGACATTTAACCATCAAATTTTAATATCCCTTTCTCATAGCAAAAATTATGCGGTTGCCAACGCCATTGTTACGTCATAAAAAAAATGTCCATAAAAATACGTTTGGACATATTTTTATTCTTGCCGGATCCAAATGTATGGTTGGCGCCGCGGCTTTAAGTTCTTTAGCAGCCATGCGTTCCGGAGCAGGACTTGTCACATTAGGAATTCCACAAAGTCTTAATTCAATTGTTCAAAAGAAAATATCCAATGTCATAATGACACGGCCTCTTAAGGAGACGAAAGAGCAGTCATTGGCTTTTGAGGCTTATCGTCAGGTGCAAGAATCGTACGCGTCTTATGATGCTATTGCCATAGGCCCGGGATTGTCTTTGCACAAAAGCACGCAAAAATTTATTTGTAAAGTTATTGCAACTTCTTCTAAACCACTCATTATTGACGCGGACGCGCTTAGCGCGTTAAATGGAAATTTGGATGTTTTAAAACAAACAGCAACATTAAAGATTTTAACCCCCCATCCCGGTGAAATGGCAAGGCTCGCGGGATTGAGTAAGCCCGCGATTGAAAAAAATAGATTAAATATTGCCAAGAAATTTGCTCAAAATCATCAATGTGTTTTATTACTAAAAGGAAACCAGACCATTGTTGCTTCGGCACAAGGAAAAATATATGTGAATAAAACCGGAAACCCAGGGATGGCCACAGCCGGTAGCGGTGATGTTTTAACTGGAATGATCGCGGCTTTTATTGGACAGGGGATGGAGGATTTTGAAGCCGTTAAGTATGGAGCTTATTTCCATGGAAAAGCCGGAGATTTTGCCTCTCAATCTAAAACCCGTGTTTCCATGATTGCTTCCGATATTATAGAGAATATTCCATTAGCATTAGGCCAGATGTAATTTTTATGGATGATGCATAAAAAACATGTTATGATTATTATTAAGAGATAACATTTATCATGATTTCAATTCCTGAAAAATTAAAATTTGTTCCTCCGAATGGAGAAAAAAAAATACTTTTGCATTCTTGTTGCGCGCCATGCTCAGGAAAAATTATGGAACGTTTAGTTGATGCAAATATTGAGTTTAGCATATTTTTTTGTAACCCAAACATACATCCTCGAAGTGAATATAATATTCGAAAAGAAGAAAATGTTCGGTTTGCCAGGAAGAAAGGCATTCCTTTCATAGATGCTGATTATAATTGTAGTGAGTGGTTTGAGCGTGTTAAAGGATTAGAATGGGAGCCTGAGCGAGGAAGACGGTGTAGCATGTGTTTTGACATGCGTTTTGAAAGGACAGCACATTATGCCGTTGAACATGATTTTAAGGTGTTTGCAAGCAGTATGGGGATTTCTCGTTGGAAAGATTTGAGTCAGGTCAACTCGAGTGGCATGAAAGCCGCTAGCCGCTATTCCGGTTTAATTTATTGGGATTACAACTGGCGGAAAAAAGGGGGTTCTCGCGGATTGTATGAAATCGCCAAACGCGAAGAGTTTTATAAGCAAGAATATTGCGGCTGTCTTTATTCCCTCCGCGATATTAATTTATGGCGTCAACAGCATGGAAAAGAAAAAATCATCAAAGGCGTCCAACGTTACCAGTATGAAGTTCCTTCAACTAACCCTGCAATCCTTTCATAATTCCTTTCGTTAAATTTTTTTATTAATACAGAGCATGGTTGGTCTCATCGAAAAAAAGTGACTAAATGTCGCAAAATTTTTGCACTGTGCTATACTTTGAAATGTAATTTTTATAAGATTTAAGGAGAAAAGGGTTCATGAAATTAATTATTCAAATTCCTTGTTTAAATGAAGAAGAAAGCCTTCCGGAAACATTGAAGGCTCTCCCTCAAAAAATTAACGGGGTCGATC
>VAPK010204460.1_pt1 | contig 11904 bp, 8 predicted proteins | sample 3395031 | NCBI WGS metagenome assembly VAPK01 (sample SAMN08290443, study PRJNA428436) | hydrothermal vent metagenome | isolation source: Deep-sea hydrothermal vent chimney 1 | place: Pacific Ocean: Juan De Fuca Ridge | reverse complement strand
GGAATGGCAATCTAAAAGTTAAACATGATAGTTACAATATTGATGTTGAACAGAGTTCAGTTGACATTGTTCTAAGTTATAATCCTCCACCTTGGACCATTAGTATTATTTCCTTTCCATGGATGAATAAAATGCTAAATGTAAATTGGTTTTAAGAGTTATGAGAACACCTCAAGCCCAAATAGAGCGTTCATCAACTAGTACCATCACCACAAACGATGGTACATTTTTTCAGCCCAATCATTCATTTTCAAACGAGCCTGGCCAAGAATCTGAGATCAATCTAGAGAATAATATTCAAGAGAGCCAATCAAATGACCCACAATCCGAAGCAATAGAGCTCCGTGTTGGTGTTGAAGATTTTATAAATGATCTTGAAAGTCGATCGGCAAATTTACCAACAGAGGAAGAAGTTTTTCAAAATGAGAGAACTACAGATGAAATTCGTCAACAAAGTCGTGTTCCTGATTCAATTACTGAATTACAGGCGTTGCAGGAAGGTCCCATTTCACCTGCTCCAGTAGCGGAGTTGAGAACTTCAAATATGTCTGATATGGCTGATTCTCTGGGCTCATTAAGCCCAATGGAAATGGGTAGAACAGCGCCTCAATTTAATGATGCTCTACAATCATCTATTACCAATGAAATAAATACACTCCAGAGTGAATTACCTGTTCTGGATCAACCAACGGGATTAGAACCAGGACAAGGTCGATTACGAATTCAACCTGTAATGCCCATTACTAGAGAAGCCGTTGTTGAAGCCAATCAGGACCAATCGAAGATACAAACAACGCTTGAACCAACACCTGAACCTGAACCAGCACAGGTACGAACTTCAATTCCTCATCCTACGAACGAAAATGAGTTGGAACAAGCTCTTGCTGAACTTGAAATTGATACTGAAGTAAATACAGATTTAGGTCCCAGACCGCAAATTGACCTAACGGGACAGGCAGATCCTGGCCAGCCAGAACGTGAGCAAACTCGGAATTCAAATATTATGATTGATGGCCAAACATCAGAGATCAATGAATTTCGACGGGATTTTGGAGAAAACGATATCTATCCGTCAATTCCTACATCGGAATTATCTTCTTCCCATGAACTTACTCCACCAGAAGAAACGCCACGTTTAGATACCGAACTTCAAGCGCCCATATTATTGGAGAGTGATGAAATTTTACTTAATGAAGATATTATAGAAGAATTAGGTGACGAACGCAATAGGGTCCTCACAGAGAATAGAGAAGCCTCTGAGCAATTTGAAGCTGAAAGAACATCCAATCTTAAAAGCACCCTTGAAACCATAAGAAACGAAGAACAATTATCGACCAACGAGCAAATTCGGGCTAGAGAACAAAATGCTGAGACGATTAATGGGTATAGAGCGGAACACCAAGTGGAAAGTCAAAATATAATGGATTCTTATCAGGAAGATGTAAATACCGAAAGGGAATTACATGATAGTACTTTTGGCGAGGAGTTGGACAGCTCCATGTCGGAAATAGAAACCGTTTTTGACGAAACCGAAGGTGCCGCAACAGAACGAGAAACAAAGGCTGCTGAACGAGTTGCAGAAAAAAGAAGAAAAGCTGAAAAAGAAAAAAATGAACAGAGTTGGTTAGGTGCAGCTATTTCGGCAGTTAAAGATTTCTTTAATAAACTTATTAAAGCCGTCACCGAACTTATTAATGATCTTCGATCCTGGATCAAGAAGAAATTTGATGAGATAAAGGCTTGGGCAATTCGTACCGTTAACAGGGTAAGAAATTTATTGGTTGGATTGATAAGAAAATTTGGTGAAAAATTGAAACAACTTTCAAATTGGGCACTCCAGCGTTTTCCAGTATTAAGAGATCGGGTCAATGGGTTAATAGATCAGTCGATGGATTGGGCAGAAAGAAAGGTCAATCAGATTGCCGACAGCCTGAAGCGAACAGTAGTTGCTGCTCTTGATGCCCTGGCCCAGGCCATTGATAGCGTTTTAGCAACATTTCAGACCGTTGTGGTGGCTGCTCTTGGGTTTTTAAGAGACCTTACTGTGAAAGTCTTAGAGATAGCCGATGCGTTTTTAAATTATTTAATCACGACTATTCTGCAAATCGCCACTCTAATTGCCTTTGTTGCCATTATGCTAGCCGGACAAATTTTCCTAACATTTGCCTGGCATTTTATAGGGCGAAGAATGAAAGAACGCGTTGTAAACATGATGCTTGATCTCGTAATATGGCTTTTTGAAAGTGCTCCCGACGATTTTAATCATGGATGGATCTGGCCATTATTTGTTAATATGCAATTAGGGTATTTTTATGAAATGCGAGATTGGGAAATGGAAACGAAAATTGCCTTTTTCGATAAAATCGCCGGACTGCTTATAAGTCCTTCTTTCTGGTGGAATTTTCTTAAAGGCATCTTTATTGGAATATGGGATAATCTCTGGGGCATCATAGAAGGTATTTGGATGCTGATTCGGTTTATATTTCATGATATGTGGGTATTGATCGCTCGGGTTGTTAAAGTATTAAGAGACCTTGCTCCAGACATTGTTGCCTTAATTGAACAACTAAATATTGATATTCGAAAATTCATAATCCAACTAAAAACTGAAGGCAAGGCCGGTTTGAATCGCATACGTCAAAACCTCAGCAAAGAAAACATAGAACGTTTTTTTGAAAATATTGGAGATGAAATGCGTACTCGTGCCCAAACTTTGGGCGGTCGTATGGCTGAAAAATTTAGAGATTTTATTTTAAGAGATGATGCCTATGCGGCCATTGGTATGGCCGTAGGCCGTGTAACAGGTTATCTCATTGTAGAAATTTTGTTATTATTTTTTACGGCAGGAATTGGAACTGCAATTAAATGGGGATTGAAAGGAATAAAAGTTGCTGTGCAATTTGCAAAAATTCTTGGAAATGTTGGGCGTGCTGGTGGTATGTTTTCTCGTATTATTCGGTTTTTTGCCAAAGGTGCAAAATGGTTAATGCGTGCTATAGTTAAGTTTGCGGAAAAAGTGGCTCAACTTGCAAGAGGGTTACTACAGAAGTTTAAAACCATTTTTACAAATTTAAGTCGTCGTATTGATAATATAGTAGCAAAGCTTACAGGTCGACGACCAACACCACGTCCACGACTAGATGTTCCTAATAGACCTCCAAGAAGACCGGGCAGAGATAATAGGAATAGACAACAACGAAGATCAGATCAAAGACGTTGGTTACTCTTTAGAACAGCCGTTCGCTCCCGTTTTCAACGTCATCAAAACGATGGTATCACGGTTACTAGGGCCCGAACGGAATTAACAGCTGTCGTCCGCTCCCACGGAAGAATCGCGAGAGTTCCTGTAAATGTGGTGGATAGAGATAAGGGTTGGTTAAAAATTTCTGCTGTAAAACGAAGAACAACAGTTAATAGAAAAAGGCAAGTTGCGCGTGTACCTGTAGCCAAAATCCAACGTTGGCAACTTGCCAAAACTGCTATTAGAGCACGTTTAAATCGTATACGAGAGAATCAAATCAATCGAAGGGGTATAAGAGGAATATTAAGACGAGAACATTTTAGAAGAGATTATAAATTTTCAAGATTATATCCAGAATGGGATGAGCAAGAATCAGATTGGAATATCATGGGTGCTATGAGTGAGCCAGACGAGTTAGCAGAAGTTAAGGATTTCAGCGAACTTCATACAGGTTCGAGTTCAGATCCAATTCCTTTGAAATGGTATAAAAGACCTCAAGACTATCCCCCAAGCATTACTCTTGAAATTAATGGTCAAATGGAAACTATTAATATGTTTAGCCAGAGATATATATATTGGCGAAGGATCCAACGTGATGATTTAACAAGGTTTAGGGTTGGTGTTTCTAGACGTAATGAGATGCGTAGGGGCAGAATATTACGACTACCAAATAACTATAGCAGAATACAAACAACCCAACGTGTTTTTAGAAGAATGCTCAAAGAAAAGGGATATACTAGATTTTTAAGAAGATCAAATCCAGCCACAAAGGACGTTGATCATGTAAGAGATTTAAGATGGGGAGGAGTCGATGAATTTCATAATATGTGGCCTTTGATCGCTACCGTTAATCAGAGACCTTGGCGAAGACCAAATTGGTATGAACAATACCATATCGAATACAAGGAACGTGAAGCCGGTAATCTAAGGAAAAAACAAGATACACTTGGAAGATTGCGAGGAAAATGGTTCGTTATTACAGGATATGTATATCCTCCTCCTAATCCTGGGGGAAGAACTTAATATTTACTAAAAACTTAAGAATTATGAATCTAATTCATATAGTAAAAGAAAGTTTTGAAAAAACTATTAGGTATTGAAAATTAATACAAAAGAAAAGTCGCAGCTAAAACACTACGACCCATAATAAACCTCAGCGCATCAATTAAAAATTTAATAGAAAGTAAATACAGCAAAAAGAAAAGGCCGAACTAAATTGAACGACCATGTATAAATCCCAGTGGTATAAAGATAAATAAATAAACAATATAAAACAAGAAATAATGATCTCAAATTCAAAAAATAAGATGGCATCTCCGGAAATTCAAACGCCGCCACAAACTTTGACAAAAAATCTTAATAATGCATTATTTTATTTAGAGAATATACTTCAAATTGCGCTGACCAATCATCTTAACAAAAGCAGCAAGCTAGAGGATTATCCACTTTTTGAGTTCGAAGATAACAATGAACCATTTTACAATTTTACAATGAGTTGCGAATTGACTTTTGAAGAATTCATCGTTGTCCTTCTAGCACTAGCTCCACATGTCAGGCCTAATTTGTTGGATTCTGTTATTGAAAAACATTTGGATAAGCCCACTGATCTCGCTGAAATCGGTGGAAAACGAACCGCCGATATTCGATATATGATGCCTACAGGCGATACAGCTTTATTTATTCTTGCTGGTTATGATTTGCAAAGACGAATGGAAGTGCAGTCCCTGTTCGACTCTCAAAGCTTTCTTACCGTAGAAAATTTAATTAAATTGGAAGAAGTTGCTGCCTCAGAGCCAAGAATGAGTGGAAAGTTAATTATTGATCATGACCTCATCGATCTATTTACTAAAGGTTATATTGAAATTCCAAAATTCAACAGCTCCTTTCCCGCTCAACATATTACTACCGAACTCGAATGGGATGATCTTATTTTATCTGAAACTGTGAAATCTCAAATTTCAGAAATAAAAGAATGGATAGACCATCATAATACTCTATTTGATAAATGGGATATGAAGCACAAAATAAAACCTGGATATTTAGCTTTGCTTCATGGTTCTTCTGGTACTGGTAAAACATTAACTGCAACGCTTTTAGGAAAATATACAGAACAACATGTTTTTAGAGTTGATCTCTCTACTATTGTTTCAAAATACATTGGTGAAACAGAGAAAAACTTAGGAAATCTATTTGACAAGGCAGAGCATAAAAATTGGATTCTTGCATTTGAAGAAGCCGATGCTTTATTTGGTAAACGAACTAACATTAGCAGTGCTCATGATCGCTTTGCAAATCAAGAGGTATCTTATTTACTACAACGCATAGAAACTTTTTCTGGCCTTATAATTTTAACTACAAATATTATAGGCAATATAGATGATGCCTTTTTAAGGCGCTTTAATGCTATTGTAGAATTTCCTTTTCCTTCATTTGAAGAACGTAAATGTATATGGAAGAAATCTTTTCCAAAAATTGCTACTTTTGAGAATTCGCAAAATATTCCTGAATTAGCTGCGCGTTATGAACTTGCAGGAGGTAATATTATAAATTCAGTTCAATATGCATGTCTTAAAACCATAAACAATAAGAGTACAGAAATCAAATATATAGATGTTGTTTCTGGTATAAAGCGTGAACTTGAAAAGAATGGAAAATTATTTCAAGAAATAGTATAATATTAACTCATTCTTTATTTAAGGAGTTTTTATTTAAGAAAAAGTGATTAATGTCTTTTAGGGTACATTGATGTAAAACTAATATTACATTTGAGTCATACTTCACTTTAGCTTTGTTTTCAGAATTTGATTATTAATAATTCATCAAAACATACAACTTCGTTTGATTTTGACTTACAACTAAGGTTTAAAAGGTGTTAAAATTTTGATATAACAATTGAATATATCTAACAAAACTGACGTAAATCGCTAATCAATTTTTTGAATACAAGAAATGTTTTTAAACTTACATCTTCTAGATTAAAAAAGTTAAATCTTATTTGTGCTTTTTTAGTGGAAATTGTATATTTGCCACCGCAAAGACAAATATAATTTGTTTTTAAATAGTTCTTTTTGACTTTAGTGTGCAATTCGGTGAACTGCATACTGTTAAAAGTGTTTAAAACATTATAATATAGTGGGTTACAGAATTTTAATTAATCCTGCCACCCCGACGAAAGAAAGCTTTTCACGATAGTGGAAGGTTTTTTTGTTGACAGAAGATTTGAATTTGTTCTAGGTTCTTTGTAAAAAAAGACAAACGAATTGAGTGAATAAAAGCTTTATTTTGCATCATACCCATAACAGGATCAATGACTTTAGGAGCTAAACTGCCACTCCCTCCAAAAATATGCACCTCAGATTCCTTATATTATTTCAATAAGAAGGGGGCGTTTAGTTGAAGAAGTTTGTTTGATCACGTCGAGGCTTCCACAAACCCAATATCGCTTTTTTCTATTGTTTTCATAATACGAATAAAGTTTATTGTAATAAGTCAATAATCTTTAATGCTCTTTATATACATTCCTAGAAGAGTTTTCAGAAACTATTTTGGTTATTAAACCAATTTTATATAAAATTCAGAACTCTGTCAATCAACCAAAATGAAGCTATACTTCCTATTGCGTAAGCGGGTACTTTTTTTACCCATAAAGGCCAATTAATTTTTGTTTTAGCCACTAACCATAGAATACTTAATATTACAAAAACAAATGAGATTTGCCCTAATTCTACAGCTACATTAAAAAACAGAATATTAGTATTCTTTGAAAACTATCAAAAAATCAATAAGCCATAATCCCAACTAAATCATAGCAATTAATATACATTTGGGACAAATTTGTTCAGTGTTTATTAGGGTTACTTAAGGTTTTGATCCAAATTTAAAATAAACAAACTCATTTTAAATTAGTGAATAACTGTTTTTGAGTAAAATAGGAACTAGTAACATCGTACAGCGAGTTACCCTCTTGCTTTTCCCCCTTAGTTTTGTAAACACATTTTTCATAGAGAATTTTTATGATATGAAACACTATTAATTAGTAACTTCTTATCGGGGAAAACTCTCCATAATTGTTAACTATGACCAAACTGTTAAGGGAGAATCATATGCCTTTTAAAATTTTGGGCTTGAAAAGAATAGATAAAAGACAAGAATAGCATTGCCATTGATTTACTTGCAAAAAACAGTACAAAAAACAGTACAAAAAAAAGTTACAAATAATCATACCGTTCTGTTGGGGAAAATTTATATGGCTAAAAAAATATCAGAACGCAATTGATATAAAATCATAAACCAGTTTACACTTTAATTATAATAAAATGTTTTATTTTTAAATAAAACGTAACTTGTATTAAACGATCACTACTTATAATAGTAAAGGATCATACAAATAAAATAGGGGTCTTTTAAATTCAGTATATGTACGAAATTCATCAACCAAAAAAAGCCTCTTTAAAAAAGTATATATCTGAATTTACCATTCTAAAAAAGGACTCATTTAAACCAGTTAATTACTTAGCGTTTCCCCCATCCCGGATCAATTGCATTCTTTTTTCAGACAAATATTACATATAATAATTTGACTTTAAATGTAGAACTAGATAATAATTTATCCATTTCTATGGTTGTTCGTATCGGAAAATCTAAACCTCCTTATTATTCTTTTAGACGGTTAGCCAATGATTTTATTATTTAGTAAGAAGATTTCTTAACCCAAATTATTTTTATGAGCTAAGAAAGTGTTAATTTGAGGTTTTAGTTTATCTGAAAAATATGGGTATATTTCAGACAACACCATTTTTAAATACCCATTAATTACTTCTTTTCTTTTCTTTTGATTATTGATTACAGAATATGGAATCCAAAAATCTGATATAATTTGTAACCGTTTATACAAAAAAATATATTGATCTCGATACATTTCTTCGACTAAAACTCCACTTTGTATTAAGTACGAAAACAATAACGGAAACTGCTGTTCGCGTTGTTCTAACATATTTTTATAACTTTTTCTAATGGTAGGGTACGCACGTATAATGTATGAAAAGTCTAAAAAGAAATACCTATTGTCAAAAAAAGAGCCCATTAACTCTTTTATAAAAAACAGGGCTTCATCTATATTTATTTTTTCCTTAATCATTATTTCGATAAACTTTCTGTCAATTTCATCTGAAAATTCTGAGTATAAATACAAGATAATATCATTTCGTTTTTTAAAATGATAATTTAAATTTCCTAAACTTATGTCTAGCTTACCAGCAATCATTCTTAACGAAGTATTAGTAATACCGTTAGTGTTAAAAAGATTGAGAGATTCTTTTAAAATTTTGTTTTTTGTCGACTTCATATTAGTACATTTGTCCTATTTAAAAAATAATTAGTACATTTGCCCTAAAAATAAGAAAATTTAATCAATATGAAAAGTTTATTGCCCAGAATTATCCCTGTAAACAATCCTAAAAGTATAATCTCAAGAATAACTTTTTGGTATTTAAAAAAAGAATTTGGTAAGGTAACTATGCCTGCCAAGGTTATCTATTCAAGATTTCCTAAAATAGGTCTTCTTACCAAAAAGATATTTGACATAGAAACTCGTTTTAAAAATACAAATGAAGAAATTAGACTATTAATTCAATGTTTAGTGGCTTCTATTAACGGATGCCCTTTTTGTATAGACATCTCAAAAAAACATGCTCAAAAAAAATCTATTTCATTAGATAAATTTGGAAGTTTATTAAATTTTGAAGACAGTAATTTGTTTTCTGTTAAAGAAATAACCATTCTAACCTACGTAAAAGAAATGACAGAAAATATTACCGTTAACGATTTAATTTATGAAAAATTAAAAAGTCATTGCAATGATAAAGAAATCATAGAAATAACTTTTGTTGCTTCAACCGAAAATTATTTAAACAGATTGTTAAAACCTCTGAATATTGGTTCGGATGAATTGTGTAGTATAAAATAATCTTTTCATCAATAATACCTCAATACATTAAATACTGAGACTATACCAATATTTTGAACACCAAAAAGCTACATTACTTCTCTGGAATTACAATTTCAATCTTTGTTGGTTTACACTTGTATAATCATTTTTATAGTGTTTTCGGGGCAGAAGCCCACATCGAATTAATGAATAATCTTAGGGTTATCTATAGAAATGTAATTACTGAAACCATCTTGTTATTTGCTGTTGCTATTCAAATTTTTTCTGGGATAAAACTATTCTTTAAAAAACGCAAAGTCACTTTTAGCTTTTTTGAAAAATTGCAAGGCTACACTGGTATTTACTTGGTGTTCTTTTTTACAATACATTTAAGTGCCATTTTAACGGGTAGGTTCATTTTGAATTTAGATACCAACTTTTATTTTGGTGTAGCTGGTTTAAATACATTTCCATTGAATTTGTTTTTTATTCCGTATTACGGACTGGCTGTCATTTCATTTTTTGGACATATTTCGGCTGTCCATTCTAAAAAAATGAAAAAAAATATCATCGGAATGAGACCCAATAAACAATCAAATATAATTCTGATTGTTGGAATAGTATTGACTTTCTTTATATTGTATGGGCTTACCAATAGATTTAATGGAGTTGAAATACCAACCAAGTATCATATAATGATTGGAAAATAAAGTATAATAAGATATGAAGTCCTCACTAAAAATAATTAAAACAATACTAATTAGTATTTTCACTTTTGTAATATTAATAATACTATTTTTCGGATATAGTGATAAAAGTGTAAGCCAATTATCTCAAAAGTATGCTCCAAACCCTTCAAAATTTATTACCATAGACGGTATGGATGTGCATTATAGAGACGAAGGAAATCTTAATGATTCAATCCCTATTGTTTTAATTCATGGAACTGGTTCAAGTCTTCATACTTTTGATGGTTGGACAAATGGTTTAAAAGAAAACAGACGTATTTTAAGAATGGATATACCAGCATTTGGGCTTACAGGACCATTTCTAAATCGTAAGTATACCATTAAAAAGTATGTTGCATTTATTGAGCATTTTTTAGCTGCTAAAAAAATTAGCACCTTTATTTTGGCAGGAAACTCTTTAGGTGGAGAAATAGCTTGGCAATTTACTATCAAAAATCCTAAAAAAGTAGAAAAGCTAATTTTGATAGACGCGTCTGGTTATCCGTTTAAACCAGAAAGCTTACCCATCGGATTAAAGGTAGCGCAAATTCCGATTTTAAATAACATTCTAACAATTATTACCCCTCGTTTTATGGTAAAAGCAAGTATAGAAAATGTATATGCAGACAAAACAAAAGTTACCAAAGTTCTTGTTAATCGATATTTCGAACTTACTTTAAGAGCTGGAAATCGCCAAGCATTAATAGATAGAATGACCACCAAATTTGATACCATTGAGTCCGCTAATATTAAAAACATACAACAGCCAACTCTCATACTTTGGGGCGAACAAGATCAATTAATACCAGTACATAATGCCTATCGTTTTCATAACGATTTACCTAATGACACCTTGGTTATTTTAAAAAATTCGGGGCATGTACCAATGGAAGAAAACCCTAAAGAAAGTTTAAAAGCAGTTTTATCTTTCCTAAAAAACTAATAACCCTCTAACCGTTAATAATTGTTAAAGTATCAATAAAATGTAACTTTTCTAAAACACTGACTACTTATAATTTCAAATAATAATACGAATAAATTAAATAGTTATAAATTCAAAAAGCAGTAACAGTATTTGATATTTATAAAATTGATACTAATACATGTTTTGGCTCATAATTATTAAAAGCTGTTAGATAGCGTATTATTAAAAAAATGAATTCTAAATTAAATATATGTACGAAATTCATCGGCCAAAAAAAGCGTCTTTAAGAAAATATATATCTGAATTTACTATTCTAAAAAAAGATCCATTTAAACCAGTTAATTTCTTAGCATTTCCTCACCATTGTGCAGCAATTGCATTCTTCTCTCAGACAAATATTACTTATAATAATTTGATTTTGAATATAGAAAGAAACAATAATTTGTCTACTTCAATTGTAGTTTTAGGGAAATACAAAGAACCTCTATTATTAAAGTATAGAAATTTTGTTGATGAAATTGCAATAAACTTTACACCAACTGGATTAAATTATTTTTTTAAAGAGAATCATGATAAAATTATTGACAAACCAATTAAATTTCTTAAAAATGAAAAATGGAGTAAATTTTCAAAAAAATTATTTAAGGCAAAGAGAAACGAAAGAATCTCTCTTTTAGAAAATTTTCTTCTTTCTCATTTAATAGAAAAAGACCTATCTGTTATTGAAAATATAATAGATAAAATAAAATCTAATAAGTCATTAAAAATAAAAAATATTTCTCAAGAAATGAATATGTCTGAAAGAACAATTAATCGAATATTTCATAAATACATTGGACTTTCGCCTAAAGATTTTAAGAAAATATTACGACTTAGAAGCTCTTTTACAATGCATAACAAGAAAATAAGTTTGACTGAGTTATGCTTGAATAATGATTATTATGACTCTTCACATTTCACTAACGAATTTAAGATATTGACAAAAAGAAATCCAAGGAATTTCTTTAATTCCATAAAGAAAATTAATTCGATAGAATCTTACTATATTTTTAAGTAGTGTCTGAATTATACAAGTTTAATCCAG
>VAPK010581718.1_pt1 | contig 11908 bp, 17 predicted proteins | sample 3395031 | NCBI WGS metagenome assembly VAPK01 (sample SAMN08290443, study PRJNA428436) | hydrothermal vent metagenome | isolation source: Deep-sea hydrothermal vent chimney 1 | place: Pacific Ocean: Juan De Fuca Ridge | reverse complement strand
TAAATTGTTAGAAACAAGAACGAATAATACCAATCACTTGCAACTGAAAGATTATATTCTTTGGGTGCTATGTGAGTAGTCCAATTTGACTATCAAGATGATTCGATCAAATAAAACCATCATCTTTTTCCAGTGATCAACCGCGTTTTCACGCTTTGAAACCCAAGCAGAAAAACCGGGAGCAAGATTACCAAGACTGGAATAAACGTGATCTGAGCAAGAAACGTTACGTGTACATCTGGGCTGATGGCATCCATAGCAATGTCCGCATGGATGATCGCTTGTGTTTGCTGGTCATTATTGGTGCCGATGCTCAGGGCAATAAAGAACTGATTGCACTCAGTGATGGTTATCGCGAATCAGCGGCGAGCTGGGAAGAGATCCTGCTTAACCTGACACAACGCGGTCTAACGATCCCACCCAAGCTGGCCGTGGGTGACGGTGCGCTGGGTTTCTGAAAGCTCTGGGTAAAACGTGGCCCCAGACCGCTCAACAACGTTGCTGGGTGCATAAGACCGTCAATGTGATGGAGAAGTTACCCAAATCCATGCAACCGAAGGTGAAAGAGGTGTTGCATAATATCTGGGGCGCAGAGACCCGTAAAGAGGCTGAAACAACGTTTGAACACTGCATTGAGCGATTTAGCCCGAAGTATCCAAAGGCGATGGAGTGTTTGGCAAAAGACAAAGAATCACTGTTGGCATTTTACGATTTTCCTGCTGAAAACTAGCAGCACATTCGGACAACGAATCCCATCGAATCTGTTTTTGTAACAGTGAGACTGAGAACCACACGAACCAAGAACTGTGGCAATCGGAACACAACGCTGGCAATGGCCTTCAAATTGGTTGAAACCGCCCAGAAGAAATGGAAACGACTACGCGGTTATACACATTTAGCTGATGTGATCACCGGCGTTGAATTTACCAACGGCGTTAAGCAAAAAGCTGATCAGGAACAGGATGCCGCTTGAGATGCTGTACACCAGATTTGACTATAGCTCGTCAGGAGATCGAGGTGGTCATAAACAAGCTCAACCATCATCCTCGAAAAACGTTAAACGATGAAACCTCACACGCTGTGTTTTTTAACAAAACTAAACGTGAAGCCGAATGATGACTAGAATTGCACTTGAGAGTTAAATCCGCCATCTATTTTAGTATGGCTCTTGCATTTCTTGCTTGTACGGGGCGATTAGTCGATGGATGCGTGGCTTGAGTAAATTGCTTGATTTGTTCTTTTGATACAGTGATAGACTCCTTCATAACTAACCAAAGCACACCTTCAGAACAAGGAGGAGTGGTTAATGAACCATTGAAACGGTAATAGTCTCGGCTGGCTGGCAGAATTCCCTCAACGAAAGCCATTGACGGTAGAGCATTTTTGCTTTCGGCTTCTTTTGGCATTATTCCCCAAATTTCTTTTAAGGTTTTATTATCACTGCCCTCTTCAAACATAACCCCCACGACAGCTAAATTACCCTCATTATCAGCATGAACTAAATGTACTTCCATGGGGTATGATTTTCCGTTGATATGATTTTCACTGGGGGAATGGAAGTGAAATTGTTTTAATTCATAAGAATGACCATTAATATTGAGCTTACTTCCTGGCTGATAATTGACTTGAATAGTATGTCCATTATTAATTACTTCATGTCCACCCGTTTTGTAGCTTAGCTGAAGCGGTGATAAATCAGACTCAATAAAATCCGTCAGGTTAACAGGTGATTGATTAATCCCCTTGTCACAAGTGGAATATTTTGCATCTAAAGACCCCCAATACTCAGGCCCTTCATGACCAGAATAGCCCCAATGACTACTTTCTTGAGTTGTTGTGGCGCAACCGGTGGTTAGTAGTGTTAAAGCAAGTAAACTTGATTTTGTTTTCAATGAATCTCCCCTGAATAAGTGTTACGTGTTAAAAAGTGTAATCTGTTCTATTGTATTTTTGATATTAACCAATAGGTAACACCGAGCGCGAATACAACCGCAGCTGTTGCCAGAACATACATTGGCGTCAATTCATTAAAATCAAAAATAATGACTTTACGGCTGATAGCCATAAGCGCAGTTGCAACAACTAAGTTAACGGGTAAAACATCATTTCTAATATAAAGTGTAATATTGGTAAAAATCTCAATAGCAATGAGTACGGCTAAGAATGCACCGAATGTTGCTAAAATATCTGAAATACTTAATAAAAATATCGGTGGTGTTTTTAACTTTATATAAAGTACATAAACGACATCACCAATTCCCCAAATAATCACAAAGACCATAAGAACAGCAAGAACCTTTACTGCAATTCGTATTGTTCTATGAAGAAATTCAATCAGAGGATCATCATGATGGTCAGGAAGTTCTTCATGGCGAATATTTTCAGTTAACTTATCTTTATCCATTATTTCTTTGATATTATGACGTTTCGCATATTTGATACTTTACTATTAATGGTTGTCTCATATTTCTGTATATTTTAAGTGTTTAAGCTTTCAATAACCTTACAACTCAAGAAATAAATAATCAGGGTTTCTGATCTGAACGATCCTCTGCCCATTCGTCTGAGAGTGTTTCTTTTGCAAGCGGTTCTCCTCGGTAATAGGCTGCTCGTGTAATAAGATGTGCGCCGACGGGCGCGGTAAGAATAAAAAAAATAATAGCCATAAGACAGCGGGAAACCACCCCCATTTCACCACTATCCAGGGCTGCACCCAATAACAAAAGAGCAACACCCAGAGTCGCTGCTTTTGATGACGCATGTAAGCGTTGATAAAGATCAGGCAATTTAAGTATGCCAATTGCCGCAACTAACATAAAAACAGCACCACTCATGAGACAAATAGCCACCAGTACATTAATCATTTTTATGCGCTCTGGAGTCTCGGTCGATTAACACGGCAAACGCTGCCGTTCCAATAAAGGCTGTTATTCCTACTACGACAGCGACATCTAGCAAAGCATGTTCACCAGTCCACACTGCATCAAGAGCCATCATACCCACAACCAGTATTGCTATCAGATCAAGTGCAACCACACGATTGACCATGGTCGGGCCGATGACCAATCGAATAAAAGTGATGGCAATGGCAATGGAGAGCATGATTTCAACGATGATAAATATTAGCGTCATGATTTTATTTCAGTTTTTTCACTGATTGCGCAGGCAGCGCGAACCTTGTTGCCCAAATCAATATAGATAGCTTTCACAGCGGCATCTCTATCTTCGGCATACATGAGATGAACATAAAGGCTTTGTCGGTCATCTTTGACTTCCAGTGCCAGGCTACCAGGGGTCAATGAAATAGCATTTGCAAGCACAGTAATAGCAACATCATCTAAATCATCGATAGGAATACGAACAATGCGTGGCCTGGCATAAATGGTGGGAGTGACAATATCCCAGCCAACCCGGAGACTTGAAACCACAAGATCTTTAAGAATAAAAAAAAGTAAGCGGATACCAGCCTTGAGCTGACTCAAGCTATTACCCATCCCGTTGTAAGAATCGCTAATTAAGAATATAGTCGTGCTTATCAATCCACCTAAGATCAGATTGCCCAGCGATACAGAGCCTTGAAGAAAACACCAGGCAATGGCCAAGAGCCATATTGAGCCGAAAGCGATCATTTTATTTCCCCTAACACAGCCTGAATATAGCCAGTCGGGTCAACTAACTGCTCACCGGCACGTAAACAAATACCAAACAAAGGGCCGCCACCTAAACCTAGAAATACAGTCATTAACGCTAATAAACTCACTGGAACAAGACGTTTACTATCTTTACCTGAACTAAGATCTCTGCCTGGGTCGGGGTGATCTTTCCAGAAAACCTCAATCCAGATTTTTATCATGGAATACAGGGTAAAAAGACCTGTAAAAATAGCCGCTGCCATCACCCACCACAAGTGTGATTCCACCGTTGCCCAAACAATAGAAAACTTAGCCACAAAACCACTTAATGGAGGTAAGCCCGCTAAAGAAAAAGCTGAAATCAAATAAATAATACCCAGTTGCGGCCAGGCTTTCCACATGCCACCTGTTTTATGTAATTGTTCTGAACCGACTGTATCAGAAGCAATCCCTGCCACTAGAAACAAGTTTCCCTTGGCAATAATATTATGCCCTATAAAAAAAATGGCAGAAGCTAGTGCCAAGGGTGTTTTGATAGCTAGTCCTACCACAATATAACCGATTTGACTAATGATGTGAAAAGAAAGAATACGCCGAATATGCATTTGGCTAGCGGCACCAAAAACGCCGATTAGCATGGTAGCAACACCTAGTATCAGCAGTAATTTTTGTCCTAATACCTCGCCTGGCATAATCAAGGTATGCAGACGAATCAGCGCATACACACCCACTTTAGTAAGAATCCCGGAAAACAGTGCGGACACTGGAATTGAAGGGGTGTGATAACTGGCTGGAAGCCAGAAGAAAAAGGGAAACATGCCAGCTTTGACAGAAAAGGTCACGAAAAAAAGCAGTCCCGCTAATCTGATGGGCCCGGCTTTATTATCAGCAACAGCTTGCTGTGAAATGACTGAAATATCCGCCATATTCAAGGTGCCAGCCTTGGCATATAAAAGCCCTAATCCTGCCAGAAAAATAGCTGAGGAGAGCAAATTAAGCACCACATATTTGACTGCACCTTCAGTTTGTTGTGCGCGACCCTCCAGCGTCATCAGGGCAAAACTGGCCATTAGCATAATTTCAAAACAAACGTAGAGATTAAATATATCGCCTGTCAGAAATGCACCACTTGCACCCATTAAAAGAAAGTGAACCAGAGGATGAAAAGCAGGGGAAAAACCATCCTGTTTGCAGCTCATCAGCGAAAAGAGCACGACTGAAAAACTGATCAGGCCTGTAAACATAACCATGATTGCAGCAAGAAGGTCTGCTATCAGGGTAATGCCGTAGGGTGCTTGCCAGCCACCTATCTGAATAGTCAGATAGTCTTGGTCAAGAATTTGGCTAATAAGGATAAAACCGACAATAAGGTGTGTGGTGATGCCCACGAGGGAAATCCAACGCTGAACAACAAAATGCTGGCGAGCTAAAATACCAAGTGTCGCTGAAATAAGAGGAATCAATAATGGCAGAATCAGTAAATTGCTCACGAAACTTTCTTGTCAGATATTGAAACAGGGTCATCCAGACGATCAGTGTTGGTCAGCTGGTCAATATCGTCGTGCCCCAGAACCGCTACGCATCGATAAGCGAGCGCCAGAGAAAAGCCGAACAGGGCTAAACCAATGACAATAGCAGTCAGGATTAAAGCTTGCGGTAAAGGGTCAACGGCTGTTGGTGGCAGCCCTTCTGCCCCATTGGGTATAATAGGAACAGTGCTTCCATGAAGGCCAGCGGCCACAAAAATAAGCAGGTTGGTGGCATGGCCTAACAACGCTATCCCCAGAACAATCTGTAAAAGCCGTTTTTGCAGGAGTAAAAAAACAGCAGAAGCATAACAAACGCCGATCACTAGACTCATAATGAGTTCCATTACAAACTATCCTTTTTTGTTTTTACAACCGTCTCTATTTCCAATACAAATGAACTGACTACACCCAAAACCACGATATAAACTCCTAGATCAAACAATAAAGGCGTGCCTAATTTAATGCTGGAAAGTCCTAGCGGTAACTTTATCCATATTGAGCTCAAAAAAGCTGTATCCCATTGAAACAGACCCGAAAGAACAGATAAAATTAAGCCGACAGCGATATAAGAAAGTGGTTGAAAATGGAGTAGCTTGCGACCGGCAGCACCACCATAGGCAATCGTTATGATGATAACGGAACAGGCAGCCACTAGTCCGCCTGAAAACCCTCCGCCTGGCTCATCGTGTCCGCGTAACAGAAGAAAAAATGAGACAACACCTAAAAGCACCACTAACCAGCGTAGTGTTATATCAAGAATAGGTGAGGACTTCATTTCGCTTCCTTTTTTGTTTGTTTGAGACTACCCATTAATACGCCGACACCTAATGCAGCAATACTCAGCACGGTGATTTCACCTAAGGTATCCAAGGCTCTAAAATCAACCAGAATTACATTGACAACATTGGCACCATGTCCTTGCTTTAACGCATTCAAACCATACCAGTAACTGACCCGCTGGCCATAATCTGTACTCAGTGCTACCAAGGTCAAGACCATCATTGTCAGCCCTGTCAGCCATGAAACAATCAATCGTCCTGTTTGAATTTTGATGGGCTCTCCTACAAAGTCAGGAAGGTGGCGAAAAGCAACAACCAACAGAACAACGGCAAGAATTTCAACTAAAAATTGAGTAAGCGCCAGATCTGGAGCTTGGGAAACAATAAAGAACAACGTCATTCCCATACCCATTGAACCCAGGGCTGCAATAGCAGGCAAACGCTGACGGGCAAAAGCGGTAGCAAGACTGCTTGCCATGATCAAAAGTCCAGCTGATAATTCAGCCAAGGTGATTTTTTGTACCAAAGACGGCTTCATCGGCGCATCAACCTGAACCCAGGCATAAAATATCAATCCACATGTCACTATAATGGTTGTCCCCAGATATGAAGTTAAGGAGCCGTTTTGAATAATCCGGGTCAGCGATTTTGCAAAACCAAGCACAGCGCTCCAGATTGCATCGTGAATCAATACACCGCTGGGCAGAACAGGTACTCTTCTATACAGGATATGGCGTTGAGCATAAGCTAGCCAACCAGCCAAGACGGCAAGTGCACTGAGAGCAAGGTGAGGGGTAAAACCATGCCATAAACCCAGGTCTTCTGGTTTGACACCCAAAGAAAAAACAGCAGGTGCAATCAGATAGTCTTCCAGGGGCGATAACCCAAAACCGCTGGCTAAACCAATAATACTAATCAATAACATTGGAGCAAGCATTGGCCAGGGCGATTCATGGGCTTTTGCAACCAAATGCTGGTTTTTCCCAAAGGCTGGAATCAAAACAACACAGCAGGCCGCCATGACGAAAACGGTAATTAAAATAGTAATCAGAGTGACCAACCAGGGTGCATAAGACAGGCCTGCTTCTAAAATCATTTCTTTAGCAGCAAAACCAAGCATGGGGGGAAGACCTATCATGGAAATGCCTGCTATACAAGCAGTAAGAGTAGTATAAGGCATTTTGCTAGCAAGCCCCCCTAAGGCATTGATATCACGATTATGAACGGCATGATCAATGGAGCCTGCAACCAGAAAAAGAGGCGCTTTGTAGCAGGCATGAGCTAGCAGAAAGACAGTCATAGCGTTGAGAGCATAAGGTGTTCCAATACCAATCAGACAGACCATAAGTGCCAATGCGCCAACGGTAGAGTGTGCTAAAAGTGCTTTTAAATCCGTTGCTTTGGGAATTGCGAAAATAACGACGATCATGCTTGCTGCTGAAAAAAATACCAGTGTAGGCGTCCAGGCTATATGTTCGGAAAGAATCGGGTGCATTCGAGCCAACAGAATGACCCCGGCTTTTACCATTGTTGCAGAATGCAGATAGGCACTAATGGGCGTGGGGGCGGCCATAGCCCCCGGTAGCCAGAAACAAAAAGGCCACTGCGCACTTTTACTGAAAGCCGCCAGGCAAATCAGTATAAAAATCGACATTGCCCAGGGGTGATCGTGCATGGGTGGTAACTCAGACAGGTTCCAAACTCCTGAAGCAAGCCCCAGTAATACGATGGCAGCTAACAAAGCAAGACCTCCCACAGCGGTCACCAGCAAGGCTGTTTTAGCGCCAGCCCTTGCTTTAGGATCACTGTGATTACTGCCAATCAGGATGTAGCTAGAGATGGAGGTCAATTCCCAGCTCACAAAAAGTAGTACGATATTATCAGCCAATGCCACGCCCAGCATGGAGGTCATAAAGAGTAGAAGCCAACCTGTAATGGAGCCTGTGCGAGGGTCGTCTCCCATGTACTCCGAACTATAGGAAAAAATACCTGCTCCGACAGTGGTAATAATAAGTGCTATAAAAAGACCAAAGGAGTCAGCCCGGAGTGTTACATTTAACCCTAGTTGGGGAATCCATTCGAAGTTCAATATTTGTGGACTTCCATTAGATGCTGAGTCCAGTAATGAAATAACAAGCCCAGCCATGATAAGGACAAAAAAACTGATCAATTTTGACCAGTTTCTTCCCAGCAACAGAAAGCCCAAGGGTGATGCAATCGACAAAACCATAGGAATAATAAATAACAGGGCTATTGACATAATTGAGGTTAAAGTCAAAAAAAGGAGATATAAAGGTTTTATTATTGGTGGTTATCCAGATCAGATGGATTATTTATTGCGTCATAATTCTGTGTCAATTGTTAAGTTAGTTAATATGATGCTATTACTATAAAAATAATTGTCTAATTTATGCTTATTACACGCCTGTCATTATAGCTAATAGTTTTTATTAAAAAATAATAGTTTAATGGAAAAATTACTGTGAATTTTAGCCGCCGAATTCATAATAGTGTACAGTTAATACTTTGTAGGCAAGCAATCACATATCACCCGAAACAAGAGTGTGTGCTTGTGCATTAAATAAGTCGTCCTGCTATGATAAATCATACATTTACAAACTTACATTAACCTTTCATGCTCTCACAAGAATTGAAACCTAATCTACTATGATATCGTTATATTCAATTATCTATTTCGTTAAAATGCAAATCAAACCGAGCCCCTCCACCGATAGACCTTAATAGTAGTAGTCTCACTTGATGTAAATCTGCAATTTCTTTAACGATAGCCAAGCCTAGACCACATCCATCTCCTGAGCTACCAGGAATGCGGTAAAAACGTTCTAATATTTTCTCTCTTTCAGATTCTGGGATACCAGGCCCATCATCTTCAATACTCAGACAAAGCACAGATCGATCAGTCAATCTTACAAAAATATTTCCCTGCTTATGCCCATAAGTAATAGCATTGTCCAGTAAATTATTTAGTAATTCTGTTAACAAAACAGTATCACCTTTAATAAAATAGGATTTCTGGACAGCATCAAAACTAATCTCCATGTCTTTTTCTAATGCTTTTGGTATTCTCGCAATACACACCTTTCTTGTTAAATCATACAAATCAATTTTTTCCATCCGATGACTACCTTCAACAGAATCAGTGCGTGCCAATGCTAGCAACTGGGTAACCATATGTGAAATCCTGTCAGCGCTATTTTGAATTTGAGATAAAGCAGGGCTCATTGTGAGTATGTTTTCTTGTCTTTGCGCGCGCTCCGCTTGTAATTTAAGCCCAGCTAATGGTGTACGTAATTGATGTGCTGCATTGGCAATAAAGCGCTGTTGAGAACTGATGGCTACCGATAATTTATTCAATAAATTATTAATGGTATCTGTGAGTGTTTTTACTTCGGAAAATACATTGGTTTCAGGAATTGGAGTTAAGTCACTAAGCGATCGTTGCGAAATATCATGAGCCAATTTGTGTAGAGGTGCTAAGCCGTTATTTATCGCTTCAATAATAAGCAAACTGATAAACAAGGTTAATAATATCTGGGGAATTAAATCAGCCAGCAATATATCGACCATCATGTCCTGACGTTTGTTTAATGTTTCGGCTACATGAATATAAACCTTTTCAGGCAAGCTGCCCGATACCTGTAAAGAAACCATACGAATGGCTTGTCCATCAATCATTAAATTTGAATAGAATGGCTGATTTAAATCTATGGTTATTAGGGGGGCAGGCAAAATCAAATCACCTGCTATAACTCCTTTTTTTTCTGAAAGTATTTTGAAAAAAGTCGTGTCAATATCATCCCATTTAAAAATTTCCAACGCTGTGGCCGATAAATCAACCGTGACTTTATCATTAATGACTTTGACCTCCTGTACTAGCGAGCGAGCAGAGTCTAGTAACCAACGATCATAAGTTTTTTCAACATAATGTAAGGTAACAAAATAAGACAAAGCTGTTTCTAGAATAATGAAGATAATAACGGGAATAATTAAACGATAAGCTATTGCCTTTTTTAGGCTGGTGACCTTATTTATCAATTTTATTTTCCAATAAATAGCCTAAACCGCGAAAAGTTCTTATACCAACAGCATAAGGTTCAATATGCTTTCTGATACGATGAATATAAACTTCAATTGCATTATCGGCCAATGCATCACCATGCAAAGATAAATGTTTTGCAATGTTATCTTTACTGATAACTTTACCTTTCTGCATCATTAATATGGATAATACTGCTGATTCACGCGCGGATAATGATAGTAATTCGCCATTGGCCTGAATTTGCTGGTTGCTGGTATCTAATTGCAGGCGTCCAATCTCAATAATGTAACTAAAGCCACCGTAACATCGCCGAATTAAAGCATGTAGTCGTGCTTCCAGCTCTCTCAGTTCAAATGGTTTAGTCATATAATCATCTGCCCCTTGATTAATACCTTCGATACGATTATTCATATCATCACGTGCAGTTAGGATCAAAATTGGCAGGGAGTTTTTATAGCTACGTATTTTACGTAACAATTGCAAACCATCCATATCAGGTAACCCCAAATCCAAGATGATTAAATCAAAGCCTTGAGCAGTTAGTAAGTGTTCAGCATAAGCTCCTGTAATAGCTCCCGTAACACAGTAACCACTATTCGTCAGTGTATGAGTAAGACCATCAGCAAGCACCTCATCGTCTTCTATTAATAAAATATTCATTGAGTTGAAAGGTTGTTGAAAGTTTTAGTTTTTATAATAGCAACTACTTGATGGGTTACAACAAAAGATGCTTATCAATACTAACAGCCAAGGATTGGCTTTTTTCAATTTCAAGTGAGGCTTTAGCAATGGGTGCTATTTTTGGAATCATTAATATTATAGTTGCCATATGGTTTTTCTCTTCGGCAGCTTCTGTCAAGAAACAAGCTTTAATGTGGGCGGCTATTGGTGGTATTTCTTTTCTTGTCTTTAAATTTCTTGGTTACTCAATGATAGGGATGCTTCAAGGATCATTTGATCAAGCGCTACTTAGCGATTTAGTCGATCAAGGATATTCAGCCTCTGACAGATCGGCACGTGAACTGTCCAGTGAAACATCAGATGAGCAATCGATAGCGGTAGGCATTTTTTATGAGTTTTTCCCTTTGATTATCGCTCTACTAGGCGTTTCTTTTATCCGAGCTAAATTTATTTTAGGAATGGGTTACATTGCAGCATTAAAACACAAATCATCTTTAAAAATTAAAACTTATGATGCAAAAGGCAGTATACCCATTCAGCCACCAAGTTTCGCAGGTACATTATCGGGGTGGTGGAGAAAAGTGAGAAAAAGTTAAATTCCCTCAAAAACAGTAAAGCGAAAGCCTGGGCTTTAATGGCATTAAACGAGACAGCACGGTTCACTCTCTGTGGATAAACGGTCTCTTTTTGACTGAGTTGAACCTGTGCCAACTTCGTTAAAATGGACTCAAGACCTGACAGATACACTGTCGAGAAAAAATCTTGCTTGACTGCTTCTGCACCAATTCCTGTAAAATTTTCCAGTTCTAATCGGGTTTTGATTAAGCCATAGAACGTTTCAATTCCCCAGCGAAAGTAATAAAGTGCTTTAAACTCACTTGTTGGATAGCAGGATTCATCTTGCAATGATGTCACCAGCACTCCCATTCCCAGTGTCCAGTTGAACGCGGACGAACCTGACGGTAAGCGATTGAGATAATCCCAATTGCTGAATCATAGAGTCGTTTAACCTCTGCCTGGCAGATGGGACATCCTCCATCAGCATTTTAAAGTGCCAATTGTCCATGATGATTATTCCTTGTGCTTGATCAAGCGCTTAAAAAAGGTATGTGTATAATCCGCTGTTCCATCAAAAATAGCTGACAATATGGCATGATAGCTTGCCTGGAATACGATCAGCCAATCATGGGCCATCTTTGGCACCGGACCTTTATAGCCAGCAAGTGG
>VAPK010220266.1_pt1 | contig 11912 bp, 11 predicted proteins | sample 3395031 | NCBI WGS metagenome assembly VAPK01 (sample SAMN08290443, study PRJNA428436) | hydrothermal vent metagenome | isolation source: Deep-sea hydrothermal vent chimney 1 | place: Pacific Ocean: Juan De Fuca Ridge | reverse complement strand
TCAAATCGGAAAAAAATCAGGATATTGACCTGCTCGAGGTAGAGATCCAGCTTCGTTAGATGAAAAGAGATCTGTTTCAGATAGGGTGGGCGACCCTCTGTATGATGACGGTATTGCTCGCAGGAGTCGCACTCTATCAGGATCTCTATGCTCAAGAAGCCAAAATAGTTGTCCAATCACCACCGCAGGTGGTCCTTTCGAGCGAAAAACGGGTCACGCCGGTTTTGATTCGATCCTACGATCTGGAGACGATCGACAGGCGGTATCGTTCGATCGTCTCCGAGATCGAAGACTACCGCTGCTCCGTCGCGACTGTGGAGCAAAACCTCTCTTCGCCAAAAGAGTCCAACGAAACGATATCCACCCCCGACTCCATATCTGTTTACGAATCGAACGACACGATCGAACGAAACCTCGCGGCCATTGCCCCGATATCCGCTCTTCCCGAAGTGCCGAAACGCAAAAGACGTCGGCCCAAATTGGCCATCATCATGGACGATGTTCATTCTTTCGAAAACGCCTACGCGATCAAAAGGATCCCTTTCCCGATCACCCCTTCAATCTTTCCCGCCTCTTCCACTCATCCCGATACTCCGCAGATCGCGAAGATGTTCGACCACTACATGGTCCATCTCCCGATGGAAGCCTATTGCTACGACCACCCCGAAGAGCAAACACTCTGCATCACCGACAGTGTAAAGCGCATCGTTCGTCGGTTGGAGAGGATCCGAAGGGATTTTCCCCGATGTATCGCACTGAACAACCACACCGGCAGCAAATTCACCTCCGATCCCGCCGCGATGGACCGCTTTTTCAAGGCTCTTTCGAAATACGCCATCCCCTTTGTCGACAGCAAAACCTCCCCCCGTTCGGTCGCCGCGAAAATCGCCGCGAAATATCGCCTCAAGATCCGCGAACGCAACGTTTTTCTGGACAACGAGCCGGATGTGGGATATATCCGACACCAGCTCGAAGAAGCGGTCGCGTATGCCAAAAGACACGGCGAGGCGATCGCGATCTGCCATCCCCGTCCCGAAACCTTCGCGGCATTGATGGAGAGCGAAGATTTGTTTGGGGGTGTCGATCTGGTCTATCTGGATGCCTTATGAACGAGATCTCTCTTTGTCCTTCGCTTCCCGAAGCCCTCAAAAGCCTCCCCAAACCTCCCGAGCGACTCTTCCATATCGGAGATTGCGGATTGCTCGAGCGGCGTAAAATCTCGATCGTCGGCACCCGAAGGCCGATTGCGTATACCAAAGAGATGACACGTCAGATCGCGCGCCGCCTCAAAGAGGCGGGTTTTGTCGTCGTAAGCGGCGCGGCGATGGGGGTGGACGCGATCGCGCATATGGGTGCGTTTCCCGATACGATAGCGGTGATGGGAAATTCGCTGGAGTATCTCTATCCCGCGGTGAATCGAAGCCTGATCGAAAAAATCTACAATGAGGCGCTTGCGCTCAGCGAATACGAAAAGGGGTATCGCGCCAACCGATACAGTTTCGTGGTCAGAAACCGCATCGTCGTGGCGCTGGGCGAAGCGCTCATCATCACGCAGGCGGATATCGACAGCGGTACGATGCGAAGCGCCCGAATCGCCATGGAGCTTGGTAAACCGATCTATGTATTGCCCCACCGGCTCGACGAGAGTCCGGGGACACGACAGCTTCTGGAGGAGGGGGCGGCGACGCCTATCTGGAATCTCGATACCCTGATCGAGGCGCTTGGAGGCGTTCTTCCCGAAGAAACGGCCGATGCGTTGCTGGAGTTCGTCGCCTCTCATCCCACGCTGCAGGAGGCGTTGGATCGTTTCGGTGAAAGAGTCTACGAATACGAACTCGAAGGCAAGATCGTCATAGAGCGTCTCAAGGTACGACCGGTATGAAGATCGCGGCGATAGATGTGGGGCTCAAACGTATCGGCCTGGCACTCTCGATGGATGGCGGTATCGTACTTCCCCAAAACGCCATATCGCGAAAAAACAGAAAACAGGCGGCGGCGGAAGTGTCGACTTTTTTGAAAGAGTGGGAAATCGACCGACTTGTCGTGGGGATTCCGGAAGGTGGCGGCAGCGAAGAGGAGATGGGTAGGCGCATCAGGCACTTCGTCTCGCTGATAGATTTTGAAGGAGAGATCGTCTACCAGGATGAGGCGGGCAGTTCGGCGGAGGCGAAAGAGCGCATCAGGGGAGTCATCCGCCACAAACGCGACGGCAGGATCGATTCGCTCGCGGCTCAGATCATACTGGAGAGACATCTGGCATCATGACGCCTCCGATACTTTTCGACAAGATTCTCCACGATCGCGATCTGATGCTCGCGCTTCGCAAAGAGAAGCTGAAGATGAGCGATCTCAAAAAGGTTTGCTACGCCAACGGAAAGACGCTGGTGTTGTTGAAAAAACGGGTCAAGAACAAGCCGCCCAAAAAGAAGATTCCCTCTCGCGAGCTGGAGCGGGAGATCGTTTCGGTCGACGGTTTCGTGGAGCGTTACCGGGCGCTGATAGAGCGGGAACGAATCGCGGAGATCGAAGCGCAGATCAAGGAGATCAGGAATTTCAGCGCGAGAGAGCGCGAACTCTTCGGTCGGGCGGTACTGGAGCTTTCCGGAAGATACGAAGGGGAGAAGTTTCACTATTATCTGGTGCGTTTTTCCAGAGAGCGGCCGATCGAGACGGAGATGGCGGCGGGGGATGTGGTGCTCATCAGCCGGGGCGATCCCCTCAAAAGCGATCTGACCGGTACGCTTTACGAAATCAAAAAGCGCTATCTTGTCGTCGCGTTCGAACAACTCCCTCCCAAATGGATCTACCACGCTTCCGTTCGAATCGATCTTTTCATCAACGACGTCACCTTCAAACGGATGGAAGAGAACCTGGAGATTTTCCGCCACATAGGTGGAAAAGGCCGCAGGCTCAGAAACATCATACTACGGCTCGAGCGGCCCGATCCCCCAAAGCCTCTCCCCCTTCCCGATATTTCCGAATCCCTCAACCCTTCTCAAGAGCGCGCCCTTTCGTCCGCGCTCGGATCGAAAGAGCTTTTTTTGATTCACGGACCACCCGGAACGGGAAAGACGCGTACCCTAATCGCGCTGATCGAGGCGGAAGTGGCCAAAGGCCGTAGCGTGCTGGCGACGGCCGATTCCAACGTAGCGGTTGACAACATGCTCGTGCGCCTTGCCCAAAAGGGGTTGAGGCTGGTGCGAATCGGACATCCCGTACGAATCGCCGAAGCGTTGCAGCGCTACAGCGTTCACTATCTCTACGAACGTCATATCGAAACCGAAGCGATCAAAATGGGGTGGGAGGAGATCAGGGCGCTAGCCAAAGAGAGGGAGAATTACGCCAAACCGACCGCGGCCAGAAGCCGGGGGCTCGGATACGATCGGATTCAAACACTCGCGAGCCGGGGAAAGAGCCACCGCGGAATTTCGCAGGCGACGATGGGGTCGATGGCGGCCTGGATCAAAATGGATAAAAAAATCGCCCGTCTTGCGGAAGACCTTCGAAGCAGGGAGGAGGCGATCTACCGAAAGATCATCCTCGAGGCGGATGTGGTGCTGACGACCAATTCGATGGCGAAATCGCAGATGATGGAAGGAATCGATTTTGATATCGCGGTGATCGACGAAGGGAGCCAGCAGGTTCTCCCTTCCACCCTGATACCGATCATGAAGGCGCGGCGGTTCGTCATCGCCGGAGACCACCGTCAGCTTCCTCCCACGGTGATCAGCGGGACCGAGGCGTTGGAACGCTCTTTGTTCGAAGATCTGATCGAGGATTTCCGCGACCACTCCCGGATGCTGCGGATCCAGTATCGGATGCATGAAAAGATCATGGCGTTTTCCAACCGCCATTTCTACGGAGGAAAACTGATCGCGGATGCGAGCGTGAAAGATCGTACGCTCGCATCTCTTTCGCTAAAAACACCGCGAAAATACGGACGGATTCTTTCTCCGGAGGAGCCGGTGGTATTCGTCGATACTATCGGGCGGGGGAGAGAGGAGCGCTCGACGCGTTCATCCAGCTATTCCAACACGATCGAAGCCGAAATCGTCGTCTCGCTTTGCGAAGAGGCGCTCGCGATGGGGCTCGATGAAGAGCAGATCGGCGTCATCACCCCCTATGCCGCTCAGGTCAAGACGATCCGAAAGATGTTCGAAACGCGCGAGATGGCGATCGAAACCAAGAGCGTTGACGGCTTTCAGGGGCGGGAGAAGGAGGTGATTCTCATCAGCTTCGTCCGTGCCAATCCCGAAAGAAAAATCGGATTTCTCAAAGAGCGAAGGCGACTGAACGTCGCGCTTACGCGTGCTAAAAGCAAACTGATCTGTATCGGAGACGGCCATACGCTTCTTTTCGATCCCCTCTATCGGGAATTGCTAGCGTATATTCGGGATGAGGGGCGCTATCTTGCGTGGGAAGAGGATTAGAGAATCAGCATCGCGTCGCCGTAGGAGTAGAAGCGGTAGCGTTTTCGGATCGCTTCGGCGTAGAGTTCGTGTGTCTTTTCCAGGCCGATAAACGACGCGACCAGCATCAACAGTGTCGATTTGGGCAGATGGAAATTGGTCAGCAAATAGTCGACCCTGCAAGGCGGGTTGTTCGGATGTAGAAAGATATCCGCCTCTCCCGTACGCTTACGGGTGCGTGCGTAATACTCCACCGTGCGTGCCACGGTCGTTCCCACCGCCAGGATTTTGGTGTCGCTGTCGATGATCTTCGCACTCTCAAGAGGAATGTCGAAACGCTCCTTGTGCATCCGGTGCGCATCGATGCGGCTGCTCGTGAGCGGTTTGAAAGTTCCCGCACCCACATGGAGCGTGAGATAGTGGAGGGGAAACCGCCTCTTCATAGCTTCAAAAAGCGCGGGGCTGAAATGGAGCGAAGCGGTCGGTGCCGCGACCGCACCCGCCTCTTTCGCGAAGAGAGATTGGTAGTCGAGTTCGTCCGATTCGGTATCGGGCCGTCTGATATAGGGGGGAAGGGGCACATGGCCGATTCGCTCCAATATCGGCTGCAATTGCGAGAAATCGAGTCGTCTGCCTTTTTCGAAAAAAGCGACGACTCTCGTGCCGTCTTCGTTCAGTGCGAGAACCTCCGCCTCGAGACCCGCGTCGAAAAAAAGACGCGTCCCCACCTTCACCCTGCCTCTGATATAGACGAGAAAGGCCTCTTTCGCGAAAGGGGAGTTGAGTAGCAGCTCTATACCGCCTCCGCTCTCTTTGCGGCCGAAAATTCTCGCCTTGATCACTCTGGTGTCGTTGAGAAAGATATGTGATTTCGGAGGGATGAAATCAAGAAGCCGTCCGATTGTCGTGTGGGTCACATCTTCCCTCGCACGATCGTACACGAGCAGACCGGCGCTCTCTTTGGGATTTGCGGGGGTATGGGCGATCAACTCTTCGGGCAGCGTATAGTCGTAACTCTCCGCCAAAAGAGGATCACTCCTCTTCTTCATCGTCCTCTTCCGGCTCCGGCTTTTCGGGATTGATCGAACGTGCGATCATGATCGAGATGCCATATAGCAAAATCATCGGTCCCGCCATCAGAAACTGCGTCAACACGTCAGGAGGCGTGAGCAGTGCGGAGAGCATAAAGATCAAAACCAGTGCATATTTGAAAAATCCGATCAGCGTTTGGTCGCTCACCAATCCGATGGAGGCGAGAAAGAAAGTGATGACGGGCATCTCGAACGCCAGTCCGAAACCGAACAGCAGTTTGGTGAAGAAGCCCACATACTCCCCGATACTCGGCAATGCGGTAAAAAGCTGAGAGCCGAAGTTGATCAGAAAGTCGTATCCGAAAGGGATGACGACGTAGTAGCAAAACGCCGCTCCCAAAATGAACATCAGTGTCGCGAAGAAGGCGAACGGCAGTACCATCCGTTTTTCGTTTTCGTAAAGACCCGGTGCGACGAATAGCCAGAGTTGCCAGAAGATGATCGGCAGCGAGACTATGAATCCGGCGAAAAAGGCGACTTTGATGGCGGTGAAAAAGGGCTCCTGGACCTTGGTGAAGATCACATGGCTTCCCTCCGGAAGGACCGCGTTGAGCGGACTGATCATCCAATCCAGCAGCGGTTGCCAGAAGGCGAACATCACGAAAAACATCACGATGACCGTAATGACGGAGATGGCGAGCCTTTTGCGCAGTTCGACCAGGTGGGGTTTGAGATCTTCAAACATCTTGATCCTCTTTTTTCGGTTTCATCTCTTTTTCACTCTTTTTCTTTTTTTTCGTCTTCGATTCGGTCGGGGTGTCGGGCTGGGCGATGGCCTCTTCGATCTCTCTGGCGTTGCGGTTGAGATCTTCCACGAGGTCGACATGCATCTCTTTTTTCAGATCGATCGTGGCGTGTTCGAGCCGCTGCTTGTAGGAGACAGCCTCCTCCTTCAACTCCTCGAGGTGGATTTCCTGTTCGATGCTTTCTTTGACTTCATGGACGCTTTTTTTGAAACTTTTGAAAAATTTGGCGATTTTGACCATCGCTTCGGGCAGCTTGTCCGGGCCCAGAAAAAGTATCGCGATGATCGCGATGATTAAGATCTCCCCAAAACTCATACCAAACATAGCATATCCTCAAAGACGTTTAATGATGGGAGATTGTAGCGAAAAAACTCTGAGAACTCAGCGGTTTATCGGCGTGTATCGATAGAGGGGCATTCTTGGTCCTGGGATTCCGCCTCTTCTTGATCGTGTGATTTCAAAAAGGATTCGAACGCTTCGATGGGAAGCGGTTTGCTGAAGAAAAATCCTTGGACAGCGTGGCAGTGGCGCTCGGTCAGATAATCCAGCTGTTCGCGTTCTTCCACCCCCTCGGCGATCAGTTCGACGCCGAGATTTCGGGAGAGATGGATGATGGCGGAGATCATCGCCTGATCTTTTGCGCTTTTGGTCAGATTTTGGATGAAGTGGCGGTTGATTTTGATATGATCGATCGGAAAGTGTCGGAGATTGCGCAGCGAAGCGTAACTCTCGCCGAAATCGTCAATGGCGATCTTCACTCCCAAACTCTTGATTTTCTCCAAAACGGAAAGAACCCACTCTCTTTGCTGAAAGAGAATCCTTTCCGAAAACTCCAGCTCCAGCATCGATGGATCGATCTTTTTGTCGGAGAGAAGTTTACGGAGTGTTGCGTAGAGGCGGTCGTGGTAGAGCTGGATTCGGGAGATATTGACCGAAATTTTGAGATCTCGATACCCCATTTGACGCCACTTTTCGAGTTTGTCTATCACCTCCGCGAGAACCCACTCACCCAATTCGACGATCAGACCCGTCTCTTCCGCGATCGGGATGAAGTGTTCGGGTGGAACGATTCCCAGATAGGGGTGGTCCCATCTCAAGAGTGCTTCAGCTCCCTGGATACGGTCTCTTTTCGTATCGATCTGAGGTTGAAACAGCAGATGGAAGGAGCGTTTTTTGACCGCTTCGCGTAGTTCGTTCTCCATAATCATTCTTTTTCGGAGATTCTGATGCATTTGGGGTTCGAAAAACTGTACGCTTTTTCGTGCTTTTTTCGCTTTGTACATGGCGATGTCTGCGAAAGTGAGAAGTGTTTCGGGATCCTGCGAATCGTCCGGATAGAGTGCGGCACCGATACTGGAGGTGATATAGAGTTCGGAGTGGTGAATCGAAAAGGGAGAGAGAAAAAGCTCACCGATTTTTCGGGTCACCGTCCGCGCATCCGTCATAGTCTTGATCTCTTCGGCGATGAGGATGAATTCGTCTCCTCCGAAACGGATCAGTGTATCGCTTTTTCTGAGATTCGCTTTGAGCCGATCGGCGACGGCGGCGATAAGTCGATCTCCGGTGGCGTGACCGAGCGTATCGTTGATCGACTTGAAGTCGTTGAGATCGAGAAAAGCGACCATGACCCTGCTTTTGTGACGCTGGGCACGGTTGAGTGCCATCTGCAGTCTGTCGTCCAGAAAAATTTTGTTGGGAAGTCCTGTGAGGGGATCTTCTTTGAGCAGCTTTTCGTGTTCGGCCTGCGCTCTCTTCTCTTCGGTGATATCGATACCGATGGAGAGAATCTTCTCCGTTTTTTTGTCCGAATCGAGAATTCTGCTGTTTTGCCACCGAATGGTTCGGGTGGTGCCATCCTTGCAGAGAATTTCGTTCTCCTCTCCCCAGTGTAGATTTTTTGCCTCTACCACGTCTTCGAAAACCTGTTTGATTTTTTCCGACTGTGGCTGGGGGATGAAGTATTCGAACCAGTTTTTGCCGAGTACTTCCTCTTCGGTGTATCCTGTCAATGTCTGTGCAAAAGGGTTGAAAAGGAGAATTTCCGCTTCGCGATTGAGCATAACGATCACGACGTTGGCGGTTTCGTACAGATAGGTGGTGATCTGCTGTTGCAACAGCGTATGCGATTGCATCTTTTCGACGAAATCGATCAATTCCGATTTCGAACATGCTTCGAGGTTCATATTCTCCGCTCACTTTGAAATCTATGAAAGATATATCGACTTTTAAGAAGGATATTTGAGTCTATCCGAGTAAAAAGAGGGCGATTTCATCGCTGAGGTAGAAATCTTCGTTGAAAAAAAGACCATTCCTTTTAGTCAGCTTCCCTTCGGTGACGAGTGTTTTGGCTTTTTGTAATTCTTCCGGTTCTAGCAACCCCGCATCGATTCCAGCGATGCAGCGCAGACCGAGCAGTATTTTTTCCATACGCAGATCTTCGGAAGTGAGATGTTCCGTGGTATGTGCGAGAGGGTTTTGGATGTAGTGGACAAGATCGGAAGAGGGATAGAATCTCCGATTTTCCAAAAAACCGACCGCACCGCTTCCGATTCCGATATAGTCTCGAAGTCGCCAGTATCCGAGGTTGTGACGGCAGCGATAGGTACCGAAACTGGAGATTTCGTACTGCTCGAACCCTCTCTTTCGTATCTCTTCACCCAGCCATCTGGCATCCTCCGCGTCATCGTGTGCCGTTTCGGGACGGGAGAAAAAGGGGGTACCCTCTTCCAGCGTCAAGGCGTAGGCGCTGAGGTGGTCTATCGGAAGCGAGAAGGCGATTTCAAGATCGTTTCGAAGCAGAGATTTCGTATCGAGTGCCGTCGCGTAGATCAGATCGATCGAAATGTGTGAAAAGCCCGCCTCTTTTGCCAGCCAAGGCGCTTTGCGCGCGGCATTAGGGTCGTGGTTTCTTCCCAGAAATCGAAGTTTTCGGGCGTCGAAACTCTGTACGCCGAAACTGATGCGGTTGACGCCGAGCCCATACATACCGCGGAGCCATCTTTCGGTGGCGCTTCCGGGATTGGCTTCGGTGGTGATCTCGGCGTCGGGTGCGAGAAAGGGACGGATGCGCTCGAAAAAGGGGGCATACAGCTTTGCTTCCACCGTAGAGGGGGTCCCGCCGCCGATGAAGAGGGTGCGGATACCGCCTTTTCCCACTTCGTAACGCTCCAGTTCGAAGTCGAGTTGCCGGCAGATCGCCTCCATATAGCGCTTTTTATGGGAGTGAAGATGCGTATAGGAGCTAAAAGCGCAGTAGTGGCATTTGCTGTCGCAAAAAGGGATATGTAGATACGCCAACACCTTTTACCTTCTTTAAAATCATTTTTGGATAGTATATCACAATCTATGGCGTAAGGGTATCTTCGCAGGTACCGCCTCCCAATCCATCGAGTATGAGTGCATGAAAAGAACAGACAAACCAAAAAGCAAGCCACGGCAAAAGAGCTATCGCCCCAATGTCGCCGCCATCATATTGTCTCCGAAGTATCCGCTCAAATGTGAGATATTTATCGGAAACAGAAACGATATGTATGACGATATCTGGCAATTTCCGCAGGGAGGGATCGACGAAGGGGAGACACCGGAAGAGGCGTTGTACAGAGAGCTCAGGGAGGAGATCGGTACCGATAGGGTGGAGATCCTGGCGGAGTATCCAGGATGGCTCAGTTACGACTTTCCGAACAAACGCTCCAAAAAGATGTATCCGTTCGACGGTCAGAAACAGAAATACTTTCTGGTCAAGCTCAAAGCCGATGCCGAAATCTGCCTGGAGACGAAAGAGCCGGAATTTATGGCTTATCGGTTCGTGGAACTCGATAGATTATTCGAATATGTAACGAGAATGAAAAGACCCATCTACAAAAAAGTGATGGAGTATTTCAAAAAAGAGGGGTATTTGTAGCAGATGTTGATCGTACAAAAATATGGAGGGACCAGTGTAGGGGATCTTACACGTATCGAAAACGTCGCCTCCCGGGTGGCGAAAGCCAAAAAAGAGGGGCATGATGTCGTCGTGGTGGTTTCCGCGATGAGCGGTGAGACGAACAAATTGATCGAATATGCACACCACTTCAGCCCCAATCCTCCCAAAAGAGAGATGGATCTGCTGCTCAGTTCCGGTGAGCGGGTCACGAGCGCGCTCCTTTCGATCGCACTCAACGAGATGGGATTGCCCGCAGTGGCGATGACGGGCCGCCAGGCGGGAATCCATACCGACCAGGTTCATACCGGTGCGAGGCTCGAACACATCGACGAAACGAAACTCCAAAAGCCGCTGAAAGAGGGAAAAATCGTTGTGGTGGCCGGTTTTCAGGGGATCACCGAAGAGGGGGCTGTCTCTACGTTGGGGCGCGGGGGAAGCGATCTGAGTGCGGTTGCGATCGCGGGAGCGCTGAAAGCGGATCTGTGCGAAATCTATACCGATGTGGATGGTGTCTATACCACAGATCCCCGCATCGAGCCCAAAGCGAAGAAGATCGACAGAATCTCCTACGACGAGATGCTCGAATTTGCGAGTCTGGGGGCGAAAGTGTTGCAAAACCGCTCGGTGGAACTGGCGAAGAAGTTGAACGTCAGGCTCGTCACCCGCAGCAGTTTCAACGAAAACGAAGGGACACTAATCACAAAGGAAGAGGATATCATGGAAAAACCGGTCGTCAGCGGTATCGCACTCGATAAAAATCAGGCGAGAGTCACGCTCAGAGGGGTCAGCGACAGGCCCGGGATCGCCGCGGAAATTTTCAGAAAACTGGCCGACGAGAACATCAACGTCGATATGATTATCCAGAATGTCGGACACGACGGAACGACCAATCTCGGATTTACGGTGCCCGAAAACGAATTGGAGCGGACCAAAGCCCTGATGCTGAGGATGAAGCCGGCGGAAAATCTCGAATTCGACAGTGAAATCGCCAAAGTCTCTATCGTGGGCGTGGGGATGAAATCCCACAGCGGTGTGGCGAGCAAAGCGTTCGAGACACTCGCGAAAGAGAACATCAACATCGAGATGATCAGCACGAGCGAGATCAAGATCTCCATGGTGGTGGCGGAAAAATACAGCGAGTTGGCCGTACGGGCGCTTCATGAAGCCTACGAGTTGGATAGATAATCCGTCATGAAAGAGTTCTCCGCCTGGACACTGGAGAAGATCCGGAAAGAGGGCTCTTCGATGAGTTGGATGGAGGAGCGCCGTTTCGATTGGGTAGCGATAACCGCCGCGGCGATCGAGCGGATGATCAACGCCCAGACCTTTTTGTTGATCACCGATCGGGAGAGGGAGTGGTTCGCCCGCTACACCCTCAGCCGTCTCAACAAATTCGACGCACAGCGGCCGCTGCTTCCGATCATCTCTTTAGGGACGGTTTTTCCCTATATCGACAAGATCAAAGAGAAAGAGCAGATGCAGATTCTGGAAGATATGCTGAGCCTTTCGTTCAGCGGAGGATACACTTTCTTCTATATCGGGCGGGGAAGCGATCCCAGAGCGCAGATCGCCAAGCATCGCGACGACAGTCTGCTCTGGCTTATCGACGAACAGGCGCAAAACAGCTTCTATCTCAACGGCAAAGACGAAAAACTCGATATCAAACTGATCCAGTTGTTGACGCTTTTCGATCAGAGTATCGATGCGATACTTTTCAATGAAGTGGATACCCGACACGTGTTAT
>VAPK010590664.1_pt1 | contig 11918 bp, 11 predicted proteins | sample 3395031 | NCBI WGS metagenome assembly VAPK01 (sample SAMN08290443, study PRJNA428436) | hydrothermal vent metagenome | isolation source: Deep-sea hydrothermal vent chimney 1 | place: Pacific Ocean: Juan De Fuca Ridge | reverse complement strand
GTTCTGCACAGAGGTGGCGTTACTGCACATACGGTTTTCATCAGGATTCCAAAAAAGGATCTGCATAAGGATCGTATAGCGATAACTTTCAAAGCGGAAATGATCGACAGGCACGCAACAGTGGAATACGAAAGCATGTTTTTTGGCCCAGGTTGAACCGGAAGCATGTTCGTCTGAAAGCGAAGACACAAAACTAACATACAGCTTGCAACAGGGCAGGATGAGTAAAGCGAAGCGAAACCTGTCGACACGCTGCAATTTTACACCTCGCAGCCTGCTACAGGCTGGTGTATTTGAAGCTGGTTGAGCAAAGCGTGACAGGTAATGATGACAGGAACCAAAATTATGAACAGCAAGGTTATTTCTCAGTCAAATAAACAGGCGTTACGCAATCCCTGGGTACTCGGCTGGATTGCGTTGGTGACGGTAGTGCTACTGGTCAATGCGGCCATGATAACCATGGCCCTGCTGACAAATTCAGGCCTGGTCGAGGAAGACTATTATGAAAAAGGCCGCGACCAGGAACGAAATTTCCTGAAAAAACGGGCGGCGCGTCATGCCCTGGGCTGGAACTTCAAACTGGACGTGCCGGAAGAACTGGTACTGGGACAGACGCATATGTTGCGCTTCAATGTGGTTGACCGGCTGGGCCTTGCGGTCGATGATCTGACAGTTGAAATGCAGGCCTACCGGCCTTCTGATGCCGATGCTGATTTCAGGTTGACGATGCAGGCTTTTGCGCCGGGTCAGTATCAGGCCAGAGCCGTATTTCCTCTTAAGGGAATCTGGGATTTGAAACTTAAAGCCAGCCATGCCGGTGAAAGCTATGATTTAATCGAGCAACGTATATCGGTCAAGCCTCACTAGCAGGCCACGCGCATGAGTGATGACGCGCAGATGGTTTCCACCTGCTTTCACTGCGGCCTGCCGTTGCCAGATCGAGAAGACTTTCACGCCCAGCTGGGTGGCGTGCAACGACATTTCTGCTGTTTCGGTTGTGAGTCGGTGTGCAAGGCCATTTTTGATGCCGGCCTTGAAGGCTTCTACCAGCGGACTCCCGAAGGCAGCCTGCTGGCGCCGCCGCCGGAACCACCGAGTGATCTTAAGCTTTATGATCTCGACGAAGTACAGGCTGAGTTCGTGCCGGAACTGGCGGAGGTGCGTGATATTCATCTACTGGTCGAGGGCATTCACTGCGCTGCCTGTGTCTGGCTGATTGAGCGCAGCCTGGCGCCCATGGATGGCGTACTGACGGCCAACGTCAATCTCAGTGGTCGCCGCCTGCATCTGCGCTGGGACAACCGGCGCATTTCCCTTTCTCATGTTTTACAGCGATTAGCCGACATCGGTTACCGTGCCGTGCCCTATGATCCGGAGGCTGCCGAAGGCGCGTTAAAGAGGCAAAACCGCGCTTTGCTGTTCCGTATGGCTTTTGCCGGTTTTGCTATGATGAACTTGCTGTGGGTTTCCATCGCGCTTTATAGCGGTGCGGACAAAGGTGAATTCCGTAGCCTGTTCTACTGGGTCGGTTTCGCGCTGGCAACGCCGACGCTGTTCTATTCCGGCTGGCCTTTTCTCAAGGGTGCGCTTACAGGTCTTCGTCAACTACGTCTGGGGATGGACCTGCCGATTGCGATTGGCGCTACCTCTACCTGGGCGTACTCGGTGTATGTCACCCTGAATCCCGGCGCTACAGGCGAAGTGTACTACGATACCGTGGTTAACTTTCTGTTCGTGATCCTGGTCGGGCGGCATCTGGAATCTCTTTCCAAACGGCACGCAGTGGCGGCTACCCAGCGCTTGCTAGATCTGCAGCCGCGCGTAGCCAGCGTACTGCGTGAAGGACAGGAGCAGATCGTTCCGGTGCGCTCAATCAGGACAGGTGAGCAGGTGTTGATCAGGCCCGGCGCCAGCATACCTGTTGATGGTTGCGTGGTAGAAGGCCACAGCGCAGTAGATGAAAGCATGTTGAGCGGTGAGTCACAGCCATTGAAAAAACAGCCGGGCGATCATGTGTCCGCTGGTACGGTGAATATACAGGGCGCACTGACGGTCGAAGTGCAGGCTACCCTGCGCAACACCATGTTGGGTCGAATCATCAGTCTGGTGGAAGAAGCACAGGCTTCCAAAGCGCCGATACAGTGCCTAGCGGATCGCATCGTACCGTGGTTTGTAGCCGTGACCCTGTTACTGGCTACGCTAACCTTTACGTACTGGCTGCGGCAGGATTTTGAGCTGGCGCTGATGGCGGCAACCTCGGTGTTAATTGTTACCTGCCCCTGTGCCTTCGGGCTGGCTACACCCATGGCTATCGCGGTGGCCTCCGGGCTGGGCGCACGTAATGGTATCCTGGTAAAAAACGGTGAAGTCCTGGAAACGCTTTCATCTATTACGCACTTTGTTTTCGACAAGACCGGCACCCTGACCGAGGGGCGCATGAGTATCAGCACAATCCTTACCGTAGCCGGGGTTGAGCATGATGAGTTGTTAAGGCATCTCGCCATTCTGGAAAGTCGCTCGGAGCATAGTATTGCTCGTGCCATTATCCGGCAGGCGGAACAGGCCGGACTCAAACCTGAACAGGTACAGCTACTAACGCATTTTCACAATCAGCCGGGTTATGGTGTGTCCGGTCGGGTAGACGGGGTGCAAATGGATTGTGGCACCCAGGCATGGTTACAGAAACAATCAGTCAGGTTCGATTCGCAACTGCTTGCCCAGGTGCAGGAATATGAAGCTCAGGGGATGAGCTGTGTACATGTGGCGCAGGCGGGCAGGCAGGTTGCTGTTATTGTGATTGCCGATCGCCTGCGTGAGCAGGCAAAGCCGCTGGTTAACGCGCTACGGCAGCAGGGAATCACATTGACCTTGCTGACCGGCGACAGGCGAAGCGTTGCCGAAGCCATTGCCAGGGAACTTGGCGGTATGGAAGTGATCGCCGAGGTTTTACCAGAGGATAAGGATGCGACGATTCAGGCTTTGCAGGCGCAGGGAAAAAATGTCGCCATGGTGGGCGATGGCGTAAATGACGCCCCGGCGCTGATTCGCGCAGATGTGGGCATCGCGATAGGTTCAGGTGCCGATGTTTCTATGGAAAGCGCCGACATCGTGTTGATCCAGGATGACCTGGGAAAAATCAGTCTGGCAGTACGGCTCTCGAGGCGCACCCTGAAAACTATCCGCCAGAATATCGGCATTTCCTTCGCCTATAATAGTATTATGGTGCCACTGGCAATGATGAATTTCATCACGCCAGTGGTGGCGGCGATTTCCATGCCGGTTAGTTCCCTGCTGGTGATTGGTAACGCTGCACGCATACGTACCTTGTTCAGGAATACGCGGAGTTAATCTCTGAAGGAAAATCATGGAAGTCATTTATACATTAATCCCCGGCATGATTTTCTTCGGCCTGATCATGGTTGGCATTCTGATCTGGGCGGTAAAGAAAGGCCAGTATGAAGATCTTGATGGTGACGCCAACCGTATCCTCATGGATGACGATGATCCACTGCTGCCGGAAAATAAAATAACAGATCGGCGCAACTGGCCGGATGCCGATGGAGATGATTCTTCTGACCCCTGAGCTTAACCGCTAATTCATGGGCTACTACAGGCGGGTTGGCGCTGAGCAACGCGAAGCCCAACATGCTACGTGGGCACAAGTAATGGGTATTCATTATTTGTGCCTTGGTAATAAGTAGTTTATAAGCTATTTGAGTTTTGGGCGAGGGGAGGAAGTGCCTGTGGTGCTTCGCGTTGCTCTGCGCCAACACGCGATGTAATCTCTTTGGCTTTGATTCCCCAGCGCTCGCAGTGAATATCCTCATTATCCGCGCTCCTTTGATGCATTGTGCAGGAAAAACGATATGCTCTATTGAATTTGTTTTTTTCCCCCCTATCTCTGTTGATGTGAAAGAATATCGTTACCAGCCAGAGGGGTGATTTCATGAACGACAACGTTATTACCATTAATGTGGCAATGGATGAAGAGGGTTATCTGCTCGATCCCAACGAGTGGAGTCCCTGTGTAGCGGAGACCATCGCCGAGCGCGAAGGCATTAAGCTGACCGATATGCACTGGGCGCTGATCAATTATTTCCGTACCTTTTACGAGGATCACATGCGCCATCCCACCATGCATGAGTGGGTGATGACACTGGGTCGTTTTCACGGCAAGCCTTTTGCCGAGGCCAGGGTCTATCGGGATTTTCTCTACAAGCTGTTTCCCAAAGGGCCGATTCAGGCACTGTGTAAACTGGCCGGTCTACCCAGACCGGTTGAAGATGTTGAAGAATAACGCGTTGGGCCAGCACCCTGCAATCTGAGCATGGGGAGATGTCCACGATGATGAGTAAGGTGACTTTGCCGCCACCTCGACAAGGCCAGGATTTGCCAGGCTATCGAGGCCCATCTGGGCAAGGATCTGAGGCCACTGTTGTCGGATTTCGATGGCGATGCTATGCATCTGCACAGTTTGTCGATCTGCCGGGTGAATTCGAGGAAGAAATCCCTGCCAGGTTTGCCTGAGCCGTCGGGGCCGGTAAGCCAGAGTGACCGACCCCCCTTGAAAAGAACTCCGCAAACCTTCATCTGAATAGAGATGAACCCAAACTTAAATGAAGGAAGGTAGATCATGGCGACTCAAATCATAGAAAAAGAGCATCTGAAGGATTACCTTGACCACTTCAGCAGTGTAGCCCCCACCGAGCTGGCTGAAATCGAGGTGGCCAGTCTGGATCTGGGCGATCAGCTTGCTGCGGAATGGACGCTCCTGAGCGGCCTTAGTTATGATCCGAAGGATGATGTCATCGTTGTGGATCTGGATAATGGGAATCTCCAGCACAGCATTCAAAGCCCGGTGGAATTTGTCGTCCAGGAAGGAGAGGACGGGATCAGCAGTTTCCAGATCAAGTGCGCCAAAGGTCATTTGCACATTATCAATTTCAGGCAGCCCAGGGCATTACCGCCGGCCGGCTGACCCCTATGCCGTCTGCTTGCCGGGCCGGCTTGAGCCGGTCGGGGGAGCGGTCAACCCGCGCGGATCATAGCCAAAACCAAAAGAGTCGCGGTGTTGTCAAAAGACGTAAAAAACCACGCCGGCTTTGGTGGAAAACAGGGACGGATGGATTAAAAATTAACCTGTCCGGAATGTTTGGTTCTGGCGCCCTCCTGGAACATCAGAACTACTCTGCAAGCACCAGACCCCTGATTTAGTTATTCATATAGGCAGGGTACGGCCATTAGGAGAGCTTCAATGTTTTTGCTTGAACTTCAGCTGCCACCTTCTTAAGGTCATTTAAAAATTTGGCCAGATAAAGTATGAGACGCAGGGGCAAACAATCCAGACAGGATGATTCCGAGTTCAAGTGGGAGCTCTCGGTGCTTTGCGCCAACCTACGATTTAATTATTTTTCCCGGATGACTCAAATTACCCTCAAGCTGACATTCAAGAATTTGGCTTGATAGATAGGGGATGCTGTCAAGAGCAGACATTCGTATTCATATGTAAGCGCAAAATAATCAGCATGCGTTACAGATTATAGTTGTATGTTAGCCGTAGGTGGCTGTAGATTTACTATTGACAAGGAGGTTGATAGCACTAAATAAGGAGGGTTGCACAGTCAGTAATATCGATCTCGTAAGATGCCAACCACAAGGAAGGGGGTGGCGTTTTGTCACCTTTCATGGCGGCAGGGCTTCTAACTCATCGACACTTGTTGCCCTGGGTGGTTCGATAAAAACGTTCCATAAATACGCGTAGGTTACAGACCATTGGCTTTGGCTGTCTCGGTTATAGAAGGAAACCCATGCTGCATGTTTAACCAATTATTTTTATAGCTAAACCATTGTTTTTGATCACGTTTTTGTGGGGACACCTCAGTCTCTGATCCCTGAGACTCAGGAATAAATTTGCTATGACGTTTGTTATATTTATTCCCTGTATTTGTCAGCTATTATTTGAAAGGGAGGTTTATATCCCGCGCACCTCAGCGGGCAATATTTTCAAACCACCTAATATGGGCTTGTCATTTTGATGCATTATTTAGCAATAGGAGGCGAACATGTTGAAAAAATTAAGGAAGGCATCATTCTCGTTACTTTCTATTCTGTTAGTGGGGCTTGGGTTCTCAACGCAGGTGCAGGCAGGCCTGGTTCTCAGGGGTGCGGATACGCTGGGCAATCGGCTCATCTATGACGATGATCTCGACGTGACCTGGTATGATTATTCGAAGTCCCCCGACAACTGGTATAATCAGCTGAGCTGGGCCGCGAACCTGTCAGTAACATTCGGTGAAAACACATACACTAACTGGCGGCTACCGATATCGGTGGATGGTCCGTACTCGAATGGTTATGATGGCTCGACCACCACGGGCTACAACATCACCACGAGCGAGCTGGGGCACCTGTTCTACACCGAGCTTGGCAACAAGGGATGGACTGCGATCGACGGTACATGGCCTCAGCCTGGCTGGGGGTTGAGCAACACCGGCGACTTTCAGAATTTGATAAACGACACATACTGGTCGGAGACACCGCATCTACCCCCCACTGACCCGCTCCACTCTTATACGTTCAGTTTTAACTACGGCTACCAGTCCTATGAGTCCTGGGATCTTGGTTACCGGGCTCTCGCCCTACGTCCCGGTAATGTGTTCGCGACAGTAGTCCCCGTGCCTTCAGCCCTTTTCCTCATGTGTACTGGCCTGGCAAGCCTGGGCCTGGCACTGCGGAAACGAAGGTTGACCTGACTTTTTTCCTTCTACATTTATCGGGTGAATCCCGGTAAACGTAGAAGGAAAGTCTTACAGACTGAACTACACCGCCATTCAATCTCCTGAGTTGTATTTTCTACTAATACCCTCCTTTTGAATTAAGAAGATCAGAGTATTGTTTGTCTGTCACGTGCATATGATTAACCAGCCAATCTTCCAGGTAGTGCAGTACTCTTTTGATACCTCTACATCTTTATCATCAAATTCTTCCAGAAACTCGTCGATCTTTTGTAAGCGCAAAATAACCGACACACTTTATGCGAACAATAGAGTCAAGTTTTGCAATGCCAGAAATTAACTGGCAACAGACAATGGATTATTTAATTCATAAGTCCGCTTTTGGCACGATCCGGCCGTTCAGGAAATTATTATGGCTATTTGGAAACTATTGAGAGCTGACATTCAGAATAGTGTAATTTTTTATTCACTACCTCTCTTTAATTCAGTTGTGGCATAGAAAGCCCCTGTTCGTGCATACAGATTGGTCGAGTGGGGTATTACAAGAAAAACGGGGCACCTAAAACCTCATATCCAGGAAGCCCTGATATTAGAATATAAACTGGCCATGGTTTCACATGTCACAAATTTATGAGAATATTGCGGCATGTTGAGCAACGTATTCAACCGGCACATTGGAGAGAACCGCCTCATAAGACTGGCTTTGGTGCTCGCCCTGGTTTTTGCTGCGGCACATGTTGCCCTCCATGACCTGGATATGAACGGCGATGGACTGGAACTACATGAATGTCAGGTCTGCCGTCTCAACCATATGCCGACGGCCTCTTTGGCCGTACCTTCCCTGCTTGTCCCGCTGCAGCTTTTAGCCTATGTGCTTCCTGTTGCTGATACTGAATATCAACTATCACACCAGTCCCACACCCAGTGGGCGCGTGCTCCACCCCTGTTCTGATCGATCTCTCACTAACGGCTGACGCATAAACCACGTAGTGTTCTTCTGCGTGGTGTCAGCTGCAATGTATAGCGATGAATTAGAACAGGGGTTCACGATGGATTATTCATATTTTCGTACTAAACGGGTAGCAGCCGTTATTGGCGTGCTGCTGTTCAATCCAAGCACAGTATTCGCCGTGGCTGAGACTGATGCCCTGCGCCACCAATTAACAGAAATCAACCAGCGAATACAGCGCATGCAGCAAACCTATGGGCAGCAGATCAATGCATTGGAACAGCGCCTTGAGGAACTGGAATCGCAATCAAACACAGGCGCCATGGCAACCGCTTTTCCTGCCTCAGCGCCAGCATCTACGGCAATTGCAGGTAATAGCGGCTTTCAGATCGGTTTGTCCGGCCTGTTCGCAGTCGGCGGTTCCAGCGTTGACAATAATGCACTGGCGAATCTCCAGAATGGCGCTCACGATCCTAACCAGAACGGCTTCACGGTGCAGAACGTGGAATTGTCTCTTGGTGGAGTAGTGGATCCTTACCTTGATGCACAAACTAATATCATCTTTCAGATTGACGCCGATGGCAATACGGTGGTGGAACTCGAAGAAGCCTTTTTCACTACCCGCAGCCTGCCCTCGGGGCTGCAGGTCAAAGGCGGCCAGTATTTCACCGAATTCGGCCGTCAGAACTCCCAACACCCCCATACCTGGGCCTTCGCGGATCAGCCCGTGGTGTTGTCACGCTTCTTCGGTGGTGATGGCTTGCGTAGCCAGGGGGTGCGCGCTTCCTGGCTGATGCCAATGGACTGGTATTCGGAGTTCTATCTCGGCATGCAGAACCCGAAGGGTGAGACCGTCACCAGTTTCCTGAATGCGCCGGGGGAAGAAATCGGCGGCCATACCCTGATTGACCGGGATGCACGCAATTTTGGCGACTTGCTCTATACAGCACGCTGGCTCAACGGCTTCGATCTGTCAGATGCGATCAGTATGAATCTGGGTGTCTCCGGACTATGGGGTCCCAACGCCAGCGGCATGACAACGGATACTCAGATCTATGGCACGGATCTGTATCTGAAATGGCAGCCCGCTTACACTCAGCGCGGCTTTCCTTTCGTCTCCTGGCAGACCGAGATGTTGAAACGCCGCTATGAAGCCGGAGATCCGGGCGATTCCAGCCGTGAAACCCTCAGGGACTGGGGGCTATTCACCCAGGCGCTATGGGGGTTCAAACCCGGCTGGGTAGCTGGCTTACGCTGGGAATATGCTACTGCCAATGGCGATACAGCGGCTGACCCGCTACGCGACACGCGCAAGCGGCTGTCGCCCAACCTGACCTGGTATCCCACCGAATACAGCAAGCTGCGGCTGCAATACAACCGCGACTGGACAGAACACTTGCCCGGTAAGACTGCTGACTCCCTTTGGCTGCAGTTGGAATTCAACCTCGGCAGTCATGCAGCACACGTGTTTTAGGAGGACATCATGAAAAAATATAAAGTTTTGTTCGGGCTGCTGCTGTTGATGATCTCCCTCACCAGTCACGCGGTGTTACGGGTCGTAACGACAACACAGGATCTGGCGGCCATTGCAGAAGCGATGGGGGGCGAACAGGTGAAGGTGCAGAGCCTCACAAAAGGTACCCGCGACCCGCACTTCGCTACCGCCAAACCCAGCATGATCCGCAAGGTCTTCCGTGCCGATCTGCTGTTGCTAGTCGGTGCCGACATGGAAATCGGCTGGCTGCCGCCATTGCTACAATCGGCACGTAATGCACAGGTGCAGCCTGGCAACCCCGGTTATCTGGATCTCTCCAGTGTTATTCCATTGCTGGGTAAAATCAGTGGCCCGGTGTCACGCGCCATGGGCGACGTGCATGCCAGGGGCAATCCCCACTATTGGCTGGATCCACGTAATGGGGTACGCATGGCGCAGGCTATCGCCACCCGGCTGGGTGAGCTAGATCCCGCACATAAGGACGATTACCAGCAGCGGTTCAAGGCATTTGCACAAACGATGAACAGCAAGCTGGCAACATGGCACATCAGGCTTGCGCAATTCAAGGGTAAGCCGGTCATCGCCTATCACAAGTCCTTTGTATATCTGGCGGACGCCTTCGGCTTTCGTATCGTCGATGAAGTTGAACCCAAGCCTGGCATTGCCCCCAGTGCTGCTTCCTTAAGCGCACTGGTGACGCGCATCCGGGTCGAGCATATTAACCTGCTCATCATGGAACCATATTACGAGCGCCGATCTGCGCGTTATCTAAATGAACAGACAGGTATTCGCGTAGCGGTGTTGCCCCAATCAGTGGGGGCGCAGCCTGGTATCAATACCTATTTCGATCTGTTTGACGCCATCGTGGCGGTGCTCAACAACACTGGAGAAAAATAAGATGGATACCTGGTTTATTCTATTACCGGCATTTACTATGAGCGCCCTGATGATCCTGACCCATACTTACCTGGGCCTGCATGTACTGGCGCGCGGCATCATTTTTATCGATCTGGCGCTGGCACAGATGGCGGCCCTGGGAGTCAGCTTCGCCCTTTTATTAGGAGAGGATGCACACGGTCTGGCTGCACAGGGCTATGCCTTCGGCGCGACCTTAACGGCCGCTTTTGCCTTTGCCGGTCTGCGCCGCATATCAGGTAAAGCAACACGTGAAGTTATCATCGGTTGCGTCTATGTGGTGAGCACAGCCCTGTCCATTGTCATCCTCAGCCGCTCAAGTCAGGGCATGGAAGAACTCAAATCTTTATTCAACGGTAATATCCTTTGGGTACGTTGGCAGGAAATCGGGATAGTGGCCGGCGTCTACTTGACTCTGACCGTTTTGCATGGGATCTACCGCAGGAAATTCCATGCCTTGTCATTTGAGAGCGAAGACACCCCGAAGCCAGGCTTCCTGTGGGAGTTCCTGTTTTTCGCCTCATTCGCAGTCGTCATTACCCTCGCGGTCAACATCGCCGGGATATTGCTGGTGTTTGCTTTCCTGATCATCCCTGCGTTCAGTGCATCATTAGTAGTGCAATCGTTGGCAGGTCGCTTGCTACTTGGATGGGGTCTGGGTTTGTTTGGTGCAGTCGCCGGGTTATGGTTATCCTTCACCGCTGATCTGCCAGTTGGCGCCACCGTGGTATCAGTAGTCGGATTGTTACCTTTCATTGCAGTCACTCTGAGGGCGATGCGATGAGTGGTCATTAATAGTCCAAAACCTTTCTTTTTGACGATGCTAATCTAATCCTGCCGAGTGGCGGGAAAGGGGGGGGGGTCTGAAGTTTAGCCGAAAACCTTATATGGCCGGTTATGGCTATCTAGCGACCCCTTGGTACATTTGACCAGTATTGTTACAGTCATAGGGCGCTGACCACCCTTATCCAGTCGTTCGCAGGTTTCAATTTTACATCAAAATGAGAAAAAAGCAGACGTTGATGAATTTCTAACAGTCTGAATATTGCATAGAAAGACCTAACCTTGCACACTCCCAAGATGCACATCAGCACCTATTCGCTCTCGCTGAGCAGAGACCTTTGACGTGTATCGTGAAAAAAGCAGAGCATCTTTTAAACAGAGATTTAAAAAAGAAAAAACCAGATCCTAAGGGAAAGGGATGAAATAATTAAGTATCGTGTCCCCTTAATTCCTTAATTCTCATTATGTGTCTACGGTTCACCAAAGATAAAACATATAAACCCAGCTGACACCTACCGTAGAAGCTCCTGTCATGATCAAACTCCATGCGGATAGCTTACGCCAAAGTGTGGCGTTAACGGGTTTGAGTAATTGCCAGAGCAGCTGAGCCATCCACAGGTAGGCGAAGCCGAGTACTACGGCGCGAAACTCGGGTGTCCAGAGCAGTTCCATGCGTTCGGCTTTTAACATACTAAAGGTCAACGCCGACAAGCCGAGGAATACGCTGAGTCCTGCCAGCGGTGTTAAACAGTAACCGAGACGCCAGGGTAGGGTTTTGCTTTCACCTAGCAGACGTCCGGCTAACCATAATCCTGCAAGAATAAGACTGCCTATGATTAGTGCGGTGAGGCTGATATATAGCAGAATGCTGAAGCCGTCAAGCCAGGAGAAGACGTCATTGGTTTCGGGGTAATGGGTGAGTAGCCACCAGGGCGCATTGCTATCCAGCATCCAGAATGAATCATGCTCGATCAACCATTCAGCGATAGTTTGTTTCATGCTCACAAACCAGGGTGAAGCCGACCATTGAAAAGCGCCGGTC
>VAPK010533354.1_pt1 | contig 11922 bp, 11 predicted proteins | sample 3395031 | NCBI WGS metagenome assembly VAPK01 (sample SAMN08290443, study PRJNA428436) | hydrothermal vent metagenome | isolation source: Deep-sea hydrothermal vent chimney 1 | place: Pacific Ocean: Juan De Fuca Ridge | reverse complement strand
ATCCGCCACTAATACCTGTTCCTACAACAATGGCGTCGTACATGTTCTCTTGATTCATGCTATTATTTTATTATTGTACTGATGTTATTCCTATATTTATAACTTCTAATTGAAAGAAATGTTGGGGGGAATAATTTCACTCTAAATATAGGATTTAATTCTTAATTTTATTTAAAACGGCATATCAATAACCCATAGTAAAGCTCAAGAAATGAAAACAATCAAGGGGCCAGCAGTATTTTTGGCACAATTCGTAGATAGTAAGGCACCATTCAATTCGTTGGATGGCATGTGTAAATGGGCATCGGATTTAGGGTATAAGGGCATACAGATTCCTACCTGGGAACGCTTTCTAATCGATTTGGACAAGGCAGCCGAAAGCCAGACCTATTGTGACGAACTAAAGGGAAAGGTAAATTCTTATGGATTGGAAATCACAGAACTTGCAACCCACTTGCAGGGCCAGCTGGTAGCCGTGCACCCCGCTTATGATTTGATGTTCGACGGTTTTGCACCCAATAATGTAAAGAACAACCCTAAAGCCAGAACGGAATGGGCGGTAGAAACCGTTAAAAAAGCTGCCACGGCCAGTCGCAGATTGGGGCTTACCTCACATGCAACATTTTCCGGAGCATTATTGTGGCATACATGGCACCCATGGCCACAGCGGCCTCCTGGGTTAGTGGAAATGGGTTTTGAGGAATTGGCAAAACGGTGGATGCCCATTTTGAACCATTTTGATAAAGAAGGCGTTGATGTCTGTTATGAAATTCACCCTGGTGAAGATCTGCACGATGGTGACACTTTCGAACGCTTTTTAAAGGCCACGGGCAATCACAAACGGGTGAATATACTATACGACCCAAGTCATTTTGTATTGCAGCAATTAGATTATATCGAGTACATAGACCATTATCACGAGTTCATAAAATCATTTCATGTGAAAGATTCCGAATTCAACCCCACAGGAAAAAAGGGTGCGTTCGGAGGCTATAATGATTGGGGCGATCGCGCTGGCAGATATCGTTCTTTGGGTGATGGCCAGATTGATTTTAAGACCATTTTCTCTAAATTGACGCAATACGGATGCGATGTGTGGGCGGTGATGGAATGGGAATGCTGTATCAAAAGTCCTGAGCAGGGCGCACGCGAAGGAGCAATTTTCATACAAGATCATATTATCGAAGCGACCAAGAAGACCTTTGACGATTTTGCAGGTTCCGCCGTGGATAAGAAAATGCTAAAAAAAATATTGGGAATATAAATCAACAACCTCGACCTAAGGGTACGAGGTATGCTTCCGAAAAAACCATTTTCAATTTCGAGGCAGGCCTAAGGGAATTAAACCCTCAATGAGGGATTAAAGTGTAGAGCAAAAAACAAACTCATTTAATATACCTACAATATGAAAAATCTGATTCTAACAGCATTGATTGCCGTACTGGTCTTTGGGTGCAAAGACAAGGTTGAAAAAAACGCCAAAGAACACGCACCCGAGGTATTGGCTGAAACCAAAGTAGGTGAAAATGCCCAAGAAGGATGGACAGTCTTGTTCGATGGCACCTCTTTTGATGGCTGGAAAGGCTATTTGACCGAAGAAGTCTCTGAAAATTGGAAACTTGAAGATGGTGCCATGGTTTTTTACCCACCAAAGAATCGCCCTAAAAATGAAAGCTACAACATCAATACGGTCGATAATTATACTGATTTTGTGCTGTCTTTGGAGTGGAAAATTTCTGAAGGAGGCAATAGTGGTATCTTTTGGGGAATCAAAGAAGATAACAACTATAAATATCCTTTTGAAACAGGCCCGGAAATACAGGTGTTGGACAATGAAAAACACCCTGATGCCAAAGTCGGCACCACCCATCAAGCAGGATCTTTATACGATATGGTAGGACCTTCAAATGATGTAACAAAACCAGTAGGCGAATGGAATCTTTGCGTAATCATGGTAAATCATAAAACCAATGAGGGCAGTATAGGACTGAATGGAGAAGAGATAGTAACTTTTTCTGTAAATGATAAGGCATGGGATGCCAAGGTCGCTAAATCTAAATTTGCCGATTGGGAGGGTTTTGGAAAATTCACTATAGGAAAAATAGGGTTGCAAGACCATGGTGATATCGTCTCTTTTCGAAATATCAAAATCAAAGAATTATAGTACCAAACTAAATAGCATAGAAGATGAAATATTTCTGTTTACTACTGTTGGTGGCATTTGTTTTTGCCTGTAAAGAAGAAGTCAAAAGTATACCCATCGCTGATGAAGAAGATACTGAGACTATTGTTGTTCATCAAGAATATATGGGAACGGAACCTACCAAACCCGAAGGCACCGAGTTTTACGAACCTATTGTGCCGAAGGTAGACCCCAAAGCAAAAAACGGTGTTCCGAGTGATGCCATCGTTCTTTTTGATGGAAGTGATCTGTCAGGATGGATCACAACAAAAGACAGTACTGCTGCAAAATGGCATGTGAACAAAGACGGAAGTATGACCGTAAACGACAAAACTGGAAATATTCAGACCAATCAGATTTTTGGCAATGTACAATTGCACATCGAGTGGAGTTCGCCCGCATCGGTTCAACGTGATGGGCAAAACAGGAGCAATAGTGGTGTTTACCTTTCTGGCTTGTACGAAGTACAGGTGTTGGACAACAACGATAATGAAACCTATGTAAATGGGCAAGTAGCTTCTATCTACAAACAACATACACCTTTGGCCATGGCATCGGTGCCATCAGGCGAATGGAATACCTATGATATTATTTACCACGCCCCCGAGTTCAATGAAGAAGGTGGCAAAACAAAGTCGGGTACGATGACCGTGATTCACAACGGTATTTTAGTGCAGGATCATGTTGAAATCAAAGGCACGACCCCCTATATAGGTTGGCCCAAGAATCCTTCTCACGGTAAGGGGCCATTAATGTTACAGGACCATGGTGACAATAGTCGTGTTAGCTATCGCAATATTTGGGTGAGGGAGTTGTAGGGTAGGTTCTCGACCAGTACACTTTGAGTAAAGGAAATAAATCAAGCACCTTCCTCTAATGAAAAAGGCAACTTAAAGCAAGCCTGAAATTTAACTACCTTTGCCAAAGTCAAAAAATGCCACATGATTCAATCAATGACAGGTTTCGGAAAGCACGTGATACAACTTTCTTCAAAAAAAATCACAGTTGAGCTAAAATCACTCAACAGTAAAAATCTGGATTTAAATGCCCGTATGCCCTCGGCATATCGTGAAAAAGAACTGGAGCTGCGAAAAACCATTGCCAGTTCATTGGTTCGGGGTAAGGTCGATTTTGGGCTGTATATCGAATCTACGGGGAGCGAAACTTCTGCTCAAATCAATGAAGATATTGTTCGTAAGTATATGAAGCAATTGGGGGCCATAGCCGAAAGCGATGATGTTAGGCTGCTTGAAATGGCATTGCGTATGCCCGACACTATGAAAACAGAACGTGAAGACATTGACGAAGCTGAATATACTACTATTCAATTGGCGTTAAAAGAAGCTCTTTCAGAGATTAATACATTTCGTTCAGAAGAAGGAAGCGTTCTTGAGAAAGATTTTTTGTTCCGAATTAAAAAACTAGAAACACTGTTGGCCGAAGCAGTTAAAATGGATCCAGATAGACAAACCGATGTTAGAGAACGTTTAGACAAGGCTATTACAGACGTAAAGGTCGAGGTTGACGCCAACCGTTTTGAGCAAGAACTGATTTACTACCTCGAAAAATACGATATTACCGAAGAGAAAGTACGTTTGGCCAATCATTTGGACTATTTTACAAAAACCTTGAACTCAGCAGATAGCAACGGCAAAAAATTGGGCTTTATCTCTCAAGAAATAGGTCGTGAGATCAATACAATCGGGTCGAAGGCCAATTATGCGCCTATGCAACAATTGGTCGTGCAAATGAAGGATGAGCTTGAAAAAATCAAGGAACAAATGCTGAATGTATTGTAATGAAAGGAGGGAAACTTATTATATTCTCGGCTCCATCGGGCAGCGGCAAGACCACTATAGTTAGATATCTTTTGGAACAACCGGAATTGAATCTAGCGTTTTCGGTCTCTGCTACTTCAAGACCTCGGCGCTGTAATGAAAAAAATGGGGAACATTACTATTTCATGTCTGTTTCTGAATTCAAAAAACATATTAAAAACGATGATTTTTTGGAGTGGGAAGAAGTGTACAGAGATAATTTTTATGGCACTATGAAGAGTGAGGTAGACCGACTTTGGGCAGCTGGCAAAAATGTGATTTTTGATATTGATGTCGTCGGTGGATTGCGAATAAAGAAAAAATTCCCAAAAGAGACCCTTGCTGTTTTCGTGAAACCGCCTAGTGTTGATGAACTTAAGATTCGGTTGAAAAAACGGAGCACTGAAAGTGATGATAAAATAAATATGCGTATCGCCAAGGCTTCGGTAGAATTGGCAACTGCCCCACAGTTCGATAAAGTCATAAAGAACTATGATTTAGATGTAGCCTTAGAAGAGGCATGCGAACTGGTCTCGGAATTTGTGAGCCCCCCAGCCCCCATAGGAGGAGTTAAAAAGTCATGAAAAAAAAAACAGGTCTATATTTCGGCACCTTCAACCCAATTCATATTGGGCATTTGGTCATTGCCAACCATATGGTCGAATATTCAGATCTTGACGAGGTCTGGTTTGTGATTACGCCCATGAGTCCGTTTAAGGTTAAAAAAACAATGTTGGCGGATCACCATCGATATCAGATGGTCTTTGAGGCAACGAAAGACTACCCAAAACTAAAATCCTGTAAAATAGAATTTGACCTGCCCCAGCCCAATTATACGATAAATACCTTGATTCATTTGGATGAGGAGTATGGCAGTGACCATAATTTTTGCCTTATTATGGGAGCCGATAATTTAAAGGGATTTCATAAATGGAAAAACTACGAAACCATTTTAGAGAATTATGATCTGTATGTATATCCTAGAATAACTCACGAAAAAATAGAACATCAATTTGAAGGCCATCCTAAAATACATAGAGTAGATGCGCCCGTCATGGAAATCTCATCGACTTTTATTCGCAATCAACACATGGCGGGAAAAAACATAAGAGCGATGTTGCCCGATACGGTCTGGAAGTATTTAGACGAGATGAATTTTTATAGATAATCAATTCTCTATATACCCAATGCTATCTTTTCTACTTTAGAATTTTCTTGGCATTTTCGTAGTACAATTTCTGTAAGGTTTCATCACTAAGGTTCAAACCGTTCAAGGGCCAGTGGTAAGAGAAGTGTTCTTTAATATAGAAATGTTCGTCATTGGTTTCTAGAATTCGAAAAGTGGCTTCATAAACCGTGGGGTCTAGACCCATATCGGTTCCGTATACCAATTTGTCTTGATGTTTCTCAAAAAAGGCTTTTGTATGCCTGGGTATTGGCGCTATTTCCGAATAGCGTGCAGAGATATCCGCATATAGATTAGGGTAGGTCTCCAAAAGCCTGCCCACAATACCCAAATCATGGCTACAATTGGCAAGATGGCAAGCAATAAAAGTAGTTTTTGGGTTTTCTTTTACGGCATTTTCCAAGGTGGTTACCAATTCGTTATGCTGTAACAGGTTTTCTTTTGCGGTATCTATTCTCCACGTATAGGCATTCATCAAACCGTCATTGTGTTTATCCATGGGGAGGTACATCCAATAAGGATCCGCCACATGAATGCTAATGGGCATTCCAAGTTCTCCACAGCGTTTCAATAACGGCTGCATACGTTCATCGTCAATGTGCATACCATAGGCGGGTATTGGTTCTGAATACACAAGTCCCTCTCCCTTATCGCCCAATTCGCCAACTCCCTTCGCGCCTTCCTCAAAACAACGCTCTAGTTCTTTCACGGCTTTTTTGCTCCATCCTTTTTCGTTGTACCCCGTATAATCAAACCCGCACCAAACTTCAAAGCGATTACCGTACTTTGAATATATGGCATTGATGCTGTCAAAGGCCTTTCCGGTTTTGTAGGTAAGGATAATTGATTTTTTTACTCCGTAGGTATCCATCATCTGTATCCATTTCCCAAGCTCTTCCTCTGATTTGGCATACGGGTGAGAATGAAAATCAACAACGGGATATTTCGCTTTTTCGATTTTGGTCTTTGGAATGTTATATATTGAAACGGGTTGAAAGTCTTTTAAAAGCAGGTCTTCCTGCGCCCCTGCCCAAAAAACCGTAAGCCCCATCAGTAAATGAACGATCGTAGACTTTTTCATGGATTTTTATTTTAGTTCAACTGTTTGTGGCCAATAGTAACCAATGGTTGGAGCCAGTCTAAAATAAATATAAGAAAAAAATATTGATAAAGGCAACCGAAATTTATTTCAGTAAGTAAAACTATATCGGCCTTGTTACCTTATCTCTTGTAGCTCTAATCGGTGTCAACGATTTTGTCGGCCCGAAGTATTGCACTTTCCAAATTATCGAAAACATGAATGGGTTTTTTTATAAACAACCGTTCTAGATTTGCCAACATACGCCTTCTCTTATTTTGAGCCACTATGGCAAAACCCTTGAAATTAGGAAATAGTTTAACAACTTCGCGATATCTTACAGGGTCCATTGAGTAGGAATGAAGTCGATGCGAAATGTATACAATAGGCTTGTCACTACCGTAAACTTGAAGTGCAACTTGAATAGGGAATGCTGAATTTTCAAAATTAACATGTACTCCCTCATTGAATTCGACCACTAGAACATTCGCATAGAAAATAAATCTTCCCACCTCAAGATTATGCTCGACAATTGGTTTTCCTATTTGGGGGCTTGGCTCGTTCATTTTCAATTAGAATGAACAATATAGTATTATTAATCGTAATTGTTTTCAAGAAAATCACATAAGAAGGAATTTTCGTTGAACACTATGGATTTCTCGATAATGTGACTTTTTACATAAAAAAAAAGAACTACTGATTATTTACATCAAAGAGTGTTACTTCGTATTCGAATTCTTGCATTTGGTCATTTATACCAACATTTTTCAGTGTCACCGTATATAAAGTGTCTTCTGTAATGGCACTGGTGTTTATTGAGGGTTTCCAAACGATTGTTCGATCTCCGAATTGTGTGTCGAGTTCTTCAATTGAAAGTGAGACCGATTGGTTGTTCTGATTTTTCATGCTTATGGTAGTAACGGAGAAATCGGCACTGGCAATGGAGAAGGACCATCTTTCATATGCCAAGTGTTTTGGAGAATAGCCCTTTGGAGGCCAAGCGATAAATTCAGGCGCATCTTCTGGTGGTGTACCGGCATTGCCCAATACCCAAATGGCATTGGTCGCATTGGTATTTCCTATTCCTATTTCTTGTAATTTTGGCCAAAGCAACCATCTTCTATGGCCTACGGGACCGTTGTTTTCACCATAATCTCTCATATATGAATCTATTGCCTCTGCATTTTTATATTGCGTCAATAGTGAACTGCCCGCAGCTTGTTTACCTTCGGTAGAGTAACATTTCCAGCTTTCTGGTGGAAAATGGTCTAATATGCCATTGGCATACATCATCAATGCGGCTTTTTGGGCTTTTTCACTTTTAACTGCATTTTCCTCAATTGTATTATTGAGGCCAACTGCTTTTCTGAAGTAAGTTAAACGTTTGAAAATTTTATCCTTGGTGCTTTGTGAGACGCTTCCGGCATTGCATGAAGGCTCATCGCCAGACCATGCTATATCAGAAGTTTGGCTCTTTGAAGCGACATAGTGATCTTCGTACAGTTTTTTTGCCGCAAGTCGGGCGGCATTGTCAGAACTTTGTTCTTGTTGTTCGTCCCCTGATATAATGTTCGTGTCTTTACTGCAGGCATTGAGCAGTAGTGCAATAGTAAGGAATACGAATGAAAATTTAAGGAAACGCATGTTAAGAATGATTAGGATACATTCTTAAACGCTTGAATTTGAATATAGGTATAATCTTTTCGACGAACGGCAGATTTGGAGGGAATGCTTTTCGTGAAAAAGCTTTATAATGAAGAACCCTTTGTTAAGACATCCGTTCCTAGGTGTTTGTCTTTTTTGTTGGTATACCAAGCCCGGGTCTTTGGCATTTTAATACCGGAGATTTCCTCTTGCTCGGTCAAGAGAATATACTCGCCATCGTTTCTTGTTTCGTCATGAAAGAATTGGTAGACCTCCATAGCAAAGGTTTTAGGGTCAAAATAAAAGTACCAAATATCTTCACCGACTTCTTTGGTGTAGTTTGCCCTTAAGGTCAAATATTCTTTTCCTTTAAATATTTTCCTCTGTACTTTGGAATCTATAATGGTGCCTGGGTCCTTCAATTTCATGGGTAGGCCGTAGAGATAGGTATAGTAATTTCTCATCATGTTAGCCCGTTTGCAGGTCAATCGATGTGTTTTTTTATCTTCTTCTGATATTTTCGAGCTTCCATTTAGCTTGAATTCACATTCTTCTTTGGTCAAGGTTTGTTCTACGGTAATGCTATCTCTCGTTGCAGTAAGATGAAAATATTGCTTGGGCAGGTTTATGGTGATATCGCTTACCCGTTCTTTTCCGTCAGGTGTGCTCATAGTAATGGAAAGCTTTCCTTTAAAAGATTGCCATGAACCATTGGGGTCGTGATAGTCTATTGCTTTTTGTAAAAGCTGGTCTCCTGTTAAATCTTGACTGGCACTTTCATTGAAGACCAGTAATAGTGCAAACAAAAATAAGTATCTCATGACAAGTTGTAATTTACAATGACCAAGGTACTTATTTTGGTTTAAAAAGGCTATTCCTCTGACTGTTCAATGGTTGCCGGGGCAACAGAACTATCGTGTTCATTATAATATTGTTGCAACAGGTTCATTGTTGCGGTCATTAGGTCTTTTGTTTCTAACAGTAATGAAAAATACAAAGTGGTATTTTTTGGGCTCGACTCTTCTGTACGTGTTCGAGCTATTTGCTTTTGTATTTTTTCGGAGACCATATCGAACAATTCTTGTTTTTGGTTTAAAATGATACCGATTTGTTCAAAAGAGCGATTATCAAAAGCCATCTGTGTCTTATTGAATATCTCTTCGAATTTCAAGTCTATTTCCTTAAGCTCTTTTATTTGATTGTACTTGAGTTTTTTATGGTTGTTGTTGACATGTTTATGGCTTACTTTACCAATGTATTCTAACGATTGAGCGATATCGGTCAAATAACCTAGCGCATTTATATAGAAATTACTCGCCCCTACACTATTTTCATCAAGGTTCTTGATAAAATAGAAAATATGATCACGCATATCATCAATTTCGTTGGAGAGTTTTGCCCCTTGTTTTTTGTTCTTTTTTAAGAGGTTCAAATCTTGTTTTGCAAGACCATTTATTGAATTGGTATAGATTTTATTGGTTCTTTTGAGTACTTTAGAGATATTGCTAGCACTTTCTTCGATTACTCCTTGTATTGAACTGCTTTCAGATTTTCGCAAGCTATCTTCGGCTTTTGTTTCTTTTGATTTCTTTTTATGTGATATATAGTTTCTTGCCAATAATAAGATTGCAGCAAACAACAAGACCGCAATGGCGGCACCTTTGCCAAAACTTATAATGGCCAGTATGGTGCCAGAAGCAATAAAGGCAATAATTGCTGTACCGAACCAGCCACCTATAACATTGAGCACACCTGCTACCCTATATACAGCACTTTCTGCACCCCAAGCCCTATCTGCCAAAGAGGTGCCCATAGCGACCATAAATGTGACATAGGTAGTTGATAGGGGTAGTTTATACGATGTGGCAATAGATATCAATATACCTGCCACCATAAGGTTGACCGCGGCTCTTACCATGTCAAAAGCGGGGAGTTCATGCACTTTGTTCTTAGCTAAAGTGATTACAGGTTTTCGAAATTGTTTTTCAATATTAGCCTGCCACGATTCAGGTAAAATATAAGAAACCATTTCGGCCATGCCCATTGCCCCGCGTACAAGACCACGTGATAAAAAGTTGGGTTGAAAACGTTCTTCGGTCTCTCCTTGACTTGCAAGGTCTAATGAGGTTTTTACTACAGCTTTAGCTTTATTTGAAAACCATAGTGTTATCACCATAATGATTCCAGCGACAAATAATAGCAGGCTTGGCGTGGGCACTTTTTTGGCAAGTATATCCATACTGAATTCTGATGCTGCAACTCCAGAGGCAACCCAAGCTTCATACGATTGCCATGCAGCAATAGGTACGCCTATAAAGTTCACTAGATCATTGCCAGCAAAGGCAAGTGCCAGAGAAAAAGTACCCACGCCTATTATCAATTTATAGATGTTAGCTTTGGTGAAATTCATCAAGAGGTAAGAGAGAAATGACCAAACCACAAAATTTACGGCAACGATAGCGATCCATTTTGCTTCTAGAAAGTCTTTTATGGTGACACTGCCAATAAGGTCAAAACTTTCTTTGGCATAGGCCGTGCCCTTTATCCCTTTCATCAATATAAAATAGGTGATGGCAGAAAGTGCAACACCACCGAACAGCGCACCTGCCCATTTGGCTTTTTTTTCGAATTGATACGATAGTAGAAGTCTAGAAACCCATTGTACCAGTGCCCCTATAGAGAAGGCAACTAGCACTGACAGTAATATTCCGAAAATAATTTCGGTGGCTTTTGTGGTATTGATATAGTTTACGACATCAGCGAGGTTACCATTATTGGCACCGATTTTGATTAAGGCCATGGCAACGGCGGCACCCAATAGTTCAAATACGATGGATACCGTGGTAGAGGTTGGCATTCCTAGTGTATTAAAGAAATCTAACAATAGAATATCAGTAATCATCACGGCCATAAAAATGAACATGATCTCGTCAAAATAGAATTCTCCTGGGTTGAAAATCCCTTTTCTAGCGACCTCCATCATACCACTAGAGAAAATGGTGCCTGCCGCAATACCTAAACTAGCAACGATCATAATGGTCTTGAATGATATGGCTTTTGAGCCAATGGCCGAGTTCAAAAAATTTACAGCATCGTTACTAACGCCTACAACCAAATCAGCAACGGCCAAGACGACTAATGCAATCACTATTAATAGGTAAATATTATCCATATTTCAAAGGTTATAAATTCTATGTGGTAAACATAGTTTGATTAAAAATACCAAAGGTTATCACAATGTTATCAATCGGTTAAATCAGTTATGTATATTGTTTAGCCAGTTATTTTATTTGGTTTAGAAATGAACATCTAATTGCAAACGATACATTAACTCATCTGTGCTACCATCAACTGATAGATAACTCAAATCTGTTTGAACTTTTAATTTATGCCCCACAATATACTTAGATAGTCCCAATGTGTATTGTCTCTCGGGGTTTCTACCTGTAATGGCTTGATCAAGATTAATATTGGTATATCTTCCGGAAACTTCCCAATTGTTGGCAAATAAATACCCTGTCTGCAGGTTTAACCCGTCTCCGATCTGTACAATATCACCCGTTTCGGTGCCATCTGAATTTTTGGCAATGTGGTCTTTGGCCTCCCTATTTGCATATTCTCCCATAAAAGAGAATCCTTTATATTTAAACATGGCATCTAAAAAGAAGGTATTGACATTGGTTTTATAAAACCCTTCATCATTAGTCATATAAGACCCTTGGCTACCTCTGTTCTTCACAGCATTTTGATTTACGTTATAAGTTGCCGATACCATTAATTTAGGTTTTTCTTCGCGTTTATGATCGCTGCCCTTATAGTCTCCTTTACCCTGAAACTTTCCAAAAGGCAAAAATTCAAGTCGCGCTGTATATTGATGTCCGCCAAGGTTTCCGGTGGTAACGTTTCTACCTTCTCCTTGTGATATTGCAAATTTTTCACGTATCAAGAAATTTTTGGTTAGGTTAAAATGATGCCTTAATTGAATGCCGAGATCCCGATCTATATTAAATCTGCT
>VAPK011020670.1_pt1 | contig 11924 bp, 7 predicted proteins | sample 3395031 | NCBI WGS metagenome assembly VAPK01 (sample SAMN08290443, study PRJNA428436) | hydrothermal vent metagenome | isolation source: Deep-sea hydrothermal vent chimney 1 | place: Pacific Ocean: Juan De Fuca Ridge | reverse complement strand
TTCCGTTCGGTCTTGGCGCAAAGCACGCCCGCTTCCAGTTCCCACTTTTCAAATGCATCTTTCAGAGTGAAGATGACCTCTGAGTTTTCGTCATTTTTATCTTCATCGCTCAAGGCCTGTTGTTTGCCTTCCTCCCAGATTTTACACGCCGTGATAAATGCTGTTTCCAGAGGAAAGGTTGCGAACTGGGTTTCATCTATTTTTTTATCAATCCACTCCATGACTTTTTCAGAACCTGCAACCGCGCCGCCGTTTTTCAGTGTTTCCCAGTAACCGTCGTAATTCAGGCGGAAGAAATTGGGCCGTCCGTCCGGGTTCAGTTCCAGCAGAAGAAGTTTGATCAGATAAGGCGCTCGCATGACTTCTTCAAAATTTTGTTTTAAAGACGGCGCGATCCCGAATTGCAGAAGACGGGCGACGGTGACATCCTGGGAAGAACGATTGAAGCCTTCCAGATGCGCCAGGTCGAGCAGGGTCATGCGGAGCTTTTCCACATCCGCCGGATGCCCCAGGCCGCCCATGGCAATGCGGTCGTACACCTCGAAAATTTTTCCGGGTTGCGCGGAAAAACTCAAAACCAGGGCACCGTCTTGATAGGGAACGGCGATCACCGGCTGGCCGCTTTGCAGTTTTTCGCGCACATAACTGTGGCGCGTCGATATGGCTTCCATCCAGCGAAAAGGTTCTTCGAACATGCTCACTCCCGGCTCATTGATTTTTTAAATAATTTGGCCATTTCTTCTTCGGGAAAGAAATGATAACCGTCTTTCGTGACTTTTGCGATGATCGGGAACAGCTTGTCCTCTGGACGCGCGTGGCCAGTGGCGGAGTCGAACTGGGCCGCGGTTTGCAGAAGACGAATGGCCAGTGTTTTGGCTTCTATTTCATTGCGATCGGCCAGCGGTTTTTTGCCCCAGAGGTTTTCATGCTCCAGAATTCCACGGATCATGGGAGACCCGGACCCGGTCGCCGAATGGGTGTCGACTTGGAACTGGGCGCCCAATATGTCGTAAAAATAAATAAGGGATTTTTGCGCTCTGGGATCGTAGGTGGTGAAAATGGGGCTGACTGCGCCTACGCCCTGCAAGGCCATGCCGACATTGTCCTTCAACAGTTTCGACAAAGCCCGAATTTTACCTTCGGTGCTCATCGCCTGCATTTGCGACCGGCGAAAGTATTCGAAATTGTGGGACAGAATGCGGGCCATCTCGAAAGCCGTCGCCGGAACACCGGCAATCGCCATCAAGGAATAATCGTCGATGGGAATCACCTTCTCACAGCGTTCGTACATGATGCTGTTGCCCGCCGTGGCGCGACGGTCGCCGGCCATGAGGACGCCGTCCGCATAGTGAAAGGCAAGCACAGTGGTGGCTTGCGGCAAGGTTATCCCGGCCCCCGCCGTGGCCTTTTCCAAAGAGGAGTGCAGGCGATACCCCGATCTCTCAAGGAGTTCAAAGAAATCACCGGAGGTGTTGAGTTGATCTTGTTTGTAGTTCATTGACCCGTGCGCTGTTTGTATTTTTCAGATTGTTTTGGGTCCACCTTTTTCATTCGTTTTAAAAGGTTGTCCCGGCCCGGACGGGACACATCGGGGCTTTTGGGGCCGCTGTCTTGCCGGTCGGGCGCGCTTTCCTTTTTTTCTTCTCTTCTTAGCGGATCATTCATATCCATCGGAACTGCTCCTTTTTAGAGTTAAGCGTTTTCTCGACGTCAAGGGGCGTGACCACTTGAGTCAAATCAAGAGGATCGCCTTTTATAAAATCCACGCCGGTCCAGTGAATGCTTTTTATATTGTCCAATTCGTTTTGCACCATCATTCCCCTGATCATGGCCCGCGTTCCTTCCGGCGGTTGGGCGACGGCGTGCGCGATTTCACTTTCGGAAAATAATCGCAGAACGCTGCCTTCCTGTTCCAGGCCGCGATAGAGCCCGCGTTCGGGATCGAGGTTATGGTATTCCAGATCGAGGCTTTTCAGCCAGGGATCGTCCCAGTCTAAATTTTCATCGTTCATGAACCCGGTGAACAATTTTTCCTTGATCGCCCAGTCGATACGATCGGCTAATTTTTCCGGGTTGTTTTCCAATTGTTGCAGAGTGCGCCGCCACTCATGCAAAATCCAGTCGGTTTCTTTACATTGTCCTGTATAAAATTGTTCTGCGGCGTTGAGATAAAAAGTTTGAATTTCCAAGGGTGTGATGGTTTCTCCCGATGAATTTCTTTTCAGCAACACCTTGCCCGATTTATCGCGGGACACGCGTTTCACATCGCCTACCGGATCGGCCAGTTCCAGAGAACCGGGCAATTTTTGTTCGCCGATCAAGGTCAGAACCAGCCGCGTTGTCCCCACTCTAAGAGCGGTGGCATAGGCCGACATGTTGGAGTCTCCTAAAATCAGGTGCAGTCGCCGGTATTTTTCTGGCTGGGCGTGCGGTTCATCGCGGGTGTTGATGATGGGGCGCTCGGTCATGGTCTCGATGCTCAAGAGACTTTCGATAAAGTCCGCACGCTGGCTGAGTTGCAACCCGCTATGGGATTCACCTTTACGGTTTTCCGATCCCACTTTTCCTGACCCCGCAAACAACTGGCGGGTCACCAGAAAGGGGACGAGACCCTGAACCCAATCGTCGAACGGCAGGTTCCGGGGAATGAGAAAATTGTCGTGGGTGCCGTAACTGTGACCGCTGTAGTCGGTGTTGTTCTTGAACAATTGCACGGCGTTTTGCCCAAGGTCCTGATTGCGCAAGCGGGCGCATTCCGCCACAATTCGTTCGCCTGCGAGATCATGGGTGACCAGCTGAAACACGCTGTTGCATTCCGGCGTCGTGTATTCGGGGTGGGTGTGATCGTTGTAAAACCTGGCACCGTTGCCCAGCACCCGGTCGCACTTCATGTCCAGATAAGAGTAGGGACGTTTTCTATCTTCAGCGCAAAATTCGTCTTCTTCTTCGTCCTGCGCCAGCGACCCGACCTTGAAACCGCGCATGTCCAGATGCGAATTTTCATGGCGGTAAGACCAGGCTCTAAACACGCTGGGAGCCTCGCACCGTCCAAGCAGTTGCATGGACTCTTCCACCGGGTCGGAATTTTCCACATCTTCACGGATGATTCCGTATTCCGTTTCGATCCCCATCAGGGGAACCAATGCGCTCATATGACCGACCGTCTCAAAGTGGTTTCCGCCGCCCGGTCGGATGAGTTGGGTTTGCGCACCCGGACCACATGTCGCGATTCCATATCAAGAAGTTGCAACCAGTCTTCCATGTTCGACTCGGCGGGCAATAAACTGCTTTCGGTGAATTCCGTTTTCAGGCATTCGATCAGGTCTTCTACTGTGATCTTGAGTTCTTTTCCGGCAATGCCCCGTTCGATGGCACGTTCCTTGGCGCGTTTGACGATGCTTTCAATCACCGCGCCGGAAATAAAATCTTTCCAATACAGTTTTTTGAACTCCCCACTGCGAAGCGTCAGCACGAGGACTTCCTGTTCCGGGGTCCGCTGAAACAGTTTGTCCAGAAAAGGTTCGGCCATGTCGTCAAACCGGGCGTGTTCTCTTGGCAGGTTGTCCTTGAGATACACCCCTAAAATGGCTTTGCAATCTTTGCGGTTGGGCCGGCCTATCTTGATTTTGCGGTCGATTCGGCCCGGTCGCAATATGGCGGGGTCGATGAGATCGGGTCGGTTGGTCGCTAAAATGACCACGGTTTCTCTTAAGGATTGAATGCCGTCCATCTCGGCGCAGAACATGGGGACCAGGGTGTTGGATATGTTCAACCCACGGCTGGCTTGTCTTGTTCCCAGCACCGACTCGGCTTCGTCGATAAATATGAAGGGGATCTGTCCTTTTTCTTTATAATCGCGGGCTTTCTGGAAAATTTCGCGGATTTTTCGTTCGGATTCGCCCAGCCACATATTGAGGATTTCCGGACCCTTGACGTGAATGAACCGGCCTTGCAGTTCTTTTTCCTCTTTGCCTTTCAGCTTCTTGATGACCTCGGTCAGGATGGCCTTGCCAATCAGGGTCTTTCCGCATCCCGGCGGACCATAAAACAAAAAGCCCTTGGGCATTTGATATTCCATCTGACTGAGGATTTCCTTGTGCAGGATCGGATATTCAATCACCTTGCGGACATCTTCGATCACCTTTTCCTGGCCGCCGACCTGTTCCCAGTCCACTTCGATATAGTCGTCCTGAATAAAAGTTTTGGATTCCCGTTTGGGAAGTTTGCCAAGAATCACTTTTTGATTGGGATCGAGGTAGACCTCTTCGCCTTCCTTAAAGGAAGACATGTCCAGATCTGGGTGATTTGAGGCGATGGTCTCGGAACCTGCGCTTTGGCCTGACACCAGCCATTGGCCGTTCGCCAGTCTGCTGGTGATTCTGACCAGGGGGCCATGCTCCGGCAGAGGCAGTTTGGCAATGGCGACGAAGCCTTCGTTCAACGCCACCTGATCGCCTGTTTTCAAGGCGTCGTTTCCCAGCAATTCAGGAGAAACCGCCGCCTGATATTCGGTTCCACCGACCACAATGCGATAGAGGCCGTCTTCGCCTTCGCCAAGAATGGTGCCGATGCGGTGTGCCGGGGATTTCAGTTTTTCGATGGCTTCTTCAATTGTCTTGATTTTTAAGGACAATTGCTGGGAAACCTGCTGGGAGTGAAACAACGCGTCCCGCAATGCAAAAATCTTTTCCTGTAAGGGCGGCTGGCTGGAAGTTTCTTCCAGAATCTGGTCGATCAATTCTACGATGTGGGTGGGATCTCCCATTTTAAAACCTTTATTTACTGTGTCTCGAACAATTGAAATTTTTGGGCCTTCGCAATTGCCAACTCTTTAAAATGGGGTTTGGCTCATGGTCCAGGCTGAATTTTATTAAGGGTGCCTCTAAAAATTGCTTTTGGCCATGAGCGGCCCTTATAAAATAAGGGCACGCGAGTTGCCTGAAAGAAAAATATAGAATTATTAAAGGTCCCCTTTAAGACATTCTAAACTTAAGAATCATTGATTGTATGTCATTAAAAAATTATACGTCAAGCTTATTTATAGACAAAAAAACCGTGTTTCCTCATCTGTTACCACGGTTTAGGGCATTCACAGCCGCGGAATGATTTTCAACCATTTTCAGGCTAGATTTAGCCTGCAAAACCGGGGTGGGTGCTGTAGAATTAGCTGGCGTTTTTCATAAATCCTTAATTTAACTCGCATCAACTGCATTGATTGAGGTTGATGGAGTCTGTATTTTCCGGTTTCCCAATGTTTTCAGTCCCAAACAAGCCCGTTATTGATAAATGCATTCTCAGTTTCAGCCACGACCAGGCGTCTTCCCGGGCGGAAGCGGACCGGATGAGCATTGAAAAAGCCCGGCGCGAAATCGCGGAGGGCAAAAAAGGCATCAGTCACCTCATTTTGCGTGCCCAGGACGACGAGATCGATCAACTTAAATTTCTCTTCCTGATTCACGGCATTCCCCTCATGTGCTATGCGCTGGGAAATCTGCTCCAGTCCAGTCTTCGGGAAATTGTGGTCATCGGCTCTCCTGAAGTCGAAACCGTGCTCAACCGGTTTTTAGACGTTGTCGAAACGCGCGATAAAAAAATAACGTTTGTACGCGAAGACCCGGAAAACCTGAGCCTTCGCCAGACCATGGCACTCGGCAAAAGCAAGCTCACGGTCCTACCCAATGAGCTGGTTTTGTTTCAACCGGGGGACCTTCCTTTCATGTACGATATTGAAAAGGTCCTTCATGACAAGGACATTCAACATCACAACCTCCTGCTTTGGCTGAATTCGCGCCAAAGGATGTTCCCGCACTATCAGGAGGACCCGGACAGTGAATTTGTTCAGCGCAATTATCATTATCGCGCCATCTATGAAGATGCCAATGAATTGCACGACATGAAGGAACCCAATGTCTACCCCATAAATCTCAATGCGCTGAACCCCGATATCATCGACGAGCTGCATGCGTCCAGAAAAGACGGGAAAATTCTGCAAGTCGGCATCAGACAGGCCATGAAATATCCCGGTCGGTTCATGAGGCTGATTTCCGTTCTGGCGAAACAATTTCTGAGTTTTGAATCGGATCTGAACCGGTTTCGCAAAAACGACAAATACCAGTTTGGCATGCATGTCGATAATTTTCACAAAGGGGTTTCCGCTTTGCTGGACATCACTTTTAAAACCAAGTCCCATTCGGACCCTGCTTTTGTTTCGGATGTTGACGCGCTTGAGGATTGGGAAGACTTTGAATCGCTCACGCAATATGCCTGCCAGTTGCATGGGGATGAGGGGTTGGCGAACATTCATCCGTTCGGCCATGAACTGCTTCGCTTCAGGGAATTGGCCATGCCGGAATTGAAAAAGGAGTTGCCCATTTATCGCGATTTTCCCGCATACATGAACCGCCTTCACCAAACCCTGAAAATGAATCATGTTCCTTTCGATTCCGAAGGAAAGTACATTTCCCTCCATGCAGATAACCCCAAAGTCGCGGTCGCGTTTGGATGGTACTCCCGCAAATGCGAAGCCTTGAAAGTCAAAAGCGGTCAGGAAATTTAATCCCACCTCCGCCCTCTACGGCCCCTTTCAGGGGAGGAGAATTTCAGGATGAACAATTCAGCTCTCCCTCGGATGGATGTCTTGCGCCAACCCATGGCGCGCGGGAATTTCAGGGGGCATACGAACTTGCGCTGAAAGAAATTAGCGAGTAAATTAAGTACCATGAAAAGTGTTTTCAGGAAAAACGTTCTATGCAAATAAAAGGCGGGTCCACCATAGGTATGGCGACTGCGGGAGCTGTTCATTCAGAACGTCTCTGGTTGGAAACCAGTCAGTTGGATCAGACACGGCTCAAGCGTTTTATCTTGTACTCTTTCATCATTCACCTGATCGTGATCTTGCTTCATTGGCTGGTTCCGGCCAAGCCCGCTCTGCCGACGGCGCCACCCCCTATCCGGGTGAAGATCGCCGAACCTGAAAAACCCAAAAGCGAACTCGAAAAGGGGACGCTCATCGATGTTCCCAAACCGAAGAAGATTGAAAAGCCCAGGTCTTCAAAATTGCTGGCGAGTCATGATGGCCGCGCGCACTCCAATTTGAAAAAAAGTGTGGACAAAACGTATCGGCAAAAAAGAACCGTTGTCCCCAAACCGTCAGGCGTCCCGCAGGTTTCCAAACGATCCCTGCAACCTCCCCGAAAAAAAGCTCCCAAACCTGCCGCGCAACAAAAAACACAAAAAAGCAAACAATCGTTTCCGTTGTCTGACCGAGGCACTTTTGTGCCCGAGGCCAAAAAACAACAACAAACCGAATCGCAATCCAACCTGAGTTCCGGAACCAAGGGAACCCTTTCCCTCCTGGATGGTTTTGATCCCGACAAATACGCATCGCTGGACTCCAAGACCCTGGATGAGTCTTTCGATGATGAAGACGTTTCCCTGGACACAACAGAGACCCAATACGCTTCTTATTTTTCCCGCATCAAACATCAGATCGAACGGGTCTGGATGTATCCCAGTGAAGCGGCGCAACGGGGGATCAGCGGAAAGCTCACTCTCCGGTTTCGGATATCCCGGGACGGAAACCTCCTCAGCGCCAGTGTGGTCGACAAGTCGGGTCATAAAGTTCTGGATTTTGCGGCTATCAAAGCGGTCAAGGAAGCCGCGCCTTTCTACCCTTTTCCGATCAATATAAAAAAGGACAAGCTGTCCATCCTGGCGACTTTTATTTACAGCCCCAATTACGGATTGTTGAGAAAGTAAGCTTTTTTTTGTCGCAAGAAGAAATTCCCCCTCCGGCAAAAAAAACTGCAAAAATGACGTGTTCCCCGTCGCTGGAAACCCTCTTCTATAATCGCCGATCTTTCAGGCCTATTCATTGAATCCTGTGCCAATACTGGGTTTCAGCGATGCCTCGATGTGACGGAGGGTGGCTTTATCGCATTGATTTTTTTGCAGTTTTTGCTATCCTTGGAAGTTGTAACCACCTTTCAAAAATGCCGATACATGTTTTAAATCGACATTAAAAAGCCCGTGCCTGGAAATAAACCTTCCAGAGCCATAGGGTCCGGTATTGAAAACCTGAGTGAAAATCAGCAACACCCGACGGAGGATTAAATGGCAGGTTCGATAGAAAAAATCGTCGATGGATTGAAAAAAGCTAAATCCAAAGGGCGAGGTTGTATCCTTTTAACGGGAGCGGGATGCTCGGTTTCAGCGGGAATTCCAGACGCCGCCAATTGGGTGGAGCTGATTAAAGCCGGGTTTCCGAAGACTTTTGCCAACACTCAGGTCAAGAACTATCACCCTCTCGTCCAGGCATTGACGCCGGGTGAACGCGCGCAAAATTTTTCCAAGACGCTACAAAGCGCTAAAGTCAACTGGGCGCATATCGCCATGGCGCAATTGATGAAAGCGAGTTTTATCGAACGGATCATGACCACCAACTTTGATTCGTTGACTGAAAAGGCATGCGCTCTTTTGGACCAGTTTCCCGCTATCCACGATGGCGCGTCGGACCATTTTCAGAAAAATAATTTGCTTGGGAAAGGCTCGATCACCCACCTGCACGGGCAATATCCCGGAGCGGTCGAATTGAGTACGGAAAAAGGTTTTCAGGCTCTGTTTGAGTCGCTTGGCCCTTCTTTCAAGGAAGACGATTTCAAGGATTATCTTTGGATCGTGGTCGGTTTCGGCGGCGACAAGGACCCGGTTTTTGAGCATCTAAAAAAGGCCGACCGTTTTGAGCAGGGGCTCTACTGGATAGGGCATGAAGACGCGCCACCCCCTCAACATGTGGAGGAGGATCTTCTGGGCAAAAATAAGGGCGCGGTGCATGTCCAGGATTACGATGCGGATGCCTTTTTTATAGCTTTGACAAGAGCTTTGGAAATTTTCCCTCCCGAGTTTATTGCAAAACCGTTCTCTCATTTGACCCGCCAGCTCAAATCCATAACACCCTTCCCGATTCCGGGGCAAAACGATGTGATCGACATCACCCGGACATTCAGCGGGGAAATGGAAAATTCGATCGGCCAATTTGAACAGTCGATGAACTCCAAGGCATCGGGAGAAACCACTGCTCCTAAGGAACGCCGGGATGAAATCCGCGCGGTTTTATCCGCGCAAGGTTATCTTCTGGCGGGCCAGCCGGACCGGGTTCTCGCTTACCAGAAACAATACGATCAGACTCCGTCTCCCGCATTGGCAGAATTGCTGTATTGGGCTTCTGTTATCAAAGGCGACGATCTCATGCAGAACTTCAACTCGACGGAAAATAGCGAGGGCGCGTCTTCACTGCTCAGTCAGGCGGCGAAAAAATACGAAACCGCTTGTGAAATTTATCCCGACAATTCCCGGGCTTTTTTTCAATGGGGGGCCGTCCTCATGACAATGGCAAAACAAACCGCCGGCGCTTCAAAGGAAAAACTTTTTTTCCAGGCGGGAGAGAAGTTTTACAAGGTCGTGGAAATCGATCCTAAATCTTATAACGCATGGCATTCCCTTGGTGTCACCTGTTTTGAGCGGGGGCTTCTGCTGGAAGAAAAAATGGCCGAACCCATGTTTCTTAAGGCCCGGGAATATTTTCAATCGGCCCTCGCCATCAGGGAAGATTTGCCGGAAACCCTGTTTGGCTTAGGGAATGCGATGGAGCGTCAGGCAGGATGGGTCAAAGGCGGGTCCGCCGTGCAACTTTTTGCGCAGGCGATGGAACAATTCAAGCTCGGTCTCAAGATTCAGCCGGATCATTATGAGGCGCTTGCCTCCTGGGGTCATATCCTGATGAAAATGGCGGAAAACATGGAGCACGAGGAGGGCGACGCTCTGTTGTCGGAGGCGCAGGAAAAGTTTTCTTCAGCGATCCATATCAAGCCCGATTTTTATTCCGCCCACGCCAGTCTGGGCAAAGTTTTCTGGATGCGTGGTGCCAGGTGGAATGTGGACAACGCGGAAAGTTTCTTCTCCCAGGCGATCGAAAAATTTGAAGCGGCTCTTGCCCTCAACAGCAAATTGCCAGAAGCGCTTTTTGGATGGGGCAGTGTCTTGTTCACTTTGGGTATGAAAAACAAAGGTGAAAAAGCGTCCCGGTTCATGGAACAGGCAGTGGAAAAATACAAAATGGTGTTAGCCATTGAACCCAAAAACCATGAAGCGCTCAACGCCTGGGGCAACGCCTTATCTGTTCTGGCAAAAAATACGGATTCTTCGGAAGCCGAAATCATTTACAGTCAGGCGTCGACCAAGTATCAGGAAGTTTTGACTCTTGAGCCCAAACATTCCGAGGCTCTGACCCATTGGGGCAATGTGTTTCTCAATCTGTCCCGAATCAAAAAAGGCAAGGAAACCATCTTTTTGGATCATGCGGCGGAAAAATTCAAGGCCGCCCTTGCAATCGATCCCGAAAACGCCGAGGCCTTGAGTCAGTGGGGAACGATTCTTTTCCAGATGGCGCAAAGAAAGGACTATCCCGATACTGCCCGGCTGTTAAAAATGGCTGAAGAAAAATTTCAGACCTCGCTTAGAATCAAACCCGCCAATGCTGAAACTTACAACAGCCTGGGTTGGATTTTGGCCCAAAATGCCATTAAGGGCGAAGAGAAGGACAAGGACGCGTTATTCAGCCGGGCGGGGGGGAATTTTCAGTCCGCCGTTGAGTTGCAGTCCGATATGAGCGCGGCTTATATCAACTGGGGCATGGCGCTCATGGAGCAGGCCAAAACCAAAAAGGGCATCCACGTTCATCCTTTTCTGGCCAACGCCAAGAAAAAACTGCAAAAGGGAGAAGATCTGGAAAAAGGCAGTGGCTCTTATGCGCTGGCCCGTTTGCTGGCGCTTCTTGCCAATGAATCGGGATGCAAAGAGTGGCTGGAAAAATCCAAAGCGTTAGGGGCTTTGCCGCATCAGGATATCTGGATGCACGAACCCGATTTCGACAACGTCCGTGAATCCCGATGGTTTAAAACCCTGGTCATGGATCAGATGACACAAGTGGCAAACCCGCAAAAGAAGAAAGAGGATCTCGCTTCCAAGGCTTGAGATTGCGGGCCACCAGTCAGCAGGAATAAAATAATTGTTAATTAAGGCAGAAATCGCGACAATAAATTCTGAACATAAAAAATACTTGCAAGACACCTCAAGGCTGAAGCCCTCAAGCAACGTTAGCCTTCCTACCTCATATACAGTTCCCAGTTGATTCAAAAGACTTCTATAGTCCCTGAAACTCTTGGTCAAACAGTTTAGGGAAGAGGAACAAAAAACTGGAAAATCCAATTTAAAATTGATATAGATTGCAGAGCAGGCAATTATTTTTAAAAAAATTTTATAGACTTGGTAAGAATTTAAATTTTGCGTCTTAAAATATTTTCTCTTCCCCAGTTGTGTCCAGCTATTCACACTTCAAAAGTTGAGTTCGAGAGATAAGGAAATACTTAAAATGCGAACTTCCAGTGAAAAATATAGAACAGCCCAGAATTTTCTGATTTTAATTGGGACTCTGGTTTTTATGTTTGGGGCTGGAGAAATGGTTTTTCATTATATTGGTATTCCCTTAAAGGAAATAGAGTCTATTTCTGGTAGCAACCGGTTTAATATTCATTGGGGCATTGAGCCTAATCCGAGTATAACGTACGAGGAATATGGTTTTTTGGTGAGTACCAATAAAGGTGCAATGTTTGGGCCTGAAGTTCAGAAGTTAAAAAAGGGGATGCGGGTGGCATTCTTGGGAGATTCTTATACGGTTGGCCCTGGGATTTCCTTTAAAAAAAACTATCCTACCTTAGTCACGCAAGCCTTAAAAAAACATTTTGGTAATGAGACAGACATGGTTATTGGGGGTATCGCTGGTAGTTCACCATCGCAACAAAAATTTATTTTTGAAAGAAAAATTTTACAATATGCTCCTGATTTGATCGTTTATGAGACATATCCCA
>VAPK011225210.1_pt1 | contig 11927 bp, 9 predicted proteins | sample 3395031 | NCBI WGS metagenome assembly VAPK01 (sample SAMN08290443, study PRJNA428436) | hydrothermal vent metagenome | isolation source: Deep-sea hydrothermal vent chimney 1 | place: Pacific Ocean: Juan De Fuca Ridge | reverse complement strand
TAATCCGCCTGAGGCGGACAAGGGATTAATTCCCCGCCCCTTGGGGCGATTAATAATCTCCTTTTGATACCCCGCTGCTCTGCGGCGGGGGTAGTTCATTGAGGCAACCTGATAAATGCTTAGTTAGAATTAATTACTGGTGAAAGTTCATTATTTTATAATAATGCGTTTCGCCATTATTGGTAATCCGGATAATATACAGTCCGTTTTGATTGTGGGGAATCGTGATGGTTACTCCATCGCCAGAAAATTCAGGATTGAGAATATCAAGCTCTTGACCCATCATATTATAAATCGAAATTGAGACTTGTGATGGATTGTAATTTCCCAATAATATGTGGAATATACCGTCAGTTGTTGGATTAGGATAGATAATAGGTTTCACTGAAATATAAGAGAGCCTGACCAAACTGTTTTGACCCGAAGGAAAAGTGACCGTTAAGCTCACCTTAAAACTCCCCGGTTTGTAATAAGTGACCGGTGGCGGATTTTTGACATCCGAAGATGACGGACTTCCGCCATCAAATATCCATTGGTAATCTGTAATTGGTCCTGTGGACAGGTTTGTAAATTGAATTCTTCCACCAATTGGAATATTTTGAACAGTTGAACTAAAAAACGCAGTACCTTTTACGGAATTAGGATCATAGCCTGGAATCTGGAGTACATAAGTGCCATTTTTGTCAAGCCAATATTTAAGTTGCAGCGTGGAGTCGTTTCCGTTGGCATCCCACGATTTACTGAAGCGCCCGAAATAATCCGGGGAATCCAATGCACTGCAATCCGAAAAACCACCAGTTAACTCCCCAATAATCAACCCCTGACTGTTAAACAGTGGTGCCCCTGAAGAACCTCCTTCAGTAACACCGTGGCCATGCGTTGTAGCTGTCCAGATAACTTTCCAGTATAGGCCATTGGGATTATTGGATGAACTTTGATAGTCAGCAGGAACAACGGGTGTTGTATATGTGGAAATCATTTTAATATCCCCCTCCGGATGATGGATAACAACTCCTTTGTTACTACCATTGCCAGTAACATCCCAGCCATTAAAATAGGGTTTATAAGATGTAGGAACAGAATCGTTAAGCAGCAGCAACTTAAAATCTGAACCCGAAGAATAGGGAGCAGCTGCCAGCAGTCTTGCCCCCGAAAGTGATGCGGTGTCAGAAGGTGGGTAAAGAGGTCTGCTGCAATCCGGAGATTCGAAATTAAAGTAGAATATCCATTGGTAATAATCCGAAGTACTGGCTGATTCCCCACAATGATTAGCGGTTAGAAAATAGGATTTGCCATCATTTTTTGTATCATTAACCAAAGAACCAGTGCACCAATATTGCGTGCCTTTGGAAAGAAGCAAAATCCGGGCAACGCCTCTTTTTTGTTTTTGATAATTGGCACCTTCAGAACAGTTGATCGGTACTTCGCAGCTTCCAGCACCTCCGAATCCATTGTCTTGATCGCTTTTCGTACCAGTCAGGATATTTCCCAACAACTCCAGTTTAAAAGGAAGTGTTTGATATTTATGTGGTGAATCCAATTCAATGATAATTTCATTTCCAACCAGATATCCGGTTGCCAGAAAAGGTCCGTTGTTCAGACGTGAGAACGCTCCCAGTATCTTTGTTTCATCAGCATTATAGATATACAAACGGTCGCCTGTATTCAGTTGAAAATCTTTAAAATATAAATTTAATGCTTTGGCCTGATCCAGTTGTAAAGCAAGTCTCCAGACATAAACTCCTGAAGGCGCCTGTTGCCACGAACCTTTGCTAAGCAAAGAGTCACTCAGATTAATTGTGTATCCGGCAACCAAAGGTTGGGGTTCATTGGCTTTTCTGATGGCTTGCCTGGCAGGAAGTTGGTATGGTATTTTAACAGCGCTGATCCCTTCTTTAACATGGAACTGTTTGCTTGCCGGAACTCCGGGGACACTTAATTGCGCATAAGCAGCAATTTGAAGAAAAGACAATAAAAAGAGTGCTGCAAATTTTCTCATCCCCTGCACGATTTAAATTTATTTTGGAGGCTCTCCAGGCTAACCTTTTAACAACCTGACACCTTTATGGTTTATTATCACCGGCAAAACTAAGGAAATATTATTGCATGCGGAGCATTTAGCTGGGAAGTATTATTGGGTACTGATTTCACCTGATGATCAGTTAAAATCTCTCCAAAAAATATTATCATCTGCGCGCAGGGGGGTGTTCCTTTATGAACCAAATGGTTACTTTTGCAAAAAAAAAGAAAATCATGATCGTAGTTACGGGAACTGCTGGCTTTATTGGCAGCGCAATGGTTGAAAAACTGAATGAAAACGGACTTGAAAATCTTGTCCTTGTGGATGATTTTTCCAAAGAATTCAAAAAGAATAATTTTATCCACAAGAAATTTGATCAGAAAATCCAGCGTGAAGATTTTTTTAAATGGTTTGATATAAATCCAGGAAAAGTTGAGTTTGTGATTCATTTGGGAGCCCGTACCGACACAACAGAATTTGACCAGCATATTTTTGATGTCCTGAATTTGGATTACAGCAAACAGATTTGGCACCGGTGTGCAGAATATAACATTCCATTAATCTATGCATCATCGGCGGCAACTTATGGCGCCGGAGAATTTGGCTATAACGACAATCACGAAATTGTGAAAAATCTTCAACCTTTGAATCCTTACGGGCGGTCAAAAAATGATTTTGACGAATGGGTTTTAAAACAGAAATCACAACCATCTTTTTGGGCTGGTTTGAAATTTTTTAATGTTTATGGCCCCAATGAATACCATAAAAGTAGAATGGCTTCAGTGGTTTTTCATGCTTTCAACCAGATTAAAGAAACCGGAAAAGTCAGATTATTCCGCTCTCATAAACCTAAGTTTAAAGACGGAGAACAACTGCGGGATTTCGTTTATGTAAAAGATGTTACAGATGTAATTTTGTTTCTGATGGATCATAAACCTAATTCAGGATTGTATAACCTTGGGACCGGCAAAGCCAGAACCTTCCTGGATTTGGCGAAGGCAACCTTTTCGGCGCTTGACAAGAAACCAGATATTGAATTCATTGACACCCCAGTCGATATTCGCGATAAATATCAATATTTTACTGAGGCCAACATGAACAAGCTCAGAAATTCCGGGTATCAAAAAGCATTCACCAGCCTTGAATCGGGAGTGGATGATTACGTCAGGAATTATCTTGTTCAGGGAAAATATTATTGATTTTCAGACCGCGATTCGTCAAGAACTGATCTGATATCGGTAAGTAAATCTTTAATTCTTTTTAAGGTGTTAATTATCTGAAGCTTATCAAGAGACTGGTTGTCGTAATGTTTTTTGAAATAATCTCGCGTCCCCTGAATAGTCAGCCCTTTTTCTTTCACTAAATGATAAACAATTTCAAACCGCTCAACATCTTTTTGGGTAAACATTCGGGTTCCTTTGTCGCTTTTGTGTGGTTTGATGAAATCAAATTCTTTTTCCCAATAGCGAATCAGTGTAGGCTGAACATTGAATTTCCGGGCTACTTCCCCGATGCGGTAATATAATTTCTCTGCCATGACAGATACTTAATCCATTGATTGGGTAGGAATCTTCGAAAGATCAAGCATTTTCGAATATTCTGCCGGAGTTAGGTCATTAAAGAAAAAGTTGATGGGATTGATGGCCTTCCCGTCTTTACGAACTTCATAATGCAAGTGCGGACCGGTAGATTTTCCGGTATCTCCCACCAAACCAATAACTTGTCCTCTTTTTACCAACTGACCTTTTTTAACTTTAAATGCACTGAGATGAGCATAGAGCGTGACATAACCAAAACCGTGATCCACCATGACTTCGTTTCCATATCCCCAAAGGGAACGTCTTGCAAAGATAACTCTTCCGTTACCGGTAACATGCACGGGCGTCCCTATTGGTGCAGCAAAGTCAATTCCTTCATGAAACTTTTTTACTTTATAGAAAGGGTCAACACGATAACCGAAATAAGATGAGATCCGATCCAGTTGAATGTTTCTAATCGGTTGAATGGCAGGTATACTTGACAGCATTTTTTCTTTATTCTTTGCCATCGCAAAAACCTGATCGAATGATTTGGATTGGACATACATTTCGCTGGTAAGCTTATCCATTTTTTTTGCGGTCTCAATTAACAATTTTGACTCACTGTAACCTTCCAGATTTGCGTAACGGTCAACTCCTCCTATACCAGCTTCCCTTATAGACATGGGAATGGGTTCCGCTTCAAAAATCACCCGGTATATGTTATCATCACGATTAGCCAGCTCTTTCATTACTTTTTGCATGTTGGTCAGCCGAATGTTCATGATCTTATACTCAAGCTGGTACTCTGAAAGATTATGCTTAAGCATAAGTTCTTTCGGAGAATCAAAAAAGGTAAATAAAAGAAAAACAAATACCACGGTCAGGGCCAATGCAGAAATCAGAAATATCAGAAACCTGAATAATTTCTGACCGGATGTAAGCTTATGCTCTTCATAGGATAATGTTTTCTCGTTAAAGAAATATTTAGTTTTGGCCATGAAAAAGACTTTACTGGTGCAAAACTAAGAAATTGACGTAGATTTGCAATCTTAATTATTAAATAAATAAACACTCTTTTGTTAACAAATTGATAATGAATTCGTCAGAAATAAGAAACAGCTTTTTAGAGTTTTTTAAGTCAAAAAATCATCAGATTGTTCTGGGGTCTCCCATCGTAGTAAAAGATGACCCTACGCTGATGTTTATCAATGCGGGGATGAATCAGTTTAAGGATATTTTTCTTGGGAATGCTCCCATAAAATTCACCCGTGTTGCCGATACCCAAAAATGTTTGCGTGTGTCTGGAAAACATAACGATTTGGAAGAGGTGGGCCACGACACTTACCACCACACGTTATTTGAAATGTTAGGGAATTGGTCTTTTGGCGATTATTTTAAAGAAGAAGCCATAGCCTGGGCCTGGGAACTACTTACAGAAGTCTTTAAAATTGATAAAAAGAATCTTTATGTGACAGTTTTTAGGGGAGATGAACAAGATGGGCTTTCCATGGATGCTGAAGCCAGAGAATCATGGAAAAAATACATTCGCGAAGATCATATTTTGCTAGGCTCCAAAAAGGATAACTTTTGGGAAATGGGAGAAACCGGTCCCTGCGGCCCTTGTTCTGAAATCCATATTGATTTAAGACCTGACGATGAGAAAGCCAAAATTCCAGGACAAGAGCTTGTAAATAACGATCATCCACTGGTTATTGAGATATGGAACCTGGTTTTTATTGAATTTAACCGTCAGGCAAACGGAAAACTGTTGCCGTTGCCTCAAAAGCATATTGACACGGGAATGGGATTTGAAAGGCTTGTTATGGTATTGCAGGGCGTTAAATCCAATTACGATACTGATGTTTTTAAACCTTTGATCAACTTCCTGGCAAAGATGGCAGGGGTGACATATGGCCATGATGAGAAGAAAGACATTGCCATTAGGGTGATCTCTGACCACCTACGCGCCGTAGCTTTTGCAATCGCCGATGGACAGTTGCCGTCCAACACAGGTGCGGGTTATGTCATCCGCAGAATTTTGCGTCGTGCTGTTCGTTATGGATTTACTTTCTTAGGATTCCAGGTACCTTTTATGTTTGAGATACTTCCCGTTTTGGTAAATCAGATGAAAGATGTGTTCCCTGAAATTGAGTTGCAACAGAATTTGCTGGAAATGGTCATCAAAGAAGAAGAAATCACTTTTTTGAGAACGCTTTCCCAGGGAGTAAAACGGTTCGATCAGTACATCAACATGAATCCGGACAGCAAGGTAATTGACGGTGATTTTGCCTTTGAATTATTCGATACCTTTGGTTTTCCAATTGACCTTACAAGGCTTATGGCCCTAGAAATAGGTCTTGATGTAAATATGGAAGATTTTCAAAAAGGCCTTGATGCTCAAAAAAAGCGTTCGCGAAAAGCAGCCGAAAAAACTACCGATGACTGGATTGAGATTGTCCACAATGCCCCAGGAACTGAATTTTTAGGCTATCACCAGTTAGAGTGTGAAGCTCATGTCGTAAAATACCGCCAGATTACCCAGAAGAAAAAAACAATGTACGAAATTGTTCTTGACCGGACTCCATTTTATGCCGAATCCGGCGGGCAGGTGGGTGATTCTGGTGTTTTGGAAACTTCAGGACAGGTGTTTCATGTTGCTAATACCAGGAAAGAAAACAATCTTCCCATTCACATTGTGGCTGAAGAACCCAAAAACCCGCAGGAAACCTTGCTCGCCAAAGTGGATGTTCTAAAACGAAGGCTGACCGCAAACAATCACAGTGCCACTCATTTGATGCATGCGGCCTTGCGGGAAGTACTTGGAAAACACGTAGAGCAGAAAGGTTCTATGGTAGATTCAGACCGGCTTCGTTTCGATTTTTCACATTTCGCCAAAATGACCGATGAAGAGATTAGAATGGTTGAAAAAAGGGTCAATGCAAAAATCCGGGAGAATATCATCTGCAATGTTCAGGAAAATGTTACCATCGAAGAAGCCACAAAAATGGGAGCCATGGCTTTGTTTGGGGAAAAATACGGCGATCGCGTCAGGGTCATTACTTTTGATCCTGATTATTCGGTTGAACTTTGTGGCGGAACGCATGTTCCGGCTACTGGCCAGATAGGTTGCTTTAAGATTATTTCGGAAAGTGGCATTGCTGCCGGAGTGCGCCGGATTGAAGCCTATACCGCTGATGCGGTCGAAGCTTACATCAATGAGCAGCTTGACCTGATTGCTGAGATCAAAGGCCAGTTCAAAGGAGCTATAAATCCCTTGACAGCAGTGAAAAACCTGATCCAGGAAGAAGCTGCACTTACCAAAGAAGTTGAAAAGCTTCAGAAAGAAAAAGTAGGTCAGCTGGCTGATGAATTGATGAAATCTGCACGGAAGATAGGTTCGATCACTTTTGTTGGAGAAAAGATTTCGCTGGACCCCAGTCAGGCCAAAAATCTTGTGCATCAACTCAGATCCATGGATCAACAAGTAATCGTTGTTCTCGCTATGGAAAATGATGGAAAAGCAAATGTTGTGGTAGGAATATCGGACGACCTGGCTTCTTCCGGCAAGTTTAATGCCGGAAATATTATCAGAAAAATAAGCCTTTTCATTAATGGCGGTGGGGGCGGCCAGCCTCATTTTGCAATGGCAGGAGGGAAAACCCCATCCGGCATAGAAAGCGCCCTGAAAGTCGCTGAAAGCGAAATAAAGGCATTATCTTAGCTAATTGCCAAGTGCTTATTTTTGAACTTTTTAAAATTAAGTTATTGATAATAAATCACATAAGAATACACTATGCGTGTTGATAAATATTTAATATTTTAGAATTTGAGATTTTTTCATGGAAATTAATTTTATTACATTTACAAATTCAGGGTTTTAGTGTTTTAATGATTCAAAATATGCCGAAATCAAAAGTTATTTTTCTTCGTAGTTTCGTCTTTATTGTTCTGGCGTTAATGCCTTTGCTTTCCTATTCTCAAAAGCATAAAAAAGAACGGAGAAAGGATAAAAAGGAAGTAACAAAAGAGCAGGATTTGGTGCGGTATTCATCGCTCAGCGGAATTGAATCGAGCATTGATAAGGCTACGGGTTGGGCTGTACAGAATAACGGAGCATGGTATTCCATGGATGATGAAATTCCGAATCCAGATCAGAAATCCAATCGAGATACCTATGGAGACCGGGCTTTGGGGCAGGATAACTTCATTAAACTTGAAATGCGAAAACTGATGATCGGCAACACTCAATACACTGTGCTGATTAAAAAATACCGTGATGGTAAATATGAATTTCCGTTACTGAAGGAGGATTGGGAAGGATACAATTCTCTGGATTATTATGTCTTCAATAGTAAGGTGCTGGCTAAAATCCTTCCAGAAAATGTGACATTCAATCAAAGCTATGCGGTAAATTTAAATGTGTTTGCACGGGGAACTATTATAAATTACGACCACAAGAGCTGGGAAAGTATCCTTGTAGGGAATGTGCAACAAATTAATCTGGGTGAAAAAGTAAATGGCTGGAACTTGGTTATCGCAGTATATCCGATAAGAAATAACGGTAAAGAAGTATGCCGGTTTAGGCTAATTAAGTCCTTTGATAGCAAGTTTCTCGTTTCCATGTATACATCTCCTAACGACTGGAGCAAGCTGTTTGACCGTTCATTTTATGAGGTGAAATTCTATACCTTCAAGAATTTTATTGACGGAGCAAAACAGTATTTTATTCCGGTTACAGGCGATGAAACAGGGTTGCAGGAAGATCCTTATCACAACTATTTTAACTGGGGAATCCTGAAATATCAGATAGGAGATTACATTAAAGCCATCCAGTACTTTAATGAGGCCCTTAAGAAAAAGCCCAATACACAGGATTTCATGCTGTTTTCTTACATGGGTAATGCGGAAAGCAAATTGCACCGTTATGAAGATGCAATCGGATCTTATGACAGGGCTTTGCAATTAAGACCTACAAATGTTATGAATTACTCAAACTGGGTCCGTAATTATTTTAACCGGGGTGTTACCAAATATTATTTGAACGATATGAGTGGCGCCTGCAGAGATTGGAATAAGGCCCTTGAGCTTGGTTTTGGTACGGCGTATGAATACATTCAGGAATATTGTCACGATTATTCCAAAGAGAAGAAAAAGAAATAATATGCGTATTTCCACATCAGCAAATTCCATTTATCGTTTCTTACTCCTTTTTGTGCTTATTTCAGCATGTTCCGGGGCGTTCTCTCAAACGCTCAATATCCCGCCACAAAGTACACCAAAAGGTAAATGGGATTTGAATCTTAATCTGGGAACCACACAATTTTATGGCGATGTCAGTAGCCATAATTATTTTAAGAAATGGAGCGGGGAATCCAAGCTTGGAGTTCAGATTTATGTCAAAAAGATGTTTAATCCGGTTATTGGGGCAGGAGTCAGCTTATATTCCACAGGTATCAACAGCATCAAAGACCGGAAAGCAGACGGAACTAAAGTAGATTACAGTCTGGGCGGTAACTACGATGATCTTACTGTTTTTGTTTATGCAAATTTCAGCAATCTTTTTGGAAACTATAAAAGGGATCGCAAACTTTCCATTTACGGGACTCTTGGCTTTGGCGTTAGTACATGGAATACGGCATTGACTGACAATATCTCTGGAGCAATTATTCATAGTGGTACAACAGTGGGTTCCACCAAATATGCAAACAAAGCCTTAAGCGTTCCAATAGGAGCAGGTCTGGATTATCGCATTAACGACCGTTGGGCAGTTCATGCCGGCGGTACCCTGACCACGATTCTCAGTGATGACGTGGATGAATGGCATGATGGCTTTAAGTATGATCAATTATTGTATTTAAATGTTGGAGTAACTTATTTTATCAAACCGGGAAAACATGGAAAATTGCTCGGAAGGAAGAAAAGCAGAAAGAGTAAAAATTCTGATGGTGAGATGAATAAAAGGCCTATTCCTATTTTTGATTATATGGTGAACCCGGGACCGGTTCCTGTTGAATCTGAGCAAAAACCGGAAGTTGATGTATTGCAACTTCCTTTACAAAAAACTCAAACTAACGCGCCGAAACAAAAGGCGGGACAGTCTGTTTCCGGATTACAATTTCGTGTTCAGGTAATGGCTTCCCGTGTTCCCCTGCGCGACCCGTTATTGCTCCAGGCAAAATATAAGTTCGATTATTCTATAAAAGTGGTACATCAGGATGGACTGTACCGATATACGGTAGGCCAGTTTAGCGCCTATCAGGATGCACTGATAGAGAGCCGAAAACTTCTTCGTGAAGGTGTTGCCGGTGCTTTTGTCACCGCTTATCGTGATGGTCGTCGCGTTCCACTGACAAAACAGATGATGCACCCATCACAGAAGCCTAATCCTGTTATTTATTAGTTTGTTATCAATTTCTTTCACAAAGTACTTTTTAAGTTTTTCTTCAGCCTGAAATATTTTCCGATACATTTAAAATTCATCTTATTTTTCAGGGTTTAAAACCTTCGCCGCCAATAAAAAATTAATTTTGTTGGAAATTGAATAATTATGATGGAAAAAATTAAAGAAGCCGCCTCTTATATTCAACAGCATGGAATTACAGCCCCTGAGGTGGGTATTATTTTGGGAACAGGGTTGGGAAACCTGGTTCGTGAAGTGAAAGTCGAAGTAATACTGGACTACAAGGATATTCCTTATTTTCCTGTCTCGACTGTCGAAACGCATATGGGAAAACTGATGTATGGCGAATTGAACGGGAAAAAAGTGCTCATTTTGAACGGCCGGTTTCATTATTATGAAGGCTATAATATGCAGGAAATTACCTTCCCCGTAAGGGTAATGAAACTGTTGGGTATTGAACATCTTCTTGTTTCAAATGCTGCAGGAGCTATCAATCTGAACATGCAAAAGGCTTCCCTGATGATCATAGACGATCATATTAATATGCTGCCAGGAAATCCTTTGGTAGGAAGAAATATTGATGAAATGGGACCTCGTTTCGTGGATATGAGCCAACCTTATGATGCTTCTTTGATAAAATCCATGGAGCAGATCGCAGCAAAGAACAAAATGAAGATCAGCAAAGGAGTTTATGTTGCCTGGATAGGACCCAGCCTTGAAACTCGCGCGGAGTACAGATTCATAAAAGTCATGGGCGCCGATGCGGTTGGAATGTCAACAGTTCCGGAAGTAATTGTGGCTCACCACATGGGAATCAAAGTAGCTGCAGTCTCTGTTATTACTGACCTTTGTGACCCTGACAATATAGAGCCAGCCAATATTGCCGAAATCATTGCAAATGCTGGTAAAGCTGAAAAGGATCTGGTGCTTTTGTTTAAAGAATTGGTCACTACTTTTTAAAAGCACTCCAAATGAGGATAGAATAAAATAATAGAAGAACTAGAAAAACAAACTGCTATGAGCAAATTTAATGAACCGATGTTTAAATCACAGGAACTTAAAGACCTGGTAATAGTTGTTACAGGTGGTGGCTCCGGCTTGGGTCTAGCCATGTCAAAATATTTCCTGCAGCTTGGCGCCAAGGTTGTCATTTCGTCAAGAAATCTTGATAAGTTGAAAGCCGTTGCCACTGAACTGGAAGGCGAAACTAAAGGAACTGTTTTACCTGTAAAATGTGATGTCAGGAATTACGATGAAGTGGAAGCCATGTTACAGGAAGCTTTGAAAGCTTTTGGAAAAATTGACGGCCTTGTGAACAATGCCGCCGGTAATTTCATCAGCCCGACCGAGCGACTTTCGGCTCATGCTTTTGATACTGTTATTGATATTGTTTTAAAAGGAAGTAAAAACTGCACGCTGGCTTTCGGAAAACATTGGATTCAAACCAAGCAGGAGAAAGCCACTATTTTGAATATTGTCACGACATATGCATTTACAGGTAGTGCGTACGTGGTTCCATCCGCAACGGCAAAAGCAGGCGTCTTAGCTATGACGCGTTCGCTGGCTGTAGAATGGGCAAAATATGGGATACGAACGAATGCGATTGCTCCCGGCCCGTTCCCGACCAAAGGTGCCTGGGACCGGTTGCTACCCGGCGATTTAAAAGAGAAGTTTGACATTTCGAAAAAGGTTCCGTTGAAAAGGGTAGGAGACCATCAGGAGCTGGCCAATCTTGCGGCTTATTTGATGTCTGATTATTCTGCTTATGTCAATGGCGAAGTGATTACCATTGACGGAGGAGAGTGGCTTCAGGGAGCAGGAGAATTTAACATGCTTGAAGCCATTCCCAAAGAGTTATGGGACATGCTAGAATCCATGATCAGATCAAAAAATAAAAAGTAACAGCCGTAAAAGAACTACTTCTTAGTCAGATAGACTTATGGAATATCAGGTGAAAAATGATGTTTCAGTTTGTTTATAACAGGAT
>VAPK011292361.1_pt1 | contig 11931 bp, 12 predicted proteins | sample 3395031 | NCBI WGS metagenome assembly VAPK01 (sample SAMN08290443, study PRJNA428436) | hydrothermal vent metagenome | isolation source: Deep-sea hydrothermal vent chimney 1 | place: Pacific Ocean: Juan De Fuca Ridge | reverse complement strand
TATTTTACGGTATAAAACTGCATAAAGAACAAACAGATATATTGGCAAGAAAATTAATGTTATCAAGTGTTTTATATATAACTTTGATACAAATAATATACGTAATAGATAAATTTTTACATTAATAAATAATCATGGAACAAGAAGTTAAAGAAAAATCGTATAAACAAATGTTATGGATATCTATGATTAGTATGACCATGATGTTTGCGGGATTAACAAGTGCTTATATTGTTAGTAAAAAAAGAGAAGATTGGGTTTCATTCGATCTGCCAACCGCATTTTATATAAGCACCATTTTAATAATATTGAGCAGTGTGTGTTTTTATTTCGCAAAAAAATATATGCAGCAAAATAACAGTTCAAAAACATCTTTATTGCTGACGGTTACTTTAACCTTAGGTCTTGGATTTGTTTATTTTCAGTTTCAGGGCTTTAAACAATTGATAGAAGCAGGATTGTATTTTACGGGTAAACAAAGTAATGTATCATCTTCATTTTTATATGTGATCACCCTTACCCACTTGATACATATTATGGCGGGTATATTTGTTCTTACTCGTGTTCTTTATAAATCGGTAAAAGGAAAATATACCACCGAAAATTACTTAGGATTTGAAATGGGAGCTATTTTCTGGCATTTTGTAGATGCTTTATGGATTTATCTTTTTTTATTCTTTTATTTTATAGGATAAGAGCTTTATTTTTATAATATTGATTTTATTTGTCAATTATTTTTATATTTTTGCTTTTTATCATAAAACATGACAAAAATCATTTTTTTTTAAGATAAAGAAATAGATCAATTAATTAATCTTACTTATATGGAGGCAATTGTTGCTGAATCCCCAAAGGGTGGAACTTGGAACGGAGGTGGAAATCAACCTTTTGGTGCTAGTTACGGAAAAATGATGATGTGGTTTTTTATCATGTCTGATGCCCTTACTTTTTCTGGTTTTTTAGGTGCTTATGGTTTAATTCGTTTTAAATTTATTGATTCCTGGCCAATAGCCGATGAGGTCTTTACACATATCCCTTTTGTTCATGGTAATTACCCCATGTACTATGTGGCATTTATGACCTTTGTGTTGATATTTTCTTCTGTTACCATGGTACTGGCTGTAGACGCTGGAAAGCACATGAAACAAGGAAAAGTAATTTTATATATGGGATTAACCATTATTGGAGGTATGATATTTTTGGGTTCTCAAGCCTGGGAATGGAAAACCTTTATTCATGGAAGTTATGGTGCAGTTGCTTTAAACGATGGTAAAATTGTTCAATTTGTCGATGAATCTGGTCATCAGGTTACCTTAGAAAGTTTTAAATCAAATTCTCCTACAGAAAGAATCAGACAAACCAAAAGTAATGGTATATGGTATCAAAGTGAGTCATCTCTGCCTTCCATTACACTAAAACAGGTAAAAGAAGGCTTTGCAAGTCATCCGGAAATTTCGATGCGAACCGAGTTAATAAATATGGATGTTAAGAAGAAAACTATTTTAAGTAGAGAGGAAGCCAATAGTTTGCTAAATAGAGCTACCCATGTGGTAGAAGGAGCAAATCTACAAGAGAATGAATATGGTAAGACCTTATTTGCCGATTTCTTTTTCTTTATTACTGGTTTTCACGGATTTCACGTGTTTTCAGGTATCATGATCAATATTATCATATTTTTTAATGTAATTATTGGTACTTATCAAAGAAGAGGTCATTACGAGATGGTTGAAAAAGTTGGACTCTATTGGCACTTTGTAGATTTAGTTTGGGTATTTGTATTTACCTTCTTCTATTTAATATAAATTTTAAAAAATTAAAATGTCACACGCAGAATCACATACAGGATTAATATGGAAAGTATTTGGCTTTCTTTCTTTAATAACTATAGTTGAGGTATTTTTAGGAATATCTAAACCTGAAGCTTTGCATCTAACTCCTTTATTAGGAACAAGTGTATTAAACTGGATCTTTTTAATTTTAACCTTGGTAAAAGCCTATGGTATTGCATGGTATTTTATGCATTTAAAAGATGAAAAAACTTGGTTGAGAAGAGCTATCGTTTGGCCTGTTGTATTTTTAATAGTCTATCTGGCGTTTTTTCTACTATACGAAGGAGGTTCTTTAAATGATATTCTTAATGAATGGACAAGGTGGACCTACAGTTAATAAATAAAATCTTTGTAGCGTTTTGATTGTTCAAAACGCTTTTTTTATACCTTTACTTTAGTGAAACTCAATTTTTAGAATCAATCCTTTGACTGAGAAGTAAAAATTGCAAGTTGAACTAATCCCTCTGAAGAGCGGGATCTCATTATAGTTGAAAACAAATGAAAAACAATAAAATAATTAAGGGATCTCATAAAGTTTGATATGATATGGCAGTGAAAATGAAAAGCAAATTAGTTTTAGGAACACTTTTTTTTGGACCATTAATATTCTACCTTTTTCTACTTACCGGAACAAATAATTTTGCAAAACTTCCTGTATTAACAAAACAAGTTGAAGATGTTGGTAGTTTAAATTCAGAAAATAAAATTACTCTTCAAAATAAAATAAGCATTATTTGTTTTTTAGGAGATGATCTGTTGCAACACAAAACTAATGCCTTGAATTTAAATGAAAAGATATATAAGCATTTTTATGGCTTTAAGGATTTTCAGTTTGTGGTAATTTTACCTAAAGGATCAGAAGAAAAAGCAAAACAATTAAAAAAAGAACTGGGGGCAACTTCTAATGTAGATAAATGGCATTTTGTATTTGGATCAAAACAAGAGATTCAGGAAATATTTAATAGTTTTAAAACGAATTATCAGCTAAATAAAAATTTTTATACTCCTTATGCTTTTATCATTGATAGAGAAATGAACTTACGTGGAAGAGATGATGATGAATCAACAGCCGATGGAATTTTATATGGTTATAATGCAGAATCGGTAGCAACGGTTCATCAAGAAATGGTTGACGATGTAAAAGTAGTTGTCGCAGAATACCGACTTGCCTTGAAGAAAAACAAAAGAGAGATTTAATAACACCAAAGTATTTATCATGAAAAAAAACTCTTATATCCTAATAGCTTTTATAATTTTAATATTTGGAATATGGGCATTACCTAAGATCTTTTCTAATTTTAATAAAGAAGAACTGGTTAGATTTGAAAAAGTCCCAGTTTTTGAATTTACAGATCAGAATAACAAGACCATAAGTAACGAAGATTTTAAAGATAAGGTTTATGTTGTTGAATTCTTTTTCACTACATGCCCTACTATTTGTCCAAAGATGAATGCCAATATGGTTTTGATTCAAAATGAATTTTATGGTAACCCTGATTTTGGAATAGCATCTTTCAGTATTGATCCTCAGCACGATACTCCTAAAGTTTTAAAGGCTTACGCCGAAGAAAAAGGTGCTACATTAAAGAACTGGCACTTTTTAACAGGCGATAGAGATGCTATTTATACTTTTTCTAATGACGGTTTTAGATTGTATGTTGGTGAAAATAAAAATGTTGAAGGAGGTTTTGAGCATTCTGGTCTTTTCGCCTTAATTGATAAAGATGGATATATTAGATCACGTGTGGTAAAAGCTGGTGAGAATGAAAATCCGATTAAATATTACAATGGTTTAGATGCAAAAGAAATTCAATGGCTAAAAGAAGATATTGCTCAATTATTGAAAGATTAAAGATTTTATAATTGAAAGATTCAAATAGAAAATACAACAAACTCATCACTATTTTATCAATAGGTATTCCGGTATTGATTGCAGTATTATTCGGCGTAAAAATCGACTATGAACTTCCTGTTTTTTTACCTCCCATTTATGCTTCGATTAATGCTTTTATGGCAATATTATTGATTGCTGCGGTTTGGGCAATTAAAAATAAAAAGAGAAAGCTACATGAGAAGTTAATGAAAATGGCAATTGTATTTTCTGTAGTTTTTTTAAGTTTATATGTTGCCTATCATATGACTTCAAATTCCACTTCTTTTGGTGGTACAGGGTGGATTAGATATTTATATTTCTTTGTATTGATTTCTCATATAATACTGTCTATTATTGTTATTCCATTTGTTCTAATAACTTTTGTAAGAGCACTTACTAACGACTTTGAGAGGCATAAAAAAATTGCAAGAATTGCATTTCCGCTGTGGTTATACGTTGCCATAAGTGGTGTTGTTGTTTATTGGATGATATCTCCTTTCTATTGATCCTGCAAGGTTTTCAAAACCTGGCAGGTATCTCTTTTGAATACAGTTTAGTTTATGATATATTATACCTGCCAGGTCTGATAAATCTTGCAGGAGAGGATTATTTTTCATTCTACTAGACTTCCAAAATGTGGTAGGAATACCTATGTGCATCCTGCAGGGTTTTCAAAACCTGGCAGGTATCTCTTTTTTATAAAGTCTAGTATTGACCTAAAAAATCTTTCAGGGTATTCAATAAAAATCACTTATTTTATTTCAAATGTCAACTTCACCAAATTTCATTTATTAATGAATAGAAAATGATTTTTATAAATTAATCTATAAAATGCAAACAAAATGAAATTAGAAGTACTAGAAAAAGATTGTTATTATCATATCTACAATCGAGGAATAAATGGTTGTAAAATTTTTAATAATAATCGGAACTATGAATATTTTATTCGTGAGATTCTAAAAAATTAATTTCGATTTTTTAGTTAATCAAACTAATCCCGCTTTTTCAGCGGGATCTTGGTTTAACCTGTCAAGCCAAAGGCATGATACCTCGACCCTTGGGTCGATTCCTATTAATGGGTTCAGGGCTTGCCCTGAGGTTTAATACCTTTTATTTGACTCCAGTGAGATTGTAGATATTTTTAGCGATTTGGAAAATTTCATATTCGTACACAAATATAAAAAAATGCTTTTGAGTATTAAATATATGCTTGAATGAAATTAGAAATACCTGCAAGGTCTGATAGACCTTGCAGGAGAGATTCTATTAACAACATCCAATCAAGTCTCATAGAGCCAATAACAATCGAGCAATGTAACAAAAGTTACTTTTATTATTTTTCGTATATTTACAAAAGAAATATCCAAAATACTTCAATTTAAAATACAAGAGATAGCTTTTATTGTATTGATTTTTTATCTCTTTTAATATAACTAACTAACTAAAAATATTCATTATGAAACAGATTTCAATTGCTGTTTTACTTTCAATTCTATTATTATCTGGATGCCAAAATAAAAACACCCAGCTTAAAACAGATTTAGCTTCCATTGATTTTTTAAGGGGAGACCTGGTTTTATGCAGTGGATCACAATTTGGAGATGTTAGTTTTTCTTTTTATTGTAAATATGCAACTCGAGAAATGTTTGACACCGGACTTTCATTATTACATTCGTTTGAATATGAAGAAGCGGAGAAAGCATTTGTTCAAGTTATTGATACCGATCCAAATTGCGCTATGGCCTACTGGGGAGTGGCAATGAGTAATTTTCGATCTCTTTGGATTCAAACGGGTACTGATTATTTAGAAAAAGGATCAAAACTTTTAAAGATAGCAGAATCTTTAAATAAATCAGTTAGAGAACAAGAATATCTCGATGCCATAGGAGAGTTTTATAAAGACTGGAAAAACGTGGATGAAAAAACCCGAATTTCGAATTTTGAAAAAAAAATGGAATTTATTTATAATAAATACAGCGATGATAAAGAGGCTGCTATTTTTTATGCTTTGGCTTTAAGAGCATCTGCCGATCCTGCGGATAAAACTTATAAAAACCAACTCAAATCGGGTAAAATATTGGAATCACTATTCCCCGATCAACCTAATCACCCTGGAATAGCTCACTATATCATTCATAATTACGACTACCCTGAACTTGCTGAATTGGCCTTGCCAACCGCTAGAAAATATGCAGAAATTGCACCTGCTTCTGCCCATGCTCAACATATGCCCTCCCATATTTTCACACGATTAGGACTTTGGGACGAATCGATTGATACAAATCTCAATTCAACTACTTCCGCTGTATGTTATTCTGAAAGTATAGATCCCGGATCACATTGGGCTCAAGAAATTCATGCTATGGATTACCTGGTCTATGCTTATTTGCAAAGAGGTAACAACAAAATGGCTTTCCAACAAAATGAATACCTTTATTCTTTTAAAAAAGTTTTCCCTCAAGATTTTGCTGCATCATATGCTATGATAGCAATTCCGGCAAGGATTGTTTTAGAAAATAAGTTGTGGGACAAGGCAGCTAATCTTGAATTGCCTCCACTCGATTTCCCCTGGTATCAATTTCCCTGGCAAATGTCAATTTTACATTATACCCGATCTATGGGATTTTCACATATAGGAGATATTGCTTCTGCAGAAAAAGAGTTGCTAACTATGAAATCATTGCATAAAGAACTAATTACAATTAGAGATAAGTACAAAGCAAATCAAGTTTTTATACAGATAAATATTGCCCAAGCTTCTATAGAATTTATAAATGGAAATAAAGAAAGGGCTCTTGAATTAATGCAAAAAGCTGTAGAGTTAGAAAGTAGCACCTCAAAACACCCGGTAACTCCAGGAGAAGTATTGCCAGCGGGGGAACTTCTTGGAGATATGTATTTGGCCATGAATGATCCAATAAAGGCTTTAGAGGCGTATGAAAATGATCTAAAAAAACATCCAAATAGATATAATGGTATCTATGGTGCGGCCATTTCAGCAAAACTAACTGGGAATAATGAAAAAGCAAAACAATATTTTGAAAGCCTGTTATTATTGACAGAAAAATCGAATAGTGATCGGCCTGAATTAGCTGAAGCCAGAAGTTTTATTAAATCCTTTGAAATTTAAATTTTATAAAAACTAAATAAAATCAAAATGAAAACAAAAATATTATTATCTCTAGTAACGATTTCTTTATTATTTGCAGTTTTTATGAAAACCGATCTGGTTGATAAAAAGTTAGATTATTCTGCAAAATCAACATTGAATATTATTAAATGTTCTTCTACTAATTTTTTATTGGAAAATATTGATACCACAAGACAAATTTCACCCCTATTTGAAAATTTGGGTAACTACAATTATAAAATAAGCACTAACAGTGAAGAAGCTCAAATATTTTTTAATCAGGGCCTTAATTTGACCTATGCTTTTAATCATGCTGAAGCACACAGATCTTTTATGGAGGCTTCCAGATTAGATCCAAATTCTGCAATGACTTATTGGGGGCAGGCTTATGTATTGGGTCCAAATATTAATGATCAATTTCCAGATAATGAACGTAGGGAAAAATCTTTTGAAGCAGTTCAAAAAGCCATTAAATTATCGAAAAATTCAAGTCAAAAAGAGCGGGATATTATAAATGCATTATCTTTTAGATACGCTAAAGATTCTGTTGATATTTCAGACTTGAACTATGCGTACATGGTTGAAATGGAGAAAGTTGCAAAAAAATATTCTAAAGATGTTGATATTTTAACTCTCTATGCAGCATCTGTAATGAACACAGTTCCCTGGAATTATTGGGATAAGGATGGTAATCCTTCTAAAAATATAAATGAGGCAAAACTGGCATTGGAAAGAGCGGTTAAATTATACCCGAATCATGCAGGTGCAAATCATTATTTTATTCACATGGTAGAATTACCTAAACCTAATTTAGGTATTCCGAATGCAGAAAGATTAGAGTCAATCATGCCCGGAGCCGGTCATTTAGTTCATATGCCATCACATATCTATATGAGAGTTGGAAGATATGACGATGCAGTAAGAGTAAATCAAAATGCTATTTTGATAGATGAAGATTATATCTCTCAGTGTTATTCACAAGGCATGTATCCTTTAGGTTATTACCCACATAATATTCATTTTTTATGGTCTGCGGCAAGTATGGCAGGGAGAAGTGAAATTGCTATTGATGCTGCTAAAAAAACAGCTGAAAAAATTCCGATTAGTGAACTAAATGAATTGCCATTTTTACAGGTTTTTGCAGTTACTCCTCTGTTGGCTTATTTGAGATTTGGTAAATGGAATGAAATTCTAACCATACCTAATCCCGGGGAAGAGTATACTCATTTTAAACTCTTTTGGAATTATGCCAGAGGAATTGCTTTTGTTAGAAAGAATAATCTAAAAGAAGCCAAAGAGGAATTAGAGTTTATAGAGAACAGAGATAAAAGTTTAGCACAGGAAAGTTTGGCAAAAGTGGCATATGAAGTTCTTGCAGGTGAAATTGAAGCTTTAAAAGGAAATTTTAAATTATCATCTAATCATTTTGAAAATGCAATGAAATATGAAGACGAACTTCCTTATAATGAACCAGCCGAGTGGTATATTCCAACCCGTCAAAGTTATGGAGCCATTTTATTAAAAGCCAAGGCATACAAAAAAGCAGAAAAAATATTCAGATCAGATCTCGAATACTACCCGAATAATGGTTGGGCTTTAATGGGTCTGTATCAAAGTTTAAAAGGAATGAATAAAATGGAAGAGGCAAGGAAGGTAAAAGAGAAATTTGATGTGGTATGGAGCAAATCAGATATTCAAATTAAGAGTTCTGTTTTGTAATATTTTATCTTTCAACTATCCTTATTAAAAAGTAAAATCTATTTTTTTATGCTTGTTTATTTATATTAAACCTTTATTTTTGCTACCTGATAATCGAAAATCTAATTTTAAACCTTTGTTTTAAAATTAATGCAATATGATTAAAAAACTATTTTCCTTTTTTGTTATATCTCTACTTATTCCAACAGTAAATGCGCAATGTGCTATGTGTAAAGCTGTTGTTGAACAAGGAGGAAAAGAAATGGCCGAAGGAATTAATTCGGGTATTGTTTATTTAATGGCTTTCCCTTATATAATTGTAGGAGTTGGAATGTATTTATTTTATAGAAATTGGAAGCGTGGAAACTAATGAATTTTTTATAAAATTAGTGTAACAAATTTTTCAACAGCTCGTCTTATACAAACAATTCAAATATTGAAATTTTACTTTTATGAAAGCAAGACTTACAATTATCTTATTTTTTAGTTTCATTATTTCAATCTTTTCACAAGATACGAATACTTCTAATAGGAAATGGACCTTAAAAGAATGTGTTGATTATGCAATCGAGCATAACCTAACTGTTAAACAAAGTGAATATGATATTTCTCTGGCAGAGATCGATAAAAAAGATGCTATAGGAAATTTTTTACCTAATTTAAACCTTAGTGGTAACCACTCCTGGAATTCAGGTTTGACAACTGATGTTACGACAGGTGTGTTGATCAATCAAACAACACAGAATTCATCCTTAGGAATAAATTCAGGCATCACCATATATGGAGGGATGCAAAACCACAATCAAATTAGAAAAGCAGATCTTAGTATTTTAGCAAATAGATATCAATTGGATAAAATAAAGGATGATATTTCACTGAATGTGATCAATGCCTATTTGCAAGTTCTTTTTGGCAAAGAAGCTATTAATGTTGCAATTCCACAATTAGAAATATCTAAAGAACAACTAATAAGAACAAATAAATTGGTTGAGGCAGGTACATTACCTAAAGGTGATCTTTTAGATATTCAAGCAACACTTGCTAATGACGAGCAAAATTTAATTATTACTCAAAATAATACAAAACTAGCTTTGATTAGTTTGGCTCAATTATTACAATTGAGTGATTATGAAACTTTTGATATTGCTAATGAGGAAATTGCAACCCTACCTCTGGTTAATTTGGCTGAATACTCGGTAGATGCCATTTATCAAAAAGCTTTGGAAAATAGAAACGAAATATTGGTAGCTAAAACGAATATTGAAATAGCAGAAAAAGATATTAAACTGGCAAAAGGTGCTTTACAGCCAACATTATCGGGTTTTTATAGTTGGAATTCAAGATTTACAAACAGAGACCAAATAAATGGTTTTGCGGTAGATCCAAATAATCCAACACGAATTATTGGTCAGGTAGAAGGAACCGGTCAAAATGTATTATCACCGAATCAAGTCCCTATTATTGGTGGACCAGATTCGTTTTTTGATCAAATAGATTCCAATAAAGGTAGTTCTTTTGGATTGAGTTTGCGTATACCCGTTTTAAACGGATTTAGAGCTTCTAATAATGTAAAAAGGGCTAAAGTATTTTTAGATAAACAAACTACCCAATTAGGACAACAAGAATTGGTTCTTGAAAAAATCATTCATCAGGTATATGCCGATGCGTTAGGTGCTTTAAAACTTCATGAAGCAACCCAAAAATCATTAGGTGCACAAGAAGAAGCTTTTCGTTATGCCGAAGAAAAGTTCAATGTTGGTGTGATGAATTCATTTGATTTTAGTGTTGTTAAGACTAGATTGGTTACTGCAAATTCTGATTTTTTAAGAGCTAAATATGATTTTATTTTTAAAGTAAAATTATTAGAATATTATTACGGAATTCCTGTTGAAAACATTAAATAAAATTATTTTTCAATCTATTTAATTTGGCAATTATTTTAAATATTGAAACTGCCACAAAAAACTGTTCGGTAAGCCTATCAAAAAACGATATTGTTTTAAATTGTTTAGAGCTAAATGAAGGTCAGTTTTCACATGCCGAAAAATTACATGATTTTATTTCTGAGGTATTGATTGGGTCAAACCTAAAAATGAAAGATATCGATGCGATTGCTGTTAGTAAAGGCCCGGGTTCTTATACAGGACTTCGAATTGGAGTTTCGGCAGCTAAGGGACTTTGTTTTGCATTGAACCTCCCATTGATTTCGGTTCCAACATTAAAATCTTTAGCAGCTTCTATTCAGGTTAAAAAAGGTGAGTATATAATCCCACTTTTAGATGCCAGAAGAATGGAGGTCTACAGTGGGGTTTTTGATTATCAAAATAAACAGATAGTGGAAACCAAAGCTGAAATTATAGATGAAAATTCGTTTTCAGAATCATTAAATAAAGGAAATGTTTATTTTTTAGGTGATGGAGCTATGAAATGTAAAGAAGTACTAAAAAATAGTAAAGCTGTTTTTTTAGATAATTACTTTCCTTCAGCAAATGAAATGCCTAAAACAGCTTATAAAAAATTTAGTGCAAAAATATTTGAAGATGTGGCTTACTTTGAGCCTTATTATCTAAAAGATTTTGTTGCAGGTAAACCAAAAAAGTATTTTAATTAAAAATGTATCAATACCAGTCCAATAATTGCTGGTACTGCCTGAATATAAAATAACTTTCTATTTTTTGTTGAATAGGCTCCATAAATTCCCGCAATGGCAACACAGCTCAAAAAGAAAACAGATAATGAAAACATATGATCTTTGTCTATAATTGCCCAAATTAATCCGGCTGCCAGAAATCCATTATATAGACCTTGATTAGCAGCCAGTACTTTAGATTCTTCTGCTTTCTCTTTTGTAAGACCGAATGTTTTTAATCCCTTAGGCTTGGTCCAGTAAAACATTTCTAATATCAAAAAATAAATATGTTCAAAAGCAACAATAACAAGGATAGATATTTGTAATATTTTCATTTTTAAAATTTAATATTAATTTGTTTCAAGGCATCATTTGTATTAGTCACAGGTAAATGGCAAGCACCGTCAATACAAACATAGATAGTCGTTACATTCTTAGTATATTTATATTCCAACAAGGGTAAATTACTTTCTGTTGTACTTCCAATAATTAATTTATTCGGTATAAAACGTTGATTGATCTCAAATAATTTTTTATGAGCATCTTCACCAACGATTGCTATTTCATAAAATTCACCTATTAAATTTGCGTATAGATTTAACCAGTTTGAGCCCCCTAAACCATACCTTATACTGTTTTCTTTTACATTATTTAGCATTATTCTGGCGTTGTCAGAATAGTTTTTATTACTGTAATAATGACCGAGCTTGAACAAATTATTAGCCATGATCGAATTAGAAGATGAAATCACATTATCTTCAACCTCTATTTT
>VAPK010584127.1_pt1 | contig 11931 bp, 3 predicted proteins | sample 3395031 | NCBI WGS metagenome assembly VAPK01 (sample SAMN08290443, study PRJNA428436) | hydrothermal vent metagenome | isolation source: Deep-sea hydrothermal vent chimney 1 | place: Pacific Ocean: Juan De Fuca Ridge | reverse complement strand
GAGCAGTGTATCAGGATTAACAAAAGAAAAGAAGAGAGAAGAACAAGAGAAAGAGCAACTAGTACAAGTAAGGGAAAAATTGTCGCAAGAATTGACATTGATAAAGAAAAAACTAGAAGGGGTCAGGTCTATTGTTCCTGAAAAAATAAAGGAAGCGCGAAAGCCACTGGAAGTTAAGTTGGAGAGCTTACAAAATGAGCTTAAAAATTCAAAGGCGCTTGTACTAAATAAAAATACAGAAATTGAAGTAATTTCTAAGGAAAGAAATGCTTTTAAGAAAGAGCAGGGGCTTTTGCGCAAACAAAAAGATGCTTTAAAGATGTCTTTGATTATTCTGGAGAAGAATTTGAAAAAGAGGGAACTAGCTCTTCCACTGAAAATTGCTCAGGCAAAAAAAACTTTTGAGAGCAAGACTATAATTTTAGAAAAAAAATTAAAGACTTTAGAGCGTCGTGTTGGGGAAAAAATAAATTTTGCTCAAGAGTTAGAAAAAGAACGAAATAGTTTGACGAAGACAATACAAAAACAAGATCAGGAACGGCAAAAAAAAGAAGAGGAACTGAAAGTAGTGAAGCAGAAAATGTTAGAGGTCAAAAAATCTATTCCGCGTCAGATAAAGAAAGTAGAGGTTCCATTGCTTGAAAAGGTTCAAAATTTGGAAAATAAAGGCAAGAAGTTAAAGGTTATTATTTCAGGAATGGAGAATGATATTAAAGCAGTTTTTAAGCAAAAGGATGCTTTAAATCAGGAGTTGGCAGTACTACGAAAAGAAAAGGGCAGTTTGGAGTCTACTGTAGAACGATTAGGAAAAAATCTTAGGCGGAGAGAGTCAGATGCTCCTGTTAAAATTGCTCAAGCCAGGAAGCCGCTTGAAGATACCATTGTGGATTTAGAGAAAAAATTAGTCGACATGAAAAATTCTATTCCAAAGCAGTTAAGTGTGGTTAAGTCTCCATTAATTCAGGAAATTCAGAATTTGAAAAAAGAATTAAGATCTTCTAATCTATTCGTTCAAGCTAAAATTTCACAGAATAATATTTTGGTAAAAGATAAAGACGTTTTTAAACATGATTTACAAGAGGCAGAAAAAAATATTCAAATTTTAGAAGAAAAATTAAATAGTGCAAAGAAGGCAATGCCAATAGCAATGGTCAAGGCCAGGAAGCCTTTAGAAGAAGAACTCGCTGTTTTTAAGAGAGAGAGTGAAAACTCAAAGCGATTAGTAAAAATCTATACGCTCAATGTGAAGGGGTTAAATAAAAATATTGATGTTTTAAAGAAAGAATTAGAAAAAGAAAAAGGAGAAAGAAAGTCAGTTAGGGATAAGTTTGTGTCCATTCAAGGGGAACTCGCAGAAGTAAAAAAATCTTTACCTACTGAAATCGCAAAGGCAAAAAAACCTTTGAAAGACCAGATTCTGCGTTTTCAAGAAAAAATTGTTATACATAAAAATATTATAAATCAAAGAGGAATACAGTTAAAAGATGCTGATAAACTAAGGATATCTTTATTAAAAAATTTGGAAGTTAAAGCGAACACGATTGAAAGTTTAAACAAAAATTTGGATTTTGTGAAAGCAAAATTCGCGCAAATGGAAAAGGATACTCCATTACGGATTGCGAGTGTCAGAGCGCCTTTGCAGAGTCGTGTGCGGGAATTAGAACAGATTTTAAACAAAACACAGAGTAATTTAAATAAAAAGGAAATATTTTCGGAACAACTCTCAAGGAAACAGCAGGCATTATTTAATGAGCTGGAGAAAACGCAGAGGCAAAAGGATGAATTTTATCAGAATTGGACAGAAGTTTTTCATAAGTTAAAAAAAATAGAAGAAGATTTTCCTAATGAAATTTTGAAAGTTAAAAAGCCTCTGGAGGCAAGTGTTCGGTTTTTAGAAAAAAAACTTGTAGCGACAGAAGGCATTATTAAACAAAAAGAGGTTGAAAATAAAGGGCTTCTGGGTACTCAGGCAAGTTTAAAACAGGAGTTAGTTAAGGCTGAAGAAGTAAAAAATGTCCTTAATGATAAAATAGCGCGTATTCAGAATCAACGGAAAAATTTTGAATCAGGCATTCCGGAGAAAATAAGTAATTCCATGAGACCTTTAGAGCAAAAGATTAGATCTCTTGATGATAAATTCAAGAGATCTAAAGAAATCCTTAATCAAAAAGAAGAAATTATTAGTAGTCTTAATAGACAAAAAGTGAATTTAACTCTTTCTCTTAATAAAGTTAAACTAAGTTTAGTATCTTCTCATAAAGCTTTGGAAGGGGTGGAAGCAGAAATGCGTAACACGCAAAATGCTATTCCACAAAAAATTAGTAAAGCCAGGGAACCTCTTTTAGAGGAGGTGGCGCAGTTAAAAGCTTTTGTGAAGTCTATGAAAAATTCCTTAAAAGATGAGGACGTCAAGTCCAGAGAAATGAAGGGAACCAATGAAAGTCTTAAAAAGGAGTTGGATGATACCATTGCGCAAAAAAAAAGGTTAAAAGAAAAAGTTGATCTTGGAGAAATTCAAATTAAGACTTTTAATAAGTCTTTTCCATTACAAATTGCTCAGGCCAAAGAACCGTTAGTGAGCAAAATTAAAGCCTTAGAAAAACAGTTATCAGAGACAGTGGCCTTGGTTCCAAGAAAGATAGAGCAGGCACGAAAGCCATTAGCAAGTAAAATAAAAAATTTAGAAGAGAGCTTAAAAATAATAGAAGCAAAGACAGTGAAAAAGAATATGCTGATAGGAAAAATAGAGAAAGAAAAGAGTTTATTGAAACGGCAGATTGAAAAGCAAGTCCAGGAACAGGAGAAACGGAGTGAAGAATTAATGGTTTTTAAAAAGAAGTTGTCAGACATAGAGGCTTCGATTCCGGATCGATTAGCTAAGGCAAAAGAACCCTTAGAGAGAAAAATTGATTTATTTAATATGACACTTAATAAAAAAGAGAACAGGATTGGGGCGTTGCAAAGGCAATTAGAGGGGATTCAACAGCAGTATTCTAACGCAGAAAAAGAATCTCAGGAAGTAATGCTTACAAAAATAGAGCTTGATAAAAATTATAATAGCCTCCAGGAAAAATTTAAAATTATGCAAAAATCGCATCCTCAGGATATTATTCGTGTAAAGGAACCATTACAAAATGAGATTGTTAAACTTCAGGGAACCCTTTCGCGATATGAAGATGTTTTAAAGAATCTTAAAAAAAAGCAAGCGGCTGTGATTAAAGCGAAATCAGAGCTTCAGAAAAAATATGAGCATTCGGAAAATAAAAATACAGTTTTAAGTCAGGAAAAAAAAGAGATTAAGTCGTTAAAAAATAAAGAAATTTTAGATATTAAAAAATTACTACAAGACAAAATTGCATTTTTAGAGAAAGATTCAAAGGGACTTCGAGGCATAATAGATCAATATGCTATTGAGCAAAAAAAATTGTCTAAAAAGAGAGATACGTTAAAAAACGAACTCAAAAAAAATCAGGATGAACGGGGTCAATCGGAGAGTAAGCAGAAAGAATTGCAAATACGTTTAAGTGAGTTAGAGCGCTCCATTCCAAATAAAATTAATGAAGGAAAGGCTCCTTTGCAAAATAGAATTATACAACTAGAGAAGCAAACAAACGGGCTTCAACAGAAACTCAATGAATTTAATAGTAAGACGAAAAATTTATCTAAAGAAAGCAATGTGTTGAGAGGGAGTCTTCTAAAGGTTCAAGAGGAGCGGAATGTGTTGTTGACTAAACAGGGACAATTACAAAATCAGTTAAGCCTGCTAGAGAAATCTATTCCAGTTAAAATCAGTGAAGAAAGAGTTCCATTACAAAATAAAATTGTTAAATTAGAGCAAGAGCTTGAGCGGAGCAAAAAAAATATTGACCAAAAGGAAGGTTTGATGGACAGCCTTGATAAGAAATATAAGAGTTTAGCTAAAGATTTTGATTCGCTTTTATTGGGAAAAAAATCTTTAGAAAAAGTTATTTTTTCGCTGACAGGAAAAGTTAAAAGGCTAGAGCAGGAAACATCAAAGAAGGTGAAAGCATCCCGACAACCTTTACAGAAAAAAATTAAAAATCTTCAGGTTCAACTCAAGGAAATGGAACAATTACATGCTAAAAATATTGAAGCAGTAAAGGTTGTTTTAAATCAAAAGAGCCGGGAAATCAGGGCTAATGAAGTTATTTCCAGGAAAAAAGAAGGGGATATTCAAGACATTTTAAAAATTAATAATGTTTTTAAAAATCAATTGACTGAAATGAATCAGGAAAAAATCAATTTAAGCAGGGCCATTAAAAAATTGCAGGAAAAATTAAAGGCTTATCGTGAAACTCTTCCTCAGAAAATCGCACAAGCGGGGCAGCCATTCAAAGAAAAAATCATTTCTTTGAAAAATAATTTGGAGCATGTAAATCAGGAAGCCGGTGAAAAACAATTAAAAATTATAGCGTTGGAAAAAGAAAAAAAGGAAATAAAGGGCACGCAGTTTTTATTACAAAATGAAAATAAACGCATGAACAAGGATTTAATTTTGTGGAAAGAAAGAATTAAAACTATTGAATCTGATTTATCTGTTAGAGTTGCTGCGGCTAAAGCGTCGCTTCAGGAAAAATTATCAGTGTTGCAAGAGAGGATAATAAAAGAAAAAAAATTGATGAATAAGAAAATAAAAGAAGCAAAGGAACCTCTTGAGAAAAAAATAAAAGGGCTTAATGAAGAGTTGGAGAGATCTCGATTGGGTATGAATCAAAAAAATGTGTTATTAAAAGGACTTCAGAAAAATAAAGACAAGATAAAGGTGGCTTTAGCTGAAGCCCAGGAAAAGGGATCTGTTTTAAATAAAGAGTTGGAAAGTGTTCAAATAGAGCATCAAAGTGCTTTAGCATCTTTGAAAATACAAAATAATAAAATAGAGGTCTTAAAAGAAACTGAAAATACTATTCGCAACGCGTTTAGCAAAATGGAGGCTGAAAAGAATTTATTAGATGGGAATGTGAAAAATTTATTGGATCAAATTCAGAAAATGAAAGATTCATTGCCAGGAAAAATGGCTGAGGTTAAGACGCCATTATTAGCCGAGATACAGGTGTTATCTACCAAGAATACGGAATTGAGGGGGAGTATTAGGAATAAGATAGAGCAAAGCATCCAACCTTTTAAGGGAAAAATTGAACAGTTAGAGCGTGAGTTGCAGCTTAAAAAAGACAAAATTATTGAAAAACATCTGGATTTTAAAAAAGTTGTTCAGGAAAAAGAAAATTTAAGTAAAAAAAATTCGCGGCTTCAAAATACACAAAAGGAGTTGGAAAGCAAGGTGAGTAATTTGTATCTGGAACGAAAAAAGATAGAACAACTAGTCGGGAAAAAGGAAAGCTCTCTAGAGGCCTTAAAGAAAGAACATAACATAGTTCAGAAAGAGTTAGAATCAACAAAGAAAGATCGAATCCGTTTGGAACAAGAACTCAGAGCGTTATCAAATACTATTGGTGATTTGCGTAAGGCAATTCCACAGAAAATCTCGGCAATTAGCGGTTCTTTTCAGGAAAAAATAGGGATTTTAGAAAGAGAAAAACAAGAATTAAAAGAATTAACTCAGAAAAAAATTACTAAAAATAAAGAGGCGTTGAAGAAAGAGATTCGTTTTTTAAAAAATTCATTACAGCAAAAAACAGCATTGGAAAAAAAGAAAAATGATGCTATTAAAGAATTGCAACAGATTGAAATTAAACAGAGTCAAGAATCAATTGATTCTGGAAAGAAAATTAGCGCATTAAATAAAGAGGTAGAAGGGTTAAGGAGGATTCAGAAAAATTCGCAAAACCAGCTTCGGGATAAAAATACGGAGATGAAAAATTTAAGAAGTCAACGTGATGCTGTTAAGCAGGAATTAGAGATAGAAGAAAATGAGCGGATTATTTTAGACGCACAAATTGCTGAGTTATCGAGTGCTATGAAGAAGTTACGAATATCTATTTTTGAGAAAGTGGCGACAGCAAAAGTTCCGCTTGAACAAAAAATAAAAATTTTAGAAGAGAAGTCAGGTAAATTTGCTCTAGCGCTAAAAGAAAAAAATGAAAAGATTGAAAATTTAGGGGTTATAAAACTTAACATGGATGAGACTGTTTCTGAATTTCAAAAAAAATATAAGCAATTAATGGAAAGTCTAAAGGGAGTAGAAATTAAATATAATAGTAAAATTAAAGAATTAAAAAACAAAGATTCTCAAATTGTATTTTTACAGAAAAATCGAAATATATTTCAAGAAAATTTGAGCAAAGTGCAAGGAGAACATGGAAAATTAGAAAGGAAAAATAGCCAATTATTGAACGATATCAAGAATTTGAGGGCCTCTATAGCTGGAAAAATTAGTTCAATTAAAGATCCATTAGAAAAAAAGGTTCAGTCTCTTGAAAAAAAATTAAAAGAAATGCAGGCATTAACCGGAGAAAAAGAGTTAGTTGTTAAAGAATTACAAAGAAAGCAGGAGCGGCTTAATCAAAATCTTGCTATGTTAAGCAATGACAGTAATCATTTGAATGAAGAGTTGAAGCGCACTAAAAATGTGAAGAAAAGTTTGGAGAGCCTGGTGGAGAAAAAGGGATCGAATATTAAAAAAATCAGGGAACAATATAAGGAAGTTCAAAAAAAATTAGAGCTTTTGCAGGCTGAACGAAATGTTCTCACGGAACAAAACCAGCAGTTGTCTCAAGATATTCATAGAACAAAGGCCTCTTTGCAGAAAAAACTTTCTTTAGTGGAAGCTCCTTTGCGGAAAAAAATTCGGGAACTTGAATTAGCAGAAAAAAATAGGGGAATCTCTATAGAGGAAAGAGTTGCTGAAAGCCGGTTGCCATTGAAAAAGAAAATTCAGTCATTAGGAGATCAATTAAAAAAGACCAAGGCATTAGTAGAAGAAAAGGAAGCCTTTCTTAAAGATATTAATCGGGAGTATGGTGTTATTAAGAAAGAGTTAGAGGTTTCTCAGGATAAAAAAGAGGCGTATATCATGAAAGTTAGACAGTTAGAAGGGACTTTGCGTAAAAATAAACAGACTTTTGGGTCACGGCTTGTCTTGGAAAAAAAGGATATTCAGAAAAATATGAAGGTTTTAGAAGAAGAACTTAGGAGGCTTAAGGTTGAATCAACAGAAAAACTTAAAAATAGTCGTTTTTCATTTGAATTAAGGATTCGCACACTTGAAAATTCTTTGGCTGTAATGGAACAAAAAATTACTAATAAGGAACAAATAGTTGCCCGGTTATCTTCAGAAAAAGAAGGATTTTCTGACCGTTTTTCTGAAATAAAAAAAGAAAAGAAAGTCTTGGAAAATGCTTTGGGTACACTTATGGAAAAATTTAAGGAAACAGAATCAAATATTCTTGATAAAATTGCTTTAGTCAAGCAACCTTTAGAAAGCGAAATTCGGGAGCTAAAATCTCAGTCAGCGCAAGATGCCAAAGTGGTGACTCAAAAAATTAGGGAAAGCAATTTACCTTTGGAAAAAGAAATAAAAGACTTGTCAGAAAAGTTAAAGGCGGCAGGAAACTTATTGGCTAAGAAAGAAAGTCGCGTTTCAAGTTTATCAGGTCAAATTGATAAAGTCAGTAAAGAGCTTTTGGAGGTCCAGGAAACAAAACGAAATACTGAGATGAGTATGAGGCAGTTAGAGCAGAAATCAAAGAACGATAACTTGGTTTCGCAGGATAAGTTTAAGAAAGAAAGATATTTTTTACAAAAACAAATTCAGGAATTAACAAATAAAATTAAAGATATGGATAAAAAAATGAAACAAAAGTTAAGAGATAAGAATTCTTTTTTAAAAAATAAAATCAGGGATATGGGGCTTAAGTTAAAAACCAGTCAAATGGTGGTTAGTGAAAAAGAAGATATTAATACAGAGCTTAAAAAGAAAAAAAAGGCCTTGGAAGAGCAGCTTACCGCCGTTCGTAAAAAAAGCAATGCTCTTCAGGAAGCCATTTACGCTCTTACTGAGAAATTAAATCTTACAAGGGATAATTTTAACGCGCGACTTGATTCTGAACAAAAGAGGACTAGAGACCTTGAAAGTCGTCTTTCCGGTCAGGGTACAAATTTGGGGAATCTTAAAAGCGAAGTCCGAGACGCGTTAGAGTTGCTTGAATCAGGAAAATAGAGGAACAAGTGTGGATTTTAAAAAAAATAATGTAAGGAGGCGTAATACGGTTTTATTAAAGTTACTCAATTTTTTTCTTATTGTTGGATTCATTTTTTTTCTTCATTCTTATATTATTGACAATTATCGGCATCTTGTTCCGAGTCTTTTATATTTCATTGTACCAGCTTTTTTAGCCTTCCTTTACACTCTTGTTTTAACTCCTCAACTTATCTTTATAGCCAATAAGTTTCAGATTTTAGATAGACCAATTGCTCGTAAAACTCAAAAAAAACCGATTCCTCTTTTAGGTGGAGTTGTAATTTATTTATCATTTGTGACGGTGTATTTAATCTATAACCATTGGTCTATTCAGACTAAAAGTATCCTGGTTGGGGGTACAATTATTTTATTTCTTGGAATAATTGATGATATTCGGCCGTTATCGTCAACAATGAGGCTTTTTGGGCAGATTGTGGCATCGTTTATTGTTATGTCCACAGGATTGATTGTTTCTTTCATGCCGGATACAATATGGGGTAACGTGATAGCTACAATTATTACGCTTATTTGGATTTTAGGGATTATTAACGCGACTAATTTTGTGGATGGCATTGATGGGTTAGCTACGGGTTTTGTGATTATTGTATCCATATTTTTTCTTTTGATTACATTGCACCTTGGTCAGTTTTATATGACTCTCATGACCGCCATTTTAATTGGAAGTTGCCTGGGATTTCTTGTTTTTAATTTTAAACCGGCAAAAATTTATTTAGGTGATGGGGGAAGTACATTTTTAGGGTTTATGCTGGCTTGCTTTGCACTCTATGGGGAATGGTCGTTTCGTGGCCCGATTATCGCTTTAGGGATCCCGGTATTAATTTTGGGGGTTTTAATTTTTGACATGGTTTATATTACGATCAGTCGTATTCGTAATGGTCATGTTCATAATTTTCGGGAATGGTTAGATTATACGGGGCGAGACCATTTTCATCATCGGTTGATAAATTTAGGGTTTAAGGAGCAGGACGCTGTGATATTTATTTACATTACAAGCATTATCTTAGGATTAAGTGCTTTGGTGCTTGAAAATGCCAAAGCGAGTTACTTGGTATTACTTATGATAGTTCAGGCGACATTAATATTTGTAAGTATTTCTATTTTGATGCTAAGGGGAAGAAAGGTGGAGTAGTGTGGTGTCCAGCAAATTTTTTATCAGAAAAGGACGCCATTTCTAAATGAATTTGGGAGAGCATTAGATGTCAAAAAAAATATCGCAAATAAAAAGAATTTATATATCTATCCAGTTTTTAATATTAGTGATAGTAACGTTATGCGTGATTTTTTTTATAACAGATGCTTATATCAAGAGGTCATCTGAATTATGGAAACGTAATTTAGATCAAACGGCCCGGTTTGTTGCCAATGAGCTTATCAATAAACAAAAAGTATCTTTAGAGAATGTTGGTAATTATGTTATTTTTGTCATTAACCAAAGTGATGGTTCTTATATTTTTCAAAGAAAAGCACGCTCTATTGAAGATGCTCAGATGTGGGAAAGTTATCACTCAATGTTGATTTACCAGATGCAGAAACAAAAACAAGGTTGGGTTACTTATCCAAAAAATAGTTCAAAGCAAGCTTCGAGAATGATAAGATATTTACCTATTGAAAAATTAGGTTGGGTTGTCGCTGTTGAAGCTGTGATGGATAGTAATTTGGATATTATTCGAAGTGTTTTTGATTGGGACGTGGGGATACGTATTTTATTCATTTTATTGATTGCTTTGTATATTTTACGTTTTCTAACGCATCGAAATTTTTCTATTGTGAAGAAAATTATTGCTGATAATTTGGAGAATAGTTTTATGAATTTGAGCAATGAAGATATTTGGGGGGCAACTAATGCTGAACGGAAAATTGCTGAGAAAGTAGGACATAATGCTTTAAAAGATTCAGAACTTTTTTCAGGGGGTATTGAAAGGTCAAGAGATGATTTTGGAGAGCCGGTTTTGTCTAAAGAAAAAGTAGAAACGGAGTCTATAAAATCAATACCAGAGTTTGATATTCCTCAAATTAAGGAGAAAAATTCTTCAGAACCGGATGTGGCTGAAACAGAATCCGTGGCAGAAAATTTTGAGAAAGAAAAGAAATTTAGTAAGCCGGCGTTTGAAGAAGAATCTTCTCCTGTCAAAAAGGAGTTTAAGCCTGTTAAAGTAAAAGAAGAAATGTCTCATTTAGATATCATTGAAGACGATTCTTCCCTAGATGACTTGAAAATTGATGTGCAAGGAATCAAATCACCTATTTTAAAAAAAATGATTAAAGAATTGAGAGAGAAGGAGTAGATTTTGTACACAGAATATTGGAGTCTTAGAGAAAAACCATTTGAATTAACGCCAGACCCTCAATATGTGTATTATTCTAAGGAACATGAGGAGGCTTTGATGCGTTTGATTTATACGGTAAGAGATTTAAAAGGGGCGATGTTGTTAACAGGGTTGTATGGGTGTGGTAAAACCGTGCTGAGTCGGGTTTTTTTAAATGAATTGATTGGGTCAAAATATGAAGTAGCTCTGGTTACTAATCCAAGACTGACGGCCAGAGAGCTTTTGACAGAAATTATTTTTCAGTTGGGGGGAGGAAAGAAAACCACGGACTCCAAGGCGGAGCTATTACGATTATTTAATGAAATAATATATTCTAATTTAAACATTGGCAAAGAGACCGTGATTGTTATTGATGAGGCCCAGGCCATTGAAGATATTGATACATTTGAGGAACTGCGTTTATTATTAAATTTTCAACAAAATGATCGTTTTTTGATCACCCTTATTTTGATTGGTCAATCGGAGTTGCGCAAACGCCTTAAGGAATTGCCACAGCTAAAACAGCGTTTGATGATCGAATACCATTTAAATCCTCTCGATGAACAAGATACTAAGCGTTATATTGAGCATCGTTTAAAAATTGCAGGGGCCACTCAGCCAATTTTTGATGTAAAAGCCAAGAAAATGATATATCGTTATTCTTCCGGAACACCTCGAATTATCAACGGGATTGCCGATATGGCTTTATTAGAAGCTTATCTTCAGAATAAAGAAATTATAGGCGAATTTATCATCAAGAAAGTAGTTAACGACTCCCAACTTGAATCCCCCTGGGCCGTATAGTTATACCCAAGTAAGGCAGGTTTGCGACTTTAGCTTATTGGTCTAAAGCAAGAAAAATGTTTCAATTTTGCAAACCCATTGTTCTTGGGTATAAATTTGCTGAATTGGCTTGACGAGATATATATATTCATATAATTTAAAAATATATATTATATCCATTATAGTAGGGGCGATTCTATGTAATCGCCCCTGCGTTATATTTTAGAGGTTTTCAGGTAGGAAAATGGGGCAAAAGGACATTCAACAATCAGAAAAAGAAGATATCACTCAGGATTTTGAGGTTTCCTTAGCGAAACTTTATGTGGAATTTTCGGACGTGACGGTTGATTCTTTGAGCAAGGAAATTAATAAAGAGCGTATTGAACAGCTGCTTGGAGCGGTTATAGAGGCTTTTACGCGTAATTTATACAATGAACTGTTGCTTTTCTTTTATAACATTTCTAAAGATAATTATATTGTCTCTCATATTGTCAATAACGTGATTTTGGCGGTTGGGTTTGGAATTAGTGTAGGTTTATCTAAAGAAGATTTAATGGACTTGGGGTTGTGCGCGTTTTGTCATGATTTTGGAATGGTGGAATATACGCATTTTTTTCAAAAAGGACATCAATTGACGAATGAAGAGAGTCGAATGGTTCAAGG
>VAPK010010933.1_pt1 | contig 11936 bp, 16 predicted proteins | sample 3395031 | NCBI WGS metagenome assembly VAPK01 (sample SAMN08290443, study PRJNA428436) | hydrothermal vent metagenome | isolation source: Deep-sea hydrothermal vent chimney 1 | place: Pacific Ocean: Juan De Fuca Ridge | reverse complement strand
TTTTTTTTTATATTCGGGATGAACAGGCAGAAAGGATTCGGTTATCTAAAGAAGAAGTGATTCCTGAATTTAATAGTATTGATAAGAAAAAAGTTGAAGAAGATGTTCGGAGCATTTTGAAAGTTGAGGATGACGAAAAGCCTGTTATTTTAGATTTGGAGAGTGTAAGAGTTCTGGGGCCTGGGCGTTTTGAGTTGGATATTGTTTCCTTGATGAATCGGAAGCCTATTGTTTTTAAAGAGAGCGAAGGAAAGTATAGTATTGATATTGAAGGGATGTAGATTAATTTTCTGCAGGATGAAAATTGTTTGAAGGGTTTCTGATAATTTTATAAAGTTGTATTTTATTTTTAAACTATGAATATGAGAGATATTTTGAAAGATGAACTAGAGAGGATTTCGTTTTCCAGGAATGAAATTTTGAAGTTTAGGTCTATTGCTAATGATTTAGTAAAAAAGTTGAAGGAGAAAGGCTTTAAGGCTGTTATTGGGGGAAGTATGGCAAAGGGAACGATGATTCGGAAGGAAGGATTTCAAGATGTTGATATTTTTGTTGTGTTTGATTATTCGGAGGATATTTTAAAATTGGAAGGTGTTTTAAAGAAGATTGATTTGCTCGGCGAATTAAAAAAGGTTCACGGATCGAGGGATTATTTTCATGTTGTTTGTGATGATGTGATTTTGGAGGTTGTTCCGGTTGTGAAGAATAGAGATCCTGAATTAGCTGAGAATGTTACAGATGTTTCTTTGTCACATGTTAAATATGTCGGCGGAGAAATTAAGAAGAGTCCTGGGTTGGATGATGAAATTCGACTGGCTAAGTCCTTTGTTAGAGCACAGCGGTGTTATGGTGCTGAGGGTTATATTCGTGGGTTTAGTGGCTATTCCCTTGAAATTTTGGTTATTTATTTTGGAGGTTTTGTGAAATTCTTGAAGGGCATTAGGAAAAAACAAGTTATTGATCCTATGAAATATTTTAGGGGTGAACGGGAGATTATGCGGGAATTGAATTCTAATAAGTTGCAGGGGCCGGTTGTTTTGATTGATCCGACTTATAAATATAGAAATGTTAGTGCTGGTTTGAGTTTGTCTACTTTTGAGAGATTTTTGGAGATTTCGCAGGATTTTTTGGAAAAACCTTCTTCAGAATTTTTTGAGAGGCGGGAAATTGATTTAGATGAGTTGAGGAAGTTTGCAGATAAAAAGAAGGCTCGGTTTTTGGAATTGGGGCTGAGTACTGATAGGCAGGAAGGGGATATTGCCGGAACTAAGATGAGGAAGATTTTTTCTTTTTTTGTTCGGGAGTTAAGGAGGAAAGGGCAAGTTGTTTTGAGGTTTGAGTTTGATTATAGTGGAGAGGGTCAGAATGCGAAGGGATATTTGATTGTTAAGGAGAATTTAGTTGTTGAGAGGCGGGGCCCTAGTGTTGGGTCGGAGGAACAGGCGTTGGCTTTTAGGAAAGCCAAGAAATTAGATATTGGAAATAAGAAATTAGATGAGGTTGTGTTTAAGCGGAAGGGATTTTGGTGGTGTCGGGAGAAGGTTTCGGTTGAAGGGGTTTTGGAATTTGTTAAGAAGGCTGGGGGGGAGATGGGTGCAGAGGTGAGACTTCGGCAAGAGATTAGAGGGTAGATTTTAGAAATTAGGGATTGCTGCGTGTTTAGTGTGTTTTTTTGTTTTTTAGATGTTTTTTAGAGGTTTTTGTGAGGGGGTGTCTTGTACGATTGCTGATTTTATTTCTTGTTTTAAAATCTCTACTTTGTCTGTTTTCTCCCATGTGAAGTCCTCATTGTCTCTTCCGAAGTGTCCATACGCAGCAGTTTTTTGGTAGATTGGTTTTTGTAATTTTAGTTGTTCTATAATATCTTGTGGTTTTGTAGGGAAGTGTTTTTCTGAAAGTTTTGCTAAGAGTTCTTCTGAGACTTTGTTTGTGCCGAATGTATTTATGTTGATACTTACTGGTTTTGCGATTCCTATTGCGTATGCTAGTTGGACTTCGCATTTGTCTGCTAGATTTGCAGCTACTATGTTTTTTGCTATGTATCTGGCTGCATAGGCTGCGCTTCGGTCTACTTTTGAAGGATCTTTTCCAGAGAATGCTCCTCCTCCGTGTCTTCCTGTTCCTCCGTATGTGTCTACTATTATTTTTCTTCCTGTTAATCCTGTGTCTGCGAAAGGGCCTCCTTTTACAAATATTCCCGTTGGATTGATGAATATTTTTGTTTTGTCGTCTATTAAATGACTGCAAACTGGATTGATTACTTTTTCTTTGATGTCTTTTTTTAGGGTTGCTTGATTTATTTGTTCTGCATGCTGGTTTGATATTACAATTGTTTCGATTCTTTTTGGGATGTCTCTCTCATATTCTATTGTGACTTGACTTTTCCCGTCGGGGCCGAGATAAGGGATTTGGTTTATTTTTCTTACGAGTGCTAATCGTTTTGTTAATTTGTGCGCGAGTTGAATTGGTAGGGGCATGAATTCTGGAGTTTCGTTGCATGCGTATCCGAACATCATTCCTTGGTCACCTGCTCCTTGCTCTTTGAACTCTCCTTCGTTTTGAGTTACTCCTTGGCTTATGTCTGGGGATTGTCTTTCTATGTGGACTAGTATTGCGCAGGTTTCGTAATCGATTCCGTAGAGTGAAGAAGTGTAGCCTATTTCTTTTAATGTTTGTCTTGCTATTTTTGGAATATCTAAGTTTGCTTTTGTTGTTATTTCTCCGGCTACTAATATCATTCCCGTTTTTGTGCATACTTCTACTCCTACTCTGGAGGCTGGGTCTTGTTTTAGGCATTCATCTAGGATGGCGTCTGATATTTGGTCGCAGATTTTGTCAGGGTGTCCTTCTGTTACTGATTCGGATGTGAATAGATAATTTTTCATATGTTTTTTAGGATCGTTTTGTATATAAAATGTTTTGACAAAAATATTCTTATAGGAATATTCTTATAGTATTAAATATTCTTTTGGTTATGGATGGTTTGGATTTAATTCAGAAGAGGCGTATTTTACTTGGAGTTACCCAGAAGGAGCTGTCGAGGTTGTCTGGAGTTTCTCAGTCGATGATTGCTAAGATTGAATCGGGGAGAGTTGAGGCTGGTTATTCAGTTGCCTGTAAGATTTTTGGAGCGCTTGATTCTTTGGTTGGTGCTACGGAGGATAAGGCTAAGGATTTTATGAGGAAGAAGATTTTGTTTTGTGATGTCGGGGACAGTGTTGAGGATGTTGTTGGAAAGATGAAGAAGAAGGGGATTTCTCAGTTGCCGGTTTTGGATAATGCAGAGTTGGTTGGACTTGTTAATGAGGGAGTATTGATTGAAAATATGGAGAGGTTGTCTGAAGGTTTGGAGGTTGGTGAGATTATGAGGGAGGCTCCGCCGGTTGTTTGTGAAGTGACTTCTAAAGATAGTGTTGTTTTATTGTTAAGGGAGTTTCCGATTGTGTTGGTTAAGAAGGGGAGAGAATTTGTTGGGCTGGTTAGTAAGGCGGATGTTTTGAGGAAGATGTAGTCAATTTTTGAAGATATGGATGTGATCTTTTATGATTTCCCATGTTGATTCGGAGACCATTTGGCTTATGTCCTTGCCATTGGCGTATGCTTGTCTGATTTTTCTTGATGAATTGCTAAAAGGATTTTCTATTTCTATTAGGTTAGTGTGAGCCATTATCGCTTCTTTTAATTCTTCTGTTAGTGGTATTTCTTTTCTATTCAAGGATAGAACATTTGGAGGTAGTGTTGAATAGCCTCTTCTTATTATTCCCTCTGCTGTTAAATTTAAAACATCGGAACCAGCTATAAATAAGGAATATTGCCGAAGGTCTAAGTCGGTACGTTTTCCATGTGCTATTATATTGAATTTATCTTGCCATTCATTATTTTTTAAAAGTATTTCTACAGATTTGGCGATTATATTTCTTGGAAGGATTGTGTTTCCTTGTCTATTCGTTATATATATCAGTCAGTTTAGAATATTCCCAAGCTTTTGAGAATATATATTCATGACCTTTATGAAGAGGGTTAAGTCTTGTTATAGTTATAGCTTTGTCAAACATCTTAATCTTTCCAAGCTTCTTCGAACATATAAGCCAAAGAACTTGTGAAGAAAGGTGAGTTAATCCATACTCCATAATCGAAGTCTTCGTGAACGTTTGTTGGTTTTATTGTGAAAATTAATTCTGTTCGGTCTGAGACTACAAATCGTGCATTGATTGGTTTTGATTTTACTTCAACTCCGAGTTTTTTTGATAGTTTTTTTGCTTCTGATTCACTATCTCCAATCATTACTTTTATGTCGACTTTTCGTTTCTTTAGCTTTATGAATGTTTCTTTGAACATTTTTTGTTTTTTTGTTAGTTCGAATGCTGAGCTTGTTAGGTGGATTGTCCTTGTTGCAGATTCCATGATAGATTTCATTTGTAGATATAAATTTGATCTTCCTTTAATCGAAGTTGATAGCTCGTGGTTTTTTATCGGTTCGATTCCTGTTTTATGGAGTTCTTGAAGTTCCTTATATTCTGTCGTGTCTTTTAGAGTAGATAATGTTTTGATTTTTTCTTCAGCTTGTTGGGTAGTATTATTTTTTAATTTTTCGATTACTATTTCAGGTTTTACTGCGATGTATTTTACTGGTTTGCCTAGTTTTTGGATTACGAAACCTCGTTTTTCTAGAGATTCTAGTACATCGTATGTTCTGGATCTTGGGACGCTTGAGATTTCTGCTATTTCTCCCGCTGAGGAGATCCCTTTAGAAAGTAGAGCTAACCATACTTTTGTTTCGTAAATATTTAGGCCGAAGTATCCTTTCAATTTTTTTATTAATTCTGTTTTTACTATCATTTTATTACTACTATATGATAAAAACTTCTTTTATAAAGTTTTTGGTTATGTTGTCTTTTTGCAGGGACTACAGTTAGGAAGGTTTAAGTAGAATGAAATGCCTATTTCTGTTATGAAGTGGGAATATATATTTGTTTTTTTTATTGGGTTTTTTAGTTGTGCTTTTTTGTTCTTTGCCTTTAATTCACAAAGTATTGAGGTTCCGTTTAGTGGACTGGCTGTATCGGGATTTGGCATTCATGGTTTGGGATTTGAGGCGGTGAATGCACCTGGGAATCATATAAAAGAGAGTAATATTATTGTTTTGGGAGATAGGGTTATTTTAAGGGTCAAGGGAGCTACCCTTTCTAATTATGTTGACTCGGGGAGTATGATTCCAGTTTTAGATAAAGGTGCCAATGGGATTAGGATTGTTCCTGACAGTGAAAATGATATTGATGTTGGAGATATTATTAGTTTTCGTGTAGGTGGAATATTGGTTGTACATCGGGTTATTGAGAAAGGTGTTGACAATGAAGGGGGTTATTTTATTGTGAAGGGTGATGCTAATTCGGTTGATGATGGTAAGATTAGGTTTAAAGATATTAAGTATGTGACGATAGGAATAATTTATTAGTTAAAATAGAAGTTTCCAAAGTAATAATCCTGCAAATATTCCTGTTGTTATATATGGCATTGCTGGATATGCTTTCCCTTTTTTAGAGAAGACGAAGATTGATAAGAGTCCCGCTAGGCTTCCTCCGATTATGAAGAGTGAGGGGATTATATTGTATGCCCTCATAAAGACTCCGGCTGTTATGATTGGGAAGATGACGTCGCCCCCCCCAAGTATTGCTAGATTGACTTTGAATTTTTTATTTTTTATTTTTTTAGGCATTTTCTTATTTTTGTATTTTATTTTTAGGTTTTGAATTTGGGCTTGAATTTTTTTGGAAGTTGAAGGAATTAAGAATCCACCGAATATTTTTAATTCGTTCATTTGGAATTTTGCCATTTTTTGCATTATGCCAGATCTCCAGACTGCCCATGCATCGTAGATTGAGATTAATATTAGGAGGGCAATGATTGACATTGGGGTTAGGATTGGGACGAAGACTGCTGCTATTCCTGGGTAAATCAGAAGTTCGGTTGCGTTGTGTATATATATATTTGGTTTGAATATTTTTAGAAAGGCGAGCGGGGTTGCTATTGCTAGGGCTATTATTGAGATGTTTGTTAGGGTTGTGTATTTTAGGATTGCGTTGAGCGAAATTGCTAGGGCTAGGGTGATTACAAAGAAGAACCATAGTCGGATTACCATTTTCCATTTGTATTTTATTAGGATAAAAATTAGTGCGAAGGCGAGTGCGAATGAGAATACTAGAGATAAGAATGTTGGAGTTGGCTCTGTATCTGGAGTTTCGAGTCCGAATGGGAGATTATTTTGGACTTGGATTATTTCTCCTGTTGTTTTATTAAATGTGGATGTTGGAGAGTAGGTGTTTACTACGAAGAGTCCGATGGCTTGTGTTGCTAGAAACATAGATAGGAGTATTAGAGTTATTGAGAGTTTGTGTTTCATTGAAGTTTCTCTCTTGTATTTTGGTTGGTATAAAAGTTTTGCGAGAAGAAATTAACTGGGTTTTTTGGGTTAGAAAATTGTTTTTGATTTTTGTTCATTGTTTCACCTGATATTTTTAAATGATTAAGGTATTTAAGATTACCTTAACCTTATTGTTTCTAAATTCTTTGGAACAGTTGTTTCCATTCTTTGGGATTTGTAAATTGAGGATGCTAAGTCTAGGCATTTTGATTGTTCCCCGTGGTTGATTATTACTTTTCTGGGTTTTGGATTTATACTATTTACGAATGCCATCAGTTCGTTTCGAGATGCGTGTCCTGAGAATCCATCCATTGAGATTACTCTTAGATTAATATTTACTGTTTCCATCCTTCCATTTACCTCGAATTTTACTTCTTTTACCCCTTCCTTTATTTGTCTCCCTACTCCTCCGGCTGGTTGGTAACATGATAAGCATAGCCCATTTTTAGAAGAGCCTGCGAATTCTCTAAGATATTCTACTGCAGAGCCACCTACGAGCATTCCTGATGTCGCTAGAATTATACAGGGTCCACCTTCGATTACTTGTTTTCTTTCATGTGGGGAACCTACTTGGGAGAATATTTCGGATGTGAATGGATTTTTATCGGCGAAGATATTGGCTCGTAGGGCATTTGACAGAAAATCTGGGTATGCTGTATGGATTGCGTTGATGTCCCATATCATTCCGTCTATATAAATTGGTATTTTTGGTATTTTTCCGTTTCGTATTGCATCTTCTAGAATTAGCATTTTCTCTTGGGCATGACCTGTTCCTAGTTCTGGCAATAGAATTTTTCCGCCATTTTGAGCGACTTCATTTATGAATTTTAACAATTCTTCTTCTGAATCTTTTCGTGCTGGATAATTGTTGTCTTTTCCTCCGTATGTGGCTTCTAGCTGTAGTGTTTCTAGTCTTGGAAAGTATGTAGATGCAGCTTCTAGTGACCTGGATTTTCCGAATTTAATATCTCCTGAGTATACATAGTTGTGTAGCCCGTTTCCTATATTGAAATGTATCATTGCGCTTCCTAGTGTATGTCCGGCATTATACATTGTTATTCTAACGTCTGGTGTAATATCGGTCACTTCTTGGTAATTTAGTGTTATCGAATGTTTAACCATATTTCGTATGTCTGAGGATTTGAATAGTGGTGCTGCGGCTTGTTTATATGCTACTCCGATGAAGTCGAGTGCCATTAGAGCTGAAATGTCTCGTGTTGGTGCTGTCATGTAGACTGGCCCCTTGTATCCCATTTTATATAGATATGGGATTAGTCCTGAGTGGTCAAGGTGTGCGTGAGATAATATTACTGCGTCTAGTGTTGAGATATCTAGCTCTGGTGCTTCTAAGTATGGGTATTTATTTTTTCCAGATGAGGACACGTCGACTCCACAGTCTATCATAACTCTTGAAAGTGGTGTTTGTAATAGAAAGCAACTTCGTCCCACTTGTCGTCCGCCTCCGAGTGCCGTTATTCTCACCCATTCTTCCATTTTGTCTGGATTCCATTCTTTGTAGACTTTTTCTCCTATTGAGTTTAAGAATTTTTTACGGTAGGAATTGTCTTGATATAGTACTTCTCGTATTTTGTCTGTTATTTTAGATTTGATTGCAGGGGAACGTTGAACTTGAGGTGTCCAAAATGTAGTGATTTTTATTTCTCGAAGTAATGAACCTGCTTTCCCAATGGCTAGTCCTGGTTTTTTTGCTTCAATTATTACGATGCTTCTTTGTGGGTCAAAGATAATTTGTGTTATTCCTGCTTCTTTTGGGATTATTTGTCTTATTTTTTGTTCGGTTTCTTCTTGCGTGAGAAGTAGTTTTTTATCGGCTCTTAGCTCTAGGCGTTTTTTTATCGTGTTGACTATTTCTTTAACTTGAGCGTCGCCATTTTTGAAGAAAGCGGTGTCTGTTGTATATGTTACTATGTTTGCTCCTTCGAATATGGTTGAAGATATCGTTCCTCTAGGTAGAGAGTCTTCAATTGTTTTTAGAATGTCTGCCATTTTAGTATGATAATTAATTGTGGTCTTTGTAAATCGACTCTATTTTTTGTTTTATTACATGTTCTATTCCTTTTGAAGTTATTGTGAACACATCAATTCCACATCCTGATGCTGTATCTCTTGCCGAGGAGGATTTTATTGATTCTATTGCTAATTCTATTCCTTCTTCTATTGTAATGCCTTTTTTATATTGTCGTTCTAAAAGCCCCCAGATGTATTGCATTCCAGATCCTGACGCATCGTAATCATTTACCTGAACAATTGCTCCGTCAGGTGCTATATTATATAATTTTGTTTCCCCATTTTTATCAAATCCGCTTATTAGATTTCCCACAATTGAGGGAATCATTGTTGGTTTTCTTATGTTTTGAAATTTCATGGTTGAGATGAAGTTTGCGGATTCACTTACTGTTGGTCTTTTTTTATCTCTAAGTTCTTTGATTTTAAGTTGTGCTGCGATTAGTTTTATATTTACCTGCGCATCGGATACCGTTCCTGCCATAGACATAACTAGGTAGTTATTAATTTTATGTGTTTTTTGGAATCCTTTGTCTGCTATTAGTTGTCCGCCCATTGTTACTTTTCGGTCGGATGCCATTACTATCCCGTTTTTACATACTATCCCGACTAGGCTTGTTCCTGTCGACAATATATTTTTTTTCAAGTCTTCGTTCATTTTTATCAAGAAATTCCTCTAGAATTTATATTATGAGGAGATTCCTTTTGTTTATAAGTTTTTTGGTAGTGGCATGCTTGCCTTAAGTTTTATAAGGGGAAGATGTGTTTAGAAATTATGAGTTATGAGGATTTGTTGGATGAGGCATACGAAAATGTTAAGGTTAGTGAGGAGAGTAGCGGTCGTTTTGAGATTTTAAGGGTTAAGGGACATCATGAGGGTGTGCGTACGGTGATTTCAAATTTTTTGAAGGTTGCTTCCTCTTTAAGGCGTAAACCTGAACATTTGTTGAAGTTTTTAGGGAAGGAGCTTGGGATTCAGGGCGAGATTAAGGGTGAGCGGTTAATTATTTCTCGGAAGTTGTCCAGTAGAGATATTAATGCGAAAATTGAGAATTATGCTAAGAGGTATGTAGTTTGTGTTAAGTGTGGAAAGCCTGATAGTGAATTGGTTGAGGAAAATGGTAAGTTGTTTGTAAGATGTTTAGCTTGTGGTAATAAACATGAGGTCCATAAGATTTAAGGAAAACTAAATGTAGAAGGAGGAAAAAATGACAATTGAAGGAAGATGTATGAAATGTAAAGAGAACAGAGAAATGAAAGATACTGAAATGACTATGACTTCGCGTGGCGGTTATATGGCAAAGGGAAAGTGCTCTGTTTGTGGATGTGGAATGTGTAGAATTATGTCTAAAGTTAATGCTGAAAAGGCAGTTGCTGACGGCGAAGCTAAGAAAGCATACTAATTTTTATTTTTAGTGGAAATTTCTTGGTAAAAGATTTTCTCATGTACGTTTGTACATATTGAAAATTTTTACACTGCGAACTTTCCACTATAAATCAAAATTGTTTTTATTTTTTTATTGGTTAGTTTTATATAGGCAAAGAGGTATTTTTTCTAATGAGTAATATTTTAGTTAGAGTGCATGAATCTTATCGGTGGGTTGTTGCTGTCTGCGATGCGGATGTTTTCGGGCGAAAGCTTGTGGATGGTAAGCGTGTTTTGGATGTTTCTGGGGAATTTTTTAAGGGGAAGGAGATGAATTTGGAAGAGGCTAGGGATGAGATAATTAGGTGTTCAAGGGAGGATGCTACTTTTAATTTTGTTGGAAAGGATTCTGTTAAGTTGGCTAAGGAGTTGGGAATTGTGAAGGAAGGTGGTGTTGTTGGGATTGATGGGGTTCCTTTTGCTTTAGTTTTAATGTGAGTTAGTTTTATATAGGGATATTTGTATTTTATAACATGGCATTTGGAAAATTTAAGGATAAGTCGAAGCCGAATAAGGCGAAAGTTTTTATTGGTGGAGAAGAGAAAGTTGTCCGTGTCAAGATGCCGAGAGGTCGAGAGGTTATTGGTATTATTGCGCAGAGATGTGGGGCAAGTCGGATGATTGTTTCGTGTATGGATGGGAAGACACGGAATTGTAGAGTTCCTGGTAGGAAGAGACGGGGTTTGTGGTTGAGAGAAGGGGATGCTATTATTGTTGAGCCGTGGGAGTTTGATGATGACAAGGGAGATGTTTTGTATAAATATACGGATAATCAGGTTAGGAAATTGAAGGAGATGGGGAAGCTTCAAACTGAATCTTCTGAATTTTAATTCTTAGAGTAATTAGGATTTGAAAAATATTTATTCTTACTATATTTAGTCTTTATTTATTTAGTCTGGTTTTTTCAGTGGAATTAAAAACAGATGAACAATTTTATAAACTTCTATGTTTTTTATTTTTCATGAGAAATGTACAAGTTCAGAATATGAAGAAGATTAAGCGGGCTGTGCCTTCAATTGAGAGCAGAGTTAAAATAAATATCGGTTTTGGAAAGGGTCGAGTTTCTATTAAAGGGGTCGAATTGAATGAATATTTAGTTGAGCATATTATTAGAGCTATTGATTTTGGGTTTGATATTGATGATGCACTTTTGTTGCTGAATGAAGAATTTGTTTTAGAGTTTATTGAGGTTAAGGAGCATACTCGGCGGAAGAATTTGAAGGATGTTAGGTCAAGGATTATTGGGAGGGAGGGGAAGGCTAGGCGGACTATTGAAAAGTTGACTGGTAGTGCTATTGTTATTCAGGATAATAGGATTGGGGTTATTGTGGATGCGGATCATTTAAGTGCTACGATTCAAGGAATTGAGGGTTTGATTGGAGGGTCGAAGCATGGGAATGTGTTTTCGTTTTTGGAGAGACAGGGGGCTAAGATTAGTCGGATGAATGAGGATTTGGGGCTTAAAGAAGGGGTTGATTGGAGCGAAGATGAGCGAGAAGGATTATAGTTTTATTTATAATATTTATACTAGGGCAGTTGGAAAATCTGTTGTTGGTCCAGGTGCTTTTGGTATTGTTGTTGTAGGAGAGGGTAGGAATGATATTTTTGGGAAGGGGTATTTTGTGGAGGGATATACTTTCCCCTGTAGAGAATATGTGGCTGTCAAGAAGGCTCTTGAGTTATTGAATGGTAGGCAGGATAAAAAAATAGTTTTGCATTTTGGGGAGCAAGGAATTGTTAATCAGTTGAATGGAGATTGGGGAATAAATTGGAGTCTTGAGAAGTGTGCTGAGGAATTTAAGGATATTGTGGGTCTTTTTTCTGATGTTACATATGAAAATGTTGGCCTGAGTAATGAATGGATAATTGAGGCTAAGCGTTTGGCTGATTGTGAGTTGCGACGTTTCTAGAGGTTGTTTGGTTAGTTTTAAAAATGAATTAAATTTCTATTGATTATGTCTCGGTAGCTCAGCAGGTAGAGCGCACGGCTGTTCCTTCGCTTTGGAAAAGCTCGGGCACGAAATCTGCGATTTCTAAAGAAACATAAAGTTTCTTTAAACCATG
>VAPK010902307.1_pt1 | contig 11937 bp, 9 predicted proteins | sample 3395031 | NCBI WGS metagenome assembly VAPK01 (sample SAMN08290443, study PRJNA428436) | hydrothermal vent metagenome | isolation source: Deep-sea hydrothermal vent chimney 1 | place: Pacific Ocean: Juan De Fuca Ridge | reverse complement strand
TATGGTTTCAAATACTGTATCAACGAGTTTGGGCATGAGCCCCAGTGAAATCTCGTCTATCATGAGCAGTTCTGGTTCGCTCATTAAAGCCCTTGCCACTGCAAGCATCTGTCTTTCACCACCGGAAAGCGTACCTGCCGTTTGATTTTTTCTCTCGGCGAGCCTGGGGAATATTGAGAACACCTCTTCTACTCTTTGTTCTATGATTCTTTTATTTTTCTCTCTGTATGCCCCGAGCATCAAGTTCCCTATAACCGGTATTTTAGGAAATACTCTGCCTCCCTCAGGCACAAGGGATATACCCAATTTGGCTCTCCTGTGGGCTGGAAGATTCGATATATCCCTTCCAGAATAAATTATCTGCCCCTTGTTCTTACGTGTTAAACCCATTATTGTTTTTAGGAGTGTGCTTTTTCCAGCGCCGTTTGCTCCTACAACAGAAACGCATTCGTGTTTTTTCACGGAGAGGGTTATACCTCTCAGGGCTTTTATCTCTCCATATGAGACTTCAAGTTCCTTTATTTCAATTAAGCTTTCTCTTTCTTCCAAGGTAAGCCTCTATGACTGTAGGGTTATTCACGACGTCTTTGGGTATGCCTTCAGCTATTTTTTTACCGTAATTGAGCACCATCACACGTTCACAGAGTTCCATTACAATGGGCATGTTGTGTTCTATTATCAGTATCGTTATCCCATCTTTGTTCAATGATAACACCAGTTCTTTTAGCTCGTCCATTTCTGAGAAGCTAAGCCCTGAGAATGATTCATCGAGGAGTACGATTGATGGATCCGTGGCCAATGCCCTGGCTATTTCAAGTTTCCTTTGAAACCCGAGGGGTAGTGTATCTGCTGGCCTGTCCTTGAACTTTAGCAGGCCAGTTATCTCTAAGATTGATTCTACCTTCTTTATGTTCTGTTTGTTTTTCCACATGCCGAAACACTTTATACTGGGATAGAACTTAATTCCGTGGGCTACCATAACATTTTCAAGGACTGAAAGGTGTCGGAAAGGTCTCACCACTTGGAAGGTTCTTCCTATGCCTTTTCTTACCATTAGATGGGATGGTAGGCCTGTTGTTTCTTCTCCATTCAAGTATATACTCCCGTGGGTTGGTTTGAGCACACCACTTATTATATTAAACAAGGTAGTTTTTCCGGCACCGTTTGGACCAACTATCCCGAATATACCTCCCCTTCTAATAGAATATGTAACGCTGTCCAAGGCTTTGAGTCCGCTAAATAGCTTTGTTATGCTGTTTATCTGTAGGATCTCTTTGGTTTTATTAGCGTCCATAGTATTCCCTCTCTTCCGAAAAACCCGCTCGGCTGGAATCTCATCATAAGAAGCAACAGCCCACCGTACAGCAACATTCTGTAGTTGTGTATGGGCCTGAATAGTTCAGGCATAACCACAAGTAGTACGGCACCGAACATGGGACCGATGATTGTGTTTTCTCCTCCCACCATAACCATTGCAAGTATTGTTACGGATACTGGAAAGGAGAATGTATTCGCACTTATAAATCCCATGAAACTTGCGTATAGAACGCCTGCAATACCAGCCAAGGCAGAGCCCAGGGCAAATGTCATTACCTTGAATCTACGAGGATCCACCCCAGAGATGCTTGAGGCCAGCTCGTCGTCTTTTATGGCTGAGGAGGCAAGTCCTGCCCATGAACGTTTGAATGCGTAACTTATGGCTATGGTGAATACAACCATCAGATACGTGAGCCCCAGAAACTCACCCGATGAGATCATGGTTCCATTCCATGTTGGAAATGGGATGTTTCCTATACCCATTGCTCCGCCGAAAAACTTTACGTATTTGAATACGGCCTGTACAATGAAGTTTATGCCTATTGTAGTGATGGCGAGAAAATCATCCCTGACTCTTAGGCTGGGTAGTCCGAGTATTATGCCTATTATAGCGGTTATTATAACAGCTATTATGCTTGACTCCAGAAATGGGATGGAGAATTTTGTGGTGAGGACAGCGAAGGAATATGCTCCTATGCCCCAAAATGCTGCGTGTCCCAGTGATATTTGTCCTGCATATCCGACTATTATATTGAGACTCAGTGCTAAGATCATGTACATGCCTATTATGGTTAGCAGAGTACACATGTAAGCAGACATTTCCTATCCCTTACCAAATACTGATGTTAGACCCTCCGGTTTGATCATAAGGACTAGTATCATGAACAAAAACGCCAGTGAATTTCTTGGTAGTGGGATATTGAATATTCCCACTGACAGGGCTTCTATTAGACCTATGAGCAATGCTGCATAGAATGCTCCCCATATGTTGCCCATTCCCCCAACCACTATAATAGCTAAGGATTTGTATGCAGGCATATCGCCCATGGATGGATAAACAGAGTTGAAATATACCCCGACAAGTACGCCTGCGATACCAGCCAGGGCAGAGCCCAGGGCGAATGCCATTAGCGTTGTTTTTTTGCTGTTTATTGACATTACCTCTGCCATCTCCATGTCCTGCGATATCGCTTTTAGGCTCATGCCAAATTTTGTGTGTTCGGTTATATACCATAGAGCCAGTATGGAAAAAAAGGATACTGCTAAGACAATTAGCTGAGAGCCACCTATTACTATGGTGCCGATATGGAACTCCTCGCCAAATAGGTGTTTTGGAAATGACTGGATATACGGTCCAAATATGAGCCTCATGCCCTCTTCAAGGCTTATGAATATGCCTATACTGGCTATCAGGGGTACTATAGGTGGATACTTTAGTAATGGGAAATACACGAGATCCTGAATCAGTACGCCCACCAGCGCACTTACGACCATGGCTGCTGCCATTGAGAGGATAAGACTCCCTGTGAGTGTGAATGTGTAGAGTCCGGTATATGCACCTACCACATATACACCCGCATGGGCTACATGAATGATTCTGAGTATGCCGTAGACCATAGCGAGTCCTACAGCTATGAGTGCGTATACCCCACCTATGGTTAAACCGTTAACGATCTGCTGAAGGAGCACTATAAACCCTCCTTCCCCTTTTGTATGTGGCGAATATAGGGTTTACACCAAAGTGGTAAGGTATGAATATGGGGTGTGGGTACTTCAGGATTATCAGGTCTGCTTGTTTCCCTTTTTCTATGCTTCCCAATGTGTTTTCTCTGCCGAGTGAGTAAGCTGCGTTCAGGGTGCAAGCTGTTATAGCTTCTTCAATGGCGAGCCCCATTTCCATAACAGATAGCGTGATAATTGTGGGCATTGATTCGGTGAATGAGCTTCCAGGATTGCAATCCGTGGCTAACGATATGGGTATGCCTGCTTTTATCATTTTTCTGGCCGGAGCATAGGTTTCTCTTAGGCTGAAGGCAGTTCCGGGCAATAATACAGCTATTGTTCCGGTTTTTGCTAATATTTCCATGCCTTTTTCCGTTATTTTCAAAAGGTGGTCGCATGATACCATAGGTATTTCGTCAGCCAGTTCAGTGCATCCTATAGCTTCTATTTCATCAGAGTGTATTCTTGCTTTGAGACCATATTTGAACCCCTGGTTTAGTATGGCTTTTGTTTCTGAGGCGGAGTATACTCCCTTTTCACAGAACACATCTATAAACTCTGCGAGTTTATTGGTTGCTACGTATGGTATCATTTCGTTGATAACGCTATCAATGTACTTTCCTTTTGGTATATCTGTTGGTATTGCATGAGCTCCCGTGAAGGTGGGTATTATCTCACACGACAGGGTTCTGTTGAGTTCCTTTATTGCTTTTAGCTGTTTTATTTCAGATTCAAAATTCAATCCGTACCCGCTTTTTGCTTCTATGGTGGTTGTTCCCCACTCGTAGAATGTTTTTATTCTTTCAGCTGTTGCCTCTATTAATTTTTCCAGGGAGCTTTCTCTGACTCTTTTTACTGTACTTATGATTCCACCGCCGTTTTTCAGGATTTCTAAGTATGTTTTTCCTTCAAGTCTCATCCTGAATTCATTTTCCCTAGTTCCGATAAACACGGCATGGGTATGTGGATCAATGAATCCGGGTAGTACAGCGTTGCCCTCAACATCTGTTATGTTACGTGCATCCCCATAGATTCTTATGAGGTGTTTTGTTGGTCCCACATCCACTATGCTTCCGTTATGTATGGCTATTGCTCCGTTTTCTATTACGAAGAGTTCCTTTAATTCCTCACCCCGTTTTGCCCTCTTTTGCGTGTCAGCCACTGTAAAAATATTGGCATTCACTATGAGCGTATCAATGTTACAGCTCATCTCTCAGTTCCTCTTTCACAACATTTTCCAGAAGTTCATCATCTGCTAATTCTGGTACTGTTATTATATCCTCACTGTCTTTATTCCATTCCTTGACTACGGCAAGGGCGTGTTCGTTTCTTGCCCATGCTCTCCTGCTTACGCCTACCATCACGTCCCAGGGTATAGCCCTCCTTATTATTCCATCTATTCTTTCTGAACCGTCAAGAACGAGCCCGAATCCCCCGTTTTTTGCCTTTCCTATTCCAACACCTCCACCGTTGCTTAGGACTACCATGCTCATACCCCGTGCGGCGTTTCCAGCGAAACAGTGTACTGACATGTCAGCCATGATGTTGCTCCCATCCCTGATGTTGGCTGTTTCTCTGAAAGGTGAGTCTGTGCCGCCGGTATCGTGGTGGTCTCTTCCCAGCATCACTGGCCCTATTTCACCCTTTCTTACCATTTCGTTGAATTTTAAAGCTATTGCTGTTCTTGTTGGAGCGTCAGCATACAGTATTCTTGCTTCAGTCCCAACGACAAGGTTGTTTTTTTCTGCATTTTTTATCCAATAGTAGTTATCTCTATCCTGCATCCTGCGGTTCTTGTTTATAAGAAGCAGGGCTGCCATATCTGTTTTTATTAAGTCCTCATGTCTTCTTGATAGGCATACCCATCTAAATGGCCCGTACCCGTAATCAAAGTATAAGGGTCCCATTATGTCCTCAACGTAGGAGGGGAATATGAATCCCTCGCTTGTGTCGAAACCGTTTTTTGCGACTTCTTTCACGCCTGCATCAAATACGGCCTTAAGAAAACTGTTACCGTAGTCCCAAAAGTGACTTCCTCTCTCTGTGAGTTTCTTTATAAGACCAAAGTGTTTTTTGAGTGATGAGTTTACATGTTCTATGAATTTGGAATGGTTGTTCTTTATCATTGCTCTGCTTTCTTCAAGGGTGAGGCCCTGGGGGATATAGCCTCCGTCATATGGCACGTGGCAGGAAGTTTGGTCTGAGATGAGTTCTATGTCAATGTTGTTGTTCACGGCGTACTCTAAAAGGTCAACGATGTTGCCGTGGTATCCTATGGATATGGGTTTCTTGTCTTTAATATGCTTATGAGCAATGGAGAAAGCTTCTGATAGGCTGTTGGTTGCCACGCTGAGCCACTTTTGGGACTTTCTTGTTTTTATCCTTGATTCGTCAACTTCAGCTATTATTCCTACTCCACCTGCTATCTCAACGGCTTTTGCTTGGGCTCCGCTCATGCCTCCAAGCCCAGAGCTCACGAAGAGATGTCCTGAGAGATCTCTATCCCACGGTACATTGAGAAATAGTCTTGCTGCGTTTAGGATAGTGATATATGTTCCGTGTACGATTCCCTGTGGGCCTATGTACATCCATCCTCCGGCTGTCATCTGTCCGTAATTTGCTACCCCAAGTTGGGCTGCGGTATTCCAATCCTCTGGGTTGTCAAACATGCCAACCATCATGGAGTTTGTGATGATTACCCGTGGGGCTTCCTCGTGGGATTTGAACAGACCTAAGGGGTGACCAGACATTATAACTAGGGTTTGGTCTTTTTCCATGACTTCAAGATAACGCTTTACGAGTACGTACTGCATCCAATTCTGGAATACTTGCCCTGTTTCACCATATGTTACAAGTTCATATGGATAAAGGGCCACGTCAAAGTCAAGGTTATTGTCTACCATCACCTGGAAGGCTTTTCCTTCTACTGTTTTTCCGCGGTATTGTTCGATGGGTTTGCCCCAGATTCTACCCTCTGGTCTGTATCGGTAAGCGTATATTCTGCCTCGTGTTTTTAATTCTTTGAGAAATTCATGTATCAGTCGCTCGTGAAGATGCTTAGGAACGTATCTGAGGGCGTTTTTTAGGGCGAGTTTTACTTGTGATGGACTCAGATTGAAGTGTCTTGCAGGGGCTCTTCTTACTCCTTCCTCAAATTTAGGGTATGGCGGTAGTTCATCGGGGAGTTTAATGCGTTCAACTTTTCCCATTGTTGCCTCCTTGCATCGATGGGAGGGGATCTCCCCTCCTTTATTTGCTGGGTGGTGTTATTATGGATGGATCTGTTACGACACCGAAATATGTAAAATGCTCGTCTACCACCTTTTGAACCTGCACAGGTTTTACAACTTCCCCTAGTTTGTTGAATCCCTTGATAAATCCAGTGACCCCGTTGAAGTCCTTGGTGCTGGCCAGTGCCTTTCTTATCTTGGATGGATTTGTGGAGCCAGCTCTCTTGATAGCTTCCGCTAGCACATATACAGCATCAAATGAAGAGGCTCCTACCATGTCAGGTTCCATGTGGTATTTCTTTCTGTACTCCGTAATGAACCACTTTGCTATAGGTCTTTTGTCATCTCTGTTTAGGTCTGTAGTTATTATGGTGCCGTTTGCCGCGGACTGAGCTATCTTTAAGAACATGGGCGAGTCAAAACCTTCCTGTCCCAGTATGGTTGCTTTAACACCGAGTGTTTTTGCTTGTCTGACTGTTAAAGCGCCCTCCGAATAATAGCCGGTTGAATATATGAGATCAGGATGCAGCTCTTTAATCTTTGTTAGAAGGGGTCTGAAGTCTTTAGCACCAAGTGCAAATGTCATCTGCGCGATAATTTTTCCACCGAGTTTTTTCACCTCGCTTATAAATCCTTTTGAGAGGGCTCTTCCGAAATCGTTATCCATGGTAAGTACCGCTATGTGTTTCTTGTGTAGCATTTTCACGGCCACATACCCGCCTGCTGCCCCTTCAACTGTGGCTAGAAACCCAACGCGGAAGATGTAGTTTCCGGCCTTTGTTATGGCTGGGTGTGTTGCATAAGCTACCACAAGAGGAATGTGATATCTTTGGTATATGGGTGCTGCCGCTCTTGTGGGTGTACTGTAAGAGCCGCTCACGACTCCTACTACTCCATCTTCCTGGATGAGCTTTCTTGCTATCATGACGGCCTGCTGTGCGCTTGCTGCGTCGTCGTAAACGACGAGTTTCAGGGTTTTTCCGTTGATACCGCCGTGGGAGTTTATTCTTTCAACGGCAAGCAGTGCTCCGTGTTCGGCACTTGTTCCATCGGCGGCTGCAAATCCCGTTAACGGTGCGAAAAACCCTATCTTTACGATACCACCTGCGAATGAAATGTTTGCTGATAAAAGAACAGCAACTAGAACCATCACAAATTCTCTTAGCCTCATAACCCCTCCTTTTCATGGTTTTGATTTGAAGAGATAGAATCCAAAACCCCGAAGATAATGTGGGCAGCAAGCCTTGATGTTCTGTTGTCAATGTCAAGCAGGGGGGAAACCTCAGCTATATCAAAGCTTATTACCTTTTTTGAGTTGAGCACTGTGTGGAATAATGGCATGAATGTTTCAATGTTTATACCTAGCGGTTGAGGAGCGCTGACACCCGGTGCTATAGCTTGTGAGAACACGTCCATACATATGGTGAGATGGATTACTTCTGCTGAATCAATAAAGCTTTTGAGTTTTGGTATGGAGATGTTATATTGGTGAGTTTCTTCTGAGTTAATGTATGAGACTCCATATGTGGCTGCGTCCTTGAACAGGCTGAGTGTGTTGCCGCTTTTCTGTATTCCAACGCACATGTAATGAAAATCGTTGCCGTTTTGTTCACATATATCAGCAAGTTGTCGGAATGAGGTTCCTGAGGTGGCGCCGTTGGTGTACGGCCTCATGTCAAAGTGGGCATCGAAGTTTACTATAGATGGCATCTCGCCTAGGTGTTTTGTATCTCCCATCACAGAACCGAAGGCCACCTCATGTCCCCCGCCTATTATTATCGGGAATATTCCATGGTTAAGTACAGTGCTTACACATTGCGACAGGGTTTCTTGTGCTTTTTCAAGGTTATCAATACATATAACATCTCCGGCATCGTATAGGTGCTCTCCTGCAAAATGCCAAGGTAGCGAGGCGAGATAGGTTCTTATTGTGTCAGGGGCTCGGGCTGCTCCCACCCTTCCTCTGTTCCTCAGGATGCCAAGATCGCTTTTGAATCCAATGATGCAGAATCCATTTGAAACTTTGGGGATGTGGTTTAGATCCAGGGGTTCTACTACCTGATGCCATCTTTTGAGCTCTTCCTCGTTACCATCTGTTCTTCCCTTCCACGCTAGGCTTGGTGGTCTATATCCCTGCTTCATACGGTCACCTCAATATAACCTAAATTCGTTTCCTTCCACTGTGAGCCCTAAAGTACTTGCCTTTTCCAACAATTTTCCTTCATTTATCAATTTGTTTGCTGTTTGTATGTGTCTATACAGGGTTTCATCCTGCTCTATGTGTGGTATGACATCGCGGATTATTTCCATGCATCCCTCAATGATAGATGAGGACCTCAGTGGTTTTCTAAAATCTAGGGCTTGAGCGGAGAGCAATAATTCCACAGAGAGTATCTTTGAAAGGTTATCTGTTATTCTATTCAACTTAAGAGCGGATATAGAACCCATACTTACGTGGTCTTCTTGTCCCAGTGCTGTTGGAACTGAGTCTACTGACGGTGGAAATCCGAGCGTTTTGTTTTCGCTTGATATGGCGGCTGAGGTATATTGAGCTATCATGAAGCCGGAGTTAAGCCCTGGATTCTTTGAGAGTAGAGGAGGTAGTTCTTCGTCTCCTGCGAGGAGCAGATAGCTTCTGCGATCTGAGATATTGCCTATCTCTATGGCTGATAGTGTGGCGTAGTCTATTGGTAAGGCTATTGGTTCCCCGTGGAAATTACCGCCGCTTATGGCTGTTTGCTCATCAAAGATGATAGGATTGTCTGTTACGGAGTTCAGTTCTATAGTGAGTGTTTCCTTGAGGTGTTTGAATGCATCCCACGCTGCTCCGTGTACTTGTGGGATGCATCTAATGGAGTAAGGGTCTTGTACCTTTTCGCAGTTCTCATGGGATTTCAGGATCTCTGAGCCAGAGAGAATTACTCTTATCTTTCTGGCAACGTGGATGCTGCCAGCGTGGGGTCTTAGACTGTGTAACCTCTCGTCAAAAGGCTGTAAGGAGCCTTTTAAGGCGTCAACGGTGATTGATGATATAAGGTCAGCGTTTTCCAAACAGTTAAACAGCTTTGAGATCCCAGTTATGGCAAGCGCCAGGGTAAACTGAGTTCCATTTATCAGGGCCAATCCTTCTTTTGGATGTAATTCAATGGGTTTAAGGTTAAACCTTTTCAGTATCTCCATGGATGGGTATATTTTACCTTTAAACAGTACGCTTCCTTCCCCTATTAACGGCAATATCATGTGTGCCAGTGGTACGAGATCTCCTGATGCCCCTACGGAGCCCTGGGTATATATCACGGGTATTATGTTGTTCTCCATATGCCATTGGAGTCTTTTGAGTGTTTCCAAGGAGACACCTGAGTATCCTATGCACAGGGAGTGTATTTTTGTCACAATCATGAGTTTTACAATTTCGGGGGATACTAACTCACCTGTTCCACAGCTATGGCTCCTGATGAGATTGTACTGTAGGGTTTTGGTTTCTTCTTTCGATATTATTGTTCTGCATAATGGTCCAAACCCAGTGTTTATGCCGTATATTGGTCTACTGGAGGTTGCCAATTTTTTTGTGTTTGCAAATGATTTTTCTATTTTCTCCACGGCTTGGGGTGATATTGTTGCCTTTGTTTTTCCTCTTGCTATATCAAGAGCCAGTCCAGGTGTAAGTTTATCTATCCCGTAGCGAAACTCCGGCCTATCGTGAGAATACTGCGAGCCTTTTGTCGACATCAACAAATTCCCTATTCTGTGTTTTCTGGAAACCATTTTCTTCGAGCAAATAGCTTACACCTATTTTGTCTCCGTCAAAGTATACGTGTATTTTCTTGTTGCTTTTTCTCAAGGACTTCAGGAATTCGCCGATGAGAGATGCACAGACACTATTGTCTACATCATCTCTGTCGCATAGGAAAACCTTAAGCTCTGAGCTTTCCTCAACGGGTATCAATGCTCCAAGGAGTTCTTTGCCCTCTGTTGCTGTTATTATACCTTTTTTGTTTTTTCTTACGATGGTATGGAATTCATTTACGAGCTTTAGTGATTCTGCTCCATAGTTCATGAGCCACATGAAGAATAATCTTTTCAGCTCTCCGTACAGGGTTTCATTGTACGTTGCTATGGAGAATGTGCTTTTGTTCAGTATGTCCAACACCCTGTCTGAGAGACTCTGTCTTTTGAAGGAGGATTCAATCTCGCTCAGTGCTTCAAGGAAATATTTACTGTTTTCACCCTCTTCCAGCATTTCTTTCATCTTTGCTTTTATTATTTTCCACACAGGTTTTACACTTCTTAATAGTTCAATGCCTTCCCTTGTGAAGGATATATACCTCATCCTTTTGTCTGTGCCATCGTGTGTTGTCTCAACAAGCCCTTTTCTTTCAAGTAGAGAGACCATCTGGCTGGCGCCGGATTGGGTTATGTCTAGTTCGTTTGCTATGTCGCTTACGCTCATTTTCCCGTATCTGTCAAGAAGGAAAAATATGGGAAACCATGATGGTTCAAATGGGATCCCCCTCTCCTTATATATGAAGGCTACATCGGATAAGAACCTCTCGCTGAGTCTTCTTAGCCTTGTTCCGAATATCAGTTCCTTTGAGAGCTCAAATATTGACATACCTTTTCCTTTAATACTTAACTAAGCTCTAAAATATATAAATAAATTGTCCGGTTGTGTCAAGAGTATTTTCCAGGTGGCGGTAGATGATAACCGCTCCAGAGGACAGCCTCGTGGATTACATATTTTTCTTAAGGTATTTCGCTATTCTTCTGTGGCTTTTTCTACGGTCTGACACAATATACTAGAGAAGATGGTGTTCGTGGGTGGCTTTCTTTCGGCCTCAAATTTCCTCAGGACAGAGTGTTCTTGCATTAATCAGTGTAACATCTACCACACGCTTGGTTCTTTCTGTCGGTGTTTCTAATATTATCCTTAGAACAGGGCTGACCTTCTCATTCCAAGAAGCATCAAGTTTACGAAAGCCAGCCTTCTCATAAACGGTTCTCCTTATTAAAACCTCAGTGAAAACTCTAAGTTAATCCCGGTTTCCTCGGTTCTGCTGGATGGCTCCCACATTGTGTACGTTCCGCTTGATGTAACTACTGTCTTCTTTTCCGACTTGTGGAATTTCCACCCCGTATAAAATCCTTCGACCCCAAGAGTGAGATGGCCTATTTTGTACTTTATGGGTAGAGTCAAGGTCCATGTATAAGCCGTTCCCATTGGGAATACGGTGTCAAACTTTTCGTTGTACATAAAGTTGATGGATTTGGCCTTTGGTGAGACCGCTCCGAGAGCTGATATACCCGTAGAGAAGTGCTTTGAGAAATAGTAATCCGTTTCAAACTTCAATCCTAGAAACAGGTTTCTGTAGTCTTCCGTGTATCCACCTATTCCTTCCAGTTTTCTCTTCCAGAACCTGATGCCGAGCACAAGGGATTCTTTTGTCACGAGATGTTTTTGTATCTGGGCGAAGCCTGTTCCAGCGTCAACTCTGAGTATCTTCTCGTTCGTGTCTGAAGTTATAGGCAGGTAAACACCGGTTCCGGTTTGGAGATAACCGTTGTACCTGCCGTTTGATTCCGAAAATGCGATCCTTGTGAAATTGTAGAAGTGACCCAGAGACAACCTGTGTTTTGATATGGTCTCTCCAGTGATGAACACGCCATTCAT
>VAPK010799813.1_pt1 | contig 11948 bp, 9 predicted proteins | sample 3395031 | NCBI WGS metagenome assembly VAPK01 (sample SAMN08290443, study PRJNA428436) | hydrothermal vent metagenome | isolation source: Deep-sea hydrothermal vent chimney 1 | place: Pacific Ocean: Juan De Fuca Ridge | reverse complement strand
GAAATTGTTGTTGAGGCTGAAACTGGTGCAATGTTCAAGCCTGGTGATAATAAAGCTTTAGCCGAGATTGTGATTACATTGCTGAATGATCCGGAAAGACGTATGAAAATGGGTAAAAATGGTCGCCTACGCTTAGAACAACATTTTCACATTAAACGAAATGTAGAGCAAACTCAGAATATGTATAAAAGATTATTATCGTAATCGTTCGCATATAACTTCAGGAATAATACTTTCACAATGGAAGACGAAAAATATATTTTTATAGGTGGATTGCATCGAAGTGGAACGACGATGCTCGCAAAGTGTCTTGCTCAACATCCGGAAATCAGTGCTTTTCATAACACAAATGTGCCTGAAGATGAAGGTCAATTCCTTCAGACGGTATACCCTACCGATAATTTTTATGGTGGGCCGGGAAGGTTTTGTTTCGATGCAGAGGCGCACCTAACTGAAAAGTCTAAAATGTTAACGGAAAAAGCAAAATCCAGGATTCACAATGAATGGAGAAAAAAATGGGATGACTCAAAAAAAGTTTTTCTAGATAAAAGTCCACCAACCATAATTCAATCACGCTTTATCCAGGAAGTTTTCCCAAATAGTTATTTTATATTTATAACCAGGCACCCTGTTGCAACATCGTTAGCCACACATAAATGGAGTGGGACTGGTATTTACTCATTACTTAATCACTGGCTCTATGCACATACTATAATGAAAGACGATTTAAACTATCTCAATAAAGTGAAAGTTGTTAGTTATGAATCTTTTGTTGAACGCCCCAGTGAAGTGTTATCAGATATGGCAAGATTCATAGGTATGAGTAACTATCAATTTAAACCAAATGTTCGTACAGATGTAAATGAAAAATATTTTGATAGGTGGAGAAAAGTTTTTTTACAAACAGAAGATAGATCAAAACCAGATACACCACCTGAGGCAGTGCATGCTCACAATGATAAGCATTTTAATTTTCGTAGGGCTCTACGTCGATATATGAAAAAAAGAATGTTTGGCGACGAAAGGCAATTGTCACATACAGTTTATGAATCACAAGATGCGGTTGCAATGTTTGAAAAACAAGTAAATATGTTTGGCTATAGTCTTGTTAATTTTAAAAAAACACCGACCTTATAGTTAGGTATTAATCGTTGCATAAGTATTTGTATGTATTTTATCCCCTCACCTAATTGATGTGGACTTCCAGGTTGGGTAGACGTAGTAGCTTGCACACGAGTAAATGAGATAAATAAATCCTTATGTTGATATATATATTCACAGAGTTTTATCCAAGTCCATATAAACCTTACTTTGATACTCAGTTTGCACAATTCATTGAAGATGGGCATGAGATAAAAATATTTTCGGCTGATTCTCAGAGTGGAGAATTAGAATCAAAGGTTATTAAATATAAATTAAACGATAAGACTCATCATTTGCCGACTGATCTAAGTTCAACGCCGAGTTATTTTTTAAAAATATTAAGAATGCTATTGTCGAACCCGGTGGAAAAAATAATGGCGGTAATGCGGTGTTTTTCATCGAAAGATTCAATTAAGCAAAATTACATGAATATAATTAGAGTCCTGGTATTGCCAGTAGAGGGCCCTGATCTTTGTTTTGTTCATAATCTGACGACAGCAATACACTTAAATTTTCTCCGCAGTTTATATGTTGGTACTCCTATAGCATTTTATTATCATGGAGGGGAAGTGGTTGGAGTTCCTCAAATTGATTATAAAATTTCAAAAATAGCTTTTAAAAATGTTGATTATGTATTTACTAACTCTAAGAGTTCAAAATCACATGCAATAAATCGTGGCTGTCAAAGCAACAAAATAACTGTATGTCCCGTTGGCTTTGATATAGAAGAATTTAAAGCTGAAGATAAAAGACTATATAAAATAGACGGGGTATTGAAACTATTAACTATTGGACGTATGAGCAAAGAAAAAGGACATATTTACGCACTCAAGGCAGTAAAAACATTGATTGAACAAGGTGTTACCAATATTAATTATAAATTAATAGGTGGTGGTCCACTTTTTTCTGATCTTAAAAAATATGTAATTGAAAATGAGTTGTCTAATTATGTTGAATTTATGGGCCATTTGTCGAGAGATGATCTATATGCCCAGCTAAAGGGAGCCGATGTCCATATATTACCAAGCATAATCGTGGGTAGTTGGCAGGAAAATCAGGCTTGTGTAGTGCAAGAGGCCATGCTATTCAAAACCTTAGTGATAAACTCAACCTCTGGAGGTGTGCCTGAGTCAACTTCACCAGCGATGCAGGAATTTAATGTTGAACCAGGAAAGCCAGATATAATTGCAGACCAAATTAAAAAAATTATGGCCATGAACAATATACAAATGAGTGAACTTGCAAATTCAAGTAGACAATTTGTAATTGAAAATTATGATATTAAAAATATTAATAAAAATATTTTATCAATAAGCACAAACAAATAAGATGCAACAAAAAATAATAACCATTCTTGATTTAAGAGACTCCCCCTGGGTTGATGGTCCCGGTAGGACTATCTTAGATTGTGCTGAATCATTAAATGAAAGAGGCTTTCAATTCATTATCGGTTCATTTTCGGGAGGAGAACAAAAAACAAGTGAGTATGTAGATGAGGCCAAACGACGAGGGCTAAAATTTGCACTTATACACGAAAAGAAGTCATTTGACCGTGACATTTTCAAGCAGATAAAAAATATAATTGCAGAGAATAATGTTGATGTTATTCATTGCCATGATTTCAGATCTAATATATTCGGGTTAATCTGTGGGCGAATATGTGACGTTACAGTTATCACAACTGTACATGGATGGATTAACAATAATATTAAAGGGACTATTTATACATATATTGATAAGTTTTTATTACGGTTTTTTGATCACATTATAACTGTCTCATATAAAACCAAGAGCCTGGTTCGAAAGGTGTTTATCCCCGATGAGAAAGTGTCAGTGATAAATAATGCACTTAAAATTGAAAATTATCTTGAAGGTAATGTGGAGTCATATCTTAGACAAGAATTGGATATTGATTCTGATACTATACTAATTGGTTGCATTGGAAGATTGAGCCAGGAAAAAGGACAATTAGAATTTTTGCGTGCATGTAAGGATATTATCAATGAAAATATTAAAGTAAAATTAGTGCTTGTTGGTATGGGGCCAGATAAGGATAAATTAAATAATTATGTAGAATTAAATGGAATGTCAGAATCAGTATTTTTTACTGGATTCAGAAAGGACATGAATAACATATATAACAACCTGGATCTTGTTGTGCAGAGTTCATTTACTGAAGGTATGCCAAACGTGATTCTTGAAGCATTACTTATGAGTACTCCCGTTATAGCAACAGATGTTGGGGGGACCTCAGAAATCATTGAAAATGGAATTAATGGAGTGTTGATTAATCCTGGAAAAGAAAATGAAATTCATAATTGCATTAAAAATTTTTTGAAAAACAGGGAGCAGTATTTGAACATGGCCAAGGTTGGAAAAATTAAAATAATTAAGGAATTTAATCATGATTCACGTATAAAAAAACTTATAAACATATATGCAAATAGCATCAAGGAAAAAGAGTAAATGACATCATATTTAGCCTTGGTGTCCGTATTGTTTATAGAATACATTAGACCAGGAATATATTTTAGTGCATTTGAAGCAAGTAAAATAGGTACGATACTGCCTTTAGGTCTGCTTGCATTTTCATTTATGAGTCAGACTAAAACTAGTCATGCCGATATTTGGGAAAGTGGTAATGCAAGGTGGCTGGCATTTTTCTTATTTTTAATTTTGGTTTCTTTGTTTACAGCGGATGTAACATTTTATGCATATATTAGAATAACTCAAACTTCAGGCTACTTTTTTCTATTTTATATTATATGTATCTACACTGATAATCTTCAAAAAGTGAAAGGCATTTTATTTTCAATGGTATTGATTCACATATTATTAATAGTTTTAAATCCAGATATAGTGCTTCATCCTGAAATTAGGAATTATATGACAGCGGGCCCCTTCCTGGGTGACGGAAATGATTTTGCATTATCTCTGTGTATAGTGTTTCCAATGTGCATTTTTTTATTATTAGATTCAACTAAAAAGCTTAATAAAGTAATTTTTTTATTGATGTTGCTTACAATTGCATTTGCGATAGTTGGAACACAATCTCGAGGCGCTACGCTAGGTGTGGCAAGTATTTTATTTTATCTTTGGTGGGAAAGTAAAAATAAAATAATCGGAATTATAACTGTTTCTATATTAGTGGTTACTATGTTTGTTTTTGCGCCACCTGAGTATTTTTCGCGCATGGAAACAATGGATCATTATGAAGAAGATGGCTCTGCAATGGGGCGAATAAACGCATGGAAACATGCTTATGCACTAGGATTGGAAAACCCAATTTTAGGCGTTGGCGCAGGGGGCTTTCCTGCGTTACATGGTCTAACTGCACATTCGATGTATTTTCTAGTATTTGCAGAGCTAGGCTTTCCCGGAATAATTTACCTGGTTATATTTTTACTGCAAATTTTATGGCGAAATAATAAAAATATACAGCATTTGAAAGGAAGTGATGATAAAGAAGATAAAATGTATAAAAATCTTCTTATTTGTCTAAATGCCAGTGTTATCGGATTTGCAGTATCAGGAGCATTTTTATCAGTATTATATAACCCACAATCATTTGTGATTGGTGGAATTACACTTGCCGCAAATAGTGTTTATCGCAAGTATGAAAAAGAAAAAAAATATAGGGGCAAGCCAACTGTGGATAAAGATAACAATAAAAAACAAATAAAGAAATTTGTTAGGTTTGGGTAATTAAATATTATGAAAAATTTATTACTACTTAACGGCACAATGCATATTGGCGGTGCAGAGAATGTTATTTCAACATTAGCACATAACATTAATCCAGAATTATTTAATATTACTATATGTTATATAAATCAAGGTGGAGCTGTTAAGGAAGAATTGCTGAGAGATGGCTATTATGTTATCAATTTGCCTCGATCAAATAATTCCTGGGCTAAATATTTCACTGCATGGATGCTTCGCCAGTTAGTAAAAGAGAAAAATATAGACATCATTCATTCACATGATTTGGCATCATTTTTTGATGCTGCTATTTGTCGCTTAATATCACCTAAGTTAAAACATATTCATACTTTTCACTATGGTAATTATCCGCATCGCCCACCCAAATATCTTTTAATGGAAAAATTATTGTGGCGAATTCCTGATCGTTTGTTGGCTGTGGGAAATTCACAGAAGTTAGTAATTCAAAAAACCTTTTCGATGAAGGATAAATATATTAAAACAATTTGGAATGGGATAGACGAACCAAAGTGCGAGAGCAATGAGTTGCTAAATAAAACTCGAATAAATAAAAATAATATCCTTATTGGAAGTATAAGTACATTAATACCACAAAAAGCAATTCATGAGCTGCTTGAAGTTATCGCGCGGCTGAAAAAAATACGCAATGATTTTGAGGTTGTTATTGTTGGTCATGGCGTGCTCCGTGAAGAGTTAGAAAACAAGGCTAAAGAACTTAATATAGAAAATTTAATTCAGTGGATGGGTTGGGTAGAAAATGCTAGCGGAACTGTATTGCCTAATCTTGACGTGTTTGTTCAGACGTCTCACTGGGAAGCTATGTCCGTTGTTATTTTAGAAGCTATGGCTTCAGGAAAAGCCATAATTGCAACAGATGTTGGTGATAACAAAGTGGTAATTGAAGATAACAAAACAGGAGTTATTGTAAAGGCGGGTGATGTTGATGGGTTTTTTACAAAACTTAATGAACTATTGGACGATCAGGTACGCAGAAAAATATTAGGTGATGCAGCATATTCGAGTTATAAAGAAAAATTCACTGCCCCCACCATGACGAGGGCTTACGAAAAAGTTTATTTGGAAACATTCGATTAAGTGACCTTAAAAAAATTTATCATGAATAATACATTAAAAAAAATATATGATGGTTTCCCCGTAAGTGTTCAGAATATAATTTTAACGGGGTTTAGTGCCATTTTAGACCGGCAGCGCTATGGCGGTGATTATTTAAATTATTCAAAGCTTTTAGCTGAATATGAATGGATGTCAGAGGAGGCATTGCGTGATTATCAAGACATAAAGTTACGTGAATTAATTACACATGCATATGAAACTGTTCCATACTATAAAAAAATAATGAAAAAAAGAGGATTATCTAGTTCGGATATAAAAGGCCAGGATGATTTATATAAGCTTCCATTATTAACCCGAAAGGATATTCACGAAAACTTTGATGATTTGTGGTCGCGCACATATAAAAGAAGTGATTTGAAATTGGGGCATACAAGTGGCACAACAGGCTCACCACTTGAAATACTATATGATCATAATGTTATTTATATGACATATGCTGTGCTTGATCGTCAATATAATTGGGCCGATGTACAATTAAAAAGATTTGGCGACCGTATTGCTATTCTTCGGGGGAATGTCATAGTCCCAATACAGCAAAAGTCTCCACCATTTTGGCGCTTTAATTACTTTCACAATCATATGCTCTTGTCATCCTTTCATTTATCGGAAGAGAATATCCCATCATATATTGCGGAGATTAAAAAATTTAAACCTGCAGTCATAGATGGCTATCCATCTACTGTTTATATTCTTGCCAGGTACCTTCTTGAGCATAATAGATCATTGCCACTTAAAGCGGTCTTAACATCATCAGAAACATTATATGATTTTCAGAGAGAGGCGATTGAAAAAGCATTTAAATGTAAAATATTTGATTATTTTGGTGCTGCAGAACGGGTGATATTTGCAACCGAATGCAGTGATCACAAGGGGCATCATTTATGTTCAGAATATGGGATTACCGAAATTCTTAACCTGCAAGAAACACCGGTTGCTAATGGCGAAGTAGGTTATATGGTTGGCACTAGTCTTCATAATAAGGGCATGCCAATGATAAGATATTTAACGTCGGACATGACTGCACTTAAAAAAGATAAGTGCTCATGTGGTCGCAACTTACCCTTAATGGAAGATGTTTCTACTAAAGCAGAAGATATTATTGTACTTAAAGATGGGCGCTATATTTCTCCCTCTGTATTGACACACCCTTTCAAACCCATGCATTCTGTAAAAGCTTCGCAAATCATTCAAGAAGATTATGAGCATATTGTTATAAAAATTGTAGCATCAGAAAGTTATTCTGATATTGATACAAAACATTTGCAAAGTGAATTCACCTCAAGAATGGGAGACAATATGAAAATTGATATTAAACTTGTTAATGAGCTACCGCGCACTAAGGCGGGGAAATTTAAGTGGGTTATATCTAAAGTAGATAAAAGTATAAAAATGCCACAGCGATAGGTCTGTATGTAAATAGATAGGCTCATTTTAATAATTGGAAAGTAAAAAATCATGTGTGGAATTGCCGGTATAGTTCATTATAAATCTGATGAACCATGTTCAGAAAGTATATTGATTAAAATGAGAGATAGCATCACTCATCGTGGCCCGGATGATGAGGGTATCTATATAGATAAGGGAGTTGGGCTAGTACATCGTAGATTGAGCATTATTGACATATCTTCCGGTCATCAACCCATGCAAACTAAGAATGGGCGTTATACGCTTGTATTTAATGGGGAAATTTATAATTATCTGGAACTCCGTTCTGAACTTGAAAAATCAGGGCATAATTTTAATACTGATTCTGATACGGAAGTGGTTTTAAATATGTACTTGAAATTTGGGCATGATTGCGCGCGCAAATTAAATGGAATATTTGCATTTTCTATTTGGGATAATGAAAAACGTTCATTGTATATTGCCCGCGACCATATGGGAGTGAAACCATTATATTATCATTTCAATAAAAACAAGCTTACATTTGCTTCTGAAATTAAAGCGATCTTTAAAGATGCCAATATAATTGCCCAATGTAATATTGATGCCATTCCTGAATTCTTCATGTTTCGTCATGTTTCGGGCACAAACACAATGTTTGAAGGCATCCATTCCCTATTGCCGGGACATTTCCTCACTTTTAAGGAAGGTAAACTTAATACCACAAAATATTGGAGTCCTCTAGAAAGTGGCTCCATTATTCAGTGTTCTTTTGAAGAGGCGAAAAATGAACTTGAAAAGCTTTTAGTTGACGCAGTTTCAATACAAATGATGAGTGATGTTCCGTTAGGAACATTTTGCAGTGGTGGGGTTGATTCAAGTCTTGTCACTGCGATTGCGGCACAGAATTCTAATCAAAAAATTAATACATTTTCTGTTGGATTCAATGAGAGTGAGTATGATGAAACAAAGTATGCGCGCATGGTCTCAGACAGGTATGAAACTATTCATCATGAATTAATACTTGATGACAAAACATTCACGCATAACCTGGCTGATATGGTTTATTTTAATGACGAGCCGCTCAACTTTGCTAATTCGGTAATGATATCAGCGTTAAGTCAACTGGCCAAAGAATCAGTAACTGTTGTACTAACGGGTGAAGGTGCAGATGAGTTGTTTGGAGGATATCCGCGCTATAAAATCCCCACCTTGGTAGAAAAAATACAAAAGCTGCCTGGCTTCTTAAAGTGGGTTTTTAAGCTGGGTACAAGCCTCTCCTCAGATCAACGATTTGAAAAATTAAGAAGATATTTAGATATACCCTTACATGATACTGTTTTATACAATACTTCTACTATCAAGCAGGAATTATTTAATAATCTATGGCCAACAGAGAAGAATAGAAGTTTTCAGTATAGAAATGATTTGCTTTCGGAAATAGGTGCCGAAAAAGGACTGTTAAGAGAAGTCTCAATTCTTGATCAGCACACATTTTTGGTTTCAATTTTAAATCGTCAAGATAAAATGAGTATGGCTGCGAGTCTTGAATCAAGGGTTCCTATTCTTGATTATCGCTTGGTTGAGTTTGCCAATTCTTTGCCTGAAAGTTTCAAACAAAAAGGGACTCAAACTAAGCGTATTTTAAAATCACTAGCAGAAAAATATATTCCACATGAAGTTATATATCGCAGAAAGTCTGGTTTTGGTGTGCCTTTATCTGCGTGGTTTCGCTCAAAAAATGGGCTTGGTGAACTTGCGGCGGATATATTTTCGCAAATTAATTTAGATGAGGTGAGTGAGCAACTAAACATGAATAAAATTTTGTCCGAACATATTGCCTGCAAGCAGGACCATACTGAAATATTGTGGACAACATTAAATTTTGCTCTCTGGAAAAAGTCATTCAATATAAATTAAAGTCATAATTTATTATGAAAGAGATTTAACAAATATCTGTAACTTAATATAGAATATAGTGTTGCACCAGCCAATATAATAAACACTAGATTTAATATGTCATATGTGTCGAAGTACATCTCAAAGATAAAGTATGTGGCCAATATTATAATTAATTTTATAAATTGTGGGTATAGTTGCACTAGTAGGTCTTTAGTTTCAAGCTGAATTATTGTCATCACTCCACGAATGCCAAGTAGAGATTGAATGCCGATTGCGAAAGTTACTGCGATTGCAGCACCCTCTAAGCCGAAATATATTATTAAAGGGTATATGGAGATTGACAACAATACAAGGCGCACGAGTGAATTCCTGAACCCAATTTCGGGGCGACCAACACCATTAAGGAAAAATCCGGTAAGTGAGGAGACAGAACGAATAATGCCAAATATGCTGAGTATTATTAGTGGCTCAGCGGCGGGGAGCCACTGTTCACCATAGACCGCTACCATTAACTGAGGTGCAAAGAATATGATAGTTGTCGCGATAGGTACGGTAATTACTACAACCATCGAAAAAACATTTATGTATGCAGTGCGTAATGCTTCTGGCTTATCCTGTAATTTACTGTAAGCAGGGAACATGATTCGGGAGAGCATTTTTGAAATATATGTGGTTGCCATGTTTGCTGTAGTAAAGGCAAGCACATAATACCCCAGCTCAGTAATTCCAATAATTTTACCAATAAGGGCGCTATCAATTTCAGTGGCAAAATATAGAACCATGGCAGATGCGGTTACATATTTTCCGTATGAAAATAACTCTTTGGCTATTTTCTGATTCCATTTAAAACCTACTTTTCCAGGTATTAGGATATAAGAAAAAATCAATTGTAAAAATCCATTGGCAACGTAAGCAATAACTAACGACCATACACTCCGATAATAAAAAGCGGCTGTGATCGCGATAATGGTTGACAATATACTTACAGTTTGGTCAAGGTATGCAAGCTTCCTAAAGTTAAGATTTTTTTGTTGAAGTACAGTATTTATATTTGTGAAGCCTGTAAGAATAAAATTTATAGACATAAACATTAACATGGCTTGAATAATTTCATCATCATAAAAACTTGCCATGAATGGTGACACGGAAAAAATCAAAACTGCAAGAAAAATACCTCGGGCTGAAAGCAGGGTGAATACGGTATACTTTGCTTCCTCAACATCATGTTTCCTGTGGATTAAAGCAGCAACAAACCCTGGTCGCGTAAACGTTTCAATGCCGCGTGTTAAAATCATACAGATACCTATAAGCCCAAACATTTCTGGAGTTAAAAGTCTGGCCAGTATGATTGAACGAAAAATACTTAAAAATTGTATCAGTGCACCTGAAATTCCAAGCCAAAAACCGGAACGCAGAGCTTTTTCTTTAAGGCTGCCATTATCAGAAAATATGAATTTCTTGAATTTATCTAGAGCTGTCATGTTTTTTATCTGCTATTGGATGCTGGTGTATAATTTAGGTAATTTTTTTAAATTATATCGAGCATTGAATCGAGTTAAGCGCCTTTTATAGTCGGAAAGTTGGAGTGCAATTTTATTCGGCGCTGTAGATTGCTGTTCAAGTTCATCATAGTTTTCGCTCGCATAGTCTAAATGCTCAAGTAAAGTTGAAAATGTAGAAATATGAGACATATTTTCAGGTATGTACCGGGGATTAACTTGAATCTTATTTAGCAGATGTATCTCTGCTAAGTTTAATGTTTTTTTGTATTTACCTATTGAATCAGTAGAGATTGGATCTGAGGGTGTTTGGTTCCAAATCTGGGGGGTGTCTCGTGCAGTCCAATCTTCATTGTAAATGCTGGTTTCATTTAAGCTGGTATTTTGGCTATAGTTAATTTCAGCATTAAAACCAAGATGTTTATATAATAAAGTTAATGTTTCTTCTGGTTTGTTTACAAGTGTTTCATAACGTACTTCTATATAGTTTTGAGTGCCGCGCATTGATATACCGTAGAGCGTATCGTATAACCAGCGACTACCTGCAGCATAAAGATTAAATCCTCGTTTCATTAGTGATGAGACAACATCACGTCCATCACGTATAACATGTATTAATGGAATGCCAGGTAGCTGAGTCGAAATTTCTTTGAAACAGTAAATATTTGTGGGTGATTTTTCAAGAAAATAAGAGGCGGAAAATTTTTCACGCATATGTAAACAAACGGAATATATAAATTCATCCAGAGAACTTGCATCATCTATCCAGCGATGTATCGTATTTTGATCTAACCCATAGTGCTCTCGATAAGTCATGAATGCCCCAGTGTCAATGTAACCTGACGGGTTACATTTGCCACTAAGCATTCTTGATTGGTGTTTTTTAAGGTAATCAATATTATAAAGTTCATAATGATTAAATAAATTAAATTCCGGGCCGGATACAATATCTGGGTGGCGGCTTAAAAGGTGAATAAGTAGTGTTGTACCACTACTTCCACACCCCCCCATAATGCCAAGATCCAATTTTTTCATAATATATTTTCAGATGATTAGTTTTAGTTATTGAAATGCGTAATATTTGAGCTGATATGGTTGTATTTACTACATCTAGACATAAAAACTTGCCTGCCAGTAAGGTAACAATATGTTAGAATCAGAAAT